>ERZ1066122.1094-NODE-1094-length-23649-cov-7.776002_pt1 | contig 23649 bp, 18 predicted proteins | sample MGYA00382769_ERZ1066122 | MGnify/ENA primary metagenome ERZ1066122 (study PRJEB33369, sample SAMEA5778352) | biofilm metagenome | biome: Industrial cooling water; feature: Water cooling tower basin; material: Biofilm | place: United Arab Emirates | collected... | reverse complement strand
ACCGACCTGTGGCTGACCCGAGCGGATGTCGACGCGCTGCTCGACCCCGATGCCCGGCCACTCAGCCGCGCGACGAAATTCTGGGCGACGCCTATTGCGTGGATGGCAATGAAGCGGCGCGGCAACGCCATCGACCGCACGGTATCGGCGGACGGGCAGGACGAGGTGCGGGCGAAACTGTCGCGGCTGGTCCGCGCGCGCTGGTTCGCTGCCCCCTTCGGCGGGCAAAGTTTCAGCCATCTGGTCCATGACGCGCTTGCCGCAATGGCGGCCGGACCAGTGGGGCCGGTGCTGGTGCCTGCTGCACAACCCTTCGATCTGTTCGTCACTGTCACCGATTTTGCCGGGCACCGCCGTCCGCTCGCGCTCCATTCGCCGCCGCAGGTGATGGAGCGCGAGCATCGCCTGACGCTCACCTTTCGCAAGAATGGCGCAGCGGGCGTGGCGCTGGACGATACCCCCGCGCTCGCCGCTGCTGCGCGCGCGACAGCCAGCTTTCCGGGGGCGTTCCCGCCCTTTACCCTGGCAGAGGCCGATGCCGTGCTGGCGGCGCGCGGGATGGAATGGCCGACGCGCGCGGCCTTTATCACGGCGCAATTGCCAGGGGCTGGCGACGACGCAGCGCAGCGCAGCTATATCGACGGGTCGGTGCTGGCCAATGCGCCGTTCCGTCCCGCCATCGCGGCCTTGAAACAGCGTCCTGCTCGGCGCGAGGTCGATCGCCGCTTCGTCTATATCGACCCCAAGCCCGACGTGCGCGCGATCAGCCTGGGCCGCCCGGCAGAAGGCGAAACCGATCCCCCCGGTTTCTTCAGCGTCATTCTGGGCGCGCTTAGCGAAATCCCGCGCGAACAGCCGATTCGCGACAGTGTGGAAACCATCGCGGGCCTGTCCGCGCGTATCCGGCGGATGCGGCATGTGGTCGAGGGGATGCGGGTCGAGGTGGAGGAACAGGTCGAGGATCTGTTCGGCAGCCGCTTTTTCATCAACACGCCAACTGCGCCCCGGCTTGCCCGCTGGCGTGCCAAGGCGCAGGACGAGGCGGCGGCGCGCGCGGGCTTTGCCTATGCCCCCTATGGCCACCTCAAACTCTCGGCGGTCGTAGAGGAGGTGGCGGCGCTGGCCGCGCGGCTGGCGCCCGAACGCGGTGCCGCCGCTCTGCGCGCCGATATCTGGGACGCGGTGCGCGCGCGCGGGCTGGACCGCATCGGCGGCAAGCGCGGTGCCGGCGCAAGCGCGGCGACTATTGCCTTTTTCCGCGAGCATGATCTGGGTTTCCGGATCCGCCGCCTGCGCTTTCTGGCGCGCGAGCTTGACCAGCGCGTCGAATCGCGCCGGACTGTCAGTGATCCGGCGGTGGAGGCGCTGCGCAGCGCGATTTACGGCGCGCTCAACCTGTTGCTGGAGCGTGAGGGCGATGCCTGGTTCACCGATGCGCCGCGTCCGGACAGCGGCACGGAATGGCTCGACATCATCGCCGGGCGGCGCGGGCTCGATGCCGTGGACGGCGCGGTCGAAGCGCTGCTCGCCGCCGCCCTTGCCTCCCTGCCAAAGGATGAGCGGCGGGCGATGCTCTTCGCCTATCTGGGGTTCCCCTTCTATGACGTGGCGACGCTGCCGCTGCTTCAGGGCGAGGGGCTCGATGAATATGATCCGGTCAAGATCGACCGCATCTCGCCCAGCGATGCCACCGCGATTCGCGGCGGCGGCGCGGCCGCGATGCTGAAGGGGATTGAGTTCAACAGCTTCGGTGCTTTTTTCAGCCGGGCGTACCGCGAGAATGACTATCTGTGGGGGCGGCTGCACGGTGCCGACCGGCTGATCGACATTGTCGCCTCAACGCTGGGCGAGGCCGATGCGCTGTCGGCGGCGACGCTGGCCGACCTCAAGCGCGCGGCGTTCCACGCTATATTGGACGAGGAGGAGCCGCGGCTGACCGAGGTGGCGACGCTGATTGCAGAGTTGCGGCGCGAGGTGGGGTAACTGGTATCCGTTTATGGGACTATCCCCCACCATGCCCCACCCCGTCTGCCCTGAGCTTGTCGAAGCGCAGACGGGGAAGGGGGCGATATCTCGTGGGCGTAGTCGGGTGAGCGTAATCATAACGCAGGTCACACAAGTGGAACAGGGTCGAGGTGGCTTGCCGTCCGCCAATGGACCATTACTATACAGCCATGCGCATCTTTTTCCTGCTGATCCTGACCCTCCTTTCATTCTCCCCTCCTGCCCGTGCCGCCGACGATGTCGGGGCTGCGGCGCGCGGGGTCGTGCGCGTTGTCACCGTCGCGATGGTCGATGGCGAAGTGGTGGGTTTCGGCCATGGCAGCGGGGTTGCCGTGTCGCCGACGCGAATCGTGACCAACGCCCATGTCGTCGAATCGGCGGTCCGCTATCCCGCCAATGTCGCGGTCGGGGTCGTGCCTTCGGAGGGGCAGAAGAGTTTTGCCGCGCGGCTGGTGGCCGTCGATGCGCGGCGCGACCTGGCGCTCATCGAACTGACCGAGGGGCGGGTGCCCTTTGCCACCATCTACACCGGGCCGGTGGCGGCGGGGCTGGATGTCGTCGCGCTCGGCTATCCCGGTAACGTCGATCTGGCGAGCGCGCGCAGCGCCAACGACTATATCCTGCCGCGCGCCCCGGTGCGGTCCGAAGGTGACGTGTCGGCGGTTCAGGCGGTGCAGGGGGTTGCGACCCTGCTCCACACCGCCAACATTGCGCGCGGCAATTCGGGCGGGCCGCTGGTCGATGCGTGCGGGCGAGTGATCGGCATCAACAGCTTCATGACCCGCGCTGACGAGGGCGACGCGGGCTTTGCCTTCGCTGTAGCGGCGCGTGAATTGACGTCTTTCCTGGCCGAGGCGCGGCAAAGCTATAATGCGATCGGCACCGCCTGCGTCAGCCTGGCCGAAGCCGAGGCACGGGACCGGGCGGCGCGCGAGGCCGATGCCGCCGCCGAGCGTGCCGTGGCCGCCGACCGCGATGCGGTGAGTGCGGCAGAGTTGAAACAGCGCGAGCGTGCCGGGGCAGAAGCAGCGCTGACGGCGCGGGAAAACCGGCTGGCGTTGGCGACTGTCCTGCTGGTGCTAGGCGCGATGGCGGCGGGGACCGGATGGATCTGGAACCGCGAGGGGAACCGCCGCGCCCGGCTGGTCTTGGGTGCCGCCGCATTGCTGGTGCTGGCGGCGGCTGGCGTGTTCGCAACGCGCCCCTCGCTGGTCGCATCGACGCCCGCGACGCCTGGCAATGATGAACCGATCAAGGTTGCCACGGGCGCTGTACCCACGGGCAAGCGCCTCTGTACGCTGCGCCCGGAACGCAGCCGGATCACGGTATCAAAGGGTGACGATGTGCCGATCGATCTGAGCGCGACCGGATGCGTCAATGGCCGCACCCAATATGCACCCGGCGCCGACGGCGGGTGGACGCGCGCGTTCGTGCCCGCCGACGATGCGTCGGTGGGTATCGCCACGCTGGCGGCCGACGGGGCAAGCTATCGCGTCGAACGCTGGTATCCGGACGGTGCGACGCTGGCGAAGCTGCGGGCCTTGCGGGGCGGAGAGGCAGGGCAGTGCGCCGCGAACAGGGATGCGCTGGCGCGGCTTGCCGCGACGCAGGAGGCGATTCGCGCTGCGCTGCCCGATCCGCCGAACGAACGGCTGGTTTATGATTGTGTGCGAGCCGCCAACTGACCTTGGCTTTCGGCAGCGATTCGCATCGGCGCTCCCGAGTTGTTGCATCGCAGCAACAGGTTGCAAAAACTTACCCGTCACAAACAAGTCATAAAATTGTTAAAATGTTGATTTCCGACGCTTTGTTGCGATGGCGGGCATGAATCTTTGCCGCCCCGCTTGCATTGTCACAATCATGCCATAGAGGGCCGCTTATGGGCCGGACACGGGTCGGTTGCGCTCTCCTTTTTCCGCGACTGGCTGTCCCGTTACATCAGGGGAAGACCGACAATGCATATCCGTCATTATTTGGCCGCGAGCGTCGCGGCGATCAGCTTTGCCGCAGTCATGGCCGCTCCGGCCCATGCTCAGGAAACCACTGCTTCGGTACGCGGCACCGTCGAATCGGCCGCTGGTCCGGTTGGCGGCGCTACGGTCCGCCTGACCCACGAACCGTCGGGCACGACCTTCAATACGACGACCGACGCGGACGGCACCTTCTCGGCCAACGGCCTGCGCATCGGCGGCCCCTTCACCGTGTTGGTCGAAGCCGAAGGGTTTGAAGCGGCACAGGTCACCGACCTCAATCTTCAGGCCGGGACACCGTTCCGCCTTCCCGTAACGCTGCAGGAACAGGCCGCTATCGTCGTGACCGCCTCGGCGCTGTCGGGCGCGCTCGAAACCTCGACTGGTCCGATCACCTCGCTTGGCCGCGAAGAGATCGAAGGCGTCGCCTCGATCAACCGCGACATCCGCGACCTCGCACGCCGCGACCCGTTCGCTAATATCGACTTGTCGAACAGCCGCACCATCGAAATCGCCGGGCAGAACGGCCGCCTCAACCGCTTCTCGGTCGACGGCGTGGCCTTTGGCGACGATTTTGGCCTGAACAACGGCGGCCTGCCGACCTCGCGCGGCCCGGTGCCGTTCGAGGCGATCGAACAATTCTCGGTCAAGGTTGCACCCTTTGATATCACCGAGGGCAATTTCCAGGGCGGCGCGATCAACGTCGTGCTGCGTTCGGGCGGCAACAAATTCCGTGGCGGTGCCTTCTTCACCTATACCGACCAGAGCCTGACGGGCAGCCGCACGCGCGGCCAGAACATCGATCTGGAGTTCGACAGCAAGCAATATGGCGGCATCCTTTCGGGGCCGATCATTAAGGACAAGCTGTTCTTCATGGTCGCCTATGAAAAGACCGAAGAAAGCGATCCGTTCGACAGCGGCCCGCAGGGCGAGGGCTTTTCGGCTCCCATCCCAAACCTGACCCGCGCTCAGGTCACCACGATCGAAAATCTGGCGAAGTCGGTTTACAACTATGACACGTTGGGCGTCATCCGCAACGGCGTGGAAGAGGACGAAAAGCTGGTCGTCAAGCTCGACTGGAACGTCAGCGACGATCATCGCGCCTCGGTTACCTATATCCGCAACGTCGGCAATCAGGCCAACCAGCGCAACACCTCGACCAGCACGACCGCGCCGACGCTCGGCCTGTTCTCGACCGGTTACGAGCTGACCGAAGAGGTCAATTCGGGCGTGTTCCAGCTCAACTCGCAGTGGGCCGACAATTTCTCGACCGAACTGCGCGTGTCCTACCGCGACTATAACCGTGGTCAGATCGCCTATGGCGACAAGACCGCTGGCCAGGTCGCTGTCTGTCTCGATCCGTCGTCAGTGGGCGCCGTGCTCAACTGCTCGACCGGCGTGCCGCGCATTTTCTTTGGTCCCGACGAGTTTCGTCACTCGAACGAGCTGAACACCGAAAGCCTGACCACCGAATTCAAGGCGACCCTTGATGCCGGCAATCACAGCTTCAAGTTCCTGGCAAGCTATACCGACCTTGATGTGTTCAACCTGTTCGTACCGCGCAGCTTGGGGGCCTATTATTTCGACTCGGTCGCCGACTTCCAGGCACGCAACGCCAGCCAGCTGATCCTGGCCAATGCGGTGCCCAGCCTGAACCCCGACAATGGCGCTGCAGCCTTCTCGGCTCAGTCCTACAGCATCGGGATTCAGGACGACTGGCAGGTCAGCGACACGCTGAATGTCACGCTTGGCCTGCGCTATGATCTGATGGGCGATCAGGGCGCACCGCCGCTCAATCCCAACTTCCTGGCGCGTCATGGCTTTTCCAACCGCGAAACCTTTGCCGGCAAGGGCGTGCTGCAGCCGCGCTTCGGCTTTAACTGGGAAGCGGCGGAACGGCTGATCATTCGCGGCGGCGTGGGCGTATTCGCGGGCGGTTCGCCAAACGTGTTCCTGTCGAACAGCTATTCCAACACTGGCCAGCTGACGAACGAGATCACGATCAACCGCGATGCCACCTGCGGCACGGCGGGTTCGCTGTGCGCATCGGCGCTGAACAACGTTAATCTGTCGACTTTCTCGCCGGTAGTCACCAGCTTCCTCACCACCAACACCGCCTCGCTGGCGGCGGCGCCGGTCAACGCGATCGATCCCGATCTCAAGCTTGCGCGTCAGCTGCGTGCGACCATCTCGGCCGATTATGAAGCCGACCTTGGTCCGCTCGGCGATGGCTGGCTGTTCGGTGCGAACTTCCTCTATGGCAATGTGCTGCAGGGATATAACTGGATCGACATCCGCTCGGTTCAGACCAGCACGCTGCCCGATGGCCGTCCGCGCTTTGGCAACCTTCCGGGCACCACTGGCAACAACCAGGACCTGCTGATGACCAACGACAGCCGGGGCCGTTCGTACATCGGGGTGATCCGGTTCGACAAGGAATGGGATTTCGGCCTGTCGATCGGCGGCAGCTATACCCGTTCGGACATCAAGGACGTGAACGCCGCGACGTCGACGACCGCCAGCTCGCTGTACAACAACAACGCGATGGTGGGTGCCAATACCGCCGCCTATGGCCGCTCGATCTATGAGATCCGCGATCAGTGGAAGTTCAACATCGCGTACAAGACCGAATTGTTCGGCGACAATGAAACCCGCATCAACATCTTTGGAGAATATCGTTCGGGCCGTCCGTACAGCCTGACGTTCAACGACCTGGGTGGCGGGCGTCTGCCCGTGTTCGGCACCGTCGGCACCAACGGCCGTCCGCTGCTGTACATCCCGACGGCGAACGATCCGCGCGTCAGCTTTGACAGCGCGGCGTCGGAAACGGCGTTCAACAGCCTGGTCACCCGCTTTGGCCTCGACAAGTTCCGCGGCAAGATTTTGCCGAAGAACAGCCAGACGGCACCCGACTTCTTCAAGGTCGACCTGAACGTCAGCCAGGAACTGCCGCTGTTCGTCGGCGGTGCGAAGCTGAAGCTGTTTGCCGACGTCGAAAACGTGCTGAACCTGATCGACAGCGATTGGGGTGCGCTGCGCCAAGTTGCTTTCCCGCAGACGTCGAGCGTCGTCAGCGTCCAGTGCCTCAATGCACCGGTCGCCACTGGTACTGCTCCCGGCACCGGGGTGGTCAACACTAACACGACCCAGACCTGCGCCCAGTATCGCTATTCGGGCGTGCGCGATCCCAACGTCAATCTGGTCTCACGCCAGTCGCTCTATGGCATCCGCGTCGGGGTGAAGGTCAGCTTCTGACCCTCACGTCCATCGGGCACATAAAGAAGGGCGCCGGAGGAAACTCCGGCGCCCTTTGTTTTCAGTCATTATCGTATGGCATCGAACCAGAGCCCCGTGCGGGCGGGCGTGCCGAGGGATGACGACTCAACCGCAGATGACCGTGCCTTAAACCTGCGGCGGCACGTCCGGCGCGACTGGTTTGCGCACCTCATGCTTTTTCTTGTCATACAACCATTTCGCCGCCATCGCGCCGCCGACGAGCAGGGCTCCGGGAACCGACTTGCGGGCGACGCGGGCGGCAACAAGGCCGATCCCGGCCCCCATCAAGCCTTTTCCTGCCGTCGCCTTGCCAGCGGCCCCGCCAATCAGCGCGGGAATGATTTTCGTAAACGAACGCAGCATCAGATCATCCTTTCTGGGCGAACATGGGTATCGAAGGTCGTTTCATCAACCAGCCCCGACGCCAACGCTGCGGCCCGCAGGGTCGTTCCATCCGCATGCGCGCGCTTGGCGATAGCAGCCGCCTGATCATAACCGATGATGGGCGCGAGCGCCGTCACGAGCATCAGCGACCGGTCGACCAGTTCGGCAATCCGCCTCCGGTTCGGCTCCAGCCCCGCGACGCAGTTTTTCGCGAACGTCTCCATTCCAATGCTGAGCAGGTCGATCGAACGCAGCACATTCGCGCCGATCAGCGGCTTGAACACATTAAGCTGCAAATGCCCCTGCATCCCTCCCACGGTCACCGCCTGGTGATTACCAATCACTTGGGCGGCGACCATGGTCAGCATTTCGCACTGGGTGGGGTTCACCTTGCCCGGCATGATCGAGCTGCCGGGTTCGTTTTCGGGCAGGATCAGTTCGCCCAGGCCCGCGCGCGGCCCCGAACCGAGCAGTCGGATGTCGCCCGCAATCTTGGTCAGGCTGGCGGCAAGGGTGTTGAGCTGGCCATGAAAGGACACCAGGCCGTCGTGCGTGGCCAGCGCCTCGAACTTGTTGGCCGCGGGCTCGAACGCAATTCCGGTCAGCCGCGCGACCTCATCGGCAAAGGCCGTGTCAAACCCGCGCGGTGCATTGAGCCCGGTGCCGACCGCCGTCCCCCCCTGTGCCAGTTTCTGGACATTGTGAACAACCGCGCCGCCGATCCGCGCCTGTCCGGCAATCAGCTGAGCGGCAAAGGCGGAAAATTCCTGTCCCAGCATCAGCGGCGTTGCGTCCTGAAGATGCGTGCGCCCGATCTTGACGATGTCGCTCCACGCCATCGCCTTGTCCATCAGCGCCTGTTGCAGCGTCGCGAGGGCGGGAAGCAGGCGGCGGTGCGTCGCCAGTGCGGCGGCGATATGGATGGCCGTCGGAAAACTGTCGTTCGACGACTGGCTCATGTTGACATGGTCGTTGGGGTGAACCGGCGTCTTGCCGCCACGTGCGCCGGTCAGCATCTCGTTGGCGCGGCCCGCGATCACCTCGTTCACATTCATGTTCGACTGGGTGCCGCTCCCGGTCTGCCAGATGGTGAGGGGGAATTGATCGTCGTGCCGCGCGTCGATCACCTCTTGTGCCGCGGCCTCGATGGCGTCGGCCAGCGCCGCATCCAGCCCGTGTCGCCGGTTCACCCGCGCGGCGGCAAGTTTAACGATGGCCAGCGCATGGACAATGCCGATGGGCATGCGCTCGTGCGGGGGAAAGGGGAAGTTGCTGATGCTGCGCTGGGTCTGTGCGCCCCAATAGGCGCTGGCGGGAACGTCGATCGGACCAAAGCTGTCGGTTTCGCTGCGGGTTGCCAAGGTTCCTGCTTTCCTTCGTCAGCCCGAACCGGATGCGGTACAATAAACCCGGATCGGTGCTTCAGCGTTTCTTGCCGAAATCCACCGTGACGACATTTGATCCATCGTCAGTACCCAGCAAAGGCTGGTCATTTTCAGGCTGCTCATGCGGTTCGGGGTGCGTATCGGCGGCGTCGACGTGGAATTGCAGGCCGAAATCAACCGATGGATCAACGAAAGCGGTGATCGCGGCAAAGGGGATATCCAGCTTTGACGTCACCTGATTGAAGGACAGCTTCACGCTGAACCCCGCATCGCCAACCACCAGATCCCAGAAGCGGTTCTGAAGCACGATGGTCATTTCGTCGGGAAATTTTTCGGTCAGATGCGTCGGGATGGCAACGCCGGGCGCCTGCGTCTTGAACGTGATATAGAAATGATGCCCGCCGGGCAGGCCGCTGCCAACCACTTCGGATAATACCCGGCCGACGACCGCGCGCAGCGCTTCCTGCACGATTTCATCGTAGGGAATCAGGCTGTCCTGCACATCCTCGGCCATGCGCGCTGGATGAACGGGGCGGCGGCGGGGGTCAAGAGTTTTGGCGTGCTGACATCCTTGCGCCAGCAGCATGCGCAAAGAGGTCCGGAGGATGAACCTGCTGCCCACCCTTTCGCGCGCAGAAAGACGATAACCCCCCGACGCAGCTTGCCAAGGGGCGGCGCGCGCGCATAAAGGCGCGCATGCGTACCGCCAGTATCGCCCGCAACACCAAGGAAACGGAAATTGCCGTCGCCATCAACCTTGATGGCACCGGCGACTATCGCGTTTCGACCGGCATCGGTTTCCTCGACCATATGATCGAACAACTGTCGCGGCATTCGCTGATCGACATTGCGCTGACGGTGAAGGGCGATCTGCACGTCGACCAGCATCATACGGTAGAGGACAGCGCGCTTGCGCTGGGGGAGGCTTTTGCGGCGGCGCTGGGCGACAAGCGCGGCATCGCCCGCTACGGCGAAGCGCATTCGCCGATGGATGAAACGCTGACCCGCGTGGCGCTCGACATTTCGGGGCGGCCCTATTGCGTCTGGAAATCGGGCTTTTCCCAGCCGCGTCTGGGCGAGATGGACACCGAGCTGTTTTCGCACTGGTTCGCCAGCTTTGCGCAGAATGCGGGCATCACGCTGCACATCGAAACGCTTTATGGCGAGAATAATCACCATATCGCCGAAAGCTGTTTCAAGGGGCTGGCCCGTGCGCTGCGTCAGGCGGTGGAACTCGACCCGCGCAAGGGCGATACGATCCCGTCGACCAAGGGCGTTCTGTAAGCGCGGTGAGCCAGTTTGCCCTCATCGATTATGGCGCGGGCAATTTGCGCTCGGTGGCCAATGCGCTGCGCGCGGCGGGGGCCGGGGACGTTGCAGTGACCGCCGATCCCGACGTTGTGGCCCGAGCGGAGCGCATCGTGCTGCCCGGCGTCGGGGCCTTTGCCGCATGCATGGCGGGGCTGACCGCGATCGACGGCATGGTAGATGCAATGACGGCGCGGGTGCGCGGCGATGGCGCGCCCTTCCTTGGCATTTGTGTCGGAATGCAGCTGATGGCCGACGCGGGCGAGGAACATGGCCGCCACGCCGGGCTGGGCTGGATTGGCGGCACGGTGCGCGCCTTTGTTCCTGCCGCCGATCTGCGGGTGCCGCACATGGGCTGGAACGATGTGACGCCCGCCCTAGCCCACCCGGTGATCGCGGGCGGCGAGGCCTATTATCTCCACGGCTATCATTTTGCCGATGTGGCGGCGGCGGACGTGCTCGCGACCAGCGCGCATGGTGAAAAGTTTGTCGCAGCGGTCGGGCGGGAGAATATGATGGGGGTGCAGTTCCACCCGGAAAAAAGCCAGCGTTACGGCATCGCTCTGCTCGAAAGGTTCCTCGCATGGCGGCCCTGATACACGAGGCTGGACCTCGTGGACGCGTTCCATGCTGACCATCTTTCCCGCCATCGACCTTAAGGGCGGACAGGTCGTGCGCCTGGCCGAAGGCGATATGGCGCGCGCGACCGTTTATGGCGACGACCCGGCGGCGCAGGCGCGGCTGTTTGCGGCGGCGGGGGCCGACTGGCTGCATGTCGTCGATCTTGACGGGGCCTTTGCGGGGGCCAGCGTCAATGGTGCGGCGGTGGAGTCGATCGTCGCCGCCTTTCCCGGCAAGGTTCAGGTCGGTGGTGGAATTCGCGACCGCGCCGGGGCCGATCGCTGGCTGGCGCTGGGGGTCGAGCGGGTCATTATCGGCACCGCTGCACTCAAAGATCCCGATTTCGTCCGCGCCGCCGCACGCGACCTGCCAGGCCGGATCGTCGTCGGCGTTGATGCGCGGGATGGCATGGTGGCGACGGAAGGCTGGGCCGAGGTGTCCGACGTCCGGGTTGACGACCTTGCCCGGCGGTTTGAGGATGCGGGTGTCGCCGCGCTGCTGTTCACCGATGTCGGGCGCGACGGCCTGCTGAAAGGCTGCAATGTTGCGGCGACGGTAGCGCTGGCCCGCGCCGTCGATATTCCGGTCATCGCCAGCGGCGGCGTCGCGGGGATCGAGGATATTCACGCCCTGCGCCCGCACGTCGCGGAGGGGATTGCCGGCGTGATTACCGGCCGCGCGCTTTACGACGGGCGGCTTGATCTGGCGGCGGCGATCGCAGCGGGGCGCGGATGACCGTCCGCACCCGGGTCATCCCCTGTCTCGACGTGGCCGACGGGCGCGTGGTCAAGGGCGTGAACTTCGTCGACCTGCGCGATGCGGGCGATCCGGTGGAGGCGGCGCGGGCTTATGACGCGGCCGGGGCGGACGAGCTGTGCTTCCTCGACATTTCGGCCAGTCACGAGGGGCGCGGGACGCTGATCGACATGGTCGCGCGCACGGCGGAGGTCTGCTTCATGCCGCTGACCGTCGGCGGCGGCGTGCGCAGTGCGGACGATGCGCGCGCGCTGCTGCTGGCCGGGGCGGACAAGGTGGCGGTGAACAGCGCGGCGGTCGCGCGTCCGGAACTGGTCGCCGACATCGCCGACCGTTTCGGCAGCCAGTGCGCGGTCGGCAGCATCGACGCGCGCGCGGTCGCGCCCGGACGCTGGGAGATTTTCACCCATGGCGGGCGCAAGGCGACCGGCGTCGATGCGCTCGCTCACGCGGTCCGGCTGGCGGAGCTGGGCGCGGGCGAGCTGCTGGTCACCAGCATGGACCGCGACGGGACGCGGGACGGCTATGACCTTGCCCTCATTCGCGCCATTGCCGATGCGGTTACGGTGCCGGTGATCGCGTCGGGCGGGGTCGGCGATCTGCGCCATCTGGTCGAAGGCGTAACCATGGGCGGCGCAAGCGCGGTGCTGGCGGCCAGCATTTTTCATTTTGGGCAGGCGACCATCGCCGATGCCCATGCTGCCTTGGCCGCAGCAGGTCTGGCCGTTCGGGGCCGGTAGCCAAACACGCGCGAAGCTGCGATACCGGCGTCCATGGCCGCGATTATCGCCCGTTTTATTGACGTTGCCCCCGTTGGCGGGTTCCTGCTCGCGATGCTGGCCGTTACGACAGGGGTGCCGACATGGCTGGCGGCTGCGGCGTTGGGGGTCATGATCCTCGCGGCCGTGCATCATGCCGAAGTGATTGCGCACCGGGTGGGCGAACCTTTCGGCACATTGATCCTCGCGCTGGCGGTGACGGTGATCGAGGTTGGCCTGATCCTGACGCTGATGCAGGCAGAGCCGGACAAGACGCTGGCACTCGCGCGCGACACCGTGTTCGCTGCGGTCATGGTCATCCTGAACCTGATCATGGGTCTGTGCCTGCTGGTCGGCGCAGTGCAGCATCATGAACAGCGGTTTCAGCGTACCGGAATCGGTGCGGCGCTCGCCACCCTGACGGTCTTGACCGTCGTGGCGCTGGTGCTGCCCAATTTTACGTCAAGCGCGCCGGGGCCGCGCTATTCCTATACGCAGCTTGCCTTCGTCGCGGCGGTTTCGCTAATCCTTTATGCAACATTTGCGCTGGTTCAGACCGTGCGTCACCGCGACTATTTTCTGCCCGCGGGCGACGATCATGACGAACCCGATGTGCATGCGGCACCGCCAACCCTGCCGCGAACATGGGCGTCGCTTGCGCTACTCGTGGCCGGGCTGGTCGCGGTGGTGCTGCTTGCAAAGACAGTCTCGCCGCTGATCGGCGCGGCTCTGGCGGGGGCGGGTGCACCGCCGGCGGTACTCGGGATTATTATTGCAGCCTTGATTCTGGCGCCAGAGGGATTGGCGGCGGTTCGCGCTGCGCGGGCCGACCGGCTTCAGACCAGCCTGAACCTCGCGCTGGGTTCGGCCCTGGCAACGATCGGACTGACCATTCCGGCGGTGGCGGTGCTGTCGATCTGGATGGACATGCCCATCATGCTCGGCCTTGATGCCAAATCAATGGTGCTGTTGTTCCTGTCGTTGATCGTCGCCTCGCAGACGCTGGCGAACGGCAAGACGACAGTGCTTCAGGGGGTCATCCACCTGATGCTGTTCGCCGTCTATCTTTTCACGACGTTCATACCCTGATGCGGTCTCAGACCTTCCGAACGAACACGCTGCCCGCGCTGTAACCTGCACCGAAAGAGCAGATGAGGCCGGTGTCGCCGGAACGCAGGTCGGCGCTGTGTTTGTGGAACGCGATGATCGATCCCGCGCTGGAGGTATTGGCATAGGTGTCGAGCACGGTGGGGCTTTCGTCCTCGTTCGCCTCGTGCCCCAGCACGCGCTGCGCGATCAGGCGGTTCATGCCCTGATTGGCCTGATGCAGCCACAGGCGGCGGAGCGCACCCGTTTCGAGGCCAAGGTCGCCGGCATGGTCGACGATCATTTGCGCGACCATCGGCACCACTTCCTTGAATACCTTGCGTCCCTCCTGCACGAACAGCTTGTCGGTGCGCGGGCCGCTCTGATCCACCGGGCCCTTGCCCTCGGCACGGTTCAGGAAGCCGAAATTGTTGCGGATATTGTTGCTGTACTGCGTTTTGAGCCGCGTGCCTAAAATCGCCCAGTGCGCAGGGGGCGCGCGGTCCTCCGCCTCCACCAATATGGCGGTGGCGACGTCACCGAAGATGAAATGGCTGTCACGGTCACGCCAGTTGAGGTGGCCGGAGGTGATTTCGGGGTTCACCACCAGCACGCTTTTGGCATTGCCGCTGCGAATATAGTCCGCCGCCGTCTGGATGCCGAAGGTGGCGGAGGAGCAGGCGACGTTCATGTCGAACCCGAAGCCGCGCATCATGCCCAGCTCGTGCTGAATCTCAACCGCCATTGCGGGATAGGCGCGCTGCATGTTCGACGCCGCGCACAGTACCGCATCGACATCGCCAATGTCGCGTCCGGCGGCGGCCAGCGCGTCGCGGCAGGCAGCAACGCCGATTTCGGCCATCAGCGATATGTCGTCATCGGCGCGCTCGGCATAGCGCGGCTCCATGATCGCGGGGTCGACGATCGCGCGCTTGTCGATCACGTGGCGCGACCGGATACCGCTCGCCTTTTCGATGAACTCGACCGAACTGTGGGTCAGCGGCTCCGCATCAGGATGTGCCGCATTAAAGCGGTCAACATAGGCGTTGAAGCTCGCCACCAGCTCGGCGTTGGTAATGACGTCGGCGGGGGTGAACAGGCCGGTGGCCGAAATAACGGGCTGCGCTGACATGCTGGTCCTGTGGATGGTGAAGTTGCACTGCCTTTAGGCCCGCGTGAGGAACGGCGCAACGGCGACGGAACCGATGTATCCTGAACAAAAGGCGCTGGACAAGTTAACCCGCCAGTAACCATAAGCATGGCAGCTAGAGCATGAGCGGACATCCGGGGGGATCGTCCTTCCGGGGCCGCCAGCGGGAGCCACGTGCATGGCATCGCGGTCGGGGTCACAATCGGGCGACATGGCCATCGCCGAAATGAAGGAATTCGCAAGTTTTCCGGCGGCGACGCAGCGTTATATCCGCCGCTCGCTCGACATCGGGCTGGAACGCGAGGACGCGGTTGCGCGCTGGTCGCGCGACGTGGTTGAGGAAACCGCCATCCGCGTTCAGGCCCGCATTTACGAACGGCTGCCCGATGTGCGCTCGCAGATTCCCGACGACAGCGGCCTTGATGCGTTGGAGGCATTCATGGCGCCGCTCGTGTCAATCTCGGCCTTCGATCTGGGGCAGGACCGGCTGACCAGTTTTTCTGCTTACCGCTTCCTTTACGAACGCTTGCTCGGCGCGACAGCGCGGCCGTGGCTGCCGGGGGCCTTTTGCGCCGCCGCCGCTTTGCCGCATCTGCATCCCGACCGGCGACGCGGCCTACTCCAGTCGATCAGCGAAGCTGCCGCCACCGCCCCCGGCTGGTCATCGCGTGCGCCCAGCTTTTACCCGGAGTGGGTGGAAAAGATCGACGCGACCAAACCGGCGAATTGAAGGCTGGCGCTATCGCCGCAGTTCCGGCGGCAGATGGTCGCGGGCATAATCGATGAGCGCGCGCAATTTCGGCATCACTTGCTTGCGGCTGGGATAATATAGAAACAACCCTGCGCTCGACACGGCATAGTCGTCGAGGGCCATCTCCAGCGCGCCGCTTGCCAGATCGTCGGCAACCACCGGTTCCGGGATCATCCCCAATGCGACCCCGGTGCGGACGGCGACCATCAGTGCACCGAAATCGTTCACGATCACAGGACCGGTCACCTGCCGTTCCTCCTCGCGATTGCCGACCTGAAAGCTCCACGGCGCAATGCCGCTGCTGGCTAGGCGCAGCCGGATGCAGCGATGCCCGGCGAGGTCGGCGATGGTCTGGGGGCGACCGTGGCGCGCGAAATAAGCCGGGGTGCCGACTACGACGAAGCGAAACGCGTCCGACAGGCGCACCGCGATCATGTCGGCCTCCAGCATTTCGCCCATGCGCACGCCAGCGTCAAACCCCCCGGCGGTCAGGTCCGAAAGGCCGTCATCGGCAAAGATTTCCAGCTCGATGTCCGGATATTCGTCGCAAAAGCCCGACAGGATAGGTGCGAACAGCGGTTGAATCGCGCCGCGCATCAGATTGATCCGCAGCCGCCCGGCCGCCCGGCCGCCCAGATTGCGGGCCGCCTCATAGGCGTCGGCCAGCCCGGCATAGGCGGGCGCGGCGCGGGCATGAAACATCTCGCCCGCCTGGGTCAGGCTGACGCTGCGCGTGGTGCGCATGAACAGGGGCGCGCCGACGCGGGCCTCCAGCGCCTTGATCGTCTGGCTGATGGCTGATGGCGAAACGCCAAGGTCGAGGGCAGCCGCGGAGAAGCTGCGACGCGCTGCAACCCTCAGGAACGCTTCGATCCCGTCAAGGGTTGCGTGGGGTATTGTTAAATCCTGCTTCATGGCCTGTTCAGATTATACACCATTGTTGCGGCGCACAAGAGCCCCCATATGGGTTTCACACAGCAACTAACATCTGTGTCAACGACCGAAAGGAAATGACAATGATCCGCTCTCCCCTCTCCCCCTCGCTACACATGTCGTCGGCCTTCGCGCTCGTTGCCGCGACCACCCTTGCTTTTGCTGGCCTGATGGCCTCGACCCAGTCGGCGCAGGCTCAGACGGGTTCGTCCGACTATCGCTGCACCGCGCTGGTCGACCAGGCCCGCACCGCAGCCGCTGGCGCTGAAGCCAAGAAACAGGCGAGCGCCGCTCGTCTGGTCGCCACCGGCGTAAAGCTGTGCGAAGCCGGTAACGAACGCGCTGCTGCCAAGCAATTCCGCGCCGCGCTGAAGATTGCAGGTGTCGCCGAACAGACCGACGCCCAGCTCGCTGCGCGCTGAATTCTACCCCAGCCTCCCGGCTGACAATCTGGGGCGGAACCTTCATGGTTCCGCCCTTTTTTGTGTGCGGTGAGATGGAAGTAGCGGCATAGGGCTTGTCGAACATTCAACCAGACACCACAAGTTCGTCATTCCCGCCTTTCTTCGCTACACATATCTTTCGTCGGCCCATGCTTGACACGGGCCTTGGTTTTCTGAGGTTCAGGAAATCAGCCAAACCCTGTGTCAAGCACGGGGCGACGGTGCATTGCGGATAGGGTCTGAACGCAATGGAAAGACTGCCTCTAACGCAGCCGTTTTGCCATGCGACCACTTGAACTGCACTGGTATTAAAATGGTATTGCCATGGCGCAAGCGCCGCACTACGCTGATGTCATAGATATGACATTAGGGAGCGTGGGATAATGGCTAAATTGGCACTGTCGGCCGTTCGTGGTGGCTGCGCGCTCGCGGCCCTTTCCTTTGCCTTGCTGACGACGCCGGTTGCGGCGCAGGACGCCGACACGGCGGCCGCGGAAGAGGATATCGTCGTCACTGGCACGCGCATCAAAAGCGTCGGCCTGTCCTCAACCAGCCCGATCAGCGCGCTCGAAGGCGAACAGATTCAGCTTCAGCGCGCGGTGACGATCGAGGATTTCTCGGTCAAGGTTCCGCAGCTGGCGGGAGGCGTCAATTCGACCTCGGTCGGCAGCGATGCCTTTGGTGCGCAGACGCTCGACCTGCGCAACCTGGGTCAGAACCGCACCCTCGTCCTCATCAACGGGACCCGCGCCCTGCCGTTCAGCTTCCGCAACGCCGTCGACGTCAACTCCATCCCCGCGCCGCTGCTGGAACGGGTCGATGTGCTGACCGGCGGCGCGGCGGCGGTCTATGGCGCCGATGCAGTCGCGGGCGTCGTCAATTTCATCATCAATGATGATTTCGAAGGCTTGCAGGTCAACGGTAACTACCGCGCGGTTGCGGGGGGCGCATCGCAAAAAAGCGCGCATGTGATGGGGGGCCTCGCACTGGGCGACCGCGGCAACATTGTCGCCTATGTCGAATATACCGACCGCGATCCGCTGCTCGCGGGCAAGCGGCGCTTTGCGCGCAATGGTGTCGCCACGCTCCCTATCGGCGGCAATTTCACCGATGTCGCCAGCGGCCGGACCTTTTCCTACGACGCCAACGGCAATTTCACGCTGACGCCGCAGACGACCGACTATACGTCGGCCTTTCTGCTGGTTCAGCCGCTGCGCCGGATCAACGCCGACCTGTTCTTCAAATATGACATCAGCGACGGCATCGAAACCTATGGCCGGGTGATGTATTCCAACGTGCGCACGCAGGGCGGAACGCGGTCGGGCCAGAACCCGCCGACGACGGGCGCGGCGGGGATCAATGTCCAGATCGCGCAGACCAACCCCTTCCTCGACCCCCAGGCGCGGGCGCAGCTGACCTTCGTCAACGGTTTCGCGAACGTCAACGTCCGCCGCTCGCTGGGTGAACTGGGGACGACTTTTGCGGAAAACGACCGCGACAATATCCAGGCGCAGATCGGCCTGCGCGGCGACCTGACGCCCGCCATCTCGTGGGACGCCTATTATCAATATGGCCGGTCGAAGGAAGAGATCAGGGTCAAGGGTGACGGCCTCAAATCCAGCTTTGCCGGGCTGGTCAACACCACCGACATTTTTGGTCCCGGCGGCAATTTTGCCCCGGTGCTGCGCGATTTCGACTTTGGCGACCGGGTGCGGACGCAGCAGGTCGCCTCGGCCTATCTGGCGGGTGATACGGGCGATTTCTTTACCGGCTGGGCCGGGCCGGTCGGCTTCACCGCAGGCTATGAATATCGCAAGGAAACGGGGCGCTTCGCCTATGGCAGCGACCTCAGCACCTCGTTCAACCAGGGCGCCGAATCGGCCCCGCCGGTGCCGCCGTTCATCAAGGTCAACGAACTGTTCGGCGAACTGGTCGTCCCGCTGCTGCGCGACGTGCCGCTGATCCAGCAACTGAATATCGAGGGGGCGTACCGCAAAAGCTGGTACGAAAAATCGGTCGGTCCCGACCGCAGCTATGACACCAACAAGCTGGGGGTGAACTGGACGGTCAGCGACGATCTGCGCCTGCGCGGGACGCGCCAGACCGTCATCCGCGACGCCAATATCGGCGAATTCGCCAACCCGGTCTTTTCCATTCCCTTTGCCAATCTGCGCACCGTCGCACGCCTGTTCCCGCGCTATGCGGGCGACCCGTGCGTCGGGGCGACCAACAGTGCGACGATCGCCCAGTGCACAGCAGAGGGGTATCGCGGCCCTTATGATTCCAACAATCCGGCGAACCTGACGGGCGGCTATTTCTTTGGCGGCAATGCCAATATCCGGGCCGAACGGGGCAAGACGTGGACGGCGGGCGGCGTGTTTACCCCGCGCTTCATTCCGGGGCTCAGCCTCGCGGTCGACTGGTACAAGATCAGCATCACCGATGCGGTGGGACAGATTCAGCCGATCGACGCCATCGCCAGCTGCTATGTGACCGATCCGACGCCGGGCAACCCGCTGTGCGACGCGGTGACGCGCGATCCGGTGACCGGGTTCATCAAGGATGCGTTCGTCGACGATCGCAATCTTGCCTCGATCCGCCAGCAGGGGGTCGATATCGATTTCAAATATGGCATCGACGTGCCCTTCGGCCTGCCGGGCCGCAAGTGGAGCCTGGGCTATCAGGCCAGCATCGTCACCAGCTATACGATCCAGCGCAACGCCGTGCTGACCCCGGTGAATTGCAAGGGCAGCTATGGCGCACGCTGTTCATCCGACCTCGTCACGCTGGTCGCGCCCGATTACCGTCACCGCGCAACCTTCACCTGGGACAGCGAGCCGCTGACCGTCCAGTTCGGGTGGAAGCGTATCGGTGCAGTCAAGGACAGCACGGTGGGCAGCACCGGGGCCATCCCCGCGTTCGACTATTTCGACCTCAACATGGCGCTGCGCCCGCCGGTCGATGGTCTGACGCTGACCTTCGGCATCGACAATCTGTTCGCCAAAAAGCCGCCGACGCCGGTCAATCCGGGGGCGTTCAACACCTTCCCCGACACCTATGACGTGCTGGGGCGCACCTTTGGCCTGTCGCTGACGCTGCGCCGTTGAGCCGGACCAGCGGGGGGACGGCGCGGTGACGGCACTCGCCTTTACCGGGTGGGACTGGGCGGTGCTCGGGAGCTATGTCGCGATTCTGGCCATCGCGGGCTATGCCGCGACCCGGCGCGGCATAAGCACGGCCGACGATTATTTTCTGGCCAGCCACCGCGCCCCGACGTGGCTGGTCGCGGTGTCGGTGCTGTCCACCGTCCAGTCGGCGGCGACGTTCCTGGGCGTGCCGGACAACAGCTTTCGCGGCAATTTCACCTATTTGTCGAGCGTGCTCGGCGCGCTGCTGGCGGCGTGGATCGTCTCCCGCCTGTTGATCCCGCGCTTTTATGCCATGGGCGCAACGACGGTGTACGAACTGCTCGAACACCGGTTTGACGTGACGGCGCGCCGCGCGGCCGGGGTGATGTATCTGGTCGGTCGCGTCTTTGCGAGCGGGGCGCGGCTGTATCTGGCGGCCATTGCCGTATCGATGGTGATGTTCCTAGATGTTCAGCCGCAGCACCTCTTCATCGCCTCGTTCGTGCTGCTGATATTCGGGCTGGTCTTTACCTTCATGGGCGGGCTCAACGCGGTGATCTGGAGCGATCTGGTCCAGGTCATCCTCTATGTCGGCGCGGCGGTGCTGGTGGTGGTCTTTCTGCTTATCAAAATCCCCGCCACGCTGCCGGAAATCGTCGCTGCGCTGCAAAATGCGCCGGGGGGTGCCGACAAGCTGACCGTTATCGACACCAGCCTCAATCTTGCCGCGCCCTTTTCGTTGCTGGCGGTGGTCACGGGCCTGACGCTTATCAACGTCGCCAATTCGGGGCTGGACCAGGACACGACACAGCGATTGCTCGCCTGCGACAATGCGCGCGATGGAGCCCGGGCGCTGACCGCATCGGTGTGGACGTCGATCCCGGTCATACTGCTGTTCCTGACGATTGGCGCGCTGCTGCATATTTTCTATGAACGCCCCGACCTGATGGCGGCGGGGGGCGCGGCGGTTGCGACGACGTTCGAGGGTGAGAAGATCACCGTCTTCATGCATTTCATCCTGAGCGAGATACCCCCCGGTCTGCGCGGGCTGGTGACTGTCGGCATCATCGCCGCCGCCGCCATCAATTCGGGGCTGATTTCGATGTCGGCGGTGCTGGTCAATGATTTCTACCGCCCCTGGACCGAGCGTCACGGCGGGCGCGAAGAACGGCATTTCGTCGCGGCTGGGCGTATGGCGACGGTCGCCATCGGCCTTGTCCTGTTCGCCATGTCGATCCTGTGTTATTATTGGCAGAAATCCAGCGATCTGCCGCTGCTGGATTTCGTGCTGGGGGTGATGGCCTTTGCCTATTCCGGGCTGCTCGGCGTCTATGCCACCGCGCTGTTCACGCGGCGCGGATCGTCGGCATCGGTGATCGCGGCGCTGATCGGCGGCTTCCTCGTGATCCTTACCTTTCAGGGTTTCGTCGTCGACATGCTCGGCCTGCCCGCCGGCATGAAGGGCATCGCCTTTCCGTTCCAGCTATGCATCGGCACTGCCGCGGCAATGCTGATCTGCATGATGGGGCGTCAGCGAAAGGCGGTACATGTCCACGACTGAGGATCGCGATCCCCGCTTTGCCGACATCGACCGCTGGCCGACGGGCGATGCCGTGATGGCGATGCTCGATGGCCAGATTGCCGCGCTCACCGCCATACGTGCGGCGGTGCCCGCGATCGCGGCTGCGGCGGAGGCGGCGGCCGAACGGCTGCGTAATGGCGGGCAATCGGGCGGCGGGCGGCTGGTCTATGCCGGCGCCGGAACGTCGGGCCGCGTCGCCGTGCAGGACGGGGTAGAACTAGGCCCCACCTTCGGCTGGCCAGCGGACCGGCTCGCCTATCTGATCGCCGGGGGCATGGCCGCATTGGCGCACAGTGCCGAAGGGGCGGAGGATGATGCCGCCGCCGCGCGCATGGCGGTTGCGGCGGAGGCTGTCGGGCCGGGTGATGTCGTCATCGGCGTGGCGGCAAGCGGACGCACCCCCTTTACGCTGGCGGTTATCGACAGCGCGCGCCATGCCGGTGCGCTGACCATCGCCATCGCCAACAACCCTGGCAGCGCGCTGCTGGCCGCCGCCGACCACGCGCTGCTCGCCGCGACGGGCAGCGAGATCATCGCCGGGTCAACCCGGATGCAGGCGGGGACGGCGCAGAAAGCGATGCTCAACATGCTGTCGACCGCGATCATGCTGCGGCTGGGCCGGGTCTATCGCGGCCTGATGGTCGATATGCAGATTTCCAATGACAAGCTGCTCGCCCGCGCGCAGGCGATGGTGGCGGCGCTGGCCGGGTGCGAGGACACAGCCGCGGCAGCCGCGCTGGAAAAGGCGAACCGCAATATCAAGGCCGCAGTGCTGATCGCGCGGGGAGAAACGCCTGCGCAAGCGACCGCGCGGCTTGCGGCGCATGGCGGCATATTGCGCGCGGCGCTGGAGGAAGGCGGAGACGCACCCGTGCCATGACCCCGCCGCGCGACCATTCCCCGCTCTACATGCAGCTCGCCCGCACGCTGCGGTCGCAGATTGTCGAGGGCCGGATCGCGGAGGGCGAGGCGCTGCCGTCGGAGCGTGATCTGTGCACGCTCACCGGCGCGTCGCGGGTGACGGTGCGCAAGGCGATCGCGCTGCTCATCGACGATGGCCTGCTGTCGCGGCGGCAGGGGTCCGGCACCTATGTCGCCCCGCGGATTCAGGCACCGGGGTCGTTCCTCACCAGTTTCAGCGAAGATGCGGTGGCGCGCGGGCAACGGATTGGTACGCAGTGGATTGAAAAGACGGCGGCGACGGCTAGCGAGGAAGAGGCGCGCCTGCTTGACATGGCGCCGGACGCCCCGGTGCTGCGCCTGCGCCGCGTGCGAAGCGCGGACGGCGCACCGCTTGCCATTGAACATGCCGTTGTCCCGGCCGCCATGATGCCGCCGCTGGAGGAGCTGGGCGATTCGCTCTATCGCGCGCTCGCCGAACGCGGCAACCGCCCGGTCAGCGGGGACCAGAAAATCCGCGCGGCGCTGGCCGGAGCGGGCGAAGCGGCGCTGCTGGGCATTGCCGAGGGCGCGGAAATCCTGCGGATCGAACGGCTCACCCGGCGCGCCGACGGCCGCCCGGTCGAACTGACGCGGTCGGCGTATCGCGGCGACCGTTATGAATTTGTGAGTGAACTCAGCGGCGATCTGGTGGCGCGGTCGTGACGCCGCCGGGCCAGCGCGACCAGTCGCTCGACGCCTTTCGCGGGACCGACGTCCTCCTGATGATCCTCGTCAATGTGCAGGGGAATGAGGCCGCCGCCTTTCCCTTCATCACGCACGCCGAATGGCATGGCGCGACGCTGGCCGATTTCGTCTTTCCGGTCTTTCTGCTGATCGTCGGCCTGTCCGCGCCGCTTGCGCTCGACCGGCCGGGCGCGGCGGTCAGCGTGACGGCCATTGCCCGCCGCGCGCTGCTGCTGTTCCTGATCGGCATGGGGCTGAGCTACGCCATCCGCCCGACGCTTGACCCGGACATGATCCGCTGGACCGGCGTGTTGCAGCGTATCGCGATCGTCTATGCCATTTGCGCCGCCGTCATCCTGGTCCGCCGGGGGTCCGTCCTGGCGATCGTGCTGGCGGCGGGGGCGCTGGCACTGCACAGCTATGTCCTGCTTCATGTTCCCGCGCCAGGCGGCGCGCTTGCTGGTTTGAACGCGGGGGATGGCTTGGGC
>ERZ1066122.1093-NODE-1093-length-23653-cov-10.458513_pt1 | contig 23653 bp, 19 predicted proteins | sample MGYA00382769_ERZ1066122 | MGnify/ENA primary metagenome ERZ1066122 (study PRJEB33369, sample SAMEA5778352) | biofilm metagenome | biome: Industrial cooling water; feature: Water cooling tower basin; material: Biofilm | place: United Arab Emirates | collected... | reverse complement strand
CTGGATGACGACGCCCCCGGCCGGCAGCGGCGCCGGCGACGGCGCGCCGGCGGGATCGGCCGCGGCGGGCGCCACCGGGCTGGGCGTCGGCGCCGGGGTGCCCACGGGGGCCGGCGCTGCCGTCACCGGGGCCTCGGGCACGGCGGAAAGGTCGAGCTGCCCGGTCGGGCCGGCGCCGGCGCTGGTCGCGAACGCAGCGTCGCCCTTGCCTTCGACCGCCATGCCGCCCGGTTCGTCCGGTTTCACCTTGAACGGCCCTTCCGGCGCCGCGATCAGGTCCCCTGCCCCGCTCGGCTGGACGGCGCGGTTCTGCCAGGCCCAGATGCCGGCGATCACCAGACCCAGCACGGCGAGGCCGGCGACGAGCCAGCCGATCAGACGCAGCGGCGAAACGCGCTCGACATCGTCGGCATCGTCGACCGCTTCCAGCCATGGCAGCCGATCCTCGTCGCGGAGCGCGAAGCTGTCCCGATCCAGGTCGGTCATCAATGCATCTCCTCGGCTGCGGTCACGCCCATAATCCTCAGACCGTTGCGGATGATCTGCCCGATCGCGTCCGCCAGATAAAGCCGCGCGGCCGTGAGATCGGGCCGGTCCGCCACCAGCACGCGCCGATCCGGCCGATCGTTGCCGAGATTGAAGAAGGCGTGGAAAGCGGCTGCCAGATCATAGAGATAAAAAGCGATGCGGTGCGGCTCCCGCGCCGCCGCCGCGCTTTCGACCACCCGCGGAAACTGCGCGGCGAGCTTCACCAGCGCCAGATCCTCGCCGTCCAGCAGCGCAAGATCGGGCGTCTCCGGCAGCGTCAGCCCGGCCTCGCCGATCCGCCGCCCGATCGAGCGGATCCGGGCATGGGCGTATTGGACGTAGAAGACTGGATTGTCCTTCGACGCTTCGACCACTTTGGCGAAATCGAAGTCCATCTGCGCGTCGGCCTTGCGGGTCAGCATCGAGAAGCGCACCACGTCCTTGCCGACCTCGCGGACGACATCGGCGAGCGTCACGAAATTGCCGGCCCGCTTGGACATCTTGACCGGTTCGCCGGCGCGCAGCAGCCGCACCATCTGGATCAGCTTCACGTCGAACTGGACGCGGCCTTCGGTCAGCGCGGCAACCGCCGCCTTGATCCGCTTCACGGTGCCGGCATGATCGGCGCCCCAGATGTCGATCATGGCATCGACACCCTCCGCCTTCTGGAAGTGATACGCCATGTCCGCGCCGAAATAGGTCCAGCTGCCGTCCGACTTGCGGATCGGCCGGTCCTGATCGTCACCGAAGCGCGTCGAACGGAACAGCGGCAGCTCGACCGGTTCCCAATCCTCTGGCGTTTCGCCCTTGGGCGCCTCCAGATAGCCGTCATAGACGAGATCGCGGGCGCGCAACCATGCCTCCGCGGCAGCGGGCTTGCCGGCTGCCTGCACCTCGGCTTCGGACGAGAAGAGATCGTGATGAATGCCGAGCAGGGCCAGATCGGCCTTGATCATCTCCAGCATGGCGGCGACCGCGCGGGTGCGGAACAGCGCCAGCCAAGCCGATTCCGGCTGACCGATCCAGGCGTCGCCGAACTCCGCGGCCAGCGCCTCGCCGACCGGCTTCAGATAGTCGCCGGGATAGAGCCCTTCGGGCACCTCGCCGATCGCTTCGCCGAGCGCCTCCCGGTAGCGCAGATGGGCCGAGCGGGCGAGCACATCGACCTGCCCGCCGGCATCGTTCACATAATATTCGCGGATCACCTTGTGACCGGCATATTCAAGAAGGTTCGCCAGCGCGTCGCCGACGACGGCACCGCGGCAATGGCCCATGTGCATCGGCCCGGTCGGATTCGCGGACACATATTCGACATTGACGGTCTGGCCGGCGCCTGCCGCGGAACGCCCGTAATCGGCCCTCGCGGCATGGATCGCCGCCAGCTCGGCACGCCACGCGGCATCGGTCAGCCGGAGATTGATGAAGCCGGGTCCGGCAATGTCCGCCGCGACAATGTCCGGCAGCGCTTCCAGCCGCGGGACGAGCAGTGCGGCCAGCGCCCGCGGATTGGTGCCGGCCGGCTTGGCGAGCACCATCGCGGCGTTCGTCGCCAGATCGCCATGCGCCGGATCGCGCGGCGGCTCGACCGTCAGGCCGGCGCGGGAAAGCCCGGGCGGGAGCTGCGCGGCATCGGTCAGGTCGTCGAGAATGGCGCCGATGGCGGCGGTGAAGCGGGCGTACAGCGTCAAGGCTCGTTCCGGTCGTTCAAGGAAAGCCCGGGCTCATAAAGGATGGATCCGCGTTGATGAAGCCCCAGCCGCGGATGCGGACGGCGGCCGGCTCAGAAGCCGTCCGGCAGCTCGATCGGCCCGACCAGCTCCCGGTAGCGCGCCACGGCATAGCGATCGGTCATGCCCGCGATGAAATCCGCGATGTGGCGGCTGCGGGCCGGATCCTCGGCGGGCAGCGACTCCCGCCACGGATCGGGCAGCGCGTGCGGATCGGCGGCATAGCCGTCGAACAGCCCGGCCACGATGCGCTGCGCCGCCTCCGCCGCCGCCAGCTGCCGTTCGTGGTGGTAGAGATGGGCGTACATGAACCGCTTCAGATCCCGCTCCTCCGCCTGCATCGCGTGGCTGAAGCCGACGAGCGCCCGTCCGGCAGCGCGGACATCATCGACCGTCTCGACGCCCGATTCCCGGATCCGCCGCCGCGTCTCGACGATCAGGTCGTTCACCATCAGCCCGATCTGGGAGCGGATGACTTCCGCGAGCAGGCGCCGCTCGCTGATTTCCGGATATCTCATCGTCGCTTCGCGCCAGCCGCGGGCGAACAGCGGGACCGCCATGATCTGATCCCGGCCGAGCAGACCGGCGCGCAGCCCGTCGTCGATGTCGTGATTGTCATAGGCGATGTCGTCGGCGACGGCTGCGACCTGCGCCTCGAGCGACGGCCAGCTGTCGAGCGCGAGCGGGAATGCGGCATCGACTTCCTGCATGGCCCAGCCGGGCGCGGTCACCGGCCCGTTGTGTTTGGCAAGGCCTTCGAGAGTCTCCCAGGTCAGGTTCAGCCCGTCGAACCGCGGATAGGGCCGCTCGATCGTCATCAGCACACGAAGCGTGTGGGCGTTGTGATCAAAGCCGCCGACCCCTGCCGTCGCCGCGCGCAGCGCCGCTTCCCCGGCATGGCCGAACGGCGGGTGGCCGATATCGTGCGCCAGGCAGAGGGCCTCGGTCAGATCTTCGTTCAGCCCCAGCGCGCGGGCGATGGTGCGGCCGATCTGCGCGACTTCGAGACTGTGGGTCAGCCGGACCCGGAAGTGATCGCCATCCGGCGCGACGAAGACCTGCGTCTTGTGCCGCAGCCGCCGGAACGGGATCGAATGGACGATCCGGTCCCGGTCCCGCTGATAGGCATCGCGCGGGCCGCGCATCATGTTGGTGCGTTCCTCGTGCAGACGGCCGCGGCTGCGCGCCGGATCGCATGCCCAGGGACTGTGCGCTCTCATTTGCCGCCGAGTTTCGCGACGTCCTGGCCGGCAGCACTGTCCCACTGGAACGACGAGACGCCGGACTTGCGCAGGGTGTTGACGAACGCCTGCGCTTCCTTGTCGCTGGCAAAGGGGCCGACGAGCAGCCGGTTGGGCGCGGTCCAGGCGGTCTTGCCGCGGAATGCGTCCGGCGCCTTCGCCTTCACCCGGGACCATTCGCGCGGCATTGCCGCCTGGTTCGCGCCCCCCGCCACCTGCACCCAGATGCGGGCAGGCGCCTTGGGCGGCGCGGGCTTCGCCTTCGCCTTGGCGGGGACCGGCTTCGCCTTGGCCGGCGCGTCGACGGCGGCGGGCTTGGCGGGCGGCTCCGTCGCGGCCTTCGCCTTGGCCGGCGGGTCGGCGGCGACAGGCTTGGGCGTCGCCGGCGAAGCCGCCGCAGCGGCCACCGGAGCCGGTGCCGGCCCGCCCCAGCGGCGGGCGCCGTCCTGCTGCGCCGCTTCCCGGATCTCGCGGATCACTTCGGCAAGATCGCCACCGCCCGCGCTGGTGGCGTTCGGCGCCTCGGCGACGGCGACGGCGGCGGGGGGCGCCGGCATCGGCGCCGGGGCCGGCGCCGGCGGCGGGGCAGGCACGGCCTGGCGCCGGGCGGTGCGACGTCGCTCCTCCCGGGCCGTCGGCGGCGGCTGCGTTGCAGCCGGCTGGACCGCGGGCGGCGGTGGCGCCGGCCGGGCGAGCTGCGGGCCGCTGCGCGCGGCCTGCGACAGCGGCGCCATTGCCGCCACCTGCGCTTCGGCCTCGGCCGCGGCGGCCGCTCGGACGCCGTCGGCGGGCATTTCGCCCAGATGGACGGCAGCGGCCTTTTCGGCGGGCCGCAGGCTCGGCAGCCGCCGGAGGAACGGCACCATCGCATCCGCCATCCGATCCGGCATCACCTGCCGGACGATCCGGTCCGCGCCGGCCTGATCGCCGGTCAGGGCAAGCACGAAGGCGCGGGCGCGCCACGCCGCCTGGTCGCGCTTGTAGAGCAGCGGATCGAGCAGCCTGAGCGCGGCATCCCGATCGCCGGTCATCGCCAGCGACAGGGCGTAACGGCGGGTGATCTCGTCATCCGCACCGCGCGACAGGGCGAGCGCATAGTCCCGCTGCGCGCGCTTCGGATCGCCGCGCAGATCATAGGCAAGGCCGCGGTCCCCCGCGATCTCGGCCTGCGGGACGCCGAGATCGATCGCGGCGTCGAACATCCGCAGGGCATCGCGAGGATTGTCGAGCATCAGCAGTGCCCGGGCGAGGCCCGCTTTCACGTGCCCGTTGCGCGGCGCCTGCTCGTCTGCGCGGGCGAAGAAGCCGAGCGCGGCATTGGCGTCACCGACACCGAGCGCCGACTGGCCGGCGCCGATCAGCGCGGACAGGCTGTTGGGATTGCGGGCGAGCTCGCGCAGATGCTGGGACAGCCGCTCGGCAGGGCTGGTCGATTGGGCGGCAACCGGGCCTGCGGACGCGATGAGAAGCGCCGCCAGCGCCGGTCCGGCGGCACGGGTAAGGGATCGGATCACGATCCGTCCATAGCTGAAGGGGGCCGCCTGACGCCAAGCTGAATGGCAGCCCATGGCGCCGAGCCGTGGCGTCGCGGCGACGAAAGCCGATGGCTCCCGCCGCCGCGGCCGCGCGTCGTTACTGGTTGTTCTGGCGGTTGAGGAAGCGCGGAATGTCGAGCGGGTCGCTCCGCTCGTCTTCCGGCGCGCCCGGCGTCTTCGCGGTCCCGCGCGCGATCGAGGACATCCGCTCAAACAGCGTGCCGCCACCCTGGCGGGCCGCCGGCTTCTCGTCGCGCGCCGTGGCGGGCCGGGCGAAGCTCGGCATCGTCGGCACCTCCGGCTCCGCCACCAGCGGCGAGGCAGCGGGTTCCGGCGCATCGAGGAGCAGCTCGTCGCCGCTCTCCTCGACCGGGGTGTCGAGGGTCAACTCGTCGGCGGCATCGGCGGCCGGCGCCGGCGCCGGCGCAGCGGCAGCCGGTTCCGCCGCCGCCTCGGGCGCCGCCGTCACCGCCGCCGGCTCGGCCTCGCGCACCGAAGGCAGGACGAAGGGCCGCGGCTCGCCATCCGCCTTGCGGGCCCCGGGGAAGGAAAAGACGCGGGCCGGCTCCGGCTTGTCGGCAACTTCAGCCTCGATCCCGGTCGCGACGACCGAGACCCGGATCTTGCCTTCCAGCTCGTTGTTGAACGCCGATCCCCAGATGATGTTGGCATCGGGATCGACCAGTTCCTTGATGTGGTTGGCGGCCTCGTCCACTTCCATCAGGCGCATGTCCTCGCCGCCGGTGATGGAGATGATGACGCCCTTTGCGCCCTTCATCGAGACGCCGTCGAGCAGCGGGTTGGCAATCGCCTTTTCCGCCGCCTCGATCGCGCGGTTGTCGCCGGTCGCTTCGCCGGTGCCCATCATCGCCTTGCCCATTTCCCCCATCACGGAGCGGACGTCGGCGAAGTCGAGGTTGATGAGGCCGGGCATGACCATCAGGTCGGTGATGCCGCGCACGCCCTGCTGCAGCACCTGATCCGCCATCTGGAACGCTTCCTTGAAGGTCGTGTTCGGGTTGGCGATCAGGAACAGATTCTGGTTCGGGATGACGATCAGCGTGTCGACATGCTTCTGCAGCTCGGCAATGCCCGATTCCGCGGACTTCATCCGGCGCGAGCCTTCGAAGCTGAACGGCTTGGTGACGACGCCGACCGTCAGGATGCCGCGCTCCCGCGCCGCCTTCGCGATCACCGGCGCCGCGCCGGTGCCGGTGCCGCCGCCCATGCCGGCGGCGATGAAGCACATATGGGCCCCGTCCAGCGCCCGTTCGACCTGATCGATCGTCTCTTCGGCCGCGGCGCGTCCGATTTCCGGCCGCGATCCGGCGCCCAGCCCCTGGGTGATCTTGAGGCCGAGCTGGATGCGGCGTTCGGCGGGGCTGGCGTTCAGGGCCTGAGCATCGGTGTTGCACACGATGAAGTCGACGCCCTGCACGTCCGACGCGATCATGTTCGCGATCGCATTGCCGCCGGCGCCGCCGACGCCGATCACGCTGATCCGCGGCCGCAGCTCGTCAACTTCGGGCGGGATGAACTCGATGCTCATGAATGAAAAACTCCCTCGCTGACCCTTCGGCGAAGCGATCGCCCCCGCTGTCCCTTATGAATCACGGGAATCGCCAAATCGAGCCAAAACTTAACTATCCACACTTTTATTCACAGATTGGTCCGGAAGGCTGTCACCAACCGAGAGACCCAGGCCGAGCCCGGTGCCTTAACCGTCACGATCGGTGATTCGTAGAGCGTCGACCGCAGATCGACCGGATCGGCCGCGGCATAATGGGTCAGCCCGGCCAGCGTCGCGAAAGCCGGCCCGCTATGCGCATCCGGCAGCCCGGCCAGCCCGCGCGGCCGGCCGACCCGGACGGTGCGGCCAAGCAGGCCCTGGGCGTAATCCGCGATTCCCTTCAGCTCCGCGCCGCCGCCGGTCAGCACGACCTGCCGGCCGATCGGGCCGGTGAAGCCGAGATCCTTGAGCGCCTTGCCGATCTCTCCCATCAGATGCTCCAGGCGCTGGCGGATGACGGCGATCAGCTGGGCGCGGGTGATCCGCGTCGCTTCCCCGCTTTCCTCCTCGGCCGAAAGCGGCGCCACTTCGATCATGTCGTGATTGTCGCGCGGACTGGCGGTTGCCGAACCGTAGAAGCACTTCATCCGCTCCGCCTGGGCGCGGCGGGTGCCGAAGGCGGAGGCGATGTCGTCGGTGATGTCGGCGGCGCCGACCGGCAGCGAGGTCAGGCCGACAAGCACGCCGCCGCAGAACAGCGACACGTTGGTGACTCCCGCCCCCAGCTCGACCAGCGCGACGCCGAGCTCCCGCTCTTCTTCCGAAAGGCAGGCAAGGCCGGTCGCGACCGGAGCGGCGATGATCGACTTCACTTCCAGATGGGCGCTGCGCACGCACAGATCGAGGTTGCGCACCGGCGAGGCATCCGCCGCGACGACATGGATGTCGACACCCAGCTTGTCGGCATGGAGGCCCTTCGGGTTGCGCACGCCCGTCAACCCGTCGATCGTGTAGAGCGTCGGCTGGGCATGAAGGACCATGCGGCCGTTCGGATCGATGCCGTCGCGGCCGGCGGCGAGCAGCTGGTCGACATCCTCCTGCTCGATCCGGTGCCCGCCCAGTTCGACTTCCACCGACGCGATGCTGCTGACGAGGCCGCCCGCCGAGAAGCTGACCCACACATCCTCGATGTTGGTGCCGGCGATCCGCTCCGCCTGCTCGACGGCCTCGCGGACCGCGAGCTCGGTCGCGCCCATGTCGGCGATGTATCCGCGCTTGACGCCGCGGCTCTCCCGCTGGCCGGTGCCGAGCACCGTCAGCCCGCCATCCTCGCCCCGGGCGGCGATCAGCGCCGACACTTTCCACGAGCCGATGTCGAGCGCGGTGATCAGCCGTTCTCCCCTGGCGCCCGCGCCTCGCCCTTCCCGCCTGCTCATATGCTCTCGCTCACCCTTTCCAGTCCGCCCTGCCGCGGCGCGCCGCCCAGGGGCAGCCCGCCGGGCGCGTCGTCCGCATCCTCGATCAGCGATCCGTCGATCGCCGGCACCTGCCGACCCACCCGCGCGACAAAGCGCTTCGGATCGCGCATGTCGAACCTGACGAAGCCGCGGCCGAGCAGACGCCGGTCGGCATCCAGCCGCGCGAACTTGACCAGCGCCCGCGCCGCCATCGCCTCGCCTTCCGGCAGAGCAAGCGTCTCGCCGGACTGGAAGCGCAGGTCCCAGCGGCGCTCGCCGATCCAGTTGGCGCCAGCGAGCACCGGCTTCAGCGCCGGCGCCTTGTCCATCAGCCGGGCGAGGTCCGCCGCGTGCCGGTTTGCATTGGCGCCGATCAGCAGCGGCAGGTCCGGCAACGCGCGCGCCGAGACATCGGCGAGCACCACGCCGTCCCGATCGATCAGCTTCAGCCGTCCCTGATGCTGCCAGATGGCGGCCGGGGATCGTTCGACGATGTCGACGACCAGCGTGTCCGGCAGCCGCCGGGACACCCGCGCATCGGCAATCCAGCCATAGCGCATCAGCTGCGCCCGGACCTGTTCGAGATCGACGGCCGGCATCGCCATCGAATGCTGGTCGAAGGCGATTGCATAGACGGTCAGCCGATCCATGTTGCGCACCCCGCGCAGCTCCACGCGCTTAACCTCGAACCCGGCCCGCGCCGTCAGCCCGGCCGCGGCTTCCCCCAGCATCGCCGGGACCCCCAGCCACCAGAGCAGCAGCGCGGCGACGGCGCCCGCTCCGCTCAGCACCGCCAGCGTCACGCCGCGCTGGACAAGCGCGGGATCGAGCGGCGGCAGGCCCAGCCACCGTGCAATCAGTCCCGGCCGCTTCTGCGCGCCACGTGCCCGCCGGACCGGCGCCGGCTGCCGCGGCCGCGCTCCTCCCCGGCGGATGGTGGCGCGCGCCTCAGCCATCGCCGAGCGCCTCCCGCACGATCGCTTCGACCAGCGCGTCATAGGACAGGCCGACCGCCCGTGCCTGTTCGGGCACCAGGCTGAGCGGGGTCATGCCCGGCTGGGTGTTCACTTCCAGCAGATAAAGGCCGGCCGCGCCCTGCTCCTCGTCCCACCGGAAATCGGCACGCGATGCACCGCGGCAGCCGAGGATCCGGTGCGCGTCGAGCGCCATCTGGAGCGCTGCGGCGGCGACGTCGGCGGGAATGTCGGCCGGGCAGACATGCTCGGTCATGCCTTCGGTGTATTTGGCGTCGTAATCGTAAAAGCCGCTATGCGGGCGAAGCTCGGTGACCGCCAGGGCGCGGTCGCCGAGCACCGCGACGGTCAGTTCGCGCCCCTTGATGAACGGTTCGGCGAGCAGCGACGGGAACTGCGTCCACGGGCCGGCGCTGCCGCGGGCGATCGGCTCGCCATGATTGCCGCCCCGGGTGACGATCGCGACGCCCACCGACGAACCCTCGTTGACCGGCTTCACGACATAGGGCCGCGGCAGCGGATCTTCGGCATAGAGGCTTTCCGACGTGACGATCCGGCCGGCCGGCATGCGAATGCCGTGCGGGACCAGCGCGTTCTTCGTCAGCTGCTTGTCGATCGCGATCACGGACGTTGCGAGCCCGGAATGGGTGTAGCGGACCCCCATCAGATCGAGCATTCCCTGTACCGACCCGTCCTCGCCCGGTGTGCCGTGAAGGGCGTTGAACACCAGATCTGGCTGCGCCTCGGCGATGCGCAGCGCGACGTCCCGTCCCATGTCGAGCCGCGTGACGCGGTGGCCAAGCCGCTCGAGCGCGTCGGCAACGCCGGCGCCGGACATCAGCGACACGTCACGCTCGGCCGACCAGCCGCCCATCAGCACGAGAATATGGAGACTCATTTCGCTACCCCAACGCGCTGAATCTCCCATTCCAGCTCGATTCCCGAGCCGGCCCGGACGCGGTCGCGCACATCCTCGCCCAGCGCCTCGATGTCGGCGCTGGTCGCGCTTCCCAGATTCAGCAGGAAATTGCAGTGTTTCTCAGATACCTGTGCATCACCGCGACGCAAGCCCCGGCAGCCCGCGGCGTCGATCAGCCGCCACGCCTTGTCGCCCGGCGGGTTCTTGAACGTGGAGCCGCCGGTGCGGCTGCGCAGCGGCTGGGACGCTTCCCGCTCGGCGGCGATGCGGTCCATTTCGGCGCCGATCGCCGCGGGGTCCCCAGGCGCGCCCTGGAACAGCGCCTCGACCACGGTCGCGCCCGCCGGCAGCGCCGAATGGCGGTAGCTGTAGCCGAACCGCTCGGCCGGCCAGGTCTCGATCCGGCCGTCGCGCAGCACCACCCGCGCCTCGACAAGCAGGTCGGCCGTGTCGCGGCCATAGGCGCCCGCATTCATCCGCACTGCCCCGCCCACGGTCCCGGGAATGCCGCGCAGGAATTCGAGCCCCGCGACGCCGGCATCGCGCGCGGCCGAAGCGACGGTGATGCCCAGCGCCGCGCCGCCGGCACGGACCCGGTGTCCGGGCTCGATGGTCACGCGCGCGAAAGCCTTGCTGAGCCGGATGACGACTCCCGGCACGCCGCCGTCCCGGACGATCAGGTTGGAGCCGACGCCAACCGGCAGCACCGGAACCGCCGGATCGAGCCGGGCAAGCGCATCGGCGAGATCGGCCTCGTCGGCCGGGCGGAACAGCCATTCCGCCGGGCCGCCGGTGCGGAACCAGATGAAGTCGGCCAGGGCGCCCTGCCGCTCGATCACGCCGCGGACGGCAAGGGCGTCCATCAGGTCACCTCCCGGGCAAGCGCCTCGGGTAGCGCCGCCGCCCATTTGGTGATGTCGCCAGCCCCCAGGCACACCACCAGATCGCCGGGCCGGGCGGTGGCGGCGAGGTCGCGGGCCAGCGCGGGCAGATCGGCGATTTCGCTCGCGGCGCGGTGGCCGCGATCCTTCAGCCCCTTGACCAGCGCGGCGGCATCCGCCCCGGGGATCGGTGCCTCGCCCGCGGCATAGACAGGCGCAACATAGACGATGTCGGCATCGTTGAACGCCGTCTCGAACTCGCCCATCAGGCTCGACAGGCGCGAATAGCGGTGCGGCTGGCAGACGGCGATCACGCGGCCCTCCGTCGCTTCCCGGGCGGCCGCCAGCACGGCGCGGATCTCGACCGGATGATGGCCATAATCGTCGATCACGGTCACGCCATTCGCTTCACCCACTTTGGTGAAGCGGCGCTTGACGCCGCCGAAGCGGGCAAAGCCGCTCTGGATCTGCCCGTCGCTCACGCCCAGCTCGATCGCGACGGCGATCGCCGCCAGCGCGTTCTGGACATTGTGGCGGCCGGGCATCGGCAGATGCACGTCCGAGATCGTGCGGACCGTCCCGTCGCGCTCGCGGATCGCCACTTCGAAGCGGTTGCCGCCGGCTTCGGGCTGGACGGCGGTTGCCCGCACATCGGCCTGGGCGGCAAAGCCGTAAGTCACCACCCGCCGGTCCCGGATACGGGGCAGGATGTTCTGCACTTCCGGATGGTCGAGGCAGAGGATCGCGGCCCCGTAGAAAGGCACGTTCTCGATGAACTCGACGAACGCGTCCTTGATCGCGTCGAACGATCCATAATGATCGAGATGCTCGGGATCGATGTTGGTGACGACCGCGATCGTGCCGTCGAGGCGCAGGAAGCTGCCGTCGCTTTCGTCTGCCTCGACCACCATCCAGTCCGAGGTGCCAAGCCGCGCGTTCGACCCGTAGCTGTTGATGATGCCGCCATTGATGACGGTCGCGTCGATGCCCCCGGAATCGAGCAGGGCCGCGACCATCGAGGTGGTGGTGGTCTTGCCATGCGTGCCCGCGACCGCGACCGTCGACTTGAGCCGCATGAGTTCGGCCAGCATCTCGGCGCGCCGCACCACCGGGATGCGCTGCTCATAGGCATAGGCCAGTTCCGGATTGTCGCGCCGGATCGCCGTTGAGACGACGACCACCGCCGCGCCTTCGACGTTCGCCGCATCGTGGCCGATGGTGACGCGAATGCCGCGCGCGCGGAGCCCGTCGATCGCATAGCCCTCGGCGACGTCCGACCCCTGCACCGAATAGCCGAGATTGTGCATCACCTCGGCAATGCCGGACATGCCGATGCCGCCGATGCCGACGAAATGGATGATTCCGATGTCGGTCGCGACGCCCTTCATGCGCCCGATCCTTCCGCCATGGCATCGGCGCCCAGACACTCGATCAGGTCGGCGAGATCGGCGGCCGCCTCGGGCCGGCCGCAGCCGCGCGCCCGGCGCGCGGCGTTCTCGAGCGCCTGCGGCTCGAGCCCCAGCTTCTGCATCTGCTTGGCGAGTTCGACCGGAGTGAAGCTGCTCTGCGGGATGGCGCGAGCGCCGCCGGCAGCGACCATTTCGCGGACGTTGTACGCCTGATGATTGTCGGTCGCGCTCGGCAGCGGCACCAGGATCGCCGGACGCCCGGCGGCGGTCAGCTCCGCGATCGTTGACGCGCCGGCCCGGGCGATCACCAGATGGGACCAGGCGAGCCGCTCCGGCAGGTCCGGCAGATAGGTGGCCAGATCGGCCGGAATGCCGATCTCTGCATAGCGGGCGCGGACGCGCTCGATATCTTCGGCGCGGCATTGCTGGGTGACCTGCAGGCGCCGCTTCAGCCCCGGGGGGAGCATTGCCAGCCCTTCCGGCACCACATCGGACAAGATGCTCGCGCCCTGGCTGCCGCCGGTCACGAGGATGCGGAACACGCCATCGGCATCGAGCGGCGGATAGGGGCGGTCGCGCAGGCTGAGCACTTCGGCGCGGACCGGATTGCCCACCAGATGGGTCTTCTCCCGCAGTGCCGGGGCCAGGCGCTGCACGTCCGGATAGGCCGTCGCGATCGCATCGACGCGACCGGCAAGCAGCCGGTTGACGCGGCCCAGCACCGCATTCTGCTCGTGAACCGCGGACGGAATGCGCAGCTTCAGCGCCGCAAGCAGGCTCGGCAGCGCCGGATAGCCGCCGAAGCCCATGACCGCGGCGGGCTGGAAGGTCCGGCAGAGCTGCAGCGCCATCTCGCGCCCGGCGAGGATCGAGCGCGCGGCCCGCATCCAGCCGATCGGCCCGCCGGCAAGGCGCCCGGCCGGCAGGATGTGGGTCTGGACGCCCTGGAACAGCCCGGGAATGCGGGCGCCGCGATCATCGGTGACGAGCGCGACGCGGTGGCCGCGCCGATGCAGCTCGTCCGCCAGCGCATGGGCCGGGATCATGTGCCCGCCGGTGCCGCCGGCGGCGAGGACGAAGTGGCGACCGCTCACTGGCCGCCGCTCCATTTCACCACATAGGGAGAGCGCTTGAGATAGGGATTGCGTCGCGTGAAGGCGAGCAGCAGGCCCATGCCGATCGCGAGCGCCAGCATCGACGAGCCGCCATAGCTGACGAGCGGCAGCGTCATGCCCTTCGAGGGCGCGAGCTGCAGGTTGACCGCCATGTTGATGAGCGCCTGAACGCCGAACTGGGTGGCGAGCCCGGCCGCGGCGAGGAGCGTGAAGCCATCCTCCTCGTCGAGCAGCTTCAGGAACACGCGGACGACGATCGCAAGGTAGATCGCGGCGACCGCCAGGCAGGCGATCAGGCCGAATTCTTCGCCGATCACCGAATAGATATAGTCGGTATGGGCTTCCGGCAGCTGGAATTTCGCCTGGCCGCCTCCCGGCCCGGTGCCGAAGAAGCCGCCGCCGGTGATCGTCGCATGGGCCTTGTCCACCTGATAGGTGTCGCCTTCGCCATAGATGAAATTGTTGATGCGCGTCGTCGCGACCGGATAGAAGAGATAGGCGGCGACGATCCCGCCAAAGCCGAGGGCGACGAGGCCGCCGACGATCCGGCCGGACACGCCGGAGATCAGCAGCAGCGCCATCCACATGATGCCGAAGATCACCGTCTGGCCAAGATCGGGCTGCTTCATCAGCAGAACGGCAATCACGCCGACGAGGACGCCGGACAGCGGCACCACCGGCAGGCTGCGGTCCTGCTGGCGGAGGGAGAGCAGCCACGCCAGGCTCACCACGAACAGCGGCTTCAGAAACTCCGACGGCTGGAACTGGGAGAAGCCGACGCCGATCCAGCGCTTGGCGCCATTCACTTCGAACCCGATCAACGGCACGATCGCGAGCATCACCGAGAAGAAGGCGGCGCCGGCCAGGGCCAGCCGGCGGGCAGTGACCTTCGGCAGCATCGAGATGCCGAGCATCACCGGCAGGCTGACGGCCACCCAGGCAAGCTGGCGCCAGAAGTAATAGAGCGACGGGAAGGTAACGCCGCTTCCGGAATAGCGATGGGCGGCCGCCGGCGACGCCGCCGCCACGGCGACCAGCCCGATCGAGATCAGCACGATCAGCAGGCTGAGCAGCAGCCGGTCGATCTCCCAGAACCACAGGCTGAGCGGCGACCGATCGGCACGGCCGAGCCGGGCGACCGGCTTTTTCGACCGCTTCGATCTGCCGAGTGTCGCTTCCGTCACGCGAGCGCTCCCACCGCGGCGCGGAATGCGTCTCCGCGCGCCTCGAAATCCCGGAACTGATCGAACGAGGCGCATGCCGGCGACAGCAGCACCACATCCCCCTGTTCGGCGTCCCCTGCCGACTGCCTTACCGCCTCGGCCAGGGTGCCGCACTCCCGAACCGGCAGATGCGCCGCCAAAATCTGTGCATAACCGGGGCCCGCCTCGCCGATCGTGTAGGCGGACCGGACATGGCCGAAATAGGGCCGGCAGGCGTCGAGATCCGCGGTCTTTGCCCGCCCGCCCAGGATCCAGCGGATGCGCGGAAAGGCGGCCAGGGCCGGCGCCGCCGAGGCCGGATTGGTCGCCTTGCTGTCGTTGACGAACAGAATGCCGCCGCGTTCCGCCACCCGTTCCATGCGGTGGGGCAGGCCGGGATAGCTGCGCAGCGCCGATTCGACCGCATCGGCGGGGATGCCGAGCCCGTCGGCGACGGCGCGGGCCGCGGCGATGTTCTGGGCATTGTGGGGGCCCTGGAGCGCGGGATAGTGCGCCTGGTCCATCACGGCGCCGGCCGAGACCCTTGCCGCCCGGGGGTGCCGCGCGGCGATCGCCTGCGTGGTCGGATCGTCGACCGCGATCACCGCCATCCCCGCGGGCTGCATCTCGAACAGCCGTTCCTTGGCATGCGCGTAGGCCGCAAAACCGTCATAACGATCGAGATGATCGGGCGTCACGTTCAGGAGCACGGCGACGTCGCAGGCGAGGCTTTGCGTCAGATCGATCTGGAAGCTCGACAGCTCGAGAACATAGATGCCGCCCGCCGGCAGCGGCGTCTGGGCAAGGATGGGGAGGCCGATATTGCCGCCCATCAGGGTCGGGATCCCCGCGGTGCGAATGATGTGGTGGACGAGCGCCGTCGTCGTCGACTTGCCGTTGGTACCGGTGATGCCGACCACCCGGTGCGGCGGCAGCTCCGCGCGCGCCTGAGCGAACAATTCGATGTCGCCGATCAGCGGCACGCCGCAGCGGGCGGCATGCGCCGTGATCGGATGGGTGTTGATCGGGATGCCGGGCGACGTGGCGACCCCGGCAAAGCCGGTCAGATCGCAGGTCAGCGGATCGGCGAGGATCAGCGCCGCTCCGGCATCGCGCCCAGGACCGCCGGACGAGGTTGAGGGGCGGTCGAGCAGAAGCTGGTCACGCGCGGCTGCGCTTTCGTCCCACGCCGTGACGCGCGCGCCGGACTCCAGCAGCGCCGCGACCGTCGCCCGGCCGGAGCGGGCAAGGCCGAGCACGGCAAAGTCCCGGCCGGCCCAGGCGCGCGCGGCGATCACCGGATCTTCAGCGTCGACAGGCCGGCGAGCGCCAGCACCAGCGCGATGATCCAGAAGCGGATCACCACCGTCGGTTCGCTCCAGCCGAGCTGTTCGAAATGATGGTGGATCGGCGCCATCTTGAAGACGCGCTTGCCGGTGCGCTTGAACACGCCGACCTGGATGATCACGGACAGCGCCTCGACGACGAACAGGCCGCCGATCACCGCCAGCACGATCTCGTGATGGGCGACGACCGACATGGCACCGAGGGCGCCGCCCAGCGCCAGGCTGCCGGTATCGCCCATGAAGACGGCAGCCGGCGGCGCGTTGAACCAGAGGAACGCAAGCACGGCGCCGACGATCGCGCCGCACAGGATCGCGAGATCACCGGCGCCCGGCACGTGCGGGATCCCCAGATACTCCGCGAAACGGGCATTGCCGGCCAGATAGACGATCACCATGAACGCGACCGACGCGATGATCACCGGCATCGACGCGAGGCCGTCGAGCCCGTCGGTCAGGTTGACCGCATTCCCGAAGGCGACGATCACGAACGCGGCAAAGACGATGTAGAAGGGGCCGAGATCCGCCACCGGCTGGGTGATGAACGGCACGTAGAGCATCGTGCCGGTCTGGCGCAGAATGACCCAGGAGGCGAAGCCGGCGATCGCGAACTCGAGCGCCAGCCGCATGCGGCCGGAAACGCCGGCGGTGCTTGCCTTCCGCACCTTGTCATAATCGTCGAGAAAGCCGATCAGGCCGAAGCCGAGCGTGACCGCCAGCACCGCCCAGACATAGGAATTGCCGAGATCCATCCAGAGCAGGATGGACAGCGACAGCGCCGTCAGGATCATCAGGCCGCCCATCGTCGGCGTCCCGCGCTTGGCGAGGTGGCTCTGCGGGCCATCCGTGCGGATCGGCTGGCCTTTGCCCTGGCGGACGCGCAGCCAGCCGATGAATTTGGGACCGATCACCAGCCCGATGAGCAACGCGGTCGCAACCGCGCCGCCGGTGCGGAAGCTCAGATACCGGATCAGGTTCAGGATGCCGGGAAAGCCGAGCTGCTCGGCCAGAAGATACAGCATGGTCAGAAGCCCCCGTCCGCCAGCGCCCCGGCGGCCAGCTGCTCGACGAGCCGGCTGAGCCCCATGAAGTTCGACGCCTTGATGAGAACCGCGTCGCCGGCACCGACCCGCCCCCGAAGGGCATCGAGCGCCTGCGCGGCGGCGGGCACATGCGCGAAATCGATCCGCCCCTCAAGCGCCGCGGCGAGCGGGGCCATCGGCGCTCCGACGAGCAGTGCAAAATCGACGCCCGCCGACAGCAGCGGCGCGGCAAGCTCGGCATGGAAGCGGTCGGAATGCGGGCCGAGCTCGCCCATCGCGCCCAGGACCGCGATCCGCCGTGCCGCCGGTTCGCGGCCGAGCACCGCCAGCGTCGCGGCCATCGACGCGGGGTTGGCATTGTAGCTTTCGTCGATCAGGAGCGCGCTGCCGCCGCCGGCGGGCACCTCCAGCCGGGCGCCGCGTCCGGCAAGACCGGGCAGCTCGGCGAGCGCCAGGCCGGCCACGGCCAGGTCGCCGCCCGCCGCTTCGACCGCAGCGACGATCGCGAGCGCGTTCGACACCCAATGGTCGCCCGGCTGGGCGACGGTCAGGCACAGGCTGGCGCCCGGCATCTCGACCGTCAGCAGCGTGCCGCCGCTCTGGGCGGGCACGGCATCCATCGCGCGGACATCGGCGCCCGGCTGCACGCCGAAGGTGACGACCTTGGCGGCGTGGCGGTGCGCCGCTTCGAGCAGAATGTCCCGCTGCGGCGTGTCCCAGGGCACGATCGCGGTGCCGCCGGGCTCCAGACCCTCGAAGATCTCGGCCTTGGCGCGGGCGATGTTCTCGATCGATCCCAGATTCTCGATATGCGCCGGGGCGATCGCGGTGATGAGCGCGACATGGGGCCGGACGAGCCGCGTCAGCCGGGCAATCTCCTGGGCATGGTTCATGCCCATTTCGAAGACGCCGAAGCGCGTCCCCGCCGGCATCCGCGCCAGCGAGAGCGGGACGCCGGTATGGTTGTTGTAGCTCTTGAGCGAGCGGTGGGCGCGGCCCGGCAGGCAGCGGTCGAGCGCCAGATAGAGCGCTTCCTTGGTGCCGGTCTTGCCGACCGATCCGGTCACGCCGATCACTGTCGCATCCGTCCGCGCGCGCGCGGCGATGCCGAGCGCGTCGAGTGCGGCGCGGGTGTCCGCGACCTGCACATGCGGTCCATCGACCGGTTGGGAGACAAGCACGCCCGCAGCGCCCTGCGCCAGCGCCTGGGCGACGAAGCGGTGGCCGTCGGTCGTCTCGCCGGGCAGCGCGATGAACAGATCGCCCGCGCCGACTTCCCGGCTGTCGAACGCGACCCCGCCGACGGCGAAGTCGGCGGATGCCGCGCCATCGGTGGCGGCCGCGATCTCGGCCGCGGTCCAGAGCGGCGGCGGCGCCGTCATGCCGCGCACTCCCGTGCGACCGTCACGTCGTCGAACGGCCGCACGATGTCGCCGACGATCTGGCCCTGTTCATGGCCCTTGCCGGCCAGCAGCACGACATCGTCCGGACCGGCTTCGGCCAAGGCCGCGGCGATCGCCTCCCGCCGGTCGCCGATCTCGATCGCATCGGGGGCGGCGGCCAGGATCGCGCGGCGGATCGCCGCCGGCTCCTCGGAGCGGGGATTGTCGTCCGTCACGATCACCCGGTCGGCGACCTGCGCCGCGACACGGCCCATGTCCGGCCGCTTCCCCTGGTCGCGGTCGCCGCCGGCGCCGAACACCAGGATCAGCCGCGCCCGGGTGTGGGGGCGGAGCGCCGCTGCTGCCGCCTCCAGGGCATCGGGCGTGTGGGCATAATCGACATAGACGGGCGCCCCGGCGCGGGTGATCGTTGCCCGCTCCAGCCGGCCGCGCACCGGCGTCACCCGGGCGAGATGATCGAGCGTGCGACCGATCTCCCCGCCGGTTGCAAGCACGAGGCCGGCCGCAACCAGGGCGTTCGCGGCCTGATAGGCACCGATCAGCGGCAGCGTGACCTGGTAGGTCCGGCCCGCCGCCTCGACGGTCAGCGTCTGGCCGAGCCGGGTCGGCGTGCGTGCGACGAGGCGCAGCGTCGCGCCTTCCGTCCCGACGGTCAGCAGCTCGAGGCCGCGGGCCCGGCAGGTCTCGATCACCTGCACCGACCGGACCCCGTCATCGGCCCAGACGACTGCCGCGCCGTCGCGATCGACAACATCTTCGAACAGCCGCAGCTTCGCCGCGAAATAGGCCTGCATGGTGCCGTGATAGTCGAGATGATCGCGGCTGAGATTGGTGAAGGCGGCGGCGCGCACCGGCAGGCCTTCGGTGCGGCGCTGATCGAGCCCGTGGCTCGACGCCTCGAAGGCCAGATGCGTGACGCCTTCGCGACGGAGCCCGGCGACGTTGGACAGGAAGGTCACCACGTCCGGCGTGGTGAGGCCGGTCACCACCTGGTCGTGGGCAGTGGTGACGCCCAGCGTGCCGATCGACGCCGCATTGTGGCCGGCAAGCCGCCAGAGCTGGCGCGTGAGCTCCACCGTCGAGGTTTTGCCGTTGGTGCCGGTGACCGCGACCGCCGTCTCCGGATAGGGCGCGAAGAAGCGGGCGGCGAGCAGCGCGAAGGCGCGGCGGGGATCGGGATCCGCCAGATGGATCGCCCCCGCGACAGCCGCCTCGGGCCGCGCGACCACGGCCACTGCGCCGGCGGCGATCGCATCGGGGATGAACGCCTCGCCGTTCACGCGGCTGCCGGCAAAGGCCCCGAAGACCGTGCCGGGCGCGACCTTGCGGTGATCGATCGCAAAGCCGGTCACCTCGAGGTCGGAGGCGATCCCGGCGAGCTGGCCCAGGCGCATCGATCAATGATCCCCGGCGCGGATATAGGGCAGCACTTCGGCGAGATTGGCCTCGCGCCCTTCATCGGGGAACACGCCCAGCATCGGGCCGATGCGGGAAATCACGCCGGAGACGACCGGCGCGACGTTCCAGCCGGCAGTGTGGAAGCCGAAGGTGTCCTTGGTGGCTTTCGGATCATCGAGCATGGCGACGACCACATAGCGGGGCTCCTCCATCGGGAACACTCCTGCAAATGTGGTCACCACCGCCCGGCCGGTGTAGCGGCCGCCGACGATCTTTTCGGCAGTGCCGGTCTTCCCGCCGACGCGATAGCCGGGCGCGTCCGCCTTGCCGCCGGTGCCGTGCGTGACGACGAGCCGCAGCAGCGCGCGCATCTTGTACGACGTCTCGGCGCTGAACACCCGGTCGCCCGGGGGCAGCGGATGCTCGCGGTCGTGCTTCAGGAGCGTGGCGGGCCGCCAGAGGCCGCCGTTGAACAGCGTCGCATAGCCGGTCGCGAGGTGAAGCGGCGAGACCGCGATGCCATGGCCATAGCCGACCGTCATCGTCGAGATCTCGCCCCAGTTGCCGCCCGGAGTGAGCGGCCGGCCGCGCTCCGGCAGCTCGAGGGCGACCCGCTCCAGGAAGCGCATCCGCCGCAGGAACTCGCGCTGCCGCTCCGCGCCGAGCTGAGCGGCGATCTGCGCCGTGCCGATGTTCGAGGATTCCTGCATGATCTCCGCGACCGAGCAGGCGCGGCCGAAGGGATGGGTGTCGGTGATGCGGAAGCGGCCGGCCTTCAGCGCCTTCGGACAATCATACATCTGGCCCAGGCTGCGGACGACGCCGGCGTCCATCGCCATCGCGACGGTGAACGGCTTGAACGTCGAGCCGAGCTCATAGACGCCAAGCGTCGCGCGGTTGAACCCGGCATCGGCCGCGCCGAGGCCCGGCCGGTTCGGGTTCATTTCCGGAAGCGAGGTGAGCGCCAGCACTTCGCCGGTGTGGATGTCCATCACGACCCCGGCCGCGCCGATCGCGCTGAACTTCGCCATCGCGGCGCTCAGTTCCGATTCCATCGCCTGCTGCACGCGGCGGTCGATCGACAGAGTGACGCCCCGCCGTTCCCGGAGCCGGGCATCGAACACCCGTTCGATCCCGGCGACGCCGCGGCCGTCGAAATCGGTGTAGCCGAGCACATGGCTGGCAAGCGCGCCCTGGGGATAGAGCCGTTCCGGCTCGCGCGCGAAGGCAAGGCCCGGATCGCCGAGCGCGTTGACGGCCGCGACAAGCTCCGGCTCGGCGCGGCGGCGAAGATAGGTGAAGGGCAGATCGGAGGTGAGGATTCGGTGATACTCGACCGCCGAGCGCTCGGGCATCAGCCGCGCAAGCGCGTGCGCCAGCGCGCGCTTGTCGCCGATGATCTTGTTCGGGTGGACGCCGATCGACCAGGCCTGGATGGTCTGGGCGAGCGGCACGCCGTTCCGATCGAAGATGTCGCCGCGCGGCAGCGCCACCGCACCGCGCGGGCCGGCTTCGCCGGTCTCGAACACCGCGAGCCAGCCGATCCGCAGGCCGATCGCCGCGCTGGCGCCGATGAACAGCAGCATCAGCATCATCAGCCGCACATGCGACAGGGCGGCGTCCTGGCGCCGCTCCGGGACCGGGCGTGGGTGAACCGGGCGCGCAGCGGCCAGCGCGGTCATTTTTTCTCCGCTTTCGCCTCTTTGGCGGCGCGCCGCGCGAGCTCGCCCAGGGTCGAGGAATCGAGCATCGCGACCGCGGAGCGCGCCGGCTTGGCGGCGACCGGCGTCCGCGCCGGGGCCGAGCGCGCGAGCGGCTCGACATAGGCCACCGCCTGGAGAACCGGCGCCTGCCGCACCGCGGGCACCACCGGCGCATCCGTTCCCTGGCTGTCGGTGACGACTGCCGCGCGCAGCTCAGGCCGCGCCGCGACCGGCGCCGGCGCAACGTCGGCGCGGGCAAGGGCGGTCTCCGGCCGGCGGCTCGGCAGGCCGCCGCCGGGCAGGCTCGGATCGAAGGCGGCGAGCTGCACTTCGCTGGTCAGATACTGTTTCGCGCTGGGCGCCGAGAGGGCCAGCACTTCCCCGTTGTAGAGTTCCAGCTGCCGCAGGCTTGCGCGGGCGGCGAACTCCGTCTCCAGCCGCCGGATCTCATGCTCGGTCGCGAGAATGCGCCGCTCGACGCTCTCGAGCGCCGCCCGCTCCGTCGCCACCTGGAGCGAGACCAGGTAGAGCCCGAGCGCCGCTCCGGCGACCGAAGCCACCCAGCCGATGGGCCGCAGGCGCTGCGCGATCATGCCGTTCCTCCCCCTTGTCCAGACCAGGCCCTGGCGGCCGTGCGCCGGGCGACCCGCAGCGTCGCCGAGCGCGCCCGCGGATTGGATGCCGTTTCCGCCGCCGACGGGCGCACCGGTTTCGCGACCGCCTCGAAGCTCGGCGCGCGGGCGCCCGAGGCGGCCGGCAGATGGCGCGACCGGGAGGGCGCGGCGCCGCTGCGATCCCGCAGGAAGCTCTTCACGATGCGGTCCTCGAGGCTGTGAAAGGTGACGACTGCGAGGCGGCCGCCCGGCGCCAGCACCCGCTCCGCGGCGGCCAATCCGTCTTCCAGTTCCGCGAGTTCGCGGTTCAGATGGATGCGGATCGCCTGGAACACCTGGACGGCGGGATCCTTGTCCCGCCCGGGCACGAAACCGACGGCGCGGCGCACCACCGCCGCCAGCTGCGACGTGCGGAGAAGCGGCCGTGCCGCCACGATCGCCTTGGCGATCCGGCGCGATCGGCGCTCCTCGCCATAGCGGAAGATGATGTCGGCGATGTCGGCTTCGTCGGCCTCGTTCAGCAGATCGGCGGCGCTCGGCCCGGCCTGCTCCATCCGCATGTCGAGCGGGCCGTCCGCCTGCACCGAAAAGCCGCGCTCCGCCCGGTCGAGCTGCATCGACGACACGCCGATGTCGAGCGTCACGCCATCGACCGGCAGCGCACCCACCGCCGCGAGCGCCGGCTCCATTTCCGAAAAGCGCCCTTCGATGAGCGTCAGCCGCGCCGGCTCCGCCGCCTGGAGCGCACCGCCGGCGGCGATCGCATCGGGATCGCGATCGAAGGCGACGACGCGGGCGCCGCGCGCCAGCATCGCCTTGGTGTACCCGCCGGCGCCGAACGTGCCGTCGACATGGCACTCGCCGGGGGCGATGGCGAGCGCGTCGAGGACTGCGTCGAGGAGGACGGGGACGTGCGGGGTCATTTGCCGCACCGCTTGGCGCGCGTGAACTCGACGATTTCCTTGATCGTCGGATCGACCGAGTCGCTGGCGAGCAGCACGTCCGGGTTCCAGATCTCGAACACATTGCCGGTGCCCTGGAACACCGCGTCGGTGCCGGGCAGCAGCCGGGCCTTCATCGCGTAATATTCCGGGAGGACGAAGCGGCCGCTCGCGTCGAAGCCGGCCGATTCGGTCAGGCCGAGCGCACGCCGGAGCCGGTTGTAATCGGCTTCGGCACCCTCCTCCTCCATGCGGTCGAGCCTGGCATGGGCGCGCTTCAGCCAGGCAGGATCATAGCCGATCAGGCACGGATCCTTGGGGTGGAGGCCGATGATGACGGTCCGCACATCACCGCCGAACCGCTCGACATTCTTCTCGATGACAGCGCGCATGGCGGCCGGGATCGCGACGCGGCCCTTGCCGTCGATCGCGGTCATCGCAAAGCCGTTGAAGGTCTCCCTCTCGCCCAACGCACACCTTCTCCCGTGGACGCAAGCCGCCGCGCCCCGAAGCGCGTGCCGCGCGCCTCAGGCCTCGCTGTGCATGACGGGATCGCCCACCTGTCGCGCAGGTCATAACTCGGGCCAGCACGGGATACAACGGGAAATCACGGGAAAGAGCGGGCAGAACTCCCAAATTCGGCACGACGGACCGGGCCACGGGACGCAGCGGACCCGTTGTTCATGGGACGTTCCCGGACAGGGCGGGGC
>ERZ1066122.1092-NODE-1092-length-23653-cov-30.143783_pt1 | contig 23653 bp, 18 predicted proteins | sample MGYA00382769_ERZ1066122 | MGnify/ENA primary metagenome ERZ1066122 (study PRJEB33369, sample SAMEA5778352) | biofilm metagenome | biome: Industrial cooling water; feature: Water cooling tower basin; material: Biofilm | place: United Arab Emirates | collected... | reverse complement strand
CGGTACCCCCACCGCACGCGCCCGGCCGCGTCGACGATCACGTCCTCCTCCTGCCCCATCCGCACCGGCTGGCCGTCCCACTCGGCCACCGGCGTCGTCGCCTGCAGCTCGATGCTGTACCACATCCCCGGCATCACCACGTGGTCGCCGCGCCCCGGCACGCCGTCCTGGTAGTCCCACAGCCCGACGAGCGCCCCGGCGCCGTGGCCGTGCAGCCCGATCGGGTGCGAGTAGATCGTGCCGTCGATCCCCTCGCGCTGCATCCGCGTGCGGATCGCCGCGAGGATCGCGTTGCCGGTCCGCCCGGGGCGCAGCTCGTCGACGTGGATGTCCTGCAGCCGGTTGCTCCGCGCGAGCGCGGCACGCAGCCCCGCCGGCGCGTCGGTCTCGCCCTCGCGCAGCACGTAGCCCATGTGCTGCGTGTCGGTGTTGAGGCGCATCGCGGTGATCCCGAAGTCGCAGTGCAGCACGTCGCCGCGCTGGATCACGGGATCCTCGCCGAGTGACGCCCCGGTCGCGCCCCTCCGCTGCACCGTCACGCTCGGCTGGAACCAGGTCGCGAGCCCGAGGTCGGCGACGCGCTGCCGCATCCACCAGACCACGTCGCTCGTGCGCGTCGTCCCCGGGACGATCACCCGCTCGCTGAACGCCTCGGCGATGATGTCCCACGTCACGCGGTTCATCCGTTCGAAGGTCGCCTCCTCCTCGGGGAGCCGCGCCGCGATCAGGTCGACCGCCAGCCGCCCCGCGCGCACCACCTGCGGCGTCCACGTGCCGTCGCCCCGCAGCACGCCGCGCGCCGTCATCCCCTCGAGCTCCCCGGCGGTGAGGCCGTCGGCGAAGGCGAAGGTGGTGTCCACGTCGATCGCGACGCGGCGCGGGCGGCGCTCGCGCACGAGGTCGCGCAGCACGTCCCACTGCGGCGCCCCCCAGAGTTCGGCCGTGGTGGCGCCGCTCGAGACGTTGCGGGCCGGCGCGGTGGCGCGCACCGCGCGATAGAGCCCGCCCTGCGACGTACCGCCGAGCGCGATGCGCTCGACCCCCTGCGACGGGCCGCGGTCGAAGAAGACGTAGATCGTGCGGCGCCGCGCGGCGAAGGTCGTCGGCGAGACGAGCGCGCCGAAGACGGGATCCTCGTTGTACTCGCGCATCGGCACGATCCACATGTCGATCGAGTCGCGGCGCATCAGCGCGGGGAGGACGCGCTGGAGGCGGAGCGCGAGCCACCGCTGCTGCCGCTCGGCCCACTCGCGCTGCGTGCCGAAGGGGCGGAGCGAGTCGGCGCCCGTGTCGGTGTCGTGGCGCACGGCGGGGCGCTGCGCGGCGGTCGGGGCGGCGGCGAGCGTCGTCGCGGCCGCGAGGGCGAGGGCGAGGCGGGACATGCGCGCACGCTACGGTCGCGCGCGCGGGGGCGCGAGGGCGGTGCGCGGCGGCCGTCGCGTGCGCGCCGCGACGCACGGCGTCCCTGCGCGGCGTCTCAGCGCGCCGCGTCGTCGCCCGGTTCGTCGACCACCACGCTCCCCGTCGCCACCGCCGCGCGTCGCATCGCCTGCACCACGAGCGCGAGCACGGTGGCGTAGAGGCCGAGCGTGAGGAGCCGCAGGAGCAGCGTCCAGAAGGCCTGCCCGGGGAGGTCGGCCCACGTCGCCTTGCCGCTCCCCATCGGCTCGAGGCCGACGGCGACGAGCAGCGCGGCGGTCGCCACCTCGGCCGCCGCGACGACGAGCGCGAAGACGGGGACGCGCCAGAGCCAGCGCCTGAGGGGGTAGTTGCCGAGGTGCAGCGTCGCCGCGCCGAAGACGAGCACGATCCCGACCGCGTAGACGAGCGCGAGCCAGAGCCAGCTCGTGACGGGGCCCGCGAGGAGCGCGAGGGTGCGCACGAGGTGCCAGGCGACGCCGGTCGCGGCGGCCACGGGGAGGAGCGCGCGGCTCCAGCCGCGCACCGCGCTCGCCTCGTACTGCTCCCAGAGCCCCATGACCTGCGGGCGCGGCGTGGCGGGGCTCATGCCCGCAAGCTCATCGCGCCGCGGGCGGGGGCGCAAGGCGCGCGACGAGCCACGGGAGCGAGCGGGCCGCGGCGGCGCGCCACCAGCTCCACGCGTGCGTCCCCGGCAGGTCGTCGCCGGCGAGCGGCACGCCGCGGGCCGCGCAGGCGGTGCGGAAGGCGCGCGTCTGCGGGGCGTAGCGGTCCTCGTTGCCGACGTCGGCCCAGAGCGCGGGGAGCGGCGCGCCGCGCGCCCGCGCGCGGTCGAGCAGCCGCGCGGGATCGCGCGCGGTCCAGCTCACCGAGTCGGCGCCGAACGCCGCCTCGAGCGAGGCCCAGACGCGCGTGTAGTGCGCCTCGAGCGCGCGCACGCGCCGGCGCCCGCCCCACGGGACGCCGTCGGCCGGGAGCGCCGGCGCGAGCACCCCCGAATGGCTCGCCGCCGCGGCGAAGACCTCGGGGTAGCGGAGCGCGATCGTGATCGCGCCGTAGCCCCCCATGCTCAGCCCCATCACCGCGCGCCCCTCGCGCCGCGCGTCGGTGCGCCACGTCGAGTCGACCCTCGCGACGAGGTCGCGCGCGACGTAGTCGTCGTACTTCCCCCACGGCACGCAGTACGTGTCGGCGTTCTCGTCGCGCGGCGTGCGGCGGCACCCCGCGACGTCGACGAGCTGCGCCCACGTCGTCCACCAGCCGTCGTCGCCGTCGGGCATGACGACGATCGGCGCGCGCATCCCCGCGGCCGCGAGCGAGTCGAGCGTGCGGTCGAGCCCCCCGAGCGCCACCCAGTCGGTCTCGCGCCCCCACGCGCCGTGGAGCGCGTACACCACGGGGTACCGGCGCGTCGTGTCGCGCGCGTCGTACCCCGGGGGCGTCCAGACCACGAACTTCTTCCACGCCCCGAGCGCGTTCGACCGGAGCGAGTCGGTGGTCACGCTGCCGCGTGCCGGCGGCTGCGCCCGCGCGACGTCCGGCACCGCGCCCAGCAGCGTTGCCACCATGGTCACCACCATCGTGACCACGACGAACCGGGCGCAGCGCGGAACCGCGTCAACACGGAGGCGCGGAGGATCGCCGGAGGACGGAGGGGCGTGCTGGACCGCTGAACACGAAGGACGCAAGGAAGGCAGCAAGTCTTTCGGTTCTCTTCGTGTCCTTTGCGTTGCGCGGTTCGAGGTGCCCTCCGTCCTCCGGCGGTCCTCCGCGCCTCCGTGTTGACGCGGTTCCGCGATGCGCCCGCCTCCGTGGTGACGCGGTTCCGCGGTGCCCACCCCGCGACGACGCCGGACGGCTCGCGACGTGCTCACGTCAGGAACTCGTGCAGCAGCGAGTGGAAGTGGTGCACGCCGACCTCGCGCGCGGCGGAGTAGCGGCCGCGGTCGTAGACGCGCGAGCGGAGGTTGCGCTGCACCGCCTCGCAGATCTCGATGTCCTCGCGCTGGATCTCGTCGCTGAACGCGACCAGCCGCGCCCAGGCCGGGTCGGTCGCGGGGTCGGCGGGCGGGCGGCGCGCGTACCACTCGAAGCGCACGCGCGTCCGGTCGGGGCCGAGCGGGACGACGACGTTCGTCTGCAGCTGGTCGAGGTAGACGTTGAGCATCGTGTTCGGGAAGCACCACAGGTACTCGGCCTCGGCGCGCGTCCCCTCGCCCGCGACGTACTGCCGCTCCGCCCCCCCGCCCTCCCTGAGCGGCGCCACCTGCCGGCTGAACCAGCGGTGCGGCTCGACGCGGTAGGCGTCGTAGTCGAGCTCGCGGTGCAGCCCGGGGTGCACCATCGGGAGGTGGTACCCCTCGAGGTAGTTGTCGACGTAGACCTTCCAGTTGCAGGCGAGCTCGTAGTCCTTGCGCATCACCCAGCGCATCTCGTGCACGCCGAAGTCGCTCACGAGCGCCTCGACGCCCGCCATCACCTCCGCGAGCGGCGGCGCCTTGGCATCGAGGTTCACGAAGACGAGCGGCCCCCACGTCGCGACCTGCACGGGCCAGAGGCGCACCGCCGCGGGGTCGAAGCGCGCCGTCCCCTCCATCTCCGGCGCGCGCAGCAGCGTGCCGTCGAGGCGGAAGGTCCAGCCGTGGTAGCGGCACTGGAGCGTCTTCCGCGAGCCGCACCCCTGCGCCACCGGCCCCGCGCGGTGCGGGCAGACGTTGTGGAAGGCGCGCAGCCCGTCGTCGTCGCGCACGACGACGATCCCCTCGCCCGCCACCTCGGCGGTGAGGAAGTCGCCGGTGCCCGCCACCTGCCCCGTGTGGCCGACGAGCTGCCAGGTGCGGCCGAAGACCTTGTCGGTCTCGAGCGCGAGGTAGACCGGGTCGACGTAGAGCCGCGCCGGGATCGTCGCGGCACGCGCGATGTCGGGATCGAACGGGAAGACGAGGGACATGGGCGGCGCTCGGAATGCGTGCGGCGACGGCGGCGTGCGGCGAAGCGTACACCGCGCCTCGCCGCGCCGCGAGCGATCAGCGCGGCGCCCCGCGCCCGCGCAGCCGGACGTGGAGCGGCGTCCCCGCGACGATCGCGAGGAAGCCCCACATCGCCGGCTCGGGCCCCGTCCCGTACATCGTCCAGAGGACGAAGGCGAAGGCGAGCGTCGCCTGCCACGCCACCGCGCGCGCGGTGCGCGCGTCGTAGCGGTCGGGGTGGCGGCGCGACAGCAGGAGCTCGGCCGCGCACGTGTAGAGGTGCGGGAGGAGCGTCGTGAGGATCGCGAGCAGGACGACGAAGCGGAAGACGCCGAGGAGCGAGCGCGTGAAGTAGAGCCCGAGGAGCGCCGAGGGGACGACGGTGCCGGCGACGAGCGCGACCCACGGCGTCCCGGTGCGCGGGTGGAGCCGGGCGAGCGGCGCGGGGAAGAGCCCGTCGGCCGCCGCGGTGACGGGGATGCGCCCGGCCATGAGGATCCACCCGTTGAGCGTCGCGACGTTGCTCCCGAGCGCGGCGAGCCCCACCGCGACGCCGGCCCACGCCCCCAGCGTGCGCTCGGCGACCAGCGCGACGGGGCGCGTGCTCGTCGCCAGCTCGGCGTTGGGGACGCTCGCGGCGATCGCGACCGCGGCGAGCAGGTAGGTGCCGGTCGCGATCCAGAAGCCGAGCATCGTCGCGCGCCCCACGACGTCGCCGCCGCCGCGCACCTCGCTCGCGGGGACGGTCGCGCTCTCGACGCCGCTGTACGCCCAGACGATGAGCGCGCACGCCGGCGCGAGCGCCCCCCATCCCTCGGGGGCGAAGGGGCGCAGGTTCGCCGCGTCGGTCGCGGGGAGCGCCGCGAGCGACGTCGCGACGAGCGCCACGACCGTGACGCCCATCAGCGCGATCGAGAGCCGCGCGCCGTGCTGCACGCCGGCGACGTTGAGCGCGCAGAGCCCCCAGAGGAGCCCCTGCGCGAGGAGGAACTGGAGCAGCGGGCTCGCCGCGAGGGGCGCCGAGAAGGCGGTCGCGTAGCCGATCACCCCGGTGACGATCGCGGCGTTGCCGAGCGTCGCCGAGAGCCAGTAGCTCCACGTCACCTGGAAGGCGGCGAAGTCGCCGAAGGCCTCGCGCACGTAGACGTACGGCCCGCCCGTCACCGGCCAGCGCGCGCCGAGCCGCGCGTAGGTGCGCGCGACGAACCAGTAGCCGAGCGCCGTGATCCCCCACGCCACGATCGCCGCCGGCCCCGCCGCCTCGGCCAGCGACGCGGGGAGCGTCCAGATCGACGTCCCCACCATGTTCCCGACCGCCAGCGCGACGACGCCGAGGAGCGTCAGGCGCCGCGGCGGTGCGGCGGGCGTCGTCGTCTCGCGCATCACGACTCCGGGCGACGCGCGGGTTCGTCGGACCGCGTCAACACGGAGACACGGAGGATGGCCGGAGGACGGAGGGAACGACGCGACGCGACGGACACGGAGCGCACGGAACGGAGAACCCCCTGCCGTTCACTTCGCGCCCGTCCCGTCGTGCCGTTCCCTCCGTCCTCCGGCCGTCCTCCGTGTCTCCGTGTCGACGCGGTTCCAGCGATGCCGCGAAGAACGCGAGGGCACGGGCACGGCACGATCACCGGTAGAGGTGCCCGATGCGCGACCAGCGGATGTCGGTGAGGAAGGGGAGCGCGCGGTCGGAGTCGTCGGCGTTGTAGCTGTAGTAGACGAAGACCGGGCGGCCGCGCACGTTCTCGCGCGGGACGAGCCCCCAGTAGCGCGAGTCCTTGCTCTGGTAGCGGTTGTCGCCGAGCATGAAGAGCATGCCCGGGGGGACGACGAGCGGCCCCCAGTCGTCGTGCGTCGGCACGGCGGGCGGGTCGCCGAAGCGCGAGCCGCGGATCTCGTGGCGCTTCTGCCACTCGAAGAGCGGGTGCGTCTCGTTGGCGCCGACGACGTCGGTGCTCTCGTCGTCGCGCTGCGGCTTCGCGACGCCGTTGACGTGCAGGACGCCGCCGCGCATGTGGAGCGTGTCGCCGCCGACGCCCTGCAGCCGCTTCACGAGCGTCGGCGTCGGGTCCCACGGCTGGTCGACCTGCGGCGGCGAGACGAAGACGACGATGTCGCCCCGTTCCGGCTCGTCGTAGCCCGGGAGGTTCACGTCGGTGAAGGGGACGTGCGGGCCGTAGGCGAGCTTGTTCACGAAGAGCCAGTCGCCGACGAGCATCTCCGGCACCATCGAGGGGCTCGGGATGCGGAACGCCTCGAGCAGGAAGGTGCGGACGAACAGGAAGAGGAGGATCGGGACGGTCCACCCCTTGAGGAACTCGACGATCCTGTTGCCGCCGCCCGGTGCCTTCGCGACGGCGCCACCGCGCGCCTCGGCGACGACGTTGCGCGCGGGGGGCGCGGCGGGGGCGGGGGAGGTGGGCTCGGGCGACACGATCGGGCGCGCGACGCGGAGGGAGGGAACGATCGCGGGCCGGTCCTCGCGCACGAGGCCGGCCCGCGGTCCGGACATCCGGAAGATAACCCGCCCCGGGGGGCGGGATCCGTCCTCAGCCCTTGAGGTGCTTGCCGAGGATGCCCGTGAGCTCGAACATCGTCACCTGCTTCTTGCCGCCGAAGACGACCTTGAGCTTCTCGTCGGCGTTGATGTTCCGCTTGTTCTTGGCGTCCTGCAGGCCGTTCTTCTTGATGTAGTCCCAGATGCGCGAGACGAACTCGGTGCGCGGGCCGGGCTTCGGGCCGACGACCGCGGCGAGCTCGGGGCTCGGCGTCATGGGCTTGTTGAACGCGCTGTTGCCGGCCGCCTTGCGCGCGGCCTTCTTCGCCGGCGCCTTCTTGGCCGCGGCCTTCTTCGCCGGCGCCTTCTTCACGGCGGCCTTCTTCGCCGGGGCCTTCTTGGCGGCGGCCTTCTTGGCCGCCTTCTTCGCCGCCTTCTTCGCAGGGCTCATCGCGGGTCCTCGGGGAGAGTGGACACTCGACGGAATGCCTCGGGCCCGACCGGGCGCCGTTCCATCGGTCACGTACCGCCGCGGCGACCGCCACGCGCAGGACACGCGACGGGCGTCAAGGTACTACCACGCGAGAGGGGCGCAACAGCGGGGCGACGCGGTTTTCCCTCGGAGAATGGCCGTTATTCCCTCGGGCGGCGCCCTGCGCGGGTGGAAGACCGTCGAGGTGCACCACAGGGGGCACAGGGGACACAGGGGACCGCAGAACGTGGAGGTGTCCCCTGTTCTCCCCTGTGTCCCCTGTGCCCCCTGTGGTGCACCTCGACGGTCTTCCACCCGCGCAGGGCCCGGCTCAGGCTCCCTCGTCGCGCTCGAAGCCGCGCAGGAGCGCCATCATCCGCAGGTCGAGCGGATCGGCCGCGGGATCGTCGTCCGCCTGCGGGACGTCGCTCTGCGGCGTCTCGAGGAGGAGCGGGATCGCGCGCGTGCGCGGGTCGCGCAGGAGCCAGCGGAAGGGCTCCGCGCCGATCGCCCCCTCGCCGAGGAGCATGTGGCGGTCCTTGTTCGAGCCGAGGGCGCCCTGCGAGTCGTTGAGGTGCACGAAGTCGGGCCCCGCCCCGGCCGCCGCCTCGAAGGCGTCGAGCACGCCGCGGCACGCGTCCTCGCTCGCCGCGAGGTCGTAGCCGCTCGCGTAGAGGTGGCAGGTGTCGAGCCCGTAGCCCGCCCGCGCGCGCAGCGACGCCGGGAGGCGCGCGAGGATCCCCCCGACCTCCTCGGCCGTCCGCCCGACGGTGGTGCCGGCGCCGGCGGAGTTCTCGACGAGCAGCTTCGTGTCGCCGTCGACCGTCTCGAGCGCGCGGACCATCGCCGCCGCGACGCGGTCGAGCGCCCCCTCGCGGTCGCCGTCGGTCGCCGCCCCGGGGTGGAAGCACACCCCGCGCGCGCCGAGGGCGGTCGAGCGCTCGAGCTCCTTCGCGAGCGCGGTCGCGGCGCGCTCCCACTTCTCGGGCTCGGGCGTCGCGGTGTTGAGGACGTAGCCGGCGTGCACGATCACCGCGTCGCGCGCGATCCCCGCCTCCTCGAGCGCGGCGTGGAAGGCGCGCACGCGCTCGGGCTTCATGCCCACCTTCTCGTTGTAGTACTTCGGGACGGCGGTGAAGACCTGCAGGGCGGTCATCCCGGCGTTGCCGGCGCGGCGCGCGGCCATGGCGATGCCGCCGGCGTCGATGGTGTGGGCGCCGATGAGGCGGGGCATGCGAGGGGCTCCGGGAGCGAGGGGGCGCGTCGAAGCTACGCGCCGCGCGGTCAGCGCGTGACGATCCGCCCCGCGCGCACCACCACCGCGTCGCCGCGCGGCGACGTCTCGCGCCACCCGACGACGACCCGCCCCCCGGTGACGACGACGCGGGGGTCCGACGCCGGCTGCTGCCCCGGGTTCACGCGCACGAGCCGCGCGGTCTGCTCGAAGAGGTGCCCGCCGGTGAGCGAGAGGTGGAGCGCGATGCGGCCGCGCGCGCTGTTCGGGTCCTCGTAGGCGATGGCGACGGTGTCGCCGTGCGAGGCGATGGCGGTGCGGGCGGGGAGATCGCCGTAGACGAGCGCCGTCGGCGGCTCGAAGCGCGTCGCGCGCGGGTCCATGAGGTGCGCGTAGAAGAGCCCGGGCCCCTCGACGGCCTGCGACCAGTAGGCGAGGTGCACGTAGCCGTTCACCGAGTCGACGGCGATCGCCGGCGCGGGGCGCGCGCAGCCGACGGGCGCGCGGTCGAGCGTGTCGACGACGAGGGTGCGCGCGTCGACGCTGTCGCCGGGCGCGCGCACGGCCGCCTCGAGGACGGCGCTCGCGTCGGGGCGGAGGCGCCACCACGCGCGCCACGTCGCGCCGTCGCGCGTGCGCCGCTCGACCACGGCGCAGCGGCCGGCGGCGTCGGGGCGCGGGACCACGCTGTCGGCGAACGCGGCGTCGCGCTCGCCGTCGGGCGCGACCGGCGACGTGCTCCCGGTGTCCGCGGGGGTGACACGGCCGTCGGTGGCGAGCACGAACGGCGCCGTCACCGCGATGCCGGGCGTGGTGCGCGGCGGCTCCCACTCGACGGGCGGGGCGTCGGCGGCGCAGGCGGCGACGGCGACGAGGAGCGGGAGCGGGAGCGGGCGACGGACCGACGACGACATGGCGACAAGCTAGCCGATCCGGCGCGCTAGCTTTCCCCCGCACGCCGCGCGCCCCCGCGCGCGCCCCTCCACGCATCGCCACGCCTCGTCATGTCGACGCCGATCGTCGCCCCCGTGGGCGCCTCGCAGTTCGCCGGCCAGCGCTCGGTCCACCCGCCGGTCAACGAGCCGGTCCTCTCCTACGCCCCCAACACCCCCGAGCGCGCCGCGCTCCAGACGCGGCTCGCCGCGATGGCGGCCGAGCGGATCGAGATCCCGGTCGTCGTCGGCGGGGAGCGCGTCCACACGGGGCGCACCGGCGAGGCGGTCATGCCGCACGCGCACCGCCACGTCCTCGCCGACTGGCACAAGGCCGGCCCGGCCGAGGTCGAGCGCGCGATCGCGGCGAGCGCGAAGGCGGCGAAGGAGTGGGCCGCCTGGTCGTTCGAGGACCGCGCCGCCGTCTTCCTCAAGGCCGCCGAGCTCCTCGCCACCACCTGGCGGTCGACGCTCAACGCCGCCACGATGCTCGGCCAGGGGAAGACCGCGCACCAGGCGGAGATCGACAGCGCCTGCGAGCTGATCGACTTCTGGCGCTTCAACGTGCACTTCGCGCAGGAGCTCCTCCGCGAGCAGCCGGTGAGCACGAACGCGATGTGGAACGTGCTCGACTACCGCCCGCTCGAGGGCTTCGTCTACGCGGTCACGCCGTTCAACTTCACCGCGATCGGCGGCAACCTCCCCACCGCCCCCGCGCTCATGGGGAACACGGTGATCTGGAAGCCGGCGAGCACCGCGTTGCCGAGCGCGTGGTGCATCTACCGCCTCCTCGAGGAGGCGGGGCTCCCGCCGGGGGTGATCAACTTCCTCCCGGGCGACGCGGGGCCGATCTCCGACGCGCTCCTCGCCCACCGCGACCTCGCCGGCGTGCACTTCACCGGCTCGACGGGGGTCTTCAACGGGATGTGGCGCACGATCGGCGCCAACATGGGCCGGTACCGCTCGTACCCGCGCATCGTCGGCGAGACCGGGGGCAAGGACTTCATCGTCGCGCACCCCTCGGCCGACGTGCAGGCGCTCGCGGTCGCGATCGTGCGCGGCGGCTTCGAGTACCAGGGGCAGAAGTGCAGCGCGGCGAGCCGCGTCTACGTGCCGACGTCGCTCTGGCGCGAGCTGAAGGACCGCCTCGTCGGCATGATCGCCGAGATCAAGCAGGGCGACCCGCGCGACTTCTCGAACTTCATGGGCGCCGTCATCGACCGGAAGGCGTACGACAAGCACGTCGAGTACCAGGCACTCGCGGCGCGCGAGGGCGAGGTGATCACCGGCGGCGGGGCGAGCGACGACGTGGGGTACTTCGTGCAGCCGACGCTCGTGCGCGTCGACGACGCCGCGCACCGCCTCCTGCAGGAGGAGATCTTCGGCCCGATCGTCACGCTCCACGTCTACGACGACGCGAAGTGGCTCGACGTGCTGCGGCTGGTCGACGAGACGAGCCCCTACGCCCTCACCGGCGCCGTCTTCGCGCAGGAGCGCCAGGCCGCGCTCGACGCGATGGCCGCGCTGCGGCAGGCCGCGGGCAACTTCTACATCAACGACAAGCCCACCGGCGCCGTCGTCGGCCAGCAGCCCTTCGGCGGCGCGCGCGCGAGCGGCACCAACGACAAGGCGGGCTCCAAGCTCAACCTCGTCCGCTGGGTGAGCGCGCGCGCCGTCAAGGAGACGTACGTGCCGCCGACGGACTGGCGCTACCCCTTCCTCGCCGAGTGATCGCGTGGCACGTACCGTGTCGCGCGCACATCGCTCGACCGCGTCAACACGGAGACACGGAGGACGGCCGGAGGACGGAGTCGGCGCGCGGGGCTCCCTTTCGCTCCCCCTCGAACGACGACTCCTGGAGTGGCAGCGGGTGGGAGCTTCGCGCGCCGACTCCGTCCTCCGTGTCTCCGTGTTGACGCGGTCGAGCGATCGTCCGGCGGCACGAGCGCTCGCACCGCACACCCGGAGGAGCCCGACCCATGCCCGACCCGATCTTCATCCACTACCACCTCCTCGACGTCTTCACCGGCACGCGCTTCGGCGGCAACCCGCTCGCGGTGGTGCTCCACGGGGCCGAGGCGCTCACGGACGCGCAGCTCCAGCAGGTGGCGCGCGAGTTCAACCTGAGCGAGACGACCTTCGTTTACCCGCCCGCCGACGCGGCGCACACGAAGCGCGTGCGGATCTTCACGCCCGCGCGCGAGCTCCCCTTCGCGGGGCACCCGACGGTCGGCACCGCGATCGCGCTCGCGCTCGCGGGCGAGGTGGCGGCCCCCGAGGCGGGCGAGCACGAGCAGGTGCTCGAGCTCGCGGTGGGGCCGACGCGCGTGCGCGTCCGCTCGCGCGACGGGCTCGCGCACCATGCGCAGCTCGCGGTCGCGCGCCTCCCCGAGGAGGAGCCCCCGCTCGACCGCGCCCTCGTCGCCGCCGCGCTCGGCCTGGCCGAGGGCGACCTCCTCGGCGGCGACGTGCACGCGCCGGCGGTGAGCGGCTGCGGGACGCCGTTCCTCATGGTGCCGCTCGCGACGCACGACGCGCTCCGGCGCGCCGCGATCCGGCACGACGCGTGGGGCGCGACGCTCGCCGGCACCTCGGCCGAGATGGTGTGCGTCTTCACCGCCGACGGCGCGGGCGACGGCGTCGACCTGCACGCCCGCGTCTTCGTCCCCTCCGACGGCATCCCCGAGGACCCCGCCACCGGGAGCGCGATCGCGGGGCTCGGCGGCTACCTCGCGCGCCGCACGCCGCGCGGCGACGGCACGCTCTCATGGACCGTCTCGCAGGGCGTCGAGATGGGGCGGCCGTCGCGGCTCGAGCTCGAAGTGGACAAGGCGGGCGGCGCGATCACCGCGGTGCGCGTCGCGGGCGAGGCGGTCTGGCTCGGCGAGGGGCGGCTGCGCGTCGCGTGAGCGTCAGCGCTCTTTCAGCATCGACGGGAGTCACCACAGGGGGCACAGGGGACACAGGGAGGGCGAGGCGACAGTCGGTCTTCGCAGTCCCTGTGTCCCCTGTGCCCCCTGTGGTGACTCCCGTCGATGCTGAAAGAGCGCTGACGCTCACCGCAGCCGATCGAGGTACCGCGCCGGCGATGCGAGGAAGTCGCGCGTGAGCCGCACGTGGTCGGTCTCGTCCCATGCGACCTCCGCCGGCGCACCGCCCTCGTCGAACGAGTAGACCCGCGCCCCGGGGATCGCGAGCAGGATCGGCGAATGGGTCGCGATCACGAACTGGCTGCCCGCATCGACCGCCTGCAGCACGAGCGAGACGAGCGCGAGCTGCCGCTGCGGCGAGAGCGCGGCCTCGGGCTCGTCGAGGAGGTACAGGCCCTCGGGGACGATCCGCCGCTGGAAGAAGGCGAGGAACGCCTCGCCGTGGCTTTGCGCGTCGACGTCGTCGCCGTAGCGCTCCGCGAGCGCCGAGAGCGACGCGTACACCGGCCCCTTCGCGAGCGCGCGCGCGTGCGGCGAGGCGTCGGCCAGCTCGACATCGATCTCGGCGAGCCGCGCCTCGAGCGACGCCCGCTCGCGCCCGACCGAGAGCTGCCAGGCGAAGAAGTCCTCGGCCCGGAGGAAGAAGCCGCGCCGCATGCGCACCGCCCACGCGAGCGTCATCCGCTCGGCCAGCGCCCGCTGCGCCGCGAGCGACGGGTCGTCGCCCGCCGACTGGTGCGCCCCCGCGACCGGGAGCGCCGCGCGGATCGCGAGCGCCTCGAGGAGCGTGCTCTTCCCGCTCCCGTTCTCGCCCACGAGGCAGGTCACCGCGGCCGAGAGATCGAGCGACGCGAGCGCGCGCACCGCCGGCACCGTGAACGGGAAGGCGCGCGCGACCGGCTCGTCGTCCGCGGGCTGCGCGATGCGCACCGCGAGCAGCCGCGGCACGATCGCCTTCGTGGCGCGCCGCGCGGTCGCCGCCGCCTCGCGCGCCTCGTCCGCCTTCGCGGCCTTGGCCCCGGCGCGTGTCGCCTTCCGCGCGCCCCCCGTGGCACCGCGTCCGGTGCGTCGTTCGCTCATCGTCCGTGCGTGTGGGGATCGTGCTCGCTCGGCGAGCATCGGGATTCACCGCGGAGGCGCAGAGGTGCCGTGGGGGACGATCGTCCCCGTGACGCACCGATGCTCTGCGCCTCCGCGGTGCACCGCGATGCGCGCCCCACGCGCACTCACCCCGTGACGTGCCGGATCCGGTTCTGCGCGTCGACGAAGACCTTGCGCGGGGCGAAGTCGGCCCGGAGCTCGGCGTCGTCGAACGAGCCGAAGGCGATGATGATCACGAGGTCGCCCACCTGCGCGAGACGCGCCGCGGCGCCGTTGAGCTGGATCGCCCCCGAGTCGCGCTCGCCGACGATCGTGTAGGTCTCGAACCGGTCGCCGGTGTTCACGTTCACCACCAGCACCTTCTCGTACGGGCGCAGGTCGGCGGCCTCGAGGAGCGCCTGGTCGATCGTGATCGACCCCTCGTAGTGGAGGTCGGCCCCGGTCACGGTGGCGCGGTGGATCTTGGCTCGGCACATGATGCGACGCATGGCCCCAAGATACCCGCCGCCCGGGCCGGCCGGTCCCGAACGTGGCCCGCCGGTCACGTTTCGTGACCGGCGCTTGGCGACCGCGACCGGCCGCGACACCGTATCGGCCATGCCACGCCTCCCCCTCCGCGTCGCCGCGCTCGCGCTCCTCGCCGCCGCGCCGCTCCTCGCCCAGCCCTCGCCCGCCCCGCGCCCCGCCGGCCCGTCCGACGCGGCGACGATGGTCCGCCGCACGCAGCTCGTCCTCCCCCCCGCCGGCTGGCGCATCGGCGCGATGATCGAGCGCGCCCCCGCCGCCGACGTGGCCGAGGGGGGCGCGCCGGGTTTCCCCGCCTCGCAGGCGCTGACGCGGACGCAGCTCCGCCTCGGCTTCCCCACGTACCGGCGCGGGCTCTATCGCACCGTCGTCACCAACGAGGTGGCGGTCGACGAGTACCGGATGGACTACGGCGACGGCGCGCTCAGGGGCGTGATCTGCTCGCTCCTCCCGGGCGCCCCGTGCACGCCGCCGCTCGGCGCTCCCGCCGCCCCGCGCTACCTGTCGCTCCAGCACGAGCTCCTCGCCTCGCAGGCGCTCGGCGACCGATGGCGCCTCACGGGCGTGATGTTCACCGCGCTCCACACCACCGACTTCGGCCGCCTGCGCGCCGAGGCGCTCCGCGTGCAGGGCGGCGCCTTCCTCGCGCGCACCTACCGCCCCACGCTGCAGGTCGGCGCCGGCGTCCTCGCCATCAACGTCTGGCCGTACGTCATCCCGACGATCCGCTACCTGCACGTCGGCCGGAAGTGGCGCGCCGACGTCCTCGTCCCGCGCGGCGAGGCGTTCTACGAGGTGAACCCCGAGTTCGAGATCGGCGGGCAGTTCCGCTTCTTCGGCAACCGCTGGGACATGAACGACGAGGTACCCGAGCTGCGGGGCCGCACGACGATGACCTTCACCCACGTCGGCCCCGCCTTCAACTGGAAGCCGGCGAAGCAGCTCGTCGTCACCGGCGACGCCGGCCTCCTCCTGCGCCGCTTCCGCATCGACGCGGCGACGCCGTTCGCCACGCAGCTCCCGAGCGTCCCCGCGATGCCGCCCACCCTGGTGCGCGGCGCCACCTACGACCCCGAGGCCGGCGCCTACGCGCGGCTGCGCACGACCTGGTTCTTCTGACGTTCCTGCTTTTCATCGTCGAGCGTCGTGTTCAGGCGGCATCGCTGGAACCCCTGAAAACCCAGAAGAACGGCAGGAACAGCAGGGGAACGGCAGGACGGCAGCACGGCGGGGGGCCGGGCGTGCGGGGCCACCTCGCGTGCGGATTCAAGAGAAAGAACTTGTTCTCGATTCCGCTCGTGAGGTGGCCCCGCGCGCCCGGCCCCCCGCCGTGCTGCCGTCCCTGCCGTTTCCCTGCTGTTCCTGCTCTTCTTCTGGGGCTCCGGGCGGTTCAGCGATGCCGACGATTCACGGCAGCACGCCGCACGCTCAGAACCGCGCCTCGAGCGACACGTCGAACCGCGTGAGCTGCCGCGGATGGAGCCCGCGCGCGAGGTCGAAGCGGATCGCGCCGTCGAGGATCGAGAGGCCGGCGCCGACGCCGCTCATGGGGCGGCCGGGTGAGGCGAAGTCGCCGCGCGCCCCCGCCCAGCCGATGTCGTGGAAGATCGACGGCCGCACCGCCGCGTCGGGCTTCCAGGTGAGCTCGGAGCGCGTGAACCAGTAGGCGGTGCCGCCCTGCGTCGCGGCGAGCTGGCCGCGGACCGTGCGCAGCCCGCCGAGCCAGAAGGCGCGCTGCGCGGGGACGTCGTCGCTCGCGACGCCGGCGCTCCCCGTCACCGCGAGGCCGAGCCACGACGCGACGCGCCGGCTCACCGTCGCCTCGCCCAGGCCGCGCGCGTAGGTCGCGGTGCCGCCGGCGGCCTCGCCGCGCAGCTCCGCCAGCAGGCGCCAGCCGCGCGGGTCGAGGCCGCGGCTCGCGCGCCAGTTCGCCGCGAGGCCGGCGTACGTCCCCTCGCGCGCCGGGAGCTCGCGCAGCGCGCTGCTCCCGTCGACGTCGCCGATGAGTGCGAACCCCGTCGTCGCACGCGCGACGTCGTGGCGCTCGACGAAGGCGCGCACCCCGACCGGCCCCGCCGCCGTCTGCCGCGTCCACGACGCCTCGCCCCCCCAGGCGCGGAAGTAGAGCCCCTCGTCGCGGCCGTAGAGGAGCGCGCCGAGCGAGGCGCCGAAGGTGAGCGGGTCGCCGAAGTCGTTGGCGACGCGCAGGCGGCGGTAGGCGGCGGCGCCGATCGTCGTGCGCCCGTTCGACTTCTCGAGCGCGATGCCGCCGTTCGGCGTGCGGTCGCCCAGGCCGATGCGCGCCTCGGCGCGCGCCGTGTACCCCTTGCCGAGCACCCACGACACCGCCGGCCCCCAGCTCAGCCCCTCGACGCGGTTGTAGCGCGCGCGCGTGCTCCCGAGCTCGAACACCGGCGGCTGCGGGCTCCACGCGGGGACGAGCGAGAGGTCGAGCGCCGCCGCGAGCTGCTCGGCGTCGCGCAGGCTGAACACCTGCTCGTTCGGGTCGTACGGCGAGGACGGCAGCTCGTTGCTCGCGAGGAGCGCCATGCTGTCGCACGGGACGCGCACCGCGTACGCGAGCTCCCCCTCGAAGCGCGTGCGCGTCCGCGTGTAGTAGCCGGTCTCCTTGCACGACCGCGCGCGGACGAGGCGGCGCGACGAGTCGCGGAGCGCGGTGGTGAGCGAGTCGCGCACGCGGCGCAGCCGGCGGAGCGCGACGCTGTCGGTCGAGCCGGCGCGGTCGGCGAGCTTGCGCGCGTCGACCAGCGAGTCGACCAGCCGCGCGCTGTCGGCCGGGAGCTGCGAGTAGCGCCAGCCGAGCATCCGCGACCGCTCGCGCCGCGCCTGGAAGGCGCTGTCGCGCTGCTCGGCGCTGCCGGTCGAAAGCGAGATGTTGATGCTGCGCGCCTCGCGCGCGGAGTCGGTGACCGCGGGCGGCAGCGCCGCGAAGGGCTGATCGCCGTTCACCGCCTCGTAGCGGTACCCCTCCTCGACGGTGATCGGCATGCGCATGAAGGTCACCTGCGCGTACCCCTCGGCGCGGTTCACGCGCGGGAGCCAGAAGCGCCCCTCGTGCAGCGAGTACTCGCTCGTCACGAGCGTGATGTCGAAGCGCATCGGGTTCGTGAGCTGCTGCACCCAGAACGGCGCGCCGTCCTCCTTGGCGCGCCGCACCTTCGCGTCGCGGTCCTTCGACGTGTCGGCCATCGCCTCGGCCACCTCGCGCTTCGTCTCCTCGTTCACGAGGTTCCAGAGCTCGAGCGGCGCCGAGAGCCGGTAGGCGGCGCGCACGAGCTGCCCCGTGCGCACGTCGAACCAGAACGAGCCGACGAAGCTCCGCCACTCGGGGCGGCGCGCCGTCACGCGCAGCTCGCGCAGCACGATCCGCTCGCCGCTCGGCAGGCCGAAGCGGATCGAGTCGCCGACGGCGTAGCGGTAGTACGCCTCGCTCCCGGTCGCGAGCGGGTGCGCGAAGCCCTGCTCCTCGTTCACCTCGGCGCGCGCGAGGCTCGCGCCGGGGAGCCAGAGCGTCTCCTTCCCCGGGTAGTACGGGAGCGGCACGAGCTGGTCCTCGAGCCCGCCGATCCCCACCACGCCGCCGGGCGAGGTGGCGCGCTTCGCGAGCGGCTCGATCCACATCCCCGCGCCGCGCTTCCAGCGCACGCGCGCGACGCTCTCGTTGCGGAAGAGGAGCCGGTTGCGCATGAGCGTCCCCGTGCCGAGGCCGACGCTGAGCCGCGACGACGTCTTCGCCTCGTAGGCGCGGAGCGCCGAGTCCTGCGCGAGCCGGGCGCGCCGCGCGAGCGTCACCAGGTCGCGCGCGGCCGGCGAGGCGAAGGCGCTCGCCTGCAGCTCGGCGGTCACGGGGCGGCGGCGCACGGTCTTCCGCTGCACCGAGTCGCCGGCGGGGGGCTGCGCCGCGGTCGCCTGCTGGAGGAGGAGCGCGACGGTCGGGATGAGGAGCGACATGGGCAGGGAGCCTCGGGTGACGGCGCGTGTCGCGTCACGACACGCCTCGTGGCGCCGTACGGGACCGTCGGGGCGCCGGTTCCACCGCCGCGCCCCCCGTCGCGCGGGCACGTTGGTGAACAAATGCCGACAGGACGATACCCGCAGGCGAGCCCGTCCGATGCATCGCACGACGCCTCGGACCCGAGTCTTGCCACCGGTCGCCCCCCGGGCGACCCGCCGCCGTCACGATGAGCCACGATCCCGGCCAGTCCGCCCCGAACCGCCTCGCGAGCGAGGACCCCTCGGGGCTGCGTCGTCGCCTCGCCGCGCTCCTGCAGGCGTCGCCCGGCCCCACCGTCTGCCTCGCCGGGGCCGACGGCGCCGACGCGATGCTGAGCGGGAGCGCGATGCTGCAGCTCGGCCTCGAGCGCGCCCGCGCGCTCGCGGCGGCGGGGATGCGGCGCGGCGACGTCCTCGCCTCGGCCCCGCACGGCATCGCGCGCGTGATCGACCTCGTCGCCGCGCTCCTCGGCGAGTTCGCGTGGTGGCCGGTGGCCGACGCGACGCCCCTGCTCGACGGCGAGACGGTGACCGACGCGACCGGCCCGCTCGTCTGGCGCCCGGTCGCGTCACCGGGCGACGACCCCGACGCCCCGGTCGCGCTCCCGCACCGCCTTCCGCGCGCGCTGCGCGACGCGCTCGCCCCCGCGGGCCCGCACGTGCGCGCGCTCGTCGAGGCGGCGCCGGACGGGGTGCCGTTCGCGGTCAACGCGCAGACGCTCGCGCGCCTCGGCAGCACGCTCCGCCGCGGGCTCGGCCTCCCGCGGCAGTCGGTGCGGCTCTGCGCGGCGCCGGCGACGGGGGCGGTGGCGCTCCTCCTCGACGTCCTCCCCGCGCTCGCCGCGCGCCAGGTGCTCGTCCTCCCCCCCGACGGCGGCTGGACGAGCGAGGGGCTCGTCGCCGCGATCGCCCGCTACCGCCCCGACTCGCTCACGCTCACCGTCGCGCAGGCGCGCGCGCTCCTCGCGACGCCGATCACCCCCGACGCCGTGCGCGCGCTCGCGCACGTGCGCCTCCTCGTCGCCGACGTCGTCCCCGTCCCGCAGGTGGTGCGGCGCACCTTCGCGCTCTGCACCGCGCGCCTCGACGTCGGCTACGTCCTCCCCGAGTGCGGCGACGCGATCCTCGTGCGGCGGTGATCACGATCGTGCCGATGGAGCGACTCAACACGTAGGGCACGTCGGACACGTAGGAACGGTGAGAGCGGATCCACCACAGGGGACACAGGGGTCACAGGGACTGCAGCCGTTCCCTGTGACCCCTGTGTCCCCTGTGGTGGATCCGCTCTCGCCGTTCCTACGCGTGATTCGTGCCCTACGTGCCCTACGTGTCGAATCGCTGTGTCGGCGCTCACCGATGCAGCACGAGCGGCGCGCCGTCGCGGATGAAGGCTCCGTCGACGCGACCGCCGAGTGCGGCGAGCGGGGCGTCGGGCGACACGGCGCGGCGCGCGCACTCGTAGAGGAGCGAGAGGAGGGGCGTGATGCTCCGCCCCTCGAGGCGCGCGACGGTGAGCATGGTGCGCACCTGCTCGCGCCCCGGCACCGCGAGCTCGACGAGCGTCCCCGCGCGCACGTCGCCCTCGACGACGCTGCGCGGCGCGTGCAGGATCGTGTCGGTGGCGAGGGCCATCGTGCGGAGCGCGTCGAATTGCTCGCAGGTGATCGTGACGAGGCGCTGCGGCGCCATCTCCGCGCCGATCGCGCTCACCGCCATCGTCGAGCCGGCGACCGACGGGACGGAGCCGGCGACGGGCCAGCGCACGACGGTCTGCGCGTCGAGCGCGGGCTCGTCGAGGATCGGGTGGCCCGCGCGCACGTAGAGCGCGGAGTAGCTGTCGGTGAGCCGCTCGATCTCGAGCCCGGGGTGCGCGAGCATCGCGTAGCCGTCGCCGACGACGACGTCGAGCGTCTCGGCGCGGAGCGCCTCGAGGAGCGGCGGCGTGGCGCCCAGCTCGACGTGCACGCGCACGCGCGGGTGCTCGCGCGCGACCTCGCGCAGGAAGGCGGGGAGCACGATGGCGGCGGCGGCGGCCGAGCAGCCGATCGCGATCTGCCCCGCCTGCCCCTCGGCGAGCTCGCGCAGCGCGCGCCGCGTCTCGGCCTGCTCGAAGAGGATGCGGCGCCCGCGCTCGACGACGAGGCGACCGTACTCGGTGAGCACGAGGCGCCGGCCGACGCGCTCGGTGAGCGGCACCGCCAGCTCGTTGGAGAGCGACTGCAGGCTGCGACTGAACGCAGGCTGGCTCAGGTTCGTCGCACGGGCCGCCTTGCTGACGGTGCCGTGTTCGGCCAGCGCGATGAGATGGCCGACCTTGTAGAGGTCCATGGGGCCGTCGGACGCGGAGGAGTGCAGCGCGATCCCGACACGGTCGGCCGGGGACGCTGCCGCGGTGATGCGACGCCCGACAAGCTCATCATGTCGCCGACACTCGCGCAAATGCATCGTTTGCGCGCTTCCGACGAAAGCGTGCATTTCCCGCGCGCACGTCGACTATATGATGCCGACGTGCAACGATGCAGCGAGGCGTCCGATCGTTTCGTTAGAAGTTTCTAATTCGATCGGCTCGCACGCGCCGCCCGGCGCTCACCCCGTCTCGCTCGGCCCCGCCACCGCGATCGCGCAGGTCGCGGCGCGGACGATCCGCGTCGTCACCGAGCCCAGGAGGAGCCGCTCGATCGCGCCGTACGAGTGACGGCCGAGGCAGACGAGGTCGGCGTGCGACCGTTCGACCAGGCCGAGGAGCGCGTTGGCCGCGTGCCCGGCGAGCGTCACCGACTCGACCTGCATGGTACGCGGCAGGCCCAGGGCGGCGATCGTGCGCGAGAAGGCGGCCTGCACCCCTTCGGCGTAGACACCGTGCCACTCGCTCAGCATCGACGGCACCGGCTCGCCCACCGGCTCGACGTGCACGAGCGTCAGCCGCCCCTGCGGCCCCACCAGGCGCGCGGCGAGGCGCGCGGCGGCGAGGGCGGAGTCGGAGAAGTCCATGCCGACGATCGCGTGCTGCGGGAGCGTCCGCATCCCCGGCGGCACCGCGAGCGTGGCGCGCTGCGCGGCGCGGATGACCTGCAGCGCGGTCTCGCTCCCGAAGAGGCGATCGAGGGGGCCGTGGCGCCCGATGCCGAGCACCACGAGCTCGGCGTCGGTCTCGGCCGCCGCGTGCAGGATCCCCTGCACCGGCATCGCCGTCTCGACGCGGACGCGGACCGTCTCGGGGCCGACGCGGGCGCACTGCGCCTCGACCGCGCGCTGCCGCGCCCCGAGGACCGCCTCGTCGGCGACCGGGAGCGACGGGACCGCGATCGCGACGTCGGGGACCGGCATCCCGTACGGGACCGGCTCGACGACGCTCACCGCGACCACCGTCGCCCCGTCGCGGGCCGCGAGCGCCTGCGCGACGCACAGCGCCCCCTCGGCCGCCTCGGTGGCGTCGCTGGCGGCGAGCACGCGCGCGAACGGCGCGACGCCGATGGCCGCGGGCGGAGCGGCCGCACGGGGCGCGGTGGGCGACGACGGCTGCGAGGACATCACGGGGCGACCCTCCGGGAGACGCGAGAGCGCGCGCACCGTGCGCGCGCTCCCGTCTCAAGGGATACCCCGCGCCTGAACGGCCGCTGTCGGCGTTGTCCCCGAACCGGTGTGGCGAAACCCCGCTCCGGCCCGCCCCCGAGGCGTACGCCGTCCGCCCACGCCGGGCGCCCCGGTTCCCGGACGCACGAAGGGCCCGGCGCCGTCGCAGCGGCCGCCGGGCCCTCGCTCACGAAGACCGGAGGACTACTTCGTCTCCTTGAACACCACGTGCTTCTTCACGATCGGATCGTACTTCTTCATCTCGATCCGCTCGGGGTGCAGGCGCGGGTTCTTCGTCTTGTGGTAGATGTACGGGCTCTCCGTCGAGCGGAGCTTGATCTTCACGCGCTTGCCCTTGGCGGCCATCGGCGACTCCTGAGTACGGTCTTCGGCTGAGCCGGGCAAGATAAGGGAGGGTGGGGGCGGCGGGGAAGCCCCGGGGCGCGTCCACCATCGGCGGGGGCGCCGGGCGCCGGACGCGGCTCCCGGCACCACCCCCGCCCCGGCGCCGCGCGCCAGATTCCACCGCGTGACCGACCCCATCGCGACCGCCATCGACCCCTTCGCCGCCCCGCCGCCCCCGGCCGGCGACCTCCCCTTCGCCGCCCTCGAGGAGGGGGTGCAGGCGATCCTCGACCGGCTCCGCCCGCTCTGGGAGGCCCCGGCGACGCTCCCGGTGCGCGCGCGCGTCGCCCCCGGCGCAATCCGCGACGCGCTGCCGGCGATGGCGCCGGTCGCGCCCGAGACGCTGCGCGCGATCCTCGCCGACCTCGATCGGGTGATCCTCCCGGGGATCACGCACTGGAACCACCCGGGCTTCCTCGCCTACTTCTCGATCTCGAGCACGATCCCGTCGATCCTCGCCGAGCTCCTCGTGGCGGGGCTCGACACCAACGGGATGCTCTGGATCACGAGCCCGGCGGCGACGGAGCTCGAGCAGGTCGTGACGCGGTGGCTCTGGGACGCGATGGGGCTCGCCGACGGCGAGGCGCGCTTCGGCATGCTCACCGACACGGCGTCCATCTCCACGCTCCTCGCCCTCGCCGCGGCGCGCGAGGCGACGGGGCTCGACGTGCGGGGCGAGGGGCTCGCGGGGCGCGCGCTCCCGCGGCTCCGCACCTACTGCAGCGCGCACGCGCACTCGTCGGTGACCAAGGCCTGCCTCACCCTCGGCCTCGGCGCCGCGAACGTCGTCGCGGTCGACTGCGACGACGCGTACCGCATGCGCCCCGACGCGCTCGCGGCCGCGATCGCCGCCGACCGCGCCGCGGGGCACCGCCCGATGGCGATCGTGGCGACCGTCGGGACGACGAGCACCGCGAGCGTCGACCCGGTGCCGGCGATCGCCGACGTCGCCGCGCGCGAGGGGTGCTGGCTGCACGTCGACGCGGCCTACGCCGGCGTCACCGCGATCGCCCCCGAGTACCGCTGGGCGATGGCCGGCGTCGAGCGCGCCGACTCGCTCGTCACCAACCCGCACAAGTGGCTCTTCACCACCGTCGACTGCAGCGCGCTCTGGACGCGCCGCCCCGACGTGCTGCGCCGCGCCTTCTCGCTCGTCGCCGACTACCTGGTGACGAGCGCCGACGCCGAGGTGGTGAACTACATGGACTACGGCGTCCAGCTCGGCCGCCGCTTCCGCGCGCTCAAGCTCTGGATGGTGATGCGCGCGTTCGGCCTCTCGGGGCTCGCCGATCGCCTGCGCGAGCACTGCGCGCTCGCCCGCGAGTTCGCGTCGTGGATCGGGGAGACGCCGGGGTGGCGCGTGGTGGCGCCGGTCGACTTCTCGCTCGTCTGCTTCCGCTACCAGCCCGAGGGGATGGGCGACGTCGAGGCCGATGCGGAGAACATGCGCCGCATGGCGGCCGCGAACGACTCGGGCGAGGTCTTCCTGTCGCACACGAAGCTCGGGGGGCGCGTCGTGCTGCGCCTCGCGATCGGCAACGTGCGCACCGCACGCGAGCACGTGCGCCGGGCGTACGAG
>ERZ1066122.1091-NODE-1091-length-23657-cov-10.471952_pt1 | contig 23657 bp, 17 predicted proteins | sample MGYA00382769_ERZ1066122 | MGnify/ENA primary metagenome ERZ1066122 (study PRJEB33369, sample SAMEA5778352) | biofilm metagenome | biome: Industrial cooling water; feature: Water cooling tower basin; material: Biofilm | place: United Arab Emirates | collected... | reverse complement strand
TCGATGATGAGCTTGTACTTCACGAGCGAGCGGTTCTCGAGCGGCTCGGTCGGTTCACTCGCGCCCAGCCAGCGCTCGTGAAGGAAACCGCCGGCCAACGCGCCATAACACAACAGCTGCACACCACGCGCCGTGCAGAGCGCCGTCATCGCACCGGCCGGACGCGTGTCGAGCAACGAATACTGCACCTGATGCGAGACGATGGGCACACCGGCGTCGAGCATGGCGCGCAGCGTGGGCGTGTCGAAGTTGGTGGCTCCCAGCTGACGAATGCGACCGGCCTGTTGCAGCGCGTGCAACGTCCGCGCGGCCGCGACCACATCGCCGCGCTCGTAGTCCCACCAATGCAGTTGCACAAGATCGAGCGCGCCGACGCCGAGTCGCGTGCACGATCGCTGCACGATCGCCTCGAGGTCGGTCGGCTGCAGGGCGTCGAGTGCGCCGAGGTCGGGCACACACTTCGTATGCACCTGCACGGGTGATGCTTCGGGCGCGCGCGACGCGTGGAAGCGGCCGATGCGTTCCTCGACGCCCGTGTAGATGTCCGCGCAGTCGAAGGTGGTGATCCCGGCGTTCGCATACGCGGCCATGTCCGCAAGCGCGGCGTCCTCTTGCACGGCGCCGTGCCCACCGGCGAGTTGCCAGCCGCCCTTGATGACGCGGGAGATCGTGTAGTCTGCGGCCAATGCGATACGCGGCACGAGCGGTGCGCCATTCATTCCGCGGCGTCCTTCGGCATGGGAACCACGGTCACTTCCTCGTGCCGGAACGTGCGACGCCCGAGGCGCGTGATGCGAAAGCGCGCCCCGCAGTGCGGATCGGGACACGCGATCTCGGCGTCGGTGGTCATCCAGTCGGCGGGCGCCGTCTCGCGCTGCTTGGCGGGAAGCAACGGCAGCAACGCGGCGAGCGGATAAAGCGGGAACCCCTGTCCATCCGGGAAGTGGAGCATTTCGCCACGCACTTCGAACCAGTCGCCCGCGCGGTGTCCGCACACCATCGGGCGCTCGGTGGCGACGACGTCGACGCGCAGGTCGTACAGTGTGAAGGAGGAATCGATGGCCATGCGCGTCTCCCGGAGGGTCGGAAACAACAAATCGCCGCCGACGCGACGGTCGACGGCGATTCGGAGTTGCCCCTCCTGGGATCGAACCAGGAACCTTCTGATCCAGAGTCAGACGCTCTGCCAGTTGAGCTAAGGGGCAGCAGAGACCACCGGCGGCCGGTGCCGTTGGTGGACCGGGATATTACCCACGCCCCCCGGACTCGGGCAACCCCTTCGGCCCCGCCGGCGCCTCGCGAGACGCGGCGTCGGCTCGAGCGGCGATCGCGTGCCGCGCCGCCGCGAGCAGCGCGGCCGATGGAAACGGTTTGGCGAGCACCTGCGCGACGTTCGGCGGCAGGTCGCGCACCAACTCCTCGTCCGCGAAACCGGACATCAGGAGTACGGGGGTTCGCGAGCCCGCCGCGCGCAACTGGCGGACGAGGTCGGGTCCGCTCAGCACGGGCATGCGCACGTCGCTCAGCACAAGCGCAATGCGCGACGGATCGGCGTGCCACAGCGTGAGCGCCTCGGCACCGTGCGTCGCTTCGATCACCTCGAAACCACCGCGCATGAGCACGCGACGCAGCGCCCCGCGTACCGCCGGCTCGTCTTCGACCAGCAGCACGGTCCCACGCGGGCCAGGGGCATCGCTCACCGCGGTCGGCACCGGAAGTTCCGCCGTCACCGCCAGGCCGGTCGCCGCATCACTCGACAGGGCGAGGGGCAACTCGACGCGCACCACGGTACCCTCGCCCACCGTGCTGTCGATGGACACGGTCCCATCGTGGGCCGTGACGGTGCCGTACACCACCGCGAGCCCGAGTCCGGTACCGGCGCCAAGGGGTTTCGTGGTGAAGAACGGATCGAATACGCGTGCCATGACGCTCGCGGGCATGCCGGTCCCGGAATCCGCGACCTCGAGTGAGGCACGCGGCAAACCATCGGTCGCCACGCGTCCGACGTGCACCCGCAACTCGCCGCCGGCGGCCATCGCGTCACGCGCATTCACCACCAGATTGAGACACACCTGCTCCAGCTGCCCCGGATCACCCCACACCGGCGTTGCCAGCTCGGTTGTGTGCACGTGCAGCGTGATGTTTGATGGCAGCACACGGCGCCACATCGACTCGGCGTCGCGTACCAGCGCGCCCAGATCGAGTGTCTGGTACGTCGCCTCGCGCTGCCGACTGAAGGCCAGCAACTGTCGCACGAGTGCCGCCGCGCGCGTCGTGGTCTCCTGCGCGAGCCGAAGCTCGGCCGCCACGGCACCGTTGGCGTCCACATCGAGCAGCGCGAGCTCCAGGCTGCCGCGCAGCGCCGTCAGGAGATTGTTGAAGTCATGTGCAATACCACCCGCCAGATGGCCGAGTGCATCGAGCTTCTGGGAATGCAGCAGTTGCCCACGCAAGGCGGCCTCGCGCTCGGCGGTGGCCTGCCGTTCGCTCAGATCCAACCAGGCGATGACGGTGCGGGTCTGCCCATCGAGCGCGACCACACGGACATGCACTTCCGTCGGAACGGGCGTCCCGTCCGTGCGCTGATGCATCCACTCGAAGCGGTACTCGCCGAGTTCGCGCGTGAGCGCATCGATGCGCTTCGCCTTGTCGCTCGAACGCTCGCCATCGGGCTGAAACTCGGGCGAGAACACGAGTGGATGTCGGCCAATGAGCTGCGCACGATCCGTGAGTCCGAGCATGCGCAGTGCGGCCGGGTTGCAGTCCACAATGCCGGGACCGCCGCCAATGAGCAGCCCTTCGGTGCTCTGATCCCACACCAGACGGAACGCGCGCTCGGCGTCCTTGCGCGACGTGATGTCCCACCCCGACGCGAGGATGCCGCAGATCTCGCCCGCACCATTCGCAAAACGTTTCACGTTCCACACCAACGTGCGCCGCTCACCGTTCGTGAGGACGGAATCGTCCTCGAAGGCCCACGTCGGCTCACCGGCGAGCACCTTGCGAATGTCCGCGGCAATCAGTGGGCGTTGCTCCGGCGCGATGAACCGCTCGACATAGTCGAGCCCGATCGCGTCGGCCGCTGAGAGGCCGTACAGCTGCTCGGCCGCCCGATTCCAGTAGCAGATCGTGTGGTCCGGGCGCAGCCCGAGGACGACGCTCCCTGAGGTCTCGAGCACGGCTTCGGCCAGGTCCGATTCGCTGAAGTTCGGCCAGTGCATGAACCCGGGAACGGGGGATGACGGCGCCTTTCGACGGGGCGAGGGTAATATGTCTCCTGTGATCAGTATCGGCCGCACCTCGACGGTTCCGTACCGGACGCTGGCAACACTCGGTCTCGCCGTACTCCTCGGGGGGTGCCGCGAGGCGGTCTCGTCGTGGGCCCCGTCGCCGTCGGCATCGTACGAGGCGGCTCGCAGTGTGAGCCGCAGCCTGCAGCTGCGCTTCGAATCGCCCGAGCGCGACGCACGCTATGATCAGGCGCGGCTCCGACTGGCGCGCTACGCCCTCGCCCCCAGCGCACTCGCCAATGATTCGCTGTGGACCACACAGCGCGCCGCGCAGCGCGTGCTGCTGGCGGCGGGCTCATTCGATGGAACGCAGTATCGGCTTCGCGCATCGGCCGCGGTGTCGGCACCGACGCGCCTCGGCGATTCGCGGCACGAAGTCACGCTCGAACCACTCGCCGCCGGTGATTGGCGATGGACGACACGCGTGGATCACGCGATCGGCACGATGCCGCCGGAGGCGATCGCGCATGTGTTCCGCGCGTGGTTGCGCAGCAGCGAGCGTGCGCCGGACGCGATCCGCGCCGACTACCTCACCACGGCGCCCCGACTCACGCGCGCGCTTGGCTCACTGGCGACACTCGATTCGGTACGCACCGTGCGCCTGCCGGACGGCTCGACGCGCGTCTCGCTCGCCGTACGGCTGCATGCGGATCGCATCGCGACGGCCTATCCCGACTTCGCCCGCTATCTCGCACGCTACGTCACACCGGCGCGGTACACGATCGAGCTGCGCGATCTCGCTTCGCCGGGTGTGCATGCGAACGACGTGTGGTTCGTTGCAGAGGCGGCGCAGGATCTCCTGATCTTCCGCTTCCGTTCGCGCGATGGCGTGCTCGCACCGCTCGATGGACCGCTGCGCCCGCGCCCTGACACGCTGGCGATGCGCGTCCGTGCGTCGGCGAAGTTCGGCCCGTTCACCGTTGGCGTGCGCGATCTGCGCGGTCGTTTCGTGTTCGTGCACGACCCGAACGAGGTGGGGTGGGCCATGCGCTTTGCCGACCCACCGGCGTGGGATCTACCGCCCATTGCCGGACGCCTGGTGCGCGGCTCCCTCGATCGGCCGTTTGCCGGCGATGGGGCGCATGTGCGGCTGACGGTGCGACGGGGCGCGTCCGGAACGGCGGTGATTCATCGCGCGACCGACCTGACGGTGCGCGAGAGCACGCTCTTGCGTTGGTTGGGCAATCTCGGCTTTACCGCCGTGGATGACTTCGCCGGGCGCGTGGAGGCGGAGGAGGCGCGCTTTCTCGCGGCGGCCCTGCGCGGCCTGGGCGAAGACGTACGAACGCTGCGGAGCAACAGCGCGGCCCCCTGAGCGGCCCGGCACCCGGCGGGTGGACCCGGCACGACCGAAAACGAAAACGCCGCAGCCATCAGGCTGCGGCGGACGCGGCGAACCCCGTCGGATTGCGCCTCGCGGACTCTTCGTCAAGAGCCGCGCCGAGGCGCCTCGTCCATCGCCATTGGAACTCTCCGTCCTACCGGTCGATGGCGGGCTGTCCTCGTCTGTTGTCACAGTGTACCCCCGCGGCACCCGCGAGTTCCAGCTGTGTTTGATCGGTGTGACCAGCGCGTGACGCGCCTGTTCACCCCGGGCATGGAGCTGAGGGGAGTCGAACCCCTGACCTCTGCAGTGCGATTGCAGCGCTCTCCCAACTGAGCTACAGCCCCGTGAAGCCTGACGCGGACGTCGGCTCGGGCACATGCCCCCGAGACGCAAGACTCGCACCGTCGGCGCGGGTGGCTCGGATGACCGGAACGTAGTCACCGTCACCGCGCTGTCAAGGTGAGGACGCACGGGCGGCGACGGCGTCACATCATGGGCGTGTCCGTTTCAGCACAGGCGAGCGCGGTCAGCGCGCCAGCGGGCCCGCCGGTGGGAGGAACGGGGGGTCCCCGCACGTCGTTTGAGCCGCCATGGACTCCCTGCACGCCCTCGATTCCGACTACGTCCGCGACCAGCTGGTGCCGCGCACCACCGACGTCAACCAGAAGCGCCCACGCCCCGACGGCGCGTGGGTGCTGTACTGGATGCAGTCCACACAGCGGATCGAGGAGAACTGGGCACTCCGTGCGGCGATTCGGGCGGCCGACAAGGTCGGCAAGCCGCTCGTCATTCACCAGGGCCTCGACCCGACCTACCCGCACGCCAGCGATCGACATCACCACCACATCATCCACGCCGCGCGCGACACGGCGCGCGACGCGGAAGCGCGTGGGCTGCCGTACCAGTTCGTGCTGCGGCGTCGCCGCGACGATGACCGGCGCGTCCTCGATCGTCTCGCCGCCGACGCGTATTGCGTGTTCACCGATCGCTTCCCCACGGCGGGGGTTGACGCACGCACCTGGCGACTCGGCGAGCGCGTCGACTGTCGCGTGCTCGCCGTCGACAGCAGTTGCATCGTGCCGTCCGGGTTGCTGCCCAAAGCCGAATGGGCCGCGCGCACCATCCGACCGAAGCTGGCCAAACTGCGCGACGTATCCCTCGAGCGCGTGGAAGAGCGCGCGCCACGACGTGCGCTCACGCGTGACGAACAGCAGCGACTCGACGACGCCCGTCGCGTGGACGGCTTGCCGTTCGATGCGTGGGCGACGCAGGACGCGCACGACGTGACGTCCGCCATCGCGCGCGCCATTGCCGAGTGCGAGATCGACCACCACGTGGCGCCTGTGACCTCCTTCGTTCCCGGCGCCGCCGCCGCCGCGGCGCGGCTCGATGACTTCGTGCACGCGCGACTCGCGAGCTACACCACCCGTCGCAACGAAGCGGCGGATGACTGGACGAGTCATCTCTCGCCCGACCTGCACTACGGACACATCGCCGCGGCGGCCGTGGTGCGTGCCGCCCTCGCGAGCGATGCGCCACGCGCCGACGTGGACGCCTTCGTCGATCAGGTGCTCACGTGGCGCGAGCTCTCGTTCAACTGGTGCCTGCGCACCCCCCGGTTTGATGCGCTGTCGGCACTCCCCGACTGGATTCAGCGCACCATGGCGGCGCACGCCGCCGATCCGCGCGAGGAGCGCTACACGCTCGAGCAACTCGATCAGGCCGAGACCGATGATCCGCTCTGGAACGCCGCGCAACGGCAGCTGGTGCAGCAGGGCGTGATTCACAACTACGCGCGCATGCTCTGGGGCAAACAGGTGATTCGCTGGGCGCCGACCTACGAGGAGGCGCGCACCTGGCTGTTCCACCTCAACGATCGCTACGCGCTCGATGGACGCGACCCGAACAGTGTCGGCGGGATCATGTGGTGTCTCGGCTTGTGGGATCGCTCATGGGGGAACAAGCCGATCTGGGGCGGCCTGCGCCCGATGCTGACATCCCGCGCCAAGCTCAAGTTCGACGTCGGCCGCTACGTACGGCAGTGGAGCGGCCACGGATTGCGCTGACCCGACCGGTGCGTCGCGCGTGGCAGGTCAGGCCCGCGCGGCTATCTTGTCGGGCATGACCGCCACACTGCTCCCGGGAATCCTGCCGACTCGCGCATCGGTCGCCGATGCCGAGCGCATGCTGCGCGCCCATGTCGCGCCGACACCGCTGCGCGAAAGCGCCGCGCTGCGTGCACACGTGGGCGTGCCGGTGTGGCTGAAGCTCGAATGCGAGCAGGTCACGGGCTCGTTCAAGGTGCGCGGCGCGCTCACGGTGCTCTCGCGATTGTCCTCGGACGCACGGGCGCGCGGTGTGGTCGCGTCGAGTGCTGGCAATCACGGCCTGGGCGTGGCGTACGCCGCGCATCACTTCGGCGCACCGGCCACGCTGTATGTCCCGCGACACGCTCCGCAGGTGAAGAAGGACGGCATCGCCGCGCTCGGCGCACACGTCGACGACAGCGCGGACGACTACGATCACGCCATGGTGTTGGCCAAGGCGCACGCCGAGCGGACAGGCACACACTTCATCAACCCGTGTCTCGGCGAAGACCTGCTCGCGGGTCAGGGCACGGTGGCGACGGAAGTGCTTCACCAATGCCCCGACGTTCGTACCATGGTCGTGTGTGTCGGTGGTGGTGGCCTTCTCGGTGGCGTGGGAACGGTGCTGCGACACGATGCACCGCACGTGCGCATCGTTGGCGCGCAGAGCGTGCGCACGGCGGCGATGGCGCGGTCGGTCGCGGCCGGCCACGTGGTGCCGATCGCGTCGGAGATGACACTCGCCGACGGACTGGCGGGGCAGATCGACGAATCGGCGCTGGCCATCGGTCAGCAGTGTCTCGACGACATCGTGACCGTGAGCGAGGAACAGATCGCGGACGCGATCGCGTGGCTGCACGAACACGAAGGGCTGCGCGTCGAGGGCGCCGGCGCGGTCGCCGTGGCGGCGTTGCTCGCGGCGGCGCCGGACGGCGTCGCGCGCGTCGACGGTCCCGTGGTGGCGATCGTCAGCGGGCGCAACATCGATCCGTCACGGCATCTCGAGGTGCTCGAGGCCAGCGGACGGCGACGTCATGGCTGACCGCGCCACCGCGTGGTCGAGGCGCGCCTGCGCGTCGCGCGCGGCCTCGGCAGCGAGTCGACGCGTGCGCCCGCCCTCGCGCCCGAGCGCGGACATGCGCTCGCGATCGGCGCCGACGGTCTGGCCGCCTTTTCTTCCGGCGATGCTCGCGGCTTCGGACGTCCAGACGCGCCCCTTGCCACCGGCGTGCGCGGCGCGTCCTCCACGGGCCGCAATCTCGCGGCGGACCGCCGGGTCGAGCGTGGCAAAACCTCGGTACGCCTTTTCCTTCTCACTCATGTCTGACCTCTCGGGCACGGATACGGAGAGTTCGTTGTCGCCGCACGGCGCAGTGCCGCAGGCATCGCGGGGTGCCGACCGAACGCAACAGGCGGCGTCACGTCGGCGGCATGCCATGCAAGTCGCAGGCCATCTCTCCTCACACTCCTGACGGTCCGTGTCCTTCTCGATTCGTTTCCTCGGCACCTCCGCTGCACGCCCCACCGTCGAGCGCGCCGTCAGCGCGGTTGCGGTCGTCCGCGAAGGGGAGACGCTGCTCTTCGATTGTGGCGAAGGCACCCAGCGTCAGATGATGCGCTACGGCATCTCCTTTGGCCTCGACGACATCTTCATCACGCACACGCACGGCGACCACATCCTCGGGCTGACGGGGCTGCTGAGCACGCTGTCGCTCCAAGGGCGCACGGAACCGCTCCGTCTTTGGGGTCCACGTGGCTCCGCAAAAGTGCTGCGTCAGTGCATCAGTCTGGGGAGTGAACGCATCGCCTTCCCGGTCAATGTGACCGAGATCGAAGCAGGTGCGGTGTTGCAGCGGAAGGATTACGAAATCGCCACCTTCCCGGTCGATCATCGCATTCGCGCCCTCGGCTACCGGATCGCCGAGCATGATCGCCTCGGGAGGTTCAATCCTGAGCTCGCGCGCGAGATGGGGATTCCGGAGGGACCGCTGTGGGGACGCCTGCATCGCGGGGAGACGGTGACGCTCCCCGATGGTCGCAGCGTGGGCCCGGACGCCTTCGTGGGTGGGGCGCGGCGCGGCCGCAAGATCGTGTTGACCGGCGACACGCGCCCCTGCGAAGCGACCGTCGCCGCGGCGTTCGACGCGGATCTGCTCATTCACGAGGCCACCTTCACCAGCGACGAGGCCGACCGCGCGCGCGAAACCGGTCACTCCACCGCCGCGGAGGCCGCGGCGGTCGCCAAGGCGTCGGGTGCGAGACGACTCGTCCTCACGCATCTCTCGGCGCGTTACTCCCGCGACTGGGGGCCGCTCGAGGCCGAAGCGCGCGCCGTCTTCCCCGGCACGAGTATCGCGCGTGATGGCATGGAGATTGTCCTGCCGCTCACCGACGAGCCCGCGATCGCCGATCAACTGCCGGACGACGACGCGAGCTGACGCACATCAGCTGGTGCGCGCTTCCGCCTGTCGCTCTTCCAGACGCCGACGACGACGCTCCTGGGCCGCCGCGAAGCGTCGCTGCTGCTCCGGCGTCTCCGGGACGACCTGCGGGATCGGCACCGGTCGACCGTTCCGATCGATCGCGACGAACGTGAGGTAACACGTGTTCGTGTGACGACGAATGCCCGAGATCAGATCTTCGGCTTCGACGCGCACACCGACTTCCATGCTCGTGTTGCCCACGAAGTTCACCGACGCGTGACAGGAGACGAGCTCGCCGACGTGAATCGGCTCTCGGAAATCGACGCGATCGATGGAGGCAGTCACGCAGTTGGTTCGCGCGTGGCGAAACGCGGCGACAGCGGCGGCCTTGTCGACCATGGCCATGATGGCGCCACCAAACACGTGACCGAGGATATTCGCGTCCTGTGGCATGATGAGCTCGCTCGAGACGTGCATGCTCTCGGCGACGGTACGGGACGGGCGGGACGCGGACATGGTGGCGCTGGGAAGTGTGGGGACCGATGGGACGGACAACTCGGGAGCCATCGCGCGCGTCGCGAACGGATCATCGCCACGCGCCCGATCGAAGGCCGCACGCAGCGCGGCGCGGGTCGCATCATTCACCCTCGCCGCCCGCAGATCGATGAACTGATAGACGGGGCGCGGCACGACGGCAATCGGCACGTTCGCCGCGACCGAGTCGGCGGCGTTCACCGATGCGCTCATGCTGAGCGCGATCGACGTGCCCGTGGCGTCAAGGCGACCGTGCACGACCACGGCCTCGCTGCGCCACGAAACGGCGGTTGAATCGCGTTCCCAGACCGGGAGCGTCGGCTGCACGGCAGACCAGCCCAACGCGTCGGACCTCCGCTCGGCCACGCTGATCGTGAGCGGCGGCAACGTCAGTTCGAGCGCGTGCCCTGCACTGTCCGTGCCCGCCACGTGGAACACGATGGCAGGCACGCCGGCGGAGTCGGCCAACGTGAAGCTGCTGTCGACGAAGGTGAAGGTGTGCAGCGTCGCGCGCGCTTCCAATGCACGTTCGTCACCGGCACGCGCGATCGCGGCGCGCACCGTATCGAACGCGGCGCGCCCTGCCGCGCGCAATCGCGTCGCTTCCGGTGGCGATACCAGCGAGTCCAGCGTCGCGCGCGCGCCGGTGATGAGCGAGACGACACCACGCTGGCGTTGGTGCACGTGCGGTCCGAGCACATTCACGTCGATATCGAGCGCATGCGCCCAGCTGACCCACCGCCCGTGCACGTCGAGCACTTCGACGTAGTCGCTTGCCGAGGACGTCGGCTCCGGCGCGTCATCCACGTCCGGATCGATCGGCAGCGCATCCGGGTACTGCATGCGCCAGCGACGCTCCGTCTCGGCGACGGCACCATCTTCGAAGAGCAGGGTCGAATCCACGACACGATCGGGCGACATCGGGAACGCGTGCAGCCGCTCCCGAATGAACTCCGCGTCCTCGTAGTCCACGATCTCGTCCGACAAGCGGATCTCGTGCAACTGTCCGTCGTGCATGGCCAGCAGCAGCGGCGCACTGCGCACGCGCAGCCCCGAGGAATCGGCCCGCACCCAGTACGTCGAATCGCCGGCGGCGATCAGGAACTCGGCGTCGGGCAACGGAACGCGCGCGCTCGCGTCACCATCGGTCTGCGCGCGCGTGTCGTCGCCCCCGCGTGCGCAGCCGGCGAGGAACGCCACACTGATCGCCGCGACCGTCAGTGCTCGCCGCCAACGCCTCACACCCACCTCGGCGCGACAGCGCTCACGCGGCGGCCAGCAGTCCGCGGAGTGCCGAGAGCATCGCGTCGTTCGTGAACGGCTTCACGAGCAGTTGTCGTGGCGCCTCGACGCCTTCGAGGAGCTCGGGCAGATCACCGGCGTACGCGGAGATGAAGAGCAGCGGCAGCGTTGCATCTTCGCGGCGCAGCGCGAGCGCCAGATCACGCCCGCCAAGCACCGGCATGACGATGTCCGTCACCACGCCGGCGATCTGATCCCGCTCACCCTGCCAGATGCGCAACGCCGTCTCGCCGTCGCGCGCTTCCCGCACCGCGAATCCCTGACCGAGCAGCATGCGTCGCACGACCGACCGCACGGCCGATTCGTCTTCCACGAGCAACACCGTGCGACGCGCAACCTCGGCGCTCGGCAGGATGGGGAAGTAGAGGAAGGCTCGCGTCCCGAGATCGGTCGCACTGTCGAGCCAGAGCGCGCCTCGCACGCGGCGCACCGTGTCGAGCACGCGCGCCAGGCCACGTGTCTCGTCATCGTGCGGTGCGATCGCGCGCACACGCTGCTGTTCATCCATGCCACGACCCGTGTCCTGCACGGTGAGGCGGATGTAGCGCCCGGGCGTGAGCGGCGGCACCGGACCGAGTTCGGCGCCTGCCGCTTCCACGTGTTCGGTGCGGATCGTCAGCACACCACCGCCGGACATCGAGTGCACCGCGTTGCGAACGAGTGCGTCCACGGCCGCGCGCAACTCGCTCGCGGAGACGGTCACGCGACCATCCACGAGCGCGAACTCCACGCGCACCTCCACACTCGGCCCCGCGACCTCGCGAATGCCGGGGAGGAGCGCACCGAGCGCCGAATGCAGCGAGACGTCAGGCATCAGCGGCGCAGCTCGTGAAGGGCCGCGAGGAGACGATCGATCTCTTCGGCGGTCGTGTAGGCCATGCAACCGATACGCAGCAGCCCTTCCTGCTCGGTACCGAGTCGTTGCGCCACCGTGCTCGCGTAGAAGTCGCCGTGCGACGCGAAGAGGCCACGTTCGGCCAGCGCGATCGCGGCGCGTTCGGCACCGCCCTCGACGCGCATGCTCACCGTCGAGGTGCGGGATGTCCCGGGAACGGGTCCGACGGCACGCAGCCACGGCATGCCGCCCACCCCATCCCACAGCCGCGAGACGAGGGCGTCACCTCGGTGATGCAGCGCGTCGAAGGTGACCGCCAGGCGCTCTCGACGTGTGCCGACATCAGCGGGCGCCAACGACGCGAGGAAGTCCACCGCCGCCGCCGCTCCCACGATCCCCTCGTGGTTCTGCGTGCCGGTCTCGAGCCGCTCACCACCGGTGTTCGGGGCAGGCTCCAACTTCGGCACATCGAGCGCCTCGAGCACGCGGCGCCGCGTATACAGCACGCCCACGTGCGGCCCGTAGAACTTGTAGGCCGAACAGGCCAGCACATCGCAGTCGAGCGCGCGCACGTCCACCAGATGATGTGGTGCGTAGTGCACGGCATCCACCACCGTCAGCGCCTCGGTCTGCTTCGCCATCGCGATGAGCGATCGCACATCGCTGATGGTGCCGAGCGCGTTCGAGGCGGCACCGAGTGCCACGACGCGCGTCCGCGGCGACAGCGCCCGGACGAACGCGTCGAAGTCGAGGTGCGACGTCCGCACATCAAGCGGCACCCACTTGAGCACGATGCCGCGCTCGCGCGCGAGCGCTTGCCACGGCGCGATGTTGGCGTGGTGATCGAGCTCGGTGACGATGATCTCGTCACCCGGTTGCAGCGACCGACCGATGGCGCGCGACACATGAAACAGCAGCGTGCTCATGTTCGCGCCAAACGACACCTCGTCGGCGTCGCACCCGAGGAAGTCGGCGAACGTGCGTCTCGCCTGCTCGAGCAGCGCGTCGGTCTCTGCGCTCGTGGGGTATGCCCAGTGGGTATTCGCGTTGTGGTGGAACAGATACGCCGCCACGGCGTCGACCACACTCCGCGGCACCTGCGTCCCGCCAGGTCCGTCGAAGTAGGCGACCGCATGACCGTGGTGACGACGGTCGAGCGCGGGGAAGTGCGAGCGAATGGTGGCCGTGTCGGCCACGCGAGCCGTGGGATGATCGATCATGAGGCGTCTGTCGTTGAAGACACGCTCGCGCTGCGCAGGGTCACGCCAGCCAGGCGCTCCACCACGCGCACCGCCTCCACATGATCGGCCTCCTCGCCAAGTTCCTGATGCGCCATGCGCCAGAGTTCGGCCGTCAGCTGCAGCAGCGGCGACGGCACGCGCGCGGCCCGCGCCAGATCGGCCGCAATGCCGACATCCTTGTCGAGCAGGGCCGCGCGAAACGTACGCGGGAAGGCCCCGGTGAGCACGCGCTGCGGAAAGAGATTCTCGGTCGCGTTCGCCCGACCGCTCGAGGCGTTGATGACCTCGAGGGCGAGTTCCGGAGCGACGCCACTCCTGGCCAACGCGGCGAGTCCTTCCGCGGCTCCCCAGATGTGCAGCGCAAGCAGCGCGTTGTTCACCGCCTTGAGTGCGTGACCGGCGCCGAGCGGCCCGGCGTGTACGATGCGACGACCGAACGCCTCGAGCACGGGGCGCACACGGGCAAGGTCGTCGGCCTCGCCGCCGCACATGACGGTGAGCGCGGCCGCTTCAGCCCCGCTCACACCACCCGACACCGGCGCGTCCACGAAACGGACCCCACGCTCGGCGAGGCGTGCGGCAATCTGGCGTGACGTCGCCGGATCACCCGAGGTGCAATCGAGCAGGGTCGCGCCAGGTTCGAAGCCGGCGAGCAGTCCATCGGGACCATCCAGCAACGACGCCACATCGGCCGACGTTGGCAGGCACGTGACGACAACGGCCCGCCCACGTGCGGCATCGGCCGGCGTGAGCGCGACGCGTCCGCCGTGGGCGCTGACGAAGCCATCGGCCCGCGCTGCCGTGCGATTCCACACGACCAGATCGAACGGGCCGGCCGCGAGATGTCGCGCCATGGGAGTCCCGATGGCGCCGAGTCCGAGAAAAGCGGTGGGCAGCATGCGTGAAGTATCGCCGATTCTTCGGTGGCGGGCGAGCGGGGGCAGCCGTTCGGTTCGCGTGCCGTCGGCGACGTGGCTGGCGGTGCTTTGCCGCCTGCGCCGCCGCGGCTATCTTGCGCCCGCCAGCGCCGGCCTCCCGGCGATGCGCTTCTCCGAACACTCGACGCTCGCCGCGCGGCGGCTGTCGGCGCTCTCGGTGGGCCATGGTCCACGCCGAGCGTCGAGAGGCCGCGGGGGGAGGGGCTCCGCATGACGCCACCCCCGAACAATCCGGAACGTCCGCTCGCGGCGTTGCTTGCGCCCGACCTGCTCGAGTTGCTCGAGGAGGCGCCGTCGAGCATCGCGCCGCAGACGGAGGAGTTGCACCCGGCCGACCTCGCCGACATTGCCGAACTCCTGCCGGTCGATCGGGTGGGGGCGCTGCTTGCCGCACTCCCACGCGAACGCGCGGCCGACGTCCTCGAGTACCTCGACGAGGAGCTCCGCTCCGAAGTGCTCGAAACAATCTCCGCGCGCGCCGCCGCGAGCATCGTCGAGGAGATGACGCCGGACGATCGCGCCGACGTCCTCGAGGAACTCGATGAGGAAACGGCCGACGAGATTCTCTCCGAGCTGACTCCGGAAGCTGCGGCCGAGACGGAACGCCTGCTGCAGTACGATCCGTACAGCGCCGGTGGTCTGATGACGACCGAGTTCGTCTCGGTCGCGGAATCGCTCACGGTGGAGGAAGCGCTGCGCTCGGTGCGCGCGATGGCGCGCACGGGACGCAAGGAGGCGATGTACACGGTCTACACAACGGACGACGGTGGCCGGCTGCGCGGTGTCCTGTCGCTCCGTGAACTGCTGGCGGCACCCGAAGGTGCGCGGTTGGTCGATCTGGCGTGGACCGAAGTGGTGAGCGTCGGACCCGACGTGCCGCAGGAAGAGGTGTCCCAGATCACGTCCAACTACGACCTCGTGGCCCTGCCCGTGGTGGACGAGGAGCGACGCCTGCTCGGTGTTGTCACCGTCGACGACGTCATCGACGTCATCCAGGAGGAGCAGACCGAAGACGCGCAGAAGTTCGGCGGCATGGAGGCGCTCGACGAGCCGTACATGCAGATCGGCATTCTCGACATGCTGCGAAAGCGTGGCGGCTGGCTGGCGGTGCTCTTCGTGGGCGAACTGTTCACCGCGTCGGCGATTCACTACTACGAAGACGCGCTCGACAAGCTGCTCATTCTGAGCACGTTCATTCCGCTCATCATTGCGTCCGGTGGCAACAGCGGATCACAGGCGACGTCGCTAATCATTCGTGCCATGGCCCTCGGTGAAGTGACGCTGCGCGATTGGTGGCGGGTCGCGCGTCGTGAACTGCCCACCGGGTTTCTGCTCGGTGCGCTGCTCGGCGCGCTCGGCTTCGTCCGCATCATGGCGTGGCAGGCGATGGCCAACGGCGGCGCGTCCATCGGCGGCATCTCGTTCGGCCATGATTACGAGGGCCTCGCGCTCCCCATCGCGCTCACCGTATCGCTCGCACTGGTTGGCGTCGTGACCTTCGGCTCGCTCGTGGGCTCCATGCTGCCGTTCGCCATGCGCCGCCTTGGCTTCGACCCCGCGAGTGCATCGGCGCCGTTCGTGGCCACACTCGTGGATGTGAGCGGCATCGTGATCTATTTCACGGCGGCGACAATCTTCCTGGGTGGTCTCCTCCGCTGAGTACCCCGTGGAAGGCGACCGGATGGGTCGCCCTGAGCGCCTGCTGCTTCGGTTCGATGTCTCCGCTCACGGCGCTGGCCACGGCGGACAACGCGCCGTTGCCGGCCGTGCTGTTCTGGCGATACGTCACGTCCGCCGTGGTTCTTGGCCTCCTGGCGACGCAGGCGCGTCGAGCACGTGGCGACCGGTCCACGCCGCCGTGGCGCGCACTGGACATCACCGTGCTCGGGGGCGGCGCGCAGTTTGCCATCGCCTCGCTGAGTCTCTCGGCGTTGCGCTACCTGCCGGCGGCCGCGATCGGCTTCCTGTTCTACACATTTCCCGCGTGGGTCACGATCGGCAGTGCCGTGCGTGGCCTCGAACGGCTGACCGCGCGACGCGTCGTGGCGCTCGTGTGTGCACTCGGCGGCATCGTGGCCATGGTGGGAGCACCGGGAACCGCCTCGCTGTCACCGACGGGCGTTGCCCTCGCGCTCGCAGCGGCGGCGGTCTACGCCCTGTACATCCCCATCATGGGTGCACGGCAGCGCGGCCTGGCGCCGCTCGATGTGGCCTTCGCCGTGGTGCTCGGCGGCACCGTGTGGTTTCTCGGGTGGTGCCTGCTGACCGGTGCGCTCTGGCCCCTCCTGTCGCCTCGCGAGTACACGATCGCCGCGCTCATGGGCGTGCTGGCGGCCGGCGCCTTCTTCGGGTTCATGGAGGGGCTCGCCGGCCTTGGCGCGGTCAGGACGGCCATCACCAGCACGGTTGAACCGCTGTGGACGGTTCTGCTCGGCCTCGTGCTCCTGCATCAGCCCCTCGGCGCTGGCACGCTGCTTGGTGGTGCCGGTGTCCTGGCGGCCGTCGTGCTGCTCTCGCTCCCCGAGCGCCGCTCGCCAGCGGCACCGGCGGCCGGGTGACGGCGTGTGTTCTAGATTCGTCTTGCGTGCGGCGCGCTGCGCGCCACGCTCTTTTCTTCAGTGAGACCTGACATGGCGCGACATCTGGTGACCGGCGCGGCCGGCTTCATCGGCTTTCATACCAGCAAGCGACTGCTCGACCGCGGCGACGAGGTCGTGGGCCTCGACTGCGTGAACGACTACTACGACGTCTCGCTCAAGGAGTCGCGCCTGGCGCAGCTCACCGGTCATCCCAACTTCCGACTCGAACGGGTGCGCCTCGAGGACCGGACGGCCGTCGAGCGTGTCTTTCGCGAGGGCGCGTTCGAGCGCGTGATTCATCTGGCCGCGCAAGCGGGCGTACGGTACTCGCTCACGAATCCGCACGCCTACATCGACAGCAACCTCGTCGGCTTCCTGCATATCCTCGAAGGGTGCCGCCACCACGGGGTGCAGCACCTGACGTATGCGTCGTCGTCGAGCGTGTACGGCGCCAACACGGCCATGCCGTTCTCGGTGCACCAGAACGTCGACCATCCCGTCTCGTTGTACGCGGCCACGAAGAAGGCCAACGAACTGATGGCGCACACGTACAGCCATCTCTACGGCCTGCCGACCACCGGCCTCCGCTTCTTCACGGTGTACGGCCCGTGGGGACGCCCCGACATGGCGCTCTTCCTGTTCACGAAGGCGATCCTCGAAGGCAAGCCCATCGACGTCTACAATCACGGGCAGATGCAGCGCGACTTCACCTACATCGACGATATCGTTGAAGGGGTGATCCGCACGTCCGACCACACGGCCGAGCCGAATGCGGCGTGGGACTCGAACGCGCCCGATCCGGCGACGAGCCGCGCGCCGTATCGCATCTACAACATCGGCAACAACAATCCCGTCGAACTCATGACGCTCATCCGTACCCTCGAGGAAGCCCTCGGGCGCGAGGCGGAGAAGCGCATGCTGCCCATGCAGCCGGGCGATGTGCCCGCCACCTACGCCGACGTCGAAGCGCTCGTGCAGGATGTGGGCTTCGCGCCCAGGACACCCATCACCCACGGCGTCCGCGAGTTCGTGCACTGGTATCGTTCGTACTACAACATCGGCGACTGAGGCACCGATTCGTCCGCCGCGTCGGGCGAATCACTCAGCCCACGTGCCCGGGCTGACTGCGCGCGGCTCCCGTGTCGTTCGAAGACGCGGCGGGCCGCGCGTCGTGTTTCCGGTGCCTGCTGCACGGCACTCACCCGCGCCTTGGCCGTACGCACGGCGGTCGCGTGATCCACGAGGGGGAACGGATACGCCGCGCCGGGCACGAACTCGTACATCGCCGCCAGCAGCGGCGGGAGCGCGTGCGGCCGATGAATCACATCGGCCGGAAGATGCGCCAGCTCCGGGACCCACGTGCGAATGTACGTACCGTCGGGATCGAAGCGCTCCCCTTGCTGCCACGGGTTGTAGATGCGCAGCGTGTTGATGCCGGTCACCCCCGACTGCATCTGCAGCTGCATGTAGTGGATGCCAGGTTCGTAATCCACGAACTGCCGCGCGAGCCAGTGGGCGAAGTCGCGCCAGTCGAGCCAGAGGTCCCACGCGGCATACGACACGAGCATCGCGCGCATGCGAAACGGCAGCCATCCGGTCGCCCGCAGTTGCCGCATGCAGGCGTCCACGAACGGGACACCGGTGCGTCCCGCCTGCCAGGCCGCCAGCCGTTCCGGATGCGCTCCGCGCTCGCGCAGCGCTTCGAACGGTGCACAGGCACAACGGAACTCGAGGGCCGGCTCATCCTCGAGCTTCTGCATGAAGTGACAGTGCCAGTGCAGCCGTGCTTCGAACGACTGCAGCGACTGAAACCACCGTGCATCCACGGGTTCACCCGCGCGGCGCTGTGCGTGCAGTGCGACGCGCTGAGCGGCCGCCGCGTGCAGTGCCTGCCGTATGCTGAGCGTCCCGATCGCCAGATGCTCACTGATGCGGCTGCACGATGACGGCGCGGTGAGCGGACTGCTCATGGCGCGGCGGTAGTCTACGCCGCGGTCGCGCAGAAACGCCGCGAGCGTGCGTCGTGCGACGCGTTCGCCGCCCGGTGTGAACAGCGGATGCGAATCACTCGGCACGTTCACACCACGGGCGCGCAGCGCGTCGGCGGTGAGCAGGCCCTCGCTCGTCAGGGACACCGCGTGCATCCGCTCGGGCGCCGGCACCGGCGGTTCCGCCATGCGCTCATCGTAGCGTGCGGCCCACGCATCACGCGACGGCAATCGGCGCACCACGCCTGTCTGCGGCGTCTCGTGCCACGGGATGCCGCGGGCTCGCACCCATCGCCGTACTGCGCGGTCGCGAGCGTAAGCAACGGCCTGTGTGGTCTCTTCGTGCGAGTACAGTGCGGCAATCGTCACGTCGTGACTCAGTTGCTCGAGCACCGCCGGCATGTCGCCGACCCGTGTCACGAGCGTGCCACCGCGCGCGGCCAGCGCGTCGGCCAGTTCGGCGAGCGCCGCGTTGATCTGTCGCAGGTGTGCACCATCGAAGTCCGGCGCGGTGAGCAGCGCGGGTTCGTACACGTAGAGCGCCAACACCGGACCCGCGTCGGCCGCCAGACGTAGTGGCCGATGATCGCGAAGGCGCAGGTCGCGCTTGAACCACACGACCTGCACCAGCGTATCCGCCGACGGCGGCGTGTGATCGCACGAAGACGCCACGACGACTCGACTCAGGCGCGTTACGCGGCGGCGCGCGCGCGCCGGCGACCCGTCACGATCACCGCCGCGTATCCCACCACAAACACGGTCGCGAAGGAGAACCACTGGATCGCGTAGCTGCGATGCGGGCCCTCATCCATCGATGGTACCGGGAAGCGTGCCGGTACCGTCCCGCCGGTTGCGCTGTGCCCTCCGATCGTGTCGCCCAACTGGTAGACGAGCATCGCGGCGACCGGGGCGCGCCACTCTGCAGCCAGCGTGTCGCGCTCCAACCAACGGAATGCGCGTGCGTCGCTCGGCAAGCGGACCGCACCGCTCGCCGGGCGATGGAACGCGTCGAGCAGCCCGTCCACCGTGACCGTATCGGCTTCGCGCCACGGTGCGAGATCGACGGTGCGTCCATTCGCCGAGTACACCCAGCCGCGCACGAACGCGACGAGTGTGTCGCTCGTGAGCTGGCGCGCCGGCGTGACAATCCACACGCCGGGCGAGCCGTTGCGCGAGCGTGACGACACCACGACTTCACGCGTGTAGTCGGGCACCACACGCGCGCTGACGCGACGCCATCGGGCGTCGGCGGTATCGCGCCCCAGCGCCGCCGCGAGTGGTTCCGCTCCCGAGGTGAAGCGAGCGGCCACGGACGCGTTGTAGGCCCGGCGCTGCGCGAGCCGATCGAGTTGCCAGATCCCGAGGCGCACACACACCGCTGCCGCCACGACCACGAGCACCCCGAACACGATAGTGCCGAGTGCACGACCCGCCCGGATGGTCATGCGTCGGGGTCGGGCTTGGAGAAGGCCGCGCCGTGCCGCTTCGGCTTGCGTCGCTTTCGCGGCACACGCGCGACCTCGAGATCGGCCGCAGGCACCGCCACACTGCTCCCACGCGGCACTTCGTTGGTCGCGGCGATCGTTTCGCGCGCCTCGACGGTGCCCGGCTCCGGCAGCAGGATGATCGCGGAGAGCGGAGGCAGCGCCAACGTGATGCTCTGCGTGAAGCCGTGGTACGGCACGGCCTCGGTCGCGATGACGTCACCGGTGGCGAAGCCACTGCCGCCGAAGGCGATCGCGTCGCTCGACAGCGCCACCCGATACGCACCTTCGGCTGGCGCGCCGATGCGATACGCGTCGCGCGGCACGGGCGTGAGATTGAGCACCACGACGGCGTGATCCGATCCATCGCGGCGCACGAACGACACGACGCTCTGCTCCCGATCGGAACAATCGATCCAGGCAAAGCCGGCCGGCTCGTGATCACGTCGCCAGAAGCACGAGTGGGCGCGATAGAGCGCACCCAGGGCCTCGAAGAAGGCCGTCAGCCCGGCCGATCGTGGCTGCTCGAGCAGATGCCACTCGAGACTCGCTTCGTGATTCCACTCGTGCGCCGAGCCAAGTTCGGTACCCATGAAGAGCAGCGTCTTGCCGGGACGCGTGATGGCGTACGTGAGCATCGTGCGCAGATTGGCGAACTGTCGCCATTCATCGCCCGGCATCTTGGCGCGCAACGACCGCTTGAGGTGCACGACTTCGTCGTGCGACAGCGGATTCATGAATCGTTCGCTGTATTCGTACATCATCGCGAACGTCAGGCGATCGTGATTTCCGCCGCGGAACAACGGGTCAACGCGGAAGTAATCGAGCGTGTCGTGCATCCACCCCATGTTCCACTTGAAGGTGAAGCCGAGCCCACCCTCCGCGATCGGGTGGGTCACCCGCGGCCACGTGGTGCTCTCCTCCGCGATCGTGACCACGCCGGGGTGCAGCGTACGCACGGTGTGATTGAGCTGTCGCAGGAACGACACCGCGTCGAGGTTTTCGCGACCACCGAGGCGGTTGCGCATCCACTGCCCGGCCTCGCGTCCGTAGTCGAGATAGAGCATGGACGCCACGGCGTCCACGCGCAGCCCGTCGAGGTGGAACGCTTCGATCCAGTAGAGCGCGTTCGCCAGCAGGAAGTTGCGGACCTCCGGTCGCCCGTAGTTGAAGATCAGCGTGCCCCACTCGGGATGTTCGGCGAGCCGCGGATCCTCGTGTTCATAACACGCCGTCCCGTCGAACCGGCGCAGCGCAAAATCGTCCTTGGGGAAGTGCGCAGGCACCCAATCGAGCAGCACGCCGATGCCGGCGCGGTGCATCGTGTCCACGAGGTAGCGGAAGTCGTCGGGCGTACCATAGCGCGAGGTCGGCGCGAAGTACCCGCTCACCTGATAGCCCCACGACCCGCCGTACGGGTGCTCGAGCACCGGCATCAGTTCGATGTGCGTGAAGCCGAGGCGCGTGCAGTGTTCGGCGAGCAGCGGCGCGATCTCGCGATACGTGAGCGGCCGATTGTCTTCTTCCGGCACGCGGCGCCACGAGCCGAGATGGACTTCGTACACGAGCATGGGCTGGCGCGCGGGATCCTGCTTCGCACGCGCGGTCAGCCACGCGTTGTCGCCCCACGCGTACGTGGACGGTGCTTCCACGATCGACGCGTGTCCCGGAAACTGCTCCATGAAGCGACCATACGGATCGGTCTTCACGCGCACCGGACCCGCGGCCGAGCGAATCTCGAACTTGTACAGCGCCCCGGGCTTCACCCCGGGAATGAAGAGCTCCCACACGCCGCCCGCATTCAGACGGCGCATGAGATGCACGGCGGGATTCCATCCGTTGAAGTCGCCGATCACGCTCACGCCGCGTGCGTTTGGCGCCCAGACGGCAAAGCTCACGCCCGCCACGCCATCGCGCGTGCGGACGTGTGCGCCCAGCACCTCCCACAGCCGCAGATGCGAGCCCTCGGCGAACAGGTGGAGGTCCACCGGCCCGAGTGTCGGTTCGAAGCGATACGGGTCCTCGGCCTCCACCGTCGTGCCATCGGCGAAGCGCGCGCGCAGCGAATAGCCGGGAACCTTCTTGCGACGCGGCAGGAATCCCTGGCACACGCCGCCCGGCGAGCGCGTCAGCGGCAGCACCGTTCCGTTGGCGAGCACCGCCTCGAGCTCGGCGCCGGCGATCGGCAGCGCACGAATGACGACGCCGCGCGCCTCACCATCGCGCGCCGGATGCGCACCGAGCAGATCGTGCGGGCGTCGGTGCGTGCCGGCGAGCAGGCGTTGTTCATCGTCCGTCGGGAGCTCGGCGGACGGCAGGTCGGAGCGGGGAGAGCGAGCCATGCGGGAAATCTAGGGCCGCGTGGGCGACCACCGTCACCGGTACGTTTCGAAGAACCCGGTGCCCTCGCGCTCGAGGCGGCGTCCACGTGCCGTCAGCGTGAGGCGAATGCGCCCCTGCATCTGCACGAAGTACGGGCGCGCGAGCTGACGGGCCAACGCGGTCTCCCCCCGTTCGACCAGGCCGGCACGCGTATCCGTCGCCACGGCATCATCCACGAGAAGTTCGAGCCGCAGGGTATCGGTGCCGCGGACATCTTCGAGCACACCGACGGAGGGGACCGCGATCGTCCGCCCTCCCACCGTGATCCGACGCCCATCCTCGTAGCGAATCTGCGCCGGCCGGAAGAGCGAGACGAAGCCGAGCGAGTCGGTGACGTAGACGAAGAGTGGAGCCGTAGTCTCGAGCGAATCGGGCGGCTGCACACGCCCGAACAACAATCCGATATCGCCCGCCCGGGCCGCGCCCCACTCCCATGTCACACCGCGCCAGATCCCCCAGTTGTGGTCGTGATACGCCCGTGCCTCCGCATAGCGCGTACACGGCGTACTCCCCACACACAACACGCCGCTCGCGGTCGCACGCAATCCGGGCACGGTGTATCCCGATGCGAAATCACCGCTCTGCAGCGTCGCGCCGGGAAACTCCGCGTTGGGGGCCGGCGTCACGACCAGATCAAGTGTCAGCGGTGTACCACGCCCGACTTCTGCCGCGCGCGCCCGCACGGTGTACGCACCATCCTCGCGCACCTCAACCCGCGCATCGCCAATGTGCAGATCGGCGTCACGAGTACTCAGGCGCACCGAATCGCGCGGGACCGTGGCGGTGAATCGACGCGAAGGAGCGCCCCGCTCATGCAGCGTGACGAGCACCTGTGCGCCCCACTCGGTGCTCGTGATATCGCCGCCCACGATGAACGAGATGAACGCCCAGCGCGACGCGTCGTCCGAGAGGACATTGAAATAGTGCCACTCGCCCCACGAGCCACGCGCCGTGGCATCCGTTGGCGGGAGATGAAAGTGGTCGGTGTCGTGGCGCCGCTCGGCGAGCGTGGGGGTGGCCCATCGATCGTCGTTCGCATCGTTGCGCCACGTGCCCGCCACAAGCGTGGGACCGGCGCCCACCGCGACCGTCGCGTCCGGCAGTTCGCCGAGACCGCGCACCGGCAGTTCACGTCCGTCGCGCGTCGTGAGATACAACAGCTTGTTGTCGAGCTGCGGCGCCACGGCCCGCACGAGATCGGCGTGACGGGGCGACGCGAGCACTTGATGGTACACGAATCGCGCGTT
>ERZ1066122.1088-NODE-1088-length-23712-cov-7.728241_pt1 | contig 23712 bp, 14 predicted proteins | sample MGYA00382769_ERZ1066122 | MGnify/ENA primary metagenome ERZ1066122 (study PRJEB33369, sample SAMEA5778352) | biofilm metagenome | biome: Industrial cooling water; feature: Water cooling tower basin; material: Biofilm | place: United Arab Emirates | collected... | reverse complement strand
ATCCTGCGCATGCCGGCTAAATCGGGTTTCAAGCTAAAGCCAAGTCCATAAGGAACCTCGCTGCCATTCAGAAGACGAGCGGGTGTTATAGCCAGCCTGTACACCCGATGTGGAACCACACGGCCAGCGTTCAGGGCGTTCTGCCATTTTAGCAGATCGGACGCGGTAGAATATATGCCGCCGCCCCCACGAATGAAGAATCTGGGCAACTGATCGACAAGTCGGCGGGTGCCCTTTGGCGTGGGCCGGAATCCCAATGCTCTGGCAGAGGTAAAATCTGCATTTGCCGGAGTGCGCAAGAATGTATTCTTCATTCCCAGCCGCTTGAAAAACAATTTGTCGAGATAGGTATCGAATGGTTGACGCGTAACCTCCTCAACCAAAGCGGCCAGGACCATATATCCGGTATTGCTATAGCTGTAACGCGTGCCTGGTGACGATTCTGCAGGCAGATTGTTTTTTGCCAGGACTGAAATGATATCGCCCCCGGTAATGGGCGCACCCTGTGGACTGCCACGCAGCTGGCTGGAGTAATAGGGCAGGGCATCGGGAATGCCCGAAGTATGCGACAGAATTTGTTGCACGGTCACATCCGCATAGGGAAATGCCGGGAAATGGGCGGTCAGCTTGTCGCCCAGCGAAAGCCTGCCGTCCGCTACCAGCCTCAAAACGGCCATAGCCGTGAACTGCTTGGATATTGAGCCGATGTCGAAGCGGTCCGTGGTCTTCAGGGCGGTCGCTTGCTCGTCGCCAGCATCACCGAATGCGCCCTCAAAGACCGGCTTGCCATTGCGAGCTACCAGATACACGCCGTTGCAAACATGCGCTTCATGGCAATCGCTGAGATAGTCAAAATAAGGCCCGCTGCGTTCCTCATGCTTGGGTGCGGCAAACGCAGGGTCAGACGCGAACAAATTTGCGAAAAACCCAATAAGAAGAACAATTTTTACAAATCGCATCAACATCATCCCAAGTGAAGAATTTCGCGTCAAAGCCGCAATGGCCGTTGAATGGCAAGATAAGAGAAGGGACTAGTCCGCCGCCAGCTGCAAAATCCCAAAACCGTTCATTGCAAGCTTAAGGCGATGTTTACGCCCAGGCGTGGCATCCCGGTCATGAGACGATGTCCGGTTTAGCGGTCCGGCTTGATGAAGCCCGACGGTCCAAGCGCCCAAACATCCCCGCCGCGCGCTCCGCTCGATCATCTCCGCTTTCCTACATGCCCAATCCGTGCCTTATCTTCCCGCAATGTTCGACCTTGCCTGTTTCCTTTGTCTGGCCGCTGCAACTGCTGCGCCGGGGGTGTGTTCAGGCTCGACCAATCGCCACACCTTCGTCATTCCCGCGAAGGCGGGAATCCATCTCCTGCGCCGTGGATTTCGGCGGCAAGCAATGGATTCCCGCCTTCGCGGGAATGACGACATCCGGCAAAATAGAAACTTTTACGCCGGGTCGCGGCGGCTCCCAACGCGGCAGCCGCGATGGTCTTGCCGTGTCCGCAGGGGGCTTTGTTCGCAAGGGGCTTTGCGACCGGTGCGCTCCGCAAAATTCACTTCGCGTCAATTCGTGCAAACATGCGCATAGCGGTGAACTTTGGTGAACTTTGGCGGTTGTGAAAGCGGGTCATCGCGGCCAAGACAGGGGGCATGACCGACCGTTTGACCATCGTGATGGCCCAGCTGACGCAGGTCGTCGGCGATCTTGCCGCCAATGCCGCCGCCATGCTGGCGGTGCGGGCGCGGCATGCTGGTGCGGACCTGATCCTCTATCCGGAGCTTCAGCTGATCGGCTATCCGCCCGAGGATCTGGTGCTGAAACCCGCGCTGGCGGATCGCGCCGCCGCCGAACTCGCGCGGCTTGCCGCTGCGACCGGCGATGGCGGCCCGGCGATGCTGGTGGGCAGCGTGGAGCGCGATGGTGAGGGCAGGCTCTACAACATCGTCGCGTTGCTCGATGGCGGCACTATCGCCCATGTGCGGCGCAAGCATGACCTGCCGAACTATGGCACCTTCGATGAAAAGCGGGTGTTCGCGGCGGGGCCACTGCCCAATATTGTCGAATGGCGCGGGATCAGGCTGGGCCTGCCGATCTGCGAGGATGGGTGGTATGCGCCCGTCTGCGCGCATCTGGCGGGGCAGGGGGCGGAGCTGCTGATCTCGGTCAACGGCAGCCCCTATGAAATCGACAAGGACGAACGGCGGCTGACCCAGGTGTTCGCGGGGCGCGTCGCCGAAACCGGACTGCCGCTGATCTTCCTCAACCGCGTTGGCGGGCAGGATGAACTGGTTTTCGACGGCTGTTCCTTTGTGCTGGGCGCGGACGGGAGCATGCGCCACCGCCTGCCCGACTGGGAAGAGGCGGAACGGGTGACGCACTGGACGCGCGGGCCGGGCGGCTGGACCTGCGATGCCGGCGATATCTCGGCGTGGGACGATCATCCGGCGGACATTTATCACGCCATGGTCGTGGCGCTGCGCGACTATGTGGACCGCAACCGCTTTCCGGGCGTGGTGCTGGGGCTGTCGGGCGGGATCGACAGCGCGATATGTGCCGCCATCGCCGCCGACGCGCTGGGGGCGGACCGGGTGTGGTGCGTGATGCTGCCCAGCCGCTTCACCAGCCAGGCCAGCCTGGACGACGCCGCCGCCTGCGCCGACATGATCGGGTGCCGCCACGACGTCATCCCGATCCTGCCCGCAGTCGAAGCCTTCGATACGATGCTGGAGGGCAGCTTCGCCGACCGCGACTATGACATTACCGAGGAGAATATTCAGTCGCGCATCCGCGGCGTGACGCTGATGGCGCTGTCCAACAAATTCGGCCCCATGCTGCTGACGACCGGGAACAAGAGCGAGATGAGCGTGGGCTATGCCACCATCTATGGCGATATGGCGGGCGGGTATAATCCGCTGAAGGATGCCTATAAAACCACGGTGTTCGCGCTGGCGCAGTGGCGCAATGCGAACGTCCCGCGCCTGTCGCTCAACCCGCGCGCGCCGGTAATGCCGGATGCGATCATCACCAAGCCGCCCAGCGCCGAACTGCGCCCCGACCAGAAGGACGAGGACAGCCTGCCCCCCTATGCCGACCTCGACCGCATGCTGCACATGCTGGTGGAGGAGGAGGCGAGCGTCGACGAGGTGGTGGCGCGCCACGGCTTTGCCCGCGACGCGGTCGTGCGGATCGAACGGCTGCTCGCCATCGCAGAATATAAGCGGCGTCAGGCCCCGCCGGGCGTCAAGCTCGGCACCCGCAACTTCGGCCGCGACCGGCGCTATCCCATCACCCACGGGTTCCGGACGGGGTGATGGTTCGGGGAGGCTATATCCATCGTCGCCCCGTGCTCGACACGGGGCTAGGCTAATCTTCGGACGGGGAAAAAGCCTAGCCCCGTGTCGAGCACGGGGCGACGTAGGGGTTAGGAGGGGTGAGGGGTCTCCGGCCATCACACGCACGCACGCCAGCCCGCATGCTCAGCTGATCGCTTCAACTTGGGCGAAACACTCCCTACATCGGCCGCAATGACCTCGCTTTCCCCTGCCTTCGCTGACTGGTTCGCGGCGCGCGGTTGGGCCTTGCGCGGGCATCAGGCGGCGATGATTGCGGCGGCGGAGGCGGGGGAGCATGCGCTGCTGGTTGCCGCCACCGGCGCTGGCAAGACGCTGGCGGGATTTCTGCCCAGCCTGATCGACCTGGCGGACGGTGGGCACGACGGGCTGCACACGCTTTATATCTCGCCGCTGAAGGCGCTGGCGGCGGACATTGCCCGCAACCTTGAAACCCCGGTTGCCGAGATGGCGCTGCCCATCCGCGTCGAGACGCGCAGCGGCGACACATCGAGCGACGCCAAGGCGCGGCAGCGCAGCCGCCCGCCGCACATCCTTCTGACCACGCCTGAATCGCTGTCGCTGCTGCTCTCCTGGCCCGATAGCTTCACGCTGTTCGCGGGGCTTAAGACCGTGGTGATCGACGAGGTTCACGCCTTTGCCACGGGAAAGCGCGGCGACTTGCTCAGCCTCGCGCTGGCGCGGCTTCAGGCGATCAATCCCGCGCTGCGCCGGGTTGCCCTGTCGGCCACTATTGCCGACGCGGACGCCTATCGCCGCTGGCTGGCGCCCGGCAGTAACACCAACGCGGTGCGGCTGGTGACGGGGGAGGCGGGGGCCGAACCCGACGTCCGCATCCTAATGCCCGAGGGCGCGGTGCCCTGGGCGGGTCATTCCGGCCGCTATGCCGTGCATCAGGTGATGGCGGAGGTCGCGAAGCACCGCACCACCATCATCTTCTGCAACACGCGCGGCCTTGCCGAGCTGTTGTTTCAGGAATTGTGGAAGGTCAATGACGCGGGCCTTCCCATCGGCATCCACCACGGCAGCCTCGACCGCGAAGCACGCCAGCGGGCCGAGGCGGCAATGGCCGATGGTCGGCTGCGCGCGCTGGTCGCCACGGCCAGCCTCGACATGGGGCTCGACTGGGGCGATGTCGACTGCGTCATCCAGATGGGCGCGCCGAAGGGTTCTTCGCGCCTGCTCCAGCGGATCGGGCGCGCCAACCATCGGCTTGACGAGCCCAGCCGCGCGCTGCTCGTCCCCGGCAACCGGTTCGAGTATCTGGAGGCCGAGGCCGCGCTCGACGCCGTAGCGGCGGGGGAGCGCGATGCCGACGATTTCCGCCCCGGCGCGCTCGACGTGCTGGCGCAGCATGTCATGGGAATGGCCTGCGCCGCCGCCTTTGCGGAAAGCGAGCTGCTGGCCGAAGTGCGGAGCGCCGCGCCCTATCGCGACCTGACGGCGGAACGGTTCACGCGGGTGATCGGCTTCATCCGCGATGGCGGCTATGCGCTCAAGGCCTATGACCGTTTTCGCCGTCTGGCCCCCGATGGAGCGGGGCGCTGGCGCATCGCGCATCCCCGGCTGGTGGCGCAGCACCGGATGAATGCCGGGATTATCGTCGATGCGCCGACGCTGGATGTGCGGTTCAGGAACGGGCGGCGGCTGGGCAGCGTCGAGGAATATTTCGCGAGCACATTGAGCGTCGGGGATACCTTCGCCTTTGCCGGGATCAGCCTGGAGGTCGAGGCACTGCGCGACATGGACCTGATCGTCCGGGCGACGAGCAAGCCCGCGCGGATCCCCACCTATGTCGGCGCGCGCATCGCGCTGTCGACGCGGCTCGCCGACCGGGTGCGCGACTTTCTGGCGCATCCGGCAAGCTGGGATCGCTTCCCCAAGGATGTCGGCGACTGGCTGCGCCTTCAGGCCGCCCGCTCGGTGCTGCCGCGTCCGGGCGAACTGCTGGTCGAAACCTTTCCGCATGAGGGGCGGCACTATCTGGTGCTCTATCCTTTCGAGGGGTGGAACGCGCACCAGTCGCTCGGCATGTTACTGACCAAGCGGATGGAGCGGGCGGGGCTTCAGCCGCTGGGGTTCGTCGCGTCGGACTATGCCATCGCCATCTGGTCGGTGCGGCCAGTAAGCGACCCGGCGCCGCTCTTGTCCAGCGACATTTTGACCGACGAGTTCGTCGAATGGGTTGAAGGGTCCAGCCTCTTGAAACGCGCCTTCCGTGAGGTAGCGGTGATCGGCGGCCTGATTGAGCGGCAGCATCCGGGCAAGCGCAAGACGGGGAAACAGGTCACTTTTTCCACCGACCTCATCTATGACGTGCTGCGAAAATATGAGCCCGATCATCTGTTGATCGAGGCGGCCTGGGCAGACGCGCGGGCGCGGCTGACCGATGTGGCCCGGCTGGGCGACCTGCTCGACCGCGCGGCGGGAACGCTGCTCCACCAGCCGCTTGCGCGGATCAGCCCGCTCGCCGTGCCGGTGCTGGTGCTGATCGGCCGCGAAAGCGTGGGCAGCGCGGACACCGACGACGCGTTGCTGCTGGAGGCAGCGGCGGAGGAACTGGCGGCGGTGGCGGCGGGGTAGGGCGCTTGCGATCCCGTGCCGTGCGGCATATCATCGACGGTGGAGAGGAGCCAAGCCATGGCCCGCAAAACGATGTTCGCCGCACTGTTTGCCGCACCATTGCTGGTTGGCGCGACGGCGGAACCAAGCGCCGAGCCGGTAGCGGAAGCCGCCGATATTGCCGAGACCATTGCCGCGCCGCTGATCCAGCCATTCGACATTGACGCCTCGCGCCGCATGGCGGTGCCGGTGATGATCGGGATGGAGGGGCCGTTTCCATTCTTGGTCGACACCGGGGCCGAGCGGACGGTGATCTCGCGCGAACTGGCCGACCGGCTGTCGCTGAGCGAGGGACAGCGGCTGCGCCTTGCGACGATCAGCGGGCCGGTGACCACACCGTCATACCGCGTGGCGGCGCTGGCCATGACCAATTTGACGCTGGCGCCGTTCGAGGCCCCCGCGCTGCACGGATCGAACATTGGGGCGGCGGGCCTGCTCGGCGTCGACATGTTGCAGGGGCGGCGCGTGCTGGTGGATTTTCGCAAGGATGAAATGCGGATTTCCGAAAGTCGGCCCAAATCGCGGCCGATCATCCGCGACGACGATGCCATTGTCGTGACCGCCCGCAACCGGGTCGGCCGCCTTATCCTGTCCAATGCCCGTATCGACGGGAAGCGGGTCGATGTGATCGTCGATACCGGGGCGCAGACCAGCATCGGCAATATGGCGATGATGCGGCTGGTACAGGCGCGCAAGCAAAACCGCTTTGCTTTTGAACCTGCCGAACTCACCGGCGTTAACGGCAACACGATCACGGCGCAGCGGACCGTGCTGAGGCGCGTGGAGATCGAGGGCATTGATGTCAACGACCTGACGGTCTCCTTTGCCGACAGCCATGCCTTTCGCGTGCTGGGCCTGGCGGACCGCCCCGCGATGCTGCTTGGGATGGACGCGCTGCACCTGTTCGACCGGGTCGAGCTGGACTATGCCAACCGCCGGATCATCTTCGATTTGCCGGACGATTTTTCCCGCAGTGCTGGCCAGCGGCTGGCCAGCGGGCAATTCGTCAGGGGACGCTCTTCCTGATATCCTGAGCTTAAATTTCAACTATTTTCATTCGTCATCCGCGCGAAGGCGGGGATCCATCACAGGACGATGAAAGACGTACCTTCTGGCGATGGATCCCCGCTTTTGTGGGGGTGACGAATGATATGGCCTCAATTCCGCTTGCCGTATCGGCCTTGTTGGCGGGTGTTGATCTCTCACCCGCTTGCCGCAACGCCGACCGGCGCGTAACGCCGTCCGATGGATGGCCGCTTTGACTTTGATTTCGGCGAGGAGCGCTGGGTGGCGACGCCGGAAGGGGCGCTGTTCTGGCCACGCCGCAATGTCCTGATTGTCGCCGACCTGCATCTGGAAAAGGCCAGCTGGTTTGCGCACTATGGCCAGCCGCTGCCGCCTTATGACAGCCGGGCCACACTGGACAAGCTGACGTCGGTCGCAGCGCGGCTTTGCCCGGCGGAAATCTGGTGCCTGGGCGACAGTTTCCACGATCGGGCCGGGCAGTCCCGGCTCGATCCCGCAGCGGAAGCGCTGTTAAGTGCGCTGGCGGCACGGCACCGCTGGCTGTTCATTGCGGGCAACCACGACGGCCTGCCCGATGGTCGCTGGGGTACACGCAGCGTGGACGAGGTTCACGAGGGCGGGCTCGTATTTCGCCACGAGCATGACCGCGCCGATCCGCGCCCGCAACTGTCGGGCCATTATCATCCCAAGACGGCGGTAGCCGCGCGGGGTCGTGCCTTGCGCCGACCATGTTTTGCGTGCGGCGATCGTGCGCTGATCCTCCCCGCATTCGGCAGCCTGACGGGCGGGCTGGACATCGATCACCCCGCCATCGCTAGCCTGTTCGTCGGTGCCTATGCTGCGCTTGTGCCCACCACGCGCGGCCTTGCCCGCTTTGCGCGTCCGGCTGTGACCAAAATGTCGCATATCAGGGCATAACTGCCGCTGGGCTGTGCGGAAAAAGCTGGCATCCCGTTCCATGCTCATTATGACTTAGTGCAATTAAATAACGACAAACTTGGTGGAGAGGACAGACTATGATCAAAACTCGCTTGTTGAGCGCGAGCATTCTGCTACGCGGCACCGCGCTCGGCTTTTCGCTCGCCATTGCGGCGGTTGCTACGCCGGCGTTGGCGCAGGACGCCAGCGGCACTGACGAGACCGCCGATGCGGTGGACGATGGCGAGATTATCGTCACCGCCACCCGGCGCAGTGAGGCGCTGTCCGATGTTCCCATCGCCGTGTCGGCGGTAACCGGCGAAACGCTGGCCAAGACGGGCGCGACCGATATTCGCGCGCTGGGCCAGGTCGCGCCGTCGCTGCTGGTGTCGGGCGCAACCAGCGAAGTCAATTTTACCGCGCGTATCCGCGGCATCGGCACGGTCGGTGAGAACGCCGGTCTGGAAAGCTCGGTCGGCCTGTTCATCGATGGTGTCTATCGCAGCCGCACCGGCGTCGGCCTGTCCGAACTGGGCGAGATCGAGCGGGTCGAGGTGCTGCGCGGGCCGCAGGGGACGCTGTTCGGGCGCAACTCCACCGCGGGCCTCATCAACATCGTGACCAAAGGCCCCGAGCTTGGTGAGTTCAGCGGCAAGGGTGCCATTTCTTACGGCAATTATGATTATTGGCGCGTCGATGCGATGATCAACGCGCCGCTGTCGGACATGGCCGCGCTGCGTCTGGATGCCGTGTGGCAAAAGCGTGATGGCTTTATCGACAATGTGACCGTGGGCGAACCCGACATTGGTGATCGCGATCGCTATTTGCTGCGTGGCCAGTTGCTCCTTGAGCCCAGCGACAGCGTAAAGCTGCGTCTGATCGCGGATTACAGCGAGCGTGACGAGAATTGCTGCGGCGGTGTGCTGCTAAACCCCGTGCGCAACCTTGCGCGCGGGACCGATGGTTTCCCGGTTGCGTCCGCCAACACGCTGTTGCCGCTGCTTCAGGCACTTGGCGCGAACCATCAGGTCGCGCCGACCGGGACCAGCTTCGTGCGCCGCCAGGCGACCAACGCTGGTTTCGACTATCGGTCGGACAGCACGGACTGGGGTCTGTCGGGCGAGCTGACCTGGGAATTGGGCGCTGCAACGCTGACGTCGATTACCGCCTATCGCGACTATAAGAATGAGCAGGGACAGGACGCCGACTTCTCGGGTCTCGACATATTGCACCGCACCGATCTCGACCGCCGCTTCCGCCTGTTTACCCAGGAACTGCGTTTGCAGGGCGAGGCGTTCGACGGTCGCGTCGACTGGCTCGTCGGTGGCTATTTCTCCAACGAAAAGCTCTTCGTTGACGATGACCTCGTCTATGGCGCCAATTACGAACAATATGCCAACTGCCTGTTGTTCGCAGGGGTTTTGCCGACCGCGGTGCTGCCGACCAACCCATTCTGCGTGAACGTGCCCGTGGTTCAGGGAACGATTGCCGGTTTGAATGCGCTTCCCGTGGGCGATCCGCGGCGTGCGTCGATCCCCGTGCTCAGCGCTCTCATTGCCAATCCGGCGCGCCCGGGCTTCGGTTCGGTCGCGGCGGCGCTGGGGCAACCGACACTGGCGATCAATGGCACAGGCGTACAGGGTTCAAACTTCAATCAAAACAGCCGCAACTTTGCGGTGTTCACGCACAACAGCTTCGATATCATCGAGGATGCGCTGACCCTGACCGTCGGCGCGCGCTACACGACGGAGCGCAAATCCTTGGCGGCGGATGCGAACAACAACAACACCATCTGTCCGTTGATTGTCAATTCGCCGTTTCAGTCGCTGGCGACACTGCCGTGCGTCATCAACGGTACTGCACCGGACTTCGCGCGCGGTTCGACCGGGACGCGGTTCAAGGACGACCAGTTTACGGGCACGGTGGTGCTGAGCTGGAAGCCCAACCCGGACTGGCTGGTCTATGGGTCGGCATCGAAGGGTTATAAGGCGGGGGGCTTCAACCTGGACTTCTCGGCACTTGATCGTCCGTGCAGCACGGCGTTCGATACGGCCTGTGCAGCGCGGCTTGCCCTTCCTGCCAACACGCAGGGCAATGGTCGGCCAGAGGCGGCAGATCTCCAGTTCGCCAGCGAAACCGTTGACGCCTATGAACTGGGTATCAAGTGGGACGGCCCCGGCGTCGATGTTAACGTCGCTGCCTTTTATCAGCTGTACAGCAATTATCAGCTGAACACGTTCAACGGTGTCAATTTCGAAGTCACCAACATCCAGTCGTGTAAAGACAGTCTGGGCGGTGCCGACCGTGATGGATCGGCCGCGACCGGAGGCTGCGCGTCGGACCGGCTGCGTCCCGGCGTGATCTCCAAAGGGTTCGAGATTGAGAGCTTCCTGCGTCCGGCGCGAGATTTCTCAATTAACGTCGGCCTGACCTATGTCGATACGCTGTACCGCAACGACCTTGTTGGCACCAACGGTCGTCCGTTGTCGCCCGTGCTGTTCCAGCTGCCGGGCCAGGGCGTGTCGAACGCCGCCAAATATGTCGCGACGGCCGGCATCAGCTGGACACCGCCGGTGGGCGACAGTGGTCTTACCGGTCTCGTCTATTTCGATACTCGCATGCAAAGCGACACCAACACTGGTTCGGACCTCGACATTGAAAAGGTGCAGGACGGGTTCATGGTGTTTAACGGACGCGTCGGCCTCTACGGCCCAGACCGGGCGTGGGGCATTGAACTGTGGGGCCAGAATCTGCTTAACAAGAAATATTATCTGATCGGTGCTGATATGCCGCTGCAAGGCGGCGGCACCTTCCGCAGCGTCGCTGCTCCGGCGTCCACGGGTCTGGCCGGTACGGCAAACCAGCTGTTCGTGGGCTTCCCCGCCGAACCGCGGACCTATGGCATCACGCTGCGCGGCAGCTTCTGATCGCCTGAAAAGGGTTGAAGAAAAAAGCCCGCCCACCGGCATGGTGGGCGGGCTTTTTTTACATGCGAGAACACGCTCGCAGCTTGTGGCCGGTGATGCTGGAAAATCTTTTTTCGGGAACAAGCATGGTTATGAGCCGAACCTTGAATCAAGGCCGGGGTAACCAATTTGTGCCGGAGTTAGTCCCGTTGTGCACCCTGCCGCGCGGCGGTTATTCCGGGTCGAGCAGCCCGAGCATCCGCGCCTTTGACGCGACGTCGTTGCGGCGCTTCACGCCCAATATGCGCAGCAGCGCCGACACATGCAGGCGGACGGTGAGGTGCGAAATCCCAAGATCGCGGGCGATCACCTTGTTCGGCGCGTTCTCGGCAAGCATGTTGAGCACGACGCGCTGCCGAGCCGTCAGAGAAATGCCGGTGTCGGTCAGGGCACCGGACCGAGAAATAACTGCATCCTCGCACTCGACAACATATTCGCCTGCAAGGACCCGGTTGATGGCTTCAACGCATCGGTCGCGCGGCACGGCCTTGTGAATGAAACCGTCGCCGCCCGAGCGCAGGGCAAGCGCGATTGTGGCTTCATCGTCAAGCATGGAGATCAGGATGATCGATGCTCGCGGGTATCGCCTACGCAAATCGGGCAGGGTTATCGGAATATCCATGCCCGGAAACAGCAAGTCGAGCAAAAACAGGTCGGGTGGATCACCACTGTCGGCGACTTGAATCACCTCGCCCATCGTTCCCGCAGTCTGAACCGGGGTGCCGGGAAAAGTCGACATGACCAGCTGAGCCAGCGCTTCTCGGAAGAGCGGGTGATCGTCGCCAACCACGATCTTCGCATAGTCTTTTCTGGCGAACGCAACCATAGCGAGGAGGCTGTACTAGTACTTCACCATGGGTCAAGCCGCAGACACGAAAGAAAAAATCGCCGGGAAGTGCCGAAACGGGTCTTGCCTCCAGCCGCATTGGCTTAACAATATGAAACAATGTTATATTGTCATGTCACCGCAAGGAGCGATGCGGGAGTGAGCATGGCACCGCGCCAAGCGTTTTAACGCTGCTCAGCAGCAATTTCGCGGCCGACGGGATAAAGCAGATATCGCGCGTCAAAATAGGGCGAGCGTTCATAGAACCAGCGCAGTCGTGCTTCTGGATCGGCGGCAAAGGCGGCGTCTTGAGTAAGCCGCTGTTCGAATGCGGCCTTGAGCGCGGGGTCGCGAGTGAGCATTGCGGCCGCCATCGGCTCGACGGCATAGCCCTCCATATATTCGGTGCGCTGAAGAATGCCGGGAAAGAAGTTCCAGGCCAGAAAGCCGTCGTCACTCTCAGCCTCCAGCATGGCGGCGGCAAGCAGGCCAAGCGGCTGTGCGGCCGGGACGCGGACCGAACCGGCGGGCATAACCTCACGGCGGGTTTCATGGCGATATTCCGCAGCGGACAGCCGCACGCGGCCCTCGGTCGCACCGCCCAACTTCGGTTCGACCAGGCGGACCATATCAAGCTCGACAGTCGCCGGCGCATCGATGCGTTCCATGGCAATGCCGTGCAGCTTCAGGCGCGCGATCACCTCCGGCGCCGAAGCGGGCACCCACCATGCCGTCGGCAGGCGGTTGACGCGATCGGGTTGCTCGCCGAACAGTGGCATTTGCTGGGTCACGGGTCGGCCCAGCCAGCGGATTTCATCGCGCCCGGAGATGGGGGAGCGATAAAGCTCGTGCGCGATGCCCTTAAAACTCACCGTCTTGATAGGCTGCTCAACGGGTTTCCAGGATAGCGTGATGCTCTCGGGCCGCGACTTGCGATCCCCGTCAATCGCGGCGGACAGCGATGCCGCATGGGCGGCAGCGACCTTCAGCGATGCTTCGAGCAACACATAAGTCCCCAGCACGCGCTGGCGATACGGCTTGAGCGAATGGGTTTCAACCAGAATCGTGGGGATGCGGGCATGATCGCCATAGCCCGTCGAAAAGCGCGGCGTATCGGCGCCAAGCAAAATGCCCTTCAGCGGATCGCGATTATCGAGCGCGTTGACATAGAGGCCGGGGGTGTGGCCCGCCCGCGTCAGAGCATCGGTCACCGCTGGCCGATAAACTCCGTCAAGCCAGCGACCGATGGCGGGCGACTGGGCATAGAGCCCGTCCCACCCGGAAAAGGCGAACGCAACGTCATATTGATGATCGGTACCGTCGGTCGTGTGCAGATCGAGATAAAGGACAGGATCATATTTGCGGATGAGGCCGATCATCGCCTGCATCTCCGGCGCATCGGCCTTCACATATTCGCGGTTGAGATTGTAATTCTGGCTGGTGGTGCGCCAGCCCTGCGTCAGCGGGCCGCGCTGATTGGGCCGGTTGAACGGCGACGCGCGCTCATGCCCGTCAATGTTGAAAATCGGCACGAAAACCAGATCGACATGGTCGAGCAGCCCGTCCTTTCCGCGAAACGCAATGTCGCGCAGCAGCATCAGGCCCGCGTCCTTGCCGTCGATCTCGCCAGAATGGATGCCGGCCTGAACCAGCACGACGGGTTTGAGCGTGGGTCCCGGCTTGCGAGCGAGCACCGCCACCATGTTCCGGCCCTGCGGTGTATGGCCGAATGTTTCGGTGGTCAGCAGCGGGGATGCTGCGGCCATCTTGTCGACAAAGGCGATGGTGTCGGCGTAAGAAGGCGACGCGCTCAGGTCACTGGCTTCGCCCGGCGTGATCCAGCGGTGTCCCTTTGCGACCGGCAGCTTTTCGCTTTCCCCCTGCCATGGCGCAAGCGGGGGTAGCGGCGCGGCGACCGGCTGTGTGGGCTGTGCGGCAGCGGTCGATGCGATGAGGGCAGCGGCAACTGCGATGATTCCAATTTTCATATCGAACGCGCTTCCTGAACAAAGTGTCGGCATTCGGCAAAGCGCCGCAGAATGCAATGACGCATTGCCGGATCTGACGGCTTTTCGGTCACGGGAACATCGCTCGCCCACTCGAAGCCCGCGCCTGACGGTTCACCGGAACGAAAACGGCCAGGGATTCCACGCGTTATCGCTATTGTATCCGCGTCGCAGCGCACCATATTCTTGTCTTACCAAAGATCGACATGCCCGGTGCCAGCCCATCTGGCATTACCAATGTCGCGGTCTCCGCACCGGCCGAGAGGCGTCAGGGAGGTGGGATCGTAACCCAACAGCACCGGCGAAAGTCGCTTTGCCTAATCATGATCGCCCGCTTATTCCGCTCAGCAGCATGATCCGCGCCCGCACTCTCCTGCTCACCGCCGCGCTCGGCCCTCTGGATTACCGGGTGCCGGACGGCATGGCCGCGCCGCTGGGCAGCGTCGTCGTTGCGCCGCTCGGTCCCCGCCGTCTGGGCGGCGTGGCGTGGGAGGACAATAGTTTCGGCGCGCCCGAGCCCGTGGGCGACAACCGGCTGCGCAATTTGCTGGAGGTCGTGGCGGTGCCGCCGCTGTCCGCCGCGCTGCGCCGCCTCGTCGAGTGGACCAGCGCCTATTATATGGCGCCGCCCGGCGCGGTGCTGCGCATGGTGCTGCCCGGGGTCGCCTTTGCCGACGCGCGCCGCCCCATCATCGAATATCGCCTGACGGGCGAAGTGCCCGCCCGCATGACGGCGCAGCGTCAGGTCGCGCTTGACGAACTTGTCGGCGAACAGGGCACGGTGCGTGAACTTGCGGCCAAGGCCGGGGTCAGCGAAGCGGTCATCCGCGGGCTGATCGAGGTCGGGGCGGCGGCCTCGGTCGCGGTTAGCACCGATACCCCCTTTGCCCAGCCCGATCCCGATTTTGCGCCGCCCGCGCTGGACGGGGCACAGGCGGTTGCCGCCGCCGCGCTCGCCGCCGCCGTCGCCGCGCGCCGTTTTGACCCGATCCTGCTCGACGGCGTCACGGGATCGGGCAAGACCGAGGTTTATATGGAAGCGGTGGCAGCGGCGGTCCGCGACGAGCGCCAAGCGCTGGTGCTGCTGCCCGAAATCGCGCTCACCGAACCGATGCTGACCCGCTTTACGGCGCGGTTCGGAATAGAGCCGGTGGCGTGGCACAGCGGGCTCAAATCGTCCGAGCGCCGCCGCGCATGGCACGCCATCGCGCGCGGGGACGCCGCGATTGTCGTGGGCGCGCGATCCGCCCTGTTCCTGCCCTATGCCAATCTGGGCGCGATCATCGTTGATGAGGCGCACGAAACCAGTTTCAAGCAAGACGATGGTGTGCACTATCATGCGCGCGACGTCGCGGTGATGCGCGCGCAGATCGAGGCGCTGCCCGTCATTCTGGCAAGTGCCACGCCCGCGCTCGAAAGTCTGGCTCAGGTGGAGGCCGGACGGTATCGCCGCATCGAACTGCCCGCCCGCTATGGCGGCGCGTCGCTGCCATCGCTGGCGGCGCTTGATCTGCGCAGCGATCCGCCCGATCGCGGCACCTGGCTTGCGCCCGCGCTGGTCAAGGCGCTGGCCGAGCGGTTGGACAAGGGGGAACAGTCGCTGCTGTTCCTCAACCGGCGCGGTTATGCGCCGCTGACGCTGTGCCGTACCTGCGGCCACCGGGTACAATGCCCCAATTGCACGGCGTGGATGGTTGAACACCGGCTGGTCAGCCGCCTTGCCTGTCACCATTGCGGCCATGTCATGCCGCCGCCCGCCAAATGCCCCGAATGCGGCGATGAAGATAGCCTGGTCGCGTGCGGCCCGGGAGTGGAGCGCGTGGCGGACGAGGTCAAGGCCCGCTTTCCCGAAGCGCGGACGGCGATCGTTACCTCGGACACGCTATGGTCCCCCGCGCGGGCCGCCGATTTTGTCGAAAATGTCGACGCCGGTCTGGTCGATATCATCGTGGGAACGCAGCTTGTCACCAAGGGCTATCACTTCCCCAACCTGACGCTCGTGGGGGTGGTCGATGCCGATCTGGGCCTCGACGGCGGCGATCTGCGCGCGGCGGAGCGGACGTTTCAGCAGATACAGCAGGTGGCGGGCCGTGCCGGGCGGGGGATCAAGCCGGGTGAAGTGCTGGTCCAGACCCGCATGCCAAGCGCGCCGGTTATCGCCGCGCTGGTCGCGGGCGACCGTGACGGTTTTTATGCGGCCGAGGCGGCGGCCCGGAAAAGTGCGGGCTCCCCGCCCTATGGCCGCCTTGCCGCCATCATCATTTCCAGCGAGGATGCGGACCTTGCCCGCCGCGCCGCCGACCGCCTTGCCGCCGCCGCGCCCAGGGGCAAGGGGGCCGACATCTATGGTCCCGCGCCTGCCCCGCTCGCCATGCTGCGCGGCCGCCACCGCTTTCGCCTGCTCGTCCACGCCCCGCGCACCTTCGCGCTTCAGGACATGATTGCGGCATGGACCGCCCGGATCGACTGGCCCGCCAAGGTCCGTCTGACCATCGACATCGACCCGTACAGCTTCATGTAATTGCTTTACTTTGTTTGGATAGGTGGCAGATTACCTTCGGTTAAATATCCGGGGGGATGGGGTTAATGCTGCGCGGGGTCATCGGGTTACTGCTGTTCATCGTCGGTCTTTCCAGCCCGGCGCGGGCTGAATGGCGCGAGGTCGAGACCGCGCATTTCCGGATTTTAGGAGAGGCCAGCGAGAAAGAGCTGGTCCGCTATGCCGAGCGGCTGGAGGGCGTTCACTATCTGATGAAAATCGCGACCGGAATGCGGACCGACCGGCCCGTGGTGAAGGTTCGCGTTTATTATGTCGACACGCCCTCTGCTCTCCACAAAATTATGGGCGTTTCGGCAGGAAGCAGCATTGCCGGGGTCTATGTGCCAGGGGTCGAGGGGCCGATCGCCGTTGTCCCGCGCGACACCGGAGGGGGGAGCATATTCACGTCACAGCATGTGCTGTTCCACGAATACGCCCATCACTTCATGCTCCAATATCAAGCGGTCGCTTATCCACCCTGGTATGTGGAGGGGTGGGCCGAGCTGGTTTCGACCGCGTCGTTTGAACGCAAGGGCTTCATCACCTTTGGCAAAGCAGCCAATCATCGTCAGTGGGAGATCCAGGACACGGACTGGATTCCGCTCGAACGGCTTATGGCGCGCCCGGCCAAGGGCAAGAAGCCGCCGCGCGGGAACGAGAATTTCTATGGTCAGTCGTGGCTCCTCACCCACTATCTGACGTTATCCGATAAGCGGCCAGGGCAGTTGCGCGCCTATCTGGTGGCGCTCAATAGTGGCAAGAGTGACGCCGAAGCTTTTTCGGTATTCGGCGACATGAAACAATTGGAGCGTGAGTTTCGCGCCTATGGCCGTGCAGGCAGTTTTCCTTACAAGGCCCCGCCGCTGCCACCCGAGATACTGACGGTTACGGCCACGCGCGTGCTGCGACCGGGGGAGGGTGCCGTCCTTGAAAAGTCGTTGCAGGCCCGGTTCCGGCTGGATGATGAGGAACGCACCACCCTGATCGCCGAGGTTGAGGCTTTGCGCCAACGACACCCGGAGGAGGTCGAGATCGACCTCCTCCTCGCCAGCCTGCATGAAGAGGCAGAGGATTGGAAGGCGATGGCCGCCGCCGCCATCCGGGCCCGCACCAATGCTCCCGGCAACGCCCGCGCCGCAACCTTTGTCGCTCTTGCCGGTCTCCGCAAGCTGGATGACGCCGGGGTGACAGACACGGATGCCTATGCCCGGGCACGTTTGCCCTTGGTGGAGGCTTTGCGGGCTGCGCCGGACGACCCCTTCGTCCTCGCCAGCTATTATTACAGCTATGGGATTGCAGGCGAGCCGATGGATGAAACAGCGCGTGCGATGCTGATCAAAGCCAGCGATCTTGCCCCGCAAGACCAGGGATTGCGCCTCACCGCCGCCGAATTGCTGATCCGCAGCGGGGATCAGCGCGGGGCCATGCGCCGTCTTCTTCCTGTCGCCAATGGGCCGCACGCATCGAGCGCGCGGCGGCGGGCACAGGATTTGGTTATCTGGCTTAACGATGGCGGGCAGGGAGATTTGCCGCCCATCTTGCCCGACGCGCCCGAAATACCGGATGGCGACGATGCAGACGGCTCCTGACCGGACCGCAGTGTCCAGCTGCCTCAATAATCCGGCTGATCGCCTCTAAAGACCTGCTGTGCCTGATCATGCAGCCACGCCATCGCCGCTGCCCATGGCAAATGCCCGTGGCTGATCCGTGCGACACCAAGTTCGGCCAGCATATGGTGCGTGGGCGCATCCGCCGAATGTAGAATATTGACCGGCAGGGGCGAGGCTGCGCAGATTGCGCCGATCAGCCGGGCATCCGCCAGAAAGGGCACGAACAATCCGCTGGCTCCGGCATCGGCATAGGCCCGTGCGCGTTCAACCGTGGCCGTGACCAGGGCATCGCCATCGTCCGCTGCATCGCGCCCCCGGAACATGTCGCACCGTGCGTTGATGAACAATCCGCTGTCCGCTGCGGCACGGTAACGTTCGGCGGCCAGTGCGATCGGCAACAATTGCTGTTCGCCGGGCATGCGGTCTTCCATGTTGATACCGGCCGCCCCGGCAGTGCGCGCCGCCGCGACAGAGACTGCGACCTCGGCAGGGGTAATGCCATAGCCAGACTCCATGTCGATGCTGACGGGCAAGTCCGTGATGGCGATAATGCGCCTCAGGTTTGCGAGCGCATCATCGAGCGCCAGCGCCTCGCCATCGCCTGTCCCCAGCGCGCCCGCCACGCCATAGCTGCCGGTGGCGATGGCCCGTGCGCCCGCGCTGGCAACGGCGGCGGCACTGCCCGCGTCCCATATGTTGACCAGGATCAGCGGATCGCCGGGAATGTGGAGCTGGCGAAAGGCCTCTATAGCAGCGGACATCGTGCACCTTCCTTTCGCAGCAATTCTTCCTTGATGGTCGGGCCCCAGGCATAGCCGCCGACGCCGCCGCCCTTGGGCACAACCCGGTGACAGGGGATAAGCACCGCGACCTGGTTCGCGCCGTTGGCGCTGCCCGCTGCGCGCGTCGCTGCGGGCCTGCCGACGGCGGCCGCAATGTCGGCATAGGTGCGCGTCTCGCCCGGAGGAATGGTCCGCAGCGCGCGCCACACCGCCTCCTGAAATGCGGTACCCTGCACATCGAGCGGAATATGCGCGTTCGGCAGGGCCGGGGCCTCCACCGCGGCGATGACGTCGGCCAGCAGCTCTTCGAACGCCGCACCGCCAGCGACAAGATCAGCCTGTGGAAATTGCCGCGCCAGATCATCGCAGGTAAGGCCGAAGGCAAGGCGGCAAACGCCCCGTTCGGTCGCGGCAACCAGCATCGGCCCCAGCGATGTCGCGGCGACGGCCCAATGGATCGTCACCCCGCGTCCGCCGTCCTTCCATGCCGATGCGGTCATCCCCAACTTTCCCGTTTGTTCGTCATAGAAGCGCGACGGCGCGGAATAGCCAGCGTCATAAATGGCATCGGTCACCCGCTCGGCACCCCCAAGCGCCACCCGTCCGCGCTCGGCACGCAGCGCGCGGGCATAGGCGGCGGGCGACAGACCGGTGTGGCGTGTGAACAGCCGCTGGAAATGCGCCGGGCTGTACCCCGTCCGTTCGGCCAGGTCGGCAAGCGCTAGCGGTTCCTCGCTCTGCTTGATCGCGGCGATGGCCGCCAGCACGGCGCCTTCGTCACGCGCAACATCGTCGGGCATGCAGCGCTTGCACGCACGCAGGCCCGCTGCGCGCGCGGCCTCTCCATGGTCAAAGAAGCGGACATTGCCGCGTGCCGGATGGCGCGCGGCACAGCTTGGCCGACAATAGATGCCGGTGGTCAGCACGCCCGTAACGAACTGCCCATCCAGCGCGCGGTCGCGCCGCAATACGGCGGCCCAGCGGTCATTGTCGGTCAGCACCCTGCCGCTCCTTCGTCGCGGTCGATCCGCGCGGCGAAGCAGCCATGCGCCGCATTGTGTGCGTCGATGTAGGCGATGTCGGCATTGTCCAGCAACTCCACGATTTTCGCCTCTGCCTCGCCGGGTAGGGCCAGCCGCGCGTCACGGAGCACACCGCCCGCATCGAACCCGCGCAGGCCCAGCGGGCGACCGGCGAAAACCGGCGGCAGCTGTCCGCGATACACTGCCGCGCTTGCCGCCTTTTCGCGGACATAGATGGCATAGCTGCTGTGATATGGCGTTTCGACATCATGACTGATATGGTTGAGCAGGATCAGGGTTTCGCCCGCTCGCGCGTCCTCAAGGCTGACGCGGCAGGGGAAGCCATGGTCGCTGGTCGCGATCACGCGAACCGCGCGCCTTGCCGCGAGCTCGGCGTCGTCCAGGCAAAACAGCGGGGCAAAGGTCGCGGGATCGAGTCCGGTAATGCAATAGGTCATGACAATCTCCTCATGACCCGCTGCTAATGCGTTTCCAATGCCGCCGCGTCCTGCGGATTGCGGTCAAAGTCGTCATCGAAACCGGTCACGGTTCAATGACTATGCTCCTTCCCGCCATGCTGATGCGGCACGCCTTCGCCGTGGTGATGCGCGGGCAGATCGAGACTCTTGAAGATTGCCGCAATAAAGGCATCGCCCTTGATGAACGCATCGGGATTGGTGTCCCACCGCGCGGCGGGTTTCGTCGCCTGAATTTCCACAAGCGACTTGCCCGCGGCCTTGCCCGCCTCGACCGCTGCGATGACGCTGGCCAGCATGTCGCGATAGATGACGAGGTCGGCTTTGGTCGCTACCGGTCCGTGGCCGGGGATGACGACCGTCTTGTCGTCGATCATGGTAAGCACCTTGCCAATCCCGGCCAGCAGCCCCTTGGCCGACCCGCCGCTGTCCAGATCGATAAAGGGCAACGTGACCTGGTGGAAAAATGTGTCGCCCATGTGGATGACATTGGCCTTTTCCCACTGGACCACCGAATCGCCGTCGGTGTGTGCGTGTTTCAGATGCGTCGTGCGCACCCGGTCGCCGTTGAGGTGCAGGTTGATGCCGTCGTGATAGGTGATGACGGGCAGCGCCGCAGCGGGCGAGGGGCCGATGGTGCGGGTTCCGCGTACCTGCGGGCTCGCCATGCGGTCGCGGACATGGTCCTGCGCGATGATAATCGCCCCGGCTTTGCCGAAATTCTCGTTCCCCCCGGTGTGGTCACCGTGCCAGTGCGTGTTGATGAGATATTTGACTGGGCTTGCCCCCAGTCCCGCGACCGCCGCCTCGATCTTTGGCGTCAGCGGCGCGAATTGGTCGTCGATGAGCACGGTGCCGTCCGCGCCATGGCTGACCGCCATATTGCCGCCCGCGCCGAACAGCACTGACAGACCCGGGGCCACCGTCTGCGCCTTGATCTCCACCTTGGACAGGTCTTGCTGGGCGGCAGCGGGGACAGTGCTCAGCAACAGGGCGGCGGCAACAAGATGATATGGACGCATGCGGTACTTCTCCCCGGTCATCGCATGATGACATTCTATCATTGGATCAAACCGCCATCTTCACCCTGACAGTGTTTCGAGTTTATGGCGCATGAGGGTGATAGAGCGCCACCGATGCTGAAACAAGTTCGGCATGACTGAAGGCAGATAGGCTGATCGCCGTGAGCGAGCACCTCGCTTGGGCAATCGGAAGGTCCTTAGGTCAAATCTTCCCACATGCCTTTCAGCCGGTCGAAGAAGCCACGCGCTTCGGGACATTCGTCGCCGGTTTCGGTTCTGCGAAACGCTTCCAGCAGCTCGCGCTGTTCGCTGGTCAGCTTTGTCGGGGTTTCGACGTCGATCTGAACCACCATGTCGCCATGGCCACGCCCGTTCAGCACGGGCATGCCGGCGCCACGCTGGCGCAGTTGCTTGCCCGACTGGATGCCGGGCGGGATGCGAATTTCGTGGCGGGTGCCATCAAGGCCGGGGATCGCGATGTCGCCGCCCAGCGCCGCAGTGGTAAAGCTGATCGGCGCGCGGGTGAACAAGGTGGTCCCCTCGCGCTCGAACAACCGGTGCCGGGCAAGGTGAAGGAAGATATACAGATCGCCCGGTCCCGCGCCGCGCGCTCCCGCCTCGCCCTCGCCCGACAGGCGGATGCGCGTGCCTTCATCGACCCCCGCCGGGATGGAGACGGTCAGCGTCTTGCGTTTTTCGACCCGGCCTTCGCCGCCGCAATTGGTGCACGGCTCCTCGATGATCTCGCCCGCCCCCTGACAGGTAGGACAGGTGCGTTCGACCATGAAAAAGCCCTGCTGAGCTCGGACCTTGCCTGCGCCGCCGCAGGTCGGGCAGCGGCGTGTGCCCGTGCCCGGCTTGGCCCCACGTCCGCCGCACGGCTCGCAAGGTGCCGCGACATCGACCGCAATTTCGCGATTGCAGCCGGTGAAGGCTTCCTCAAGACTGATTTCCAGATCATAGCGCAAGTCCGCGCCGCGCGCCGGGCCGCGCTGGCGCTGACTACCGCCCCCGAAAGCCGATCCGAAGATGGATTCGAAAATATCGCCGATATCGCCGAAATCGGCCCCGCCGCCGCTGCCGCCGCCATTCTGGAACGCGGCCTTGCCGAACCGGTCATAGGCGGCGCGCTTTTGCGGATCTTTCAGACAATCATAGGCTTCACTGATTGCCTTGAACCGCGCTTCGGCTGTGGCGTCACCCGGGTTGCGATCGGGGTGATATTGCATCGCCAGCTTGCGATAGGCAGTTTTCAGCGTGGCATCGTCCGCGCCGCGCTGGACCTCCAGCAATTCATAATAATCGATGTCGAGTGACATGCGGCCCCCGGTTCCCTCTCAACCCGTCACCCCAGCGAAAGCTGGGGTCGCTCGCGGCAAGATATCGTCTTGGCGGCGAGCGGCCCTAGCTTTCGCTGGGGCGACGTTTGAGACTTTGACCTTACTTCTTGTCGTCCTCGACTTCGGAGAACTCGGCGTCGACCACATCTTCGTCGGTCTTGGACTCGCTGTCCGGCGCTGGCGACGCGGCCGCCGCCTGCTCCTTCTCGTAAATCGCCTGGCCCAGCTTCATCGCGACCTGCGCCAGCGCCTGCGACTTTTCGGTCATCGCGGCGGCATCGCCGCCTTCGACCGCGCTCTTGGCTTCGCCCAGCGCCGCCTCGATCTCGCCCTTCAGCGACGCGTCGACCTTGTCACCATGTTCTACCAGCTGACGCTCGGTCGAATGTATCAGGCTTTCGGCGTTGTTCTTCGCCTCAGCAGCTTCGCGGCGTGACTTGTCTTCTTCGGCGAACTTTTCCGCGTCCTTGACCATCGCGTCAATGTCGGCATCGGACAGGCCGCCCGATGCCTGGATCTTGATCTGCTGTTCCTTGCCCGTGCCCTTGTCCTTGGCGTGGACCGACACGATGCCATTGGCGTCGATGTCGAACGTCACCTCGATCTGCGGCACGCCGCGCGGGGCCGGGGGGATGCCAACCAGATCGAACTGGCCGAGCAGCTTGTTGTCCGCCGCCATTTCGCGTTCGCCTTGGAACACCCGGATCGTCACGGCCGACTGATTGTCGTCGGCCGTAGAATAGACCTGCGACTTCTTGGTCGGGATCGTCGTGTTGCGGTCGATCATGCGCGTGAACACGCCGCCCAGCGTTTCGATGCCCAGCGACAACGGGGTTACGTCAAGCAGCAGCACGTCCTTGACATCGCCCTGCAGCACGCCCGCCTGGATGGCGGCGCCGATGGCGACCACTTCGTCGGGGTTGACCCCGGTGTGGGGTTCCTTGCCAAAGAAACCCTGCACCACGTCGCGCACGCGCGGCATGCGGGTCATCCCGCCAACCAGCACGACTTCATCAATGTCCTTGGCCGACAGCCCGGCATCCTTGATCGCCTTGCGGCAAGGCTCAAGCGTGCGCTGCACCAGTTCTTCGACCAGCTTTTCAAGGTCGGCGCGGCTGATCGTCTTGACCAGATGCTTCGGCCCGGTCGCATCGGCGGTGATGAAGGGCAGGTTGATTTCGGTCGTCGCAGCGGACGACAGCTCGATCTT
>ERZ1066122.1082-NODE-1082-length-23831-cov-17.169204_pt1 | contig 23831 bp, 17 predicted proteins | sample MGYA00382769_ERZ1066122 | MGnify/ENA primary metagenome ERZ1066122 (study PRJEB33369, sample SAMEA5778352) | biofilm metagenome | biome: Industrial cooling water; feature: Water cooling tower basin; material: Biofilm | place: United Arab Emirates | collected... | reverse complement strand
CCAGATGCAGGAGCTCGAGGACCGGCTGGTGCTGGGCGCGCGCCTGCGCGAGGCCATCGCCCGCGACGAGCTCAGCCTGCATTACCAGCCGCAGCTGGCCGCGGCCGACCTGCGCGTCACCGGCTTCGAGGCGCTGGTGCGCTGGAACCGCCCCGACCTCGGCCCGGTGCCGCCGGGCCGCTTCATCCCGATCGCCGAATCGCTGGGCCTGATGCCGGAAGTCGGCCTGTGGGTGCTCAACGAAACCTGCCGCCAGCTCAGCGCCTGGCTCGAGCAGGGCCGCTCCGGCTTCACGGTGGCGGTGAACTTCTCGGCCCAGCAGCTGCAGCGCCCCGACATCGTCGACCAGGTGCGCGAGGCGCTGGCGCGGCACGGCGTGCCGGCCACCATGCTCGAGATCGAGCTCACCGAGAGCTCGCTGATGGAGAACGTCGAGCGCGTGCAGGGCCGCCTGGCCGAGCTCAAGGCGCTGGGCGTGTCGCTGTCGCTGGACGACTTCGGCACCGGGTACTCCAGCCTGTCCTACCTGCGCGAGTTCTCGCTCGACAAGCTCAAGATCGACCGCAGCTTCGTCAACGACCTGCCCGAGAGCACCGACGACGCCGTGATCGCCCGCACCATCGTCGCCATGGCCCACCAGCTGCGCCTGCGGGTGGCGGCCGAGGGCGTGGAGAACGAAGCCCAGGCCGGCTTCCTGCGCCAGATCGGCTGCGACGAACTGCAGGGCTACCATTTCGGCCGCCCGGCGCCCGCCGACGAGATCGACCGCAAGTTCCCGCGCGACTGAACCGCGGCCACGTGGCGGGTGGCGGCCAGCGCGCCGGCGGGCTTATCCTGAAGGCCCCCAAACCACGCGAGGACGCGCCCATGAGCCGTCACCGTCACCCGACCCTGGCGCCCCGCGCCCTGCTGCTGGCCTGCCTGCTGCCGGTCGCGGCCCTGGCCGCCCGCCCCGACGTTTCCCCGGCGGCGGTGGCCGAAATCACCGCCCGCCCCGATGCACCGCTGCTGCTGGACGTGCGCAGCCCCGAGGAGTTCGCCGCCGGCCACGTCGCCGGCGCCGTCAACATCCCGCACGACCAGCTGGCCGCGCGGCTGGCCGAGGTCGAGGCCGCCGGCCGTCCCTGGGTGCTGGTGTACTGCCGCAGCGGCAAGCGCGCCGACAGCGCCGAGGCCGTGCTGGCGAAGGCCGGCATCGAGGTGCGGCAGGTCGAGGGCAGCATGCTGCGCTGGGAGGCCGAGGGCCGTCCGCTGGTGAAGCCCGCCGCCACGGTGACCGGCCGATGAAGAACACGCGCACGATCGCCCTGGTGGGCGCCCCGACCGACATCGGCGCCGGCCACCGCGGCGCCAGCATGGGGCCCGAGGCGCTGCGCGTCGCCGGCCTGGCCGAAGCGCTGCGCCAGCGCGGGCTGGAGGTGCTCGACACCGGCAACCTGGGCGGTCCCTACAACCCGTGGCTGCCCCCCACCAACGGCTACCGGCACCTGGACGAAGTGGTGGTCTGGAACCGGCTGGTGATGGACGCGGTCTACGCACAGCTCGGCGCGGGCCGACTGCCCATCCTGCTCGGCGGCGACCACTGCCTGGGCGTGGGCAGCATCACCGCCGTCGCCCGCCACTGCCGCGAGGCCGGCAAGAAGCTGCGCGTGCTGTGGCTCGACGCGCACGCCGACTTCAACACCAGCCAGGTCACGCCCTCGGGCAACGTGCACGGCATGCCGGTGGCCTGCCTGTGCGGCCTGGGCCCGGACGCGCTGGTCAACCTCGGCGGCAGCGCGCCCGCGATCCAGCCCGCCGAAATCCGCCAGATCGGCATCCGCTCGGTGGACCAGGGCGAGAAGCGGCTGGTGAAGGAATACGGCCTGGACATCTACGACATGCGCTACATCGACGAGTTCGGCATGAAGCGCGCGATGGAGGAGGCGCTGGAGGGCATCGACGACGACACCCACGTCCACGTGAGCTTCGACGTCGATTTCCTGGACCCGGCGATCGCGCCCGGCGTCGGCACCACCGTGCCCGGCGGCCCGAACTACCGCGAGGCGCAGCTGGTGATGGAGATGATCGCCGACACCGGCCGCCTGGGCTCGCTCGACATCGTCGAGCTCAACCCGGCCTTCGACGACCACAACCGCACCGGCCTGCTGGCGGTGGACCTGGTGGAAAGCCTGTTCGGCAAGTCCACCCTGATGCGCGACTGAACCGGCCCGGGCCGGCGGCGTGAATTCGCCGTGAATCCAGCCGCGGTTCATTGACAGCCCGTCCGGCCGGCATAGACTCTGGCCACCACAACAACAAGGAGCTCGCCATGACCCGTGCCCGTTCGTTCCAGCTCGTGCTGCTGTCGCTGATCGCCGCGTTCGCCCTGTCCGGCTGCAACACCGTCGAGGGCTTCGGCAAGGACGTCAAGAAGGCCGGCAGCGAGCTCGAGGAAGCCGCGGAAGAAGCCAAGAACTGATCCCGCTGACGGTTCCTCCCTTTGTGGGAGGGACTTCAGTCCCGATGCCTTTCGTCGAAGGGCATCGGGACTGAAGTCCCTCCCACATTCATTTGCGGTAAGGCACTGCGTTTCAGCGGGGATCGGGGACGAAGCCGATCGGGAAGGCTTCGGGCTGGCGGTGCGAATGCGGCCAGCGGCGCGGCAGCACGCCGCGCGCCACCAGCGCCTCGGTGCTGTCGTACCAGAGCGACGCCACCTGGTTCGGATGACGGCTTTCGCGTTCGAAGTGCGTCGTCCGGGCGGCATCCCAGCGGCGCTGGCCGTGGCCGGTGCCGAGCTGCTGCCGCTGCGCGGATTCCGCGTGCCGCAGCGAGCGCGCGCGGTCGGCCGCCGCGCTTTCCGCCAGGGGCGCGGCCGCATCGGCGGTACCGCCCCGGGCCTTGGCGGCGGGCGCGGCCTGGGCGATCTCGTCCTCCCAGCGCGGCGGCGGCGGGCGGCGCTCGCGGAAGGCCGCCACGCCGATCACGCCGACGTTGCCGGGCCGGCCGGTGCGGGCGGCGTAGCTGTCGCCCAGTGCGGTGAACTCGAATTCGGCCACCTGCGAGAGGTCCTTGCGCCAGCCGCGCACCTCCATGCGCTGCCACGGCCCGAGCACGTAGCCGGCCTGGGCCGCGCCGGCGGTCTGGCCGCTGATGGCGTTCACGCCGTCCACCGAGACCACGGCCAGCACGCGCTCGCCGGTGAGGTTCTGCAGCACCACGGCGTAGCGGTGGCCGGGGCGGCCTTCGATGAACTCGCGGCCGTGGTGCGGGTGGCGGGGCAGGATTTCGTGGCGGTCCAGGTCGAGCACCTGCAGGTCGACCAGGGCCGCGGACCGGGCGGCGGCGGGCAGGCTGGCCAGCGCGGCCAGGGCGAGCAGGGCGGTGTTGAGGGCGTTCATGGGCGGGCTCCGGGGTTGGGCACGGATTTCAACGTTCCGCGGGCGCGAACGGGGTTGGCGGCCCGGGCGGGCTAAAATGCCCGCGTCCACACCGCAGACAACGACATGCCCGCCACCCGCGTCCTCACCGGCATCACCACCTCCGGCACCCCGCACCTGGGCAACTACGCCGGCGCGATCCGCCCCGCGATCGCCGCCAGCCGCCGCCCGGGCGTGGAAAGCTTCTATTTCCTGGCCGACTACCACGCGCTGATCAAGGTCCAGGACCCGGCGCGCGTGCAGCGCTCCACGCTCGAGATCGCCGCCAGCTGGCTGGCCTGCGGGCTGGCGCCGGACAAGGTGTGGTTCTACCGGCAGTCCGACATCCCCGAGATCCCCGAGCTGACCTGGCTGCTGACCTGCGTGGCCGGCAAGGGCCTGCTCAACCGCGCGCATGCCTACAAGGCCGCCGTGGACAAGAACCGCGAGGCGGGCGAGGACGACGATGCCGGCGTCAGCGCGGGCCTGTTCATGTACCCGGTGCTGATGGCCGCCGACATCCTGATGTTCAAGGCGCACTCGGTGCCGGTGGGTCGCGACCAGATCCAGCACATCGAGATGGCGCGCGATTTCGGCGCGCGCTTCAACCACCTCTACGGCGAGCACTTCGTGCTGCCCGAGGCGGCGATCGAGGAGAACGTGGCCACGCTGCCCGGCCTCGACGGCCGCAAGATGAGCAAGAGCTACGACAACACCATCCCGCTGTTCGCGCCGCGGGCCGAGCTGAAGAAGCTGATCTTCTCGATCGTCACCGATTCGCGGGCGCCGGGCGAGCCGAAGGACACCGAGGGCTCGGCGCTGTTCCAGCTGCACCAGGCCTTCTCGACGCCGGAGCAGTCGGCGGCGTTCGCGCGCGCCTTCGCCGAGGGCATCGGCTGGGGCGACGCCAAGCAGGCGCTGTTCGAGCGGATCGACGCCGAGGTGGCGCCGATGCGCGAGAAATACGAGGCGCTGATGGCCAAGCCGATCGAGATCGAGGCCATCCTGCGCGAGGGCGCGATCAAGGCCCGCAAGATCGCCACGCCGCTGCTGGCCGAGCTGCGCCATGCGGTGGGCCTGCGCGATTTGCGCGAGCAGGTCGTCGTGGCGAAGGCGGCCAAGGCGAAGGTGGCGATGCCGCAGTTCAAGCAGTACCGCGAGGCCGACGGTCGCTTCCACTTCAAGCTGGTGGCGGCGGATGGGCGTGAACTCCTGCTCGGCCTGGGCCACGCCTCGCCCCGCGAAGCCGGGCAGGCCATCGCGCGCCTGAAGGCCGATGCCGGCGCCGGGCTGCGCGAGGGCGCGGGCCGCGTGGTGCAGCTGGGCGAGGACGCCTTGGGTGAACTCGCCGCGGATGCCGCGCTGGAGGACATCGTCGCCGCGCTCGCCGCGTTCGTGGAGGAGGGCGCCTGATGGCCGACATCGCCGACCTCGCGATCATCCTGTTCCTGCCCTGGTTCGCGATCCTGGGCGCGCTGTACTGGTTCTATCCGCGCACGCTGGCGCGCACGCCGGCGCGGCGGCGCTTCGACCTGGCGATGCTGGCCCTGGCCTTCGCCGCCAGCTTCATCGCCGGGCGCTGGGGGTACGCGATCGCCAGCACCAGCATCGAGGCCGGACCGATCTGGCGCCAGGTGCTGGCCAGCCTGCTCGCGTACAAGGCCTTCCTCGCGGTCATCGCGGTGGCCTGGGCCTGGCGCGGGATGCGCTTCCGCCAGGCCGGAACGCCGCGGTGAACGGGGTCGGGTTCCGAACCTGACCCCGCCTTGACCGGGGCGACGGGCTGGCTTGCGTCGTCGACGTGTTGGCCTAGACTGGACCCCAACCGACCGAGGTTGATTGCATGGAACAGCCAGCCGCGCCGCCACCGCTCCCGGCCGAGGCCGAGCAGGCCCGCATCGATGCGCTGCGCCGGTACCGCATCCTCGACAGCCTGCCCGAGCAGGCCTACGACGACATCGTTGCGCTCGCGCGCCAGGTCTGCGGCACGCCGCAGGCGGTGATGACCTTCATCGACGAGGAGCGGCAGTGGTTCAAGGCCGCGGAGGGCATCGAAGGCGAGGAAACCGAGCGCCGCATCGCGTTCTGCGACATCGCCATCCGCCGGCCGGACCAGGTGATGGTGGTCGAGGATGCCTCGCGCCACCCGTTGTTCAAGGACTATCCGCAGGTCACCGGTCCCGACCACCTGCGCTTCTACGCCGGTGCGCCGATGGTCGCGCCGGGCGGACATGCGCTGGGCACGGTCTGCGTGGTGGACGTGGAGCCGCGCAAGCTGCTGCCCGAACAGGAAAACGCGCTGCGCGCCCTGGCCCGGCTGGCCGTGCAGCTGTTGGAGCTGCGCCGCGGCCACCTCGACAGCCAGCGCCAGCTGGCCGAGCGGGAACTGTTCACCCGCGACCTGCTGCGCTACCAGCAGCAGCTCGAGCGCGCCAACACCGAGCTGGCCGCCGAGGCCAGCACCGACGCGCTCACCGGCCTGCTCAATCGCACGGGCCTGGAAAAGGTGCAGCAGGCGCAGTCACTGGTGCCCGATACGCCCTACACGGTGGCGGTGCTGGACATCGACTACTTCAAGCGCATCAACGACACCCATGGCCACGCCGCCGGCGACGAGGTGCTGCGCCTGCTGGGCGAGGAAATCGCGCGCGCCGTGCGCGGTGGCGACATCGCGGTGCGCTACGGCGGCGAGGAATTCCTGGTGATCATGCCCGGCACGCCGCTGGCGGGCGCCCGCACGGTGGTCGAGCGCATCCGCGCCGAGTTCGCGGCCCGCAACGAACTGCCGATGCCCGTGACATTGTCGGCCGGCCTGGCGACAGGTCTGGCGGGTCGCGACGATCCCGAGGCCATCTTCCAGCGCGCCGACCAGGCCCTCTACCAGGCGAAACGCCGCGGCCGCAACCGCGTCCAGGCCGCCGAAGACTGACGTCCGCAACGGGGTCAGGTTCGGAACCTGACCCCGTTACTCAGTGGGGGCGTTGGAGGTCGTCGAGGAGGGCGCGCAGGAAGCGCGCGGCCTCGCCGCCGGTGCAGGCGCGGTGGTCGAAGGTGAGCGAGATCGGCATCGTGCGGTGCGTCTCCAGCCCGCCCAGCACCGGCACCACCGCGTGGTACAGGCGGCCGGCACCGACGATGCAGACGCAGGGCGGCACCACCACCGGCGTGGCGTACTTGCCGGCGAAGACGCCGAAGTTCGACAGCATCAGCGTGTAGTCGCGCAGGTCTTCGGGCGGCAGGCTGCGGGTGCGCACGCCGTCGCGGATGCGGTTGAGCTCGCCGCGGATCTGCCAGGCGTCGAGTTTCTCGGCGCCGCGCAGGTTGGCCACGAACAGGCCGTCGGGCGAATCGATCGCGATGCCCACGTCCACGCGCGAGTGCCGGCGCAGCGTGCCTTCCTTGGCGTTGAACCAGGAGTTGAGCGCGGGCACGGCCTGGGCCGCGACCGCCAGCGCGCGGACCAGGCGCGCCATGATGTCCTCGCCCGGGGCCCAGGCGTGGATGTCGGCGTCGTCCATCAGCGAGGTCGGCACCACTTCGGCGTGCGCCTGCGACATGGTGCGGATCATGTTGCGCTTCACGCCGCGGACCGGATCATCCACGTCCAACTTGGCATCGCTGTCTGTAGGAGGGGCTTTAGCCCCGAAGCTCTTGGCCGGGGGCTGCGGGCGTTCGGCGAAAGGCTTCGGGCCTGAAGGCCCTCCTACAGAAGTGGGGCGGGGGGCGGCTGCGGCAGGCGCGGGGTTCGCGGCGGCGCGCTTGACGTCGGCCAGGGTGACGTCGCCGTTGGCGCCCGTGGCCGTGACGCGGGCCAGGTCGACCTTGAGTTTCTTCGCCAGCGCGCGCACGGCGGGCATGGCCTTGACGCCGCCGACGGCGATGGCCTGCTCGCTGCGCACGGCGTTCGAACTTTCCATCGCGCCGACCACGGTGCCGGCGTCGTCGCCCCCTGTGGGAGGGACTTCAGTCCCGATGCTTTCCGCGGGAGAAGCCGTCGGGCCTGAAGTCCCTCCCACAGGGGCCGCGGCGGGCTTGTGGCCGTGCGAATGACCGGTGTCCTGGGCGTCGGCGCGCTGCGGCAGCGAAGGATCGATCTCGACTTCCACCAGCCAGTGGCCGGTCTCGATCACGTCACCGGCGCCGCCCGCGAGGCGCAGCACCTTGCCGGAGTAGGGCGAGGGCACTTCCACCACCGCCTTGGCGGTTTCCATCGACACCAGCGGCTCGTCGAGCTTCACGACGTCGCCCACCTTCACCAGCCATTCGACGATCTCGGCGTCGGGCAGGCCTTCGCCCAGGTCGGGCAACAGGAACAGCTTCTTCTCGCTCATGGGATGTCCTCAGCCGGCCGCGGCGACGCGCCGGGCGGCGGCGACGATCTTGTCCACGCTGGGCAGGTACTTCATCTCCAGGCGGAACAGGGGGATGTGGGTGTCGTAGCCGGTGACGCGCTCGACCGGGGCGACCAGGTCGAACATCGACTCCTCGGCCAGGCGCGCGGCGATCTCGGCGCCGAAGCCCGCGGTCTTGGCGGCCTCGTGCACGATCACGCAGCGGCCGGTCTTGGCCACCGACTCCCGGATGGTGTCGAAGTCGAGCGGTGTCAGCGTGGCCACGTCGATCACTTCGGCGCTGATGCCTTCCTCGGCCAGCTTGTCGGCCGCCTCGAGCGTCTCCTTCACCTGCGCGCCCCAGGTGACGAGCGTGACGTCGCTGCCGTCGCGCAGCACGAAGCACACGTCCAGCGGCAGCGCCTCGCCGTCGTCGGGCACCTCTTCCTTGTACTGGCGGTAGATGCGCTTGGGCTCGAAGAAGATGACCGGGTCCGGGTCGCGGATCGCGGCCAGCAGCAGGCCGTAGGCGCGCTGCGGCGACGACGGCATCACCACGCGCAGGCCCGGCACGTTGGTGAAGATCGATTCGTTGGCCTCGGAATGGTGCTCGGGCGCACGGATGCCGCCGCCCCAGGGCACGCGCAGCACCATCGGGCAGGTCAGGCGGCCGCGGGTGCGGTAGCGGAAGCGGGCGGCGTGGCAGACGATGTGGTCCACCATCGGGTACATGAAGCCGTCGAACTGCGCCTCGGCCACCGGCTTGAAGCCCTGCGAGGCCAGGCCGACGGTGAGGCCGGCGATGGTGGTCTCGTCCAGCGGCGTGTCGAGCACGCGCTCGCTGCCGAAGGTTTGCTGCAGGCCGGCGGTGGCGCGGAACACGCCGCCGTTCACGCCCACGTCCTCGCCCAGCACCACCACGGTGTCGTCGTGCTTCATTTCCCAGGCCAGGGCCTGGGTGATCGCCTCGATCAGGGTGATGGCGGCCATCAGCGGCCCTCCCACTGGATCGCGTCGGCGCGCTGCGCCTCGAGTTCGGGCGGCAGCTCGGCGTACAGATGGTCGAACATCGCTTCCACCGGCTGCACCTTGGTCTCGAGGTAGGCGTTCACTTCTTCGTCCACCCGCTTGCCGCATTCCTCCTTCCACGCGGCCTCTTCGGCCTCGCTCCAAACGCCCTCGGAAATCAGGAAGGTGCGCAGTCGCGACATCGGCTCGCGCTCCCAGCCGGCCTTGACCTCGGCGTCGTCGCGGTAGCGGCGGGCGTCGTCGGCGGTGGTGTGGTCGGAGAGGCGGTAGGTGACGAGTTCCAGCACGCTGCCGCCGTGGCCGTTGCGCGCGCGCTTGATCGCGTGGTCCATGGCGGCGCGCACGGCGATGATGTCGTTGCCGTCCACCTGCACGCAGTCCAGGCCGCCGGCCAGGCCCTTCTGGGCCAGGGTCTGGGCGCCGGTCTGGGCCTTGCGCGGCACCGAGATCGCCCACTGGTTGTTGATGATGCAAAGCACGAACGGCAGCGTGTACGCGCCGGCGGAATTGATGGCGGCGTAGGTGTCGGTCTTCGAGCTGCCGCCGTCGCCGACGCAGGTGACCGCCACCCGCGGCTCGCCGCGCAGCTTGAAGGCCAGCGCGGCGCCGGCCGCGTGCAGGCACTGGGTGGCGATGGGCACGCACCAGGGGTAGTCGTGCGGCGGGCCGGAGAAGTCGTTGCCGCGTTCGTCGCCGCCCCAGTACATCAGGATGTCGCGCGGCTTCACGCCGCGGACGATCTGGGCGCCGTACTCGCGGTAGGACGGCGCGAACACGTCGTCGTACTGCATCGCCGTGCCGATGCCGATGTGCGCGGCCTCGTGGCCCAGGCAGCTGGCGTAGGTGCCCAGCTTGCCGGTGCGCTGCAGCGCCACCGCCTTGGTGTCGAAGGTGCGCACGTACAGCATGGTCTTGAACAGTTCGACCAGGTTGCGCCGGTCCTTCGCGAACTCGGGCAGGTCGTCACGCACGAGGCGGCCGTCGGGCCCCAGGTACTGCAGGTAGTCGATCTCGAAACTGGCAACGGTCGCCATCACGGGCCCTCCCAGGCAGACCCGTTTGATAGCAGCCCCGGACCCGGCGTGGCAAGCGCCGGTCCGGGCGGAAAAGCGAAATCAGCGCGTGGACGTCCGCTTCGCCGGCGCACGCTGGTCGGCGGGCGTCGCCGCACGCGCCGCACCGTACGCCGCCGTCGGTTTCGACGCCGGCTTCACCGCGTTCGTGCGGCGACCGTCCACGAGATGGATTGCACTGGCGTTGTCGTTGCCGGGATTGCGGTCGACCGCGAGCGCATTGGCCGGGTAGCGGTGCGTGGCGGTGACGCGGATCGTGCTGCCGATCTGCGCGAAGCTGTGCGCGGGCACTTCCACCCGGAGGGCGCTCAGGTCGTCCAGCGGCAGGTAGCGCGGGCACAGCCACTGCTGCAGGTCGGGCGTCAGGATGTCCGGGCTGCAGCCCCAGCCGGCGCTGCCGGACCAGAGGTTGGCCTGGTCCGCCGCACCCGGCGACTCGATGCGGACCACCAGTTCGCTGAGCGCGCTGGTCGGCGGTCCTTCGGCAGCGACGTCGATCCTGAAGTCCACGGATGCCGGGAAGCGGGCGCGCTTCACCGAGACCGTCGCCGACAGGTCCACCACCGGCACCACCGGCAGCGACAGCTGGATGGCGTTGTTGCCCGGCTGGGGGTCCGGCACGTCGCTCTGCACGCGCAGCCGCAGCATCACGTTGCCCGACAGCCCGGTGCTGTCGATGGCCACCGACAGCGGCCGTGCGACCTGGTCGCCGAGGCGGTCGCCCAGGCCGCAGTACATCCGGGACAGCCCGCCCTCGATGGCTTGCGCGGGCGCGCAGGCCTGGCCGTCGAAGCCGCCCGAAAGCTGCGCCGCCGGCACCGCCGCCTCCACGATCACCAGGCCGCCGCGTGCGGTGCTGGGGCCGAGGTTGGCCAGGTCGAAGCTGAGCGGGTTCACCTGGTCCGGCTCCAGGCGCGACGGATAGGGCGTCGTGGGGAGCCGGCAGGTGAATCCGAGGCAAAGGTCGGCCACCGCGATGATGTTGGCCGAGCCGCTGGCGGCATTGTCCGACGGCGTCGCCTCGGGCAGGTCGTTGCTTGCCTCGGCCTGGAGCGCCAGCGTGCCGCGGGCCGCCAGCGCCGGGAAGGTGCGGGCGGCGACGGTCAGCCACGGGTACTCCAGCGACAGCGGGCAGACGATGGCCGTGCTGCCCGCGGGCGACGCGTCGGCGGGGCAGGCGACGGGTTGCCCGAAGGCATCGCGCACGATGATGTCGGCCGGCGCCAGCGTGGCGTCGAACGCCAGGCGCACGCGCGGGTTGCGCGCCGGATTGCGGCCCACGCTTTCGGCCTGCACCTGGAACTCGGCCAGGCCGGGTTCGGCGATGGGGCCGCCCGGCGGCGTGACCCGCGTCAGCAGGTCGGCGGTCTGGTCCACCGAGAAGGTGACTTCGCCGGCGTTGTCGCTCGGTACCTGCTCCTCCGAGTCCGAGGCGACGGAGACCTGGGCGGTCACGTCGTACTGCGTCATGCCCGGGCGCAGGGGCAGCGCCAGCGGCACCGAGAAGAAATACGAGTAGCTGGGGAACGCCGGCTGCTCGAAGGGCGCCGTGGTGGTGCAGGCGATGCGCGCGCCCTGGCCGTCGGCCACCGCCGGCTGGCAGGTCCAGATCGGCGGCGACGGGTGGTAGGCCGAGGTCTCGACCGCTCCCAGCGCCGACGGCGGCAGGTCCACCCGGATCTCGACGCGGGCATTGCGTGCGACGCCGCGCACGGCATTGCTCACCGAGAAGAAAACGCGCGGCTGGTCGGACAGGCTGGCCACGTCCAGGGAGGCGGAAGGCGGGGTCAGCACGAGGTCGGTCTTGTCCGACACGCGGCGCGTGGCGGTGGCGACGTTGTCGGCGGGCGTGGGGTCGGTGCCGGCGGCCCGCGCTTCGGCGCGCAGGCCCACCACGCGGCCGCCATCGAGCAGGCCGGTGCGGAACGACAGGCTGAACACCGCCACCTGCAGGAAATCGTCGTTCACCGCGGTGCAGGTGAAGCGGCTGCGGCCCGGCGCGATCGCGGCGCCGGCGTCGCAGGTCAAGTAGCCGTTGGACAGGTTCAGCGTGACGTCGCTGGCGTCGGCGTCGACGTCGAGCGTGATCGTCACCGGGCCCGGCGGGTTCAGCGGTGCGCGGTTGACGATCACCACCCAGCCGCCGGAATCGCCGGGGATGAGGTCCTCGGTGCCGTTGACCGGCATCAGCTCGGTGCGCAGGTCGACGCGGCCGTCGAAGCTGAAGACGCGGGTGGAGGTGTTGTCGGCGGGGTTCGGGTCGTTATGGCCGCCGGTGAGGCGCGCGGTGAACGTGGCGTTGCTTCCGTCCAGCGACAGGTCGGACGGCACGTGGATCTCGAAACCGGCGCTGTCGACCAGGCGCGGGTTGTGGCAGGTGACGCGGCTGCCGCCGGCCGCCGCCTCGACCGCGCCGCAGGACCAGCCCGGCCAGTTGGTGGCCAGGCTCCACTGCGCGGGCGCCAGGCTCGATTCGATCACCAGCTCCAGCGACGGCGCGGGATCGGGACCCTGGTTGGTGACGCCGAGGTAGAAGATGTTGTCCACGCTCGGGCTGAAGGTGCCGCTCGAGTAGATCTCCACGCGGGTGTCGGCGTCGATGAAGGCCGCCACCGCCAGCCGCGCCATCAGCGGGTCGCGGGCGGAGAAGGTGAAACTGTCGTCGCCGGCCGCGCGCGCGCTGGCCGGGTAGTCGGCGTTCATGCGCGGGTGCGCGCTGGTGATGGCGAAGCGGCGGCGCATGGCCTCGTTGACGATGATGTGGTCCAGCGCGCGGAACTCGCCGCGGTCGTTGGCGTTGTAGCGCGTCGTGGCCGGCGCCAGCAGCGTGAGGTTGGACAGTGGCGCGGTGATCGGACTCGGCGCCGACACCCAGGTCTGGTTTGCCGGGGCCGGACGACCGGTGACGATGCCCATCACGTCCACGCGGCCGTCGTTGAAGGCATCGGCCTCGAAGCCGCCGAGCACGGCCAGCGCTTCATCGGGATCGGCCTGCTGGCGGTCGTGGATCCAGGCCGCGATGCGCGCGGCCTGGCGGGCGCGCAAGGTCATGGTGCGCTCGCCGGCGGTGGCCCAGCCGGCCGCGCCGGTCGCGGTCGAATCGGCGTCCGTGCCCGGCGCCAGGTAGGTGTTCACCGCGGTGAACTCGGCCTGGCGGCCGCCCTCGTCGGTGAGGCGCAGGCGCGCCACCAACGGCGGGCGCACGAACAGCGGCTCGCTCGAGCCGTCCGGGTTGGCGCTGGTTTCGGTGCCCGCGAAGGTGCCGGCCTCGAGCACCTGCACCCGCGGGTTCACGCCGTCGACGAGGTAGCCCGCGACCAGGAATCCGAGGTCGAGGCCGCCCGGGTCGCTGCCTTCCACCAGCACGGCCTGGTACTGGCGGGGCCAGGGGCAGTACGTGGTCGGGTTGGTTTCGGCGAGCGCGGCGAGGTCCTGCAGCACCTGCGCGTTCTCCACGCCGCCGACGGCGATGACCTCGGGGTTGGCCAGGAAGTTGCACAGGCCTTGGGCGATCTTCGCGAGGCGGGCCTCGTACACGGCCTGCGACGGCACCGGCTCGTCCCGCAGCGGGTCGTCGCTGGCGTCGTACAGGCCGCCCAGGTCCATCCAGACCAGCTTCACTTCGCCGGGCGCGACGAAGAAGGCGCCTTCGCCGCGCCAGCCGGGATCGACCACCACGGGCGCCTGCGGATCGATCAGCAGGGTGAAGCGCCGGTCGTAGTCGAGCACGCCCACCGCGTTGGTGACCCGGTCATTCAGGCCGACCTCGAGGTCGTGGTTGGTGTCGCCGCGCTGGGCGTTGCCGTCGACCGCGATCACCTGCGGGTTGCCGTCGTGGAAGGCCAGGGACTTCCCGGCCGGCAGCGGTTCGGCGGTGAGGGGCGGCAAGCCTGGCTCGCGGTACGGCCGCGCTTCGCTGGCGATGTCGGTGTTCAGGACGGCGTGGAAAACGCCGCCGGGCAGCACGGACTGGGTCTCGGGATCGACGAAGCTCTGGCTGGCTCCCACGACCACCAGGTGGGCGGCGCTGACGCGCATGCCTTCCAGGTGCTCGAGCGCGGTCGGGTCGCCGTCGGGCGCGAGATCGGTGGCCTGCAGTTGGATCGGCGCAGGCAGCGGTTCGCCGCTGGCAAGGACGAACTGCCCGGTGACGTCGACCAGGCGCGTCACCGTCAGCTGGTGCGGGTAGCCCCCGGGCAGGACTTCCTCGACCCGGCCGTAAACCATCACCCGGTCGCCCGGGGACACGAGGAGCTGTCCGGGCAGCTCCATTTCCACGAACAGGGCCTCGGAGGTTTCCGGCAGGCCGTCGGAGGCGGCGTCCGGGGACTGGATGAAATAGCCCAGGTCCGTCTTCGCGGTGACGATGCCCTCGACCACCACGTCGGTGCCGGCGAAGGGGGACAGCAGCCCGTTGCCCTGGATCGCGTGGATCGTGGCCGGGACGGTCTCCGCCCGGTCCTCGCCCTCGCCGGGCTTGGCGGCGGCGGCGAGCGGCAGCGCGAGGCACGCGGACAACAGCAGGCCGTCGGCGGCCCGTCGCAGGGTGGACATCGGTGGATTCCCCAAAAAAAGACCCCGCCGGTCCGGGCGGGGTCGGAAGTCCCTGCGCTGGATTCTAGCCAAGCCCCGGCGGATTGGAATCCTCCGGGGCCGGCTTTCAGCGATTGAAGGGGTTCTGCGGCTGGCCGACGATCCGGGCGCTGCCGGTGTCGGAGTCGTTGGCCGGGTCCAGGTCACGGCTGAGCGTGGTCACGGTGGCCTCCACGCCCAGGTCCTGGATGGCGCCGAGGCGGACGGCGTCCACCTCCAGGCGCAGGCGCTCGGTGGCCCCCGGCGCCATGGCCGCGTCGCGGCGGCAGGCCAGCTCGGTGCCAGCCTCGATCGCCACCGGGGCATCGCAGGTCCAGCCGCTGGCCGGGGTGATGCGTACGCGGCCCGGGATGGTCTCCAGGGTGACGCGCAGCTCGGGGCGCAGGGCGTCGGCCGCCTGCAGGTTGGCCACCGCCAGGTCGAAGTGGGCGATGCGGCCGCTCGGCACCGGCTTGCGCGGGCTGTCCACCACCACGGCCAGGTCGGCGTCGAGGAACTGGCCCACGCGCAGCTCGGCCACCAGCGGGTCGTGGTCGGAGGTGCGCACCGGCACGGTCGGGTCGGCGGCGTTGTCAGCGGCGAAGTCGCTGTTCACGCGGGCGTGGTACAGGCGGGCCTCGGTGTTGGCGAGCGCGGTGTCGTTCACCAGCGCGTGGTCGAGGGTCTGGATGTTGCCCTCGAACACGTACGAGTAACGCTCGGCCGCGGGCTTGGTGCCGATCAGGTTCACCAGCGGGCGGGTCACGGCGCTGGCGCCGTACAGCAGCACTTCTTCGGCCGGCGCCGGCGTGCCGGAGATGATGCCCATCACGTCCACGTAGCCGTCGCTGAAGTCGAAGCTGTTGTAGTCGCCGATCAGCACCAGGTTGGCCGGGGTCTCGCCGGTCTGGATCGACTCGACCAGCTCCGAGAGCATCACCGCCTGCTGCTGGCGCTTGCCGCGCGAACGGTTGCCGGCGGTGAGCCAGGAATCGCCGCGGGTGGACAGCGAATTGACGTCCAGCAGCGACAGCGTGTGGTTGAGCAGCACGGTGATCGGGAACTCCTGGCCGTTCTCGCCGGTGACGCGCGCGGCCATCAGCAGCGGCGCGCGGTCGAACAGCACGCCCGAGGCGGTGCTGCCGTCCGGGGCCACCAGCAGTTCGGTAGTGAACATCTCGGTCACCGAATCCACCATCACCCGCGGCGCGCCGCCGGCCGCCGGCGCGGTCTTGAACAGGAAGCCCAGGCGCTGGCTGCCGCTGTTGGACGGCACGGTGGCGGTGTACTGCGGGTTGTCCGGGCAGGTGCCGAACTCGTTGGTGTTGATGGCCGAGGCCAGGCGGTCGGCCGCGGCCTGGTTGGCGATCTCGACCAGGCCGACGATGTCCGGGTTGCCCAGGTACTGGCAGAACACCTCGGACAGCTTCTCCACGCGGGTCAGGAAATCGCCGGTGAGGGCGAAGTTCTCGATGTTGTAGCTGCCGATGCGCACCGCGCCTGCCGGCGCCGCCGGCACCGCGCTGACGAAGGCGCCGCCGCTGGCCAGGATGCCGCTGTTGTCGCCCAGCAGCAGGGTGAAGTCGCCGCGGTCGTAGTACATCACGCCGGCCATGCCCTGCAGCTGGGTGCCGGCGTCGACGTTGAGCGCGGTGCCGGCCTCCAGGCCCAGGCTTTCCACGCGCAGGCGCTCGGGGTTGCGGTCGAAGCGCGGGATGCTGTTGCCTTCCGGCAGCGGCACCGCGTCGAGCGCGGCGATGCCGGGCTCGCGCGCCGGGCGCGGGGTGGTCGGCAGGGTGACGTAGAAATCACCGAAGCCGTTGGTCGGGCCGACCACGGTGGCGGCCGGCAGCTCGACGCGCATGCCCTGGTAGCGGCCCATCGCGTCCAGCGCGACGCCTTCCGACAGCACCGAGGCATCGATCACCACCGCCGGCGGCAGCGGGTTGCCGGTCGAGAGTACGGTGAAGCCGCTGCTGCCCAGCTGGGTCAGCGGGTAGCCGTGCGGGGTGCGCGAGAACTGGGTGATCGTGCCGCCCAGGCGCAGGCGGTTGCCGACGGCGGCGTCCACGGGCGGGGTGCCGCCGGTGAACACGAACAGGCCCTCGGCCGTGGCCGGGTCGCCGTCCTCGTCGTCCGGGGCGCTCTGCACGAAGTAGCCGTTGCCGCGGCGGGCGGTGACGATGCCTTCGGTCAGCACCTGGGTGCCCACGCCCAGCGGCGAGCCGGTGCCGGTGCCCTGGATGTCGGAGATGCGCACTTCGGCGACGACCGACAGGCCAATGCTGCCGCCGGTGCTGCGCGCCTGCGCGTCGGCCACGGTGAACGGCAGCGAGACGGCGCCCGGGCTGGCCGCGTCGACCAGCGCCTCGAACGAGAACACGTTGTCGCCGGCGGCGGCGTCGCCCTGCAGGCCGTCGTCGCGGAAGGCCTGGCTGGCGCTGCCACCGATCGCGCTCAGGTCGCCGACCACGGTCAGGCCGGTGGAATCAGGGTTGCGGCCCGGGGTCACGGTGACGGTGAGCAGGGTGGCGTCGCCGTCGGCCAGGCTGGCCGGGCTGGCGCTGCCGTTGCCGACCGGGTCGGTGGGGTCGCTGCTGCCGGCGCAGACGTTGAACGGCGAGGCGCTGTTGCGCGGCGCCGGGGCCACCACGGTGAAGTCGGCGCCGTTGTCGTCGGTGTCGGTGCAGCCGCCGCCGGCGCGCAGGGCCGCCGTGGTGGCGGACAGGGCCGGGGTGGAGGTGCCTTCGGGCAGGTTGTTGGAGCCGAAGCCGACGCGGTCGATCATCAGCGCCAGCTGGCCCTCGCTGCAGGGCGCGGCGGCGGTGCCGCAGCCCAGGGGCGCGGTGGCGTCGACCAGGGCGACCTTGCCGCTGGCGCCGGCGAGGTTGGGCGAGGTGTTGCTGGCGTCGGGCGCCACCGGCAGGGCGACGCCGTTCGCGCCCGAGGCCAGCTGCACCAGGTAGTACTGGCCGGGCTGCACGGTCGCGGACGGCAGCGCGAAGGCCTGGGTGAAGCCGCCGGTGGAGGAGCCGTACTGGATCGACTTGCCGGCCAGCGACACGGGCGCCTGGCTGCGGTTGAAGATCTCGACGAAATCGTGCGTGTACGGCGCGCCGGAGTTGCCGCCGCCGCCGTAGACCTGGCTGAGGGCGAGGTCGGACGCGGCCCAGGCCGGGCTCGCGAGGCACAAGGCAAGGATCGTCGCGGCCAGCGGGCCGCGGTGGGTCGGGTTCATGCGGTGTCTCTCCCCAGAGGTAAGCGGTGCTATCGGCGGACAGCCCGCCAAGGGGTCGGAATTTATCCGAATTCGGGGTCAGAAGCGTGACAGGGGGCAAGAAAAACCCGCCGCGGGCACAGCCCGGGGGTCTTCACATACCATGGACCCCCTGTCCGCCCCCCCCCTGCCGACCCCGATGACCTCGCCCGACAACCTCCGCCCGCTGGAGGACGCCATCACCACCGACCTGCGCGAGCGCCTGACCTACGGCGGCTACCTGCAGCTCGACACCCTGCTGGCCGCCCAGAAGCCGCTCTCGGACCCGCCGCACCACGACGAGATGCTGTTCATCGTCCAGCACCACGTGGCCGAGCTGTGGATGAAGCTGCTGATCCACGAGCTGCGTGCCGCCATCGCCTGCCTCAAGGCCGACCAGCTCGACCCGATGCAGAAGATCCTGGCGCGGGTGAAGCAGGTGCAGCGCCAGCTGACCGAGCAGTGGTCGGTGCTCGAGACCCTGACCCCGGCCGACTACCTGCAGTTCCGCGACGTGCTGGGCCCGGCCTCGGGCTTCCAGTCGCTGCAGTACCGGCTGGTCGAGTTCCTGCTGGGCAACAAGAACGCCGGCATGGTGAAGGTGTTCGAGCACGACCCGGCCGCCAGCGCCGCGCTGACCGACGTGCTGCAGGCGCCCAGCCTGTACGACGAGTTCCTGCGCCACCTGCACCGCCGCGGCCACGCCGTCCCGGCGCGCTGCGTCGAGCGCGACTGGTCGCAGCCGCACGCGCGCGAGCCGGGCCTGATCCCGGTGTTCAAGGCCATCTACGAGGACACCGACACGCACTGGGAGGCCTACGCCACCTGCGAGCAGCTGGTGGACGTGGAGGGCAGCTTCCAGCTCTGGCGGTTCAGGCACATGAAGACCGTCGAGCGGATCATCGGCTTCCGCCGCGGCACCGGCGGCAGCTCGGGCGTGGGCTTCCTGAAGCAGGCGCTGGAGCTGACCTTCTTCCCGGAACTGTTTGAAGTGCGGACGGTGCTGGGCCAGCCGGGCTGAACGAATCGCGGGTGGCTGTTAGGATCGGGCCCTTTGCTCAATCCCGAGGAGCCCGCATGACGCCCGCCACCCCCGAAACCGCCGCGCCGCGCGGCTGGGTCGCCCGTTCGCTCGACCTGGTCGAGCGCATCGGCAACAAGCTGCCGGACCCGGCGGTGCTGTTCCTGCTGCTGATGCTGGTGGTCTGGGCGGTGTCCTGGGCGATGTCGGGCATGAGCTTCGACGCGCTCGACCCGCGCACCGGCAATCCCATCGAGATCAGGAACCTGCTGGCTGGCGCCTCGCTGACCGGCTTCATGGCCGCCATGGTCAACACCTTCGTCACCTTCCCGCCGCTGGGCGTGGTGCTGGTGGCGATGCTGGGCCTGGGCGTGGCGGAGCATACCGGCTTCATTTCCGCCGCCCTGCGCGCCGCGCTGGTGGTAACCCCGAAGATGCTGCTGACGCCGGCGCTGATCGCGGTCGGCATCCTCAGCCACATCGCCGTGGACGCCGGCTACGTGCTGGTGATCCCGCTGGGCGCGGTGATCTTCTACGCCGCCGGGCGGCATCCGCTGGCGGGCATCGCGGCGGCGTTCGCGGGCGTGTCGGGCGGCTTCTCCGCCACCTTCTTCATCCCCAGCAGCCTCGACCCGCTGCTGTCCGGCCTGACCCAGGCCGCGGCCAACCTGACCGACCCGGCCGTGGTGGTGAACCCGCTGAACAACTACGTGTTCACCACCGCCTCGACCTTCCTGATCATCGCCATCGGCTGGTTCCTCACCGACCGCGTGATCGAGCCGCGCCTGAAGGCCACGAAGGTCGATGGCGACCCGGCCGAGATGCCCAAGCTCGACCCGCTGACCGCGGCCGAGAAGAGCGGCCTGGGCTGGGCGGCGATGGCGATGGCGATCGTCGCCGCGGGCTTCCTGGCGACGGTGCTGCCGGAAGCCTCGCCCTGGCGCGCGCCGGCGGGCACGGCGCTGCTCGAGGGCCAGAGCAACCTGCTGGTGGCGCAGGCGCCGCTGATGCAGTCGATCGTGCCGCTGATCTTCATCTTCTTCCTGGTGCCGGGCGTGGTGTACGGCATGGTCTCGGGCACCGTGAAGAACCACCGCGACGTGGTGCAGGGCATGGCCAAGGCCATGAGCGGCATGGGCTACTACATCGTGATGGCCTTCTTCTGCGCGCAGTTCATCTACGCCTTCGGCCAGTCCAACCTGGGCGCGCTGCTGGCGATCGAGGGTGCGAACGGGCTGCGGGCGCTGGGCCTGCCGCTGGGTTTCACCCTGGTGGGCATCGTGTTCCTGTCGGCCTTCGTGAACCTGCTGGTGGGCTCGGCCTCGGCGAAGTGGGCGCTGATCGGCGCGGTGATGGTGCCGATGCTGATGGAGCTGGGCATCTCCCCCGACCTGACCCAGGCCGCCTACCGCGTGGGTGACTCGTCCACCAACATCATCACGCCGCTGCTGCCGTACTTCCCGCTGATCGTGGTGTTCTGCCGCAAGTACGTGAAGTCGAGCGGCATCGGCACCCTGGTGGCGCTGATGCTGCCGTTCTCGGCCACCCTGCTGGTGCTGTGGACCGCCTTCCTGCTCGGCTTCTGGGCGCTGGGCATCCCGCTGGGCTTCGGCGCCAGCTACGAGTACGTCCCGGCCGGCTGAATCGTCCTCCCGGCCCGTTCATCCGGCGGGCCGGGAACCTGACGGTGGTTTGACGCGCGCGGCCCATCCCGGGTACACCTTGCCGGCCTTCACAGGCCGGCCGGGGCCAGCCGGCCCGGCGTCGCCGGAACCATAACCACAAGAAACCCAGGGGAGAGACCGCATGAGCGGTAGCACCAACCAGCCCACCGAGCACTTCACGCCGCCGCCGGCGGGTGAATTCCTCGGCCATCCGAACGCGCTGTGGAACCTGTTCGCCACCGAGTTCTGGGAACGCTTCATGTACTACGGCATGCGCGCCATGCTGGCGGTGCACGTGGCCGCGGCCTTCTTCGCGCACCTGGGCGACGGCGCCCGCGCCCAGGCCAGCCTGACCTACGGCGGCTTCACCTCGCTGGTGTACATGACCGGCATCGCCGGCGGCTTCGTCGCCGACCGCATCCTGGGCTACCAGCGCTCGATCATGCTCGGCGGCGCGCTGATGGCCGTGGGCAGCTTCATGCTGATGGCGCCCGACCTGACCACCTTCGTGATCGGCCTGGCCGTGATCGTGGTCGGCAACGGCCTGTTCAAGCCCAACATCTCGACGATGGTCGGCAAGCTGTACGCGCCGGGCGACGTGCGCCGCGATTCGGGCTTCACCATCTTCTACATGGGCATCAATGCCGGTGCGTTCTTCGCGCCGTTCATCTGCGCCTCGTGGATCGGCCAGACCTACGGTTACCGCTGGGGCTTCTTCTCGGCCGGCATCGGCATGATCCTGGGCCTGATGACCCTGCAGCTGTTCAAGGGCTGGCTGGGCCATGTCGGCACCGCGCCGGAGGGCAAGAAGGGCTTCGGGCCGGTGGTGCAGGTGTTCCTGGCCGCGGCCGTGATGGTGGTGCCGGTGTACTACCTGCTCAGCAAGAGCGACGTGCTGGGCGGCCTGCTGATCGCGATGATGCTGGCCCTGGTGGCTTGGTTCGTCTACAGCGGCGTGCGCAGCGGCAGCAAGGTGCAGCTGCACCGCTACATCGCCATGCTGATCCTGTTCGCCGCCAACATCCTGTTCTGGGCGCTGTTCGAGCAGGCGGGTTCGTCGCTCAACTTCCTGGCGCAGGACTTCGTGCGCATGCCGGAAGTGACGATCTTCGGCTGGCAGCCCACCTTCGAGGTGTTCCAGTCGGTGAACCCGGTGTTCATCATCCTGCTGGCGCCGCTGTTCGCCTCGCTGTGGATCAAGCTCGACAAGGCCGACTGGAACCCGTCGATCCCGCGCAAGTTCGCCTACGGCATGGCCGGCGCCGCGATCGGCTTCTACGTGCTGGTGTTCGCGATCCAGAACTTCGTCGACGCCGGCGGCAAGATCAGCTGGGTCTGGCTGACCCTGACCTACCTGATCCACACGATGGGCGAGCTGTGCCTGTCGCCGATCGGCCTGGCCATGGTGACCAAGCTGGCGCTGCCGAAGGAAACCGGCCTGGCCATGGGCGGCTGGTTCCTGTCGATCGCGATGGCGAACTTCGTCGCCGGCCGCATCGCCGCGATCGCCTCGGGCGGTTCGGGCGAGGAAACGGCCAGCTCGCTGGTGCAGTACGCCAGCACCTTCAACCAGCTGTTCATCCTGGGCATCGTGATCGCGGCGCTGTTCTTCATCGCCGCCCCGCTGATCAACAAGCTGATGCACGGCGTCAAGTAAGCCGCGCCAGCGCGCTCCATGCGTTGCACGAAGCCCCGGCCCCGCGCCGGGGCTTTCTCGTTCAGAGCAGGTGGCGGAGGTCGGGGAGGTATTTCTCGAGCGAGCCGGTGTTGACGGCGACGACCCGCTCGCTGCGCCGGAGCAGGCCGCGGTCGAGCAGCTGCGGCAGCGCGGCCAGGCAGGCGGCGCCCTCGGGCGAGATCCAGTGGCGGCGTTCGCGCCACACTTGCGACAGCTCGCGCGCGGTGTCGGCTTCCGAGACCGCGATGGCCGCGCCGCCGCTGGCGCGGATGACCTGCAGCACGCGGAACTGGCCGACGCCGGCCGGGACGTTCAGGCCGGTGGAAATCGTGGGCCCGGTTTGCGGCAGGGCGTGGGTGTCGTCGGCGCCTTCGTCGAAGGCGCGCACCAGCGGCGTGGTGACTTCGGACTGCACGCAGAACATCTTCGGGCGGCGGGAATCGATGAGCCCCAGCGCCTCGAGCTCATCGAAGGCCTTCCACATGCCCAGCACGCCGGTGCCGCCGCCGGTGGGGTAGACGATGGCGTCGGGCAGGGACCAGCGGGTTTCGCCCGGCGGCGGCTCGGCCATTTCCAGGCCCAGGGTCTTCTTGCCTTCGATGCGCCAGCCCGGCTCCTGGAAGGTGGCGCAGTTGAACCAGCCGTTGGGCCAGTAGTCGGCCTTCAGTTTGGCGGCGGCCTCGCGGATCGTGCCTTTCACCAGTTCGAGGTGGATGCGGCCCGGGTGCAGGCGGGTCATCGCGGCGACCTGGCCAAGGATGGGCATCGGCGTGTCGTCGGGCATCGCCACCACGACGTCCATGCCGCCGGCCAGCCCGTAGCGCACCAGCGAGTCACCGGCGTTGCCCTGGGTGGGCACCGCCAGGCGGGTGAGGCCGGCGCGCCGCGCCATCGCCACCACCATCGCCATGCCGCGGTCCTTGAAGCTTTGCGTCGGATTGGCGCCGTAGCCCGGGTGGGCGCGGCCTTCGTCCTTGAGCTGCAGGCGCAGGCCGGCCGCGCGCGCGACGGCATGGTCGCCGTAGTCGAGCAGCGGCGTGTGGCCTTCGCCCAGCGCGACGATGTGGGCGGCGTCGGCGGGATCGGTGATGTCGAGCGGCATCAGCGCACCGAAGCGCCACATGTCGCGGCGGCGCGGGTCGTACCAGGCCGCGCCCGGCTTTTCGCGGGCCAGGCGCTCGAGGTCGAGCACCATCTGCACCGGCCGGCCGTCGACCGGGTCGAGGTTCATCGGCGGGTCCACCGGATATTCGATCCCGGAGCCAACGCCTTCCAGGCAACGCAGGTATCCCATCCCTTGATTCCTTCGTCGGAAGCGGTGCCGCTGCTAGCGCGTCACGGCCTCGGCGTCGCCGAGCAGGCCGATCAGCCGCGAGAGGGCGGCGCGGTCCTCGGCGCCCAGGTTCGACAGCAGGCGGCGTTCGTAGGCTAGCGCCGCCGGCGCGACCTCGGCGTAAACGCGCTGGCCTTCCTCGGACAGCTCCAGCACCGAGCGCCGGCGGTCGCTGCCGTGGGTGCCGCGGGTGATGCGGCCGGCGGCCAGCAGGCTGGCCACGGCGCGGCTGACGGCCACCTTGTCCATGGCCGTGCGCTCGGCCAGCTCGCTGGCCGACAGGCCGGGGTAGCGGCCCAGCACGGCCAGCAGCCGCCACTCGGTCACGCCCAGGTCGAAGCGCTCGGCGTAGAGCCGGGCGATGTCCTGGCTGATGCGGTTCGACAGCACCGACAGCCGGTAGGGCAGGAAGTGCTCGAGGTCCAGGATGTCCCGATCAGGCATTGCGGCACCGCGACTTGCAAATGGTTACA
>ERZ1066122.1079-NODE-1079-length-23901-cov-9.523861_pt1 | contig 23901 bp, 17 predicted proteins | sample MGYA00382769_ERZ1066122 | MGnify/ENA primary metagenome ERZ1066122 (study PRJEB33369, sample SAMEA5778352) | biofilm metagenome | biome: Industrial cooling water; feature: Water cooling tower basin; material: Biofilm | place: United Arab Emirates | collected... | reverse complement strand
CCACCCGCCCGGACGGTGTGCAAGTAGTGGCAACCAAAGACGGCACCCACGTCGAAATCGAGCGTGGGCTGCTGCGGCCCATCATCAAAGGCTCGAAGGTGAAAGTGGGCAAGCCGTGCTACACGGGCGCCTATATCGTGTTTCCGTACGAGACCACCACCGGCAAGCCCGCGCTGCTGGCCGAAGCGACGTTGGCCGCCCGCTACCCGCGCGGCTACGCCTACCTCAAAGCGCGCAAAAACGAGCTGGACCGGCGCGACAACGGCCGCCCCAACGCGGCCGGGTGGTACGCCTTCGGCCGCTCGCAGGCGCTGGAATCGGGGTTCGGCGAGAAGATCATCTGCCCGCCGATGGCGCCCGAGCCGACCTTCGTCGTGTGCCGCGACGCCGACGCTACGGTATATTCGGCGTATTTCATCAAGTTCAGCGGCAACCTCGATGCCCTCGCCGCGCAACTCAACTCCGAGCGGATGCGCCGGTACGTGGCGTCCGGCGCCCGCGACCTGCTCGGCGGCTGGAAAGGCTATACCAAGAAAACGATTCAGGATTTTCCGATTGACGTGACGGCGTTGTGATGAAGCAGTCAGCCGTAAGCTGCAGGCTGTGAGCCTTTTTGCTGTTAATTGAGCGCGTTAGCTACTCGCGTTTATCTCGATTGTTTTTGACAACGCTCTTAGTCACTCCCCTCCCCCCACCCTCTTGCCGCCGATGATTGTCGTTACCGGAGCCGCCGGCTTCATTCCGTCTTGCCTGATTGCGCGCCTCAACGCGGCCAATTTCAACGACATCATCGCTGTTGACGACTTCGGCGCGCGCCCCGACAAAACGCCCAACCTGGCGGGCAAGCGCATTACCGCCTTCGTGGAACGCGCCGACTTCTGGGCGTGGCTCGACGCGCACCACGAGCAAGTGGAGTTCGTGTTTCACCTCGGCGCCCGCACCGACACTACCGAGTTCGACCGCGCCGTGCTCACGGAGCTGAATCTGGCGTATTCGCAACGGATGTGGAAGGTGTGCTGCCGCTATCAGCTACCGCTGGTGTATGCCTCGTCGGCGGCCACTTACGGCGCCGGCGAGCTGGGCTACTCCGACGAGGACGACGCGCTGCCCAGGCAGCTCCGTCCGCTCAACCCCTACGGCGATTCCAAAAACGACTTCGACAAGTGGGCGCTGGTGCAGCCCGTGAAGCCATTTTTTTGGGCGGGGCTGAAATTTTTCAACGTCTATGGCCCCAACGAATACCACAAGGGCCGAATGGCGTCGGTAGTGTTCCACGCCACCAACCAACTGCTGGCGGGCGGCCCGGTAAAGCTCTTCCGCTCGCACCGGCCCGACTACACCGACGGCGGCCAGCGGCGCGATTTCGTGTACGTGAAGGATGTGGTAGACGTGTGTTTTCATCTGATGCTGACGCGGCGCGGCTCCGGCCTCTACAACCTCGGCTCGGGGCAGGCGCGCAGCTTCCGCGAGCTGGCCGAAGCCGTATTCGCGGCGGCCGGGCAGCCAGTCAACATCGAGTACATCGACATTCCGGCCGACATCCGCGCCACGTACCAGTACTTCACCGAAGCCCCGATGGCCAAGCTCCGCCGCCTGACCGGGTACGACCGGCCGTTTACGAGCCTGGAAGAGGGAGTAGCCGATTACGTGCGCGGCTACCTACTTGGCACCGAACGGCTGTATTTTTAGGCGCCGTACCCGCTAGCACGGGGCGCCGGCCCCGTCGCGTCACCAACAACAGGGGCTCCAGCCCCAACACCGCTAGAGCGTAAGCGGCAAGTTCCCACCCTCCATCACCCCGATTTTTCTCTCCTGATGCGACACTTTTTCGCTTGCTCACTAGCGGCGTTGGCCGTCCTGCTGGCGCCGGCCGCACAGGCCAACAACCTTCAGGTGCAGGTCTCTACCTACGCCACGGTACCCGGCACCGCCGACCAACTGTACCTGACCGTCAACCTGGGGTGGGAGCACTCGTGGCGCGACTCCGAGAATTGGGATGCCGCGTGGGTGTTCGTCAAGTACCTCGACCGGAGCACACCCGGTGCCGAATGGCGCACGGCCACCCTCGCCACCGCCGACGCCGACCACCTCGTCACGCCGAGTTTCGTGCTCAACGCTGCCGCCGACGGTAAGGGCGCCTTCGTGTACCGCGCCACGCCTGGCAACGGCATTGTCAACGGCCTCGTCACGCTCCGCTGGAATGGCGCCGCCGACGGCGTACAGTTCAACGCGATGAGCCATTTCGACGTGCGCGTACTGGGCGTCGAGATGGTGCATATCCCCGAAGGCCCGTTCAATCTCAACGCGCTCGAATCCGGGCCGCTCACCAACGAGTTCGTGTCGGTGCAAGGCTCGCTGAGCAGCGTCACGTCGGAGGGGGCACTACCGGCCGGGGCCATCCGGTGGGTAAACGACACCGGTACCGGCGGCACCGGCCACGAACTGAGTGTGGGCAGCGTGAGCTACCCCGGCTCGGCGGCGCTGCCCCCCACTTACCCCAAAGGCTACGCGGCGATGTACTGTATGAAGTACGAAACCACGCAGGGCCAGTACACCGATTTCCTTAACACCCTGACCCGCGCCCAGCAGCAACGGCGGGTGGCCGTCGATATCAGCGCCGACGCGCCGGCGGGCGGCAAGACCTACGTCACGGCCGATGCCACGACCGCCGCGCAAGCCTTCCGCAACACGATTCAGTGCCCGGCGTTCGGAATGGGCACTATCGACCCGGTGGTGTTCTTCTGCGACCGCCCCGACCGCGCGCACAACTTCGCCATCTGGGCCGATTGCGCCGCCTACCTCGACTGGGCCGGCCTGCGCCCGCTCTCGGAGCTGGAGTACGAGAAAATCGCGCGCGGCCCGCTGCCGGTTGTGGCCAATGAGCTGGCGGGCGGCACCTCCGCCACCACGGCGGCCCTCACCATCAGCGGCCCGGAAGACGGCACCGAAACCACCGACGCGGGCGCCGCCTACGCCTACGGCTTTCAGAATTTCGTGGGCGGCGACGCCGGCAACGGCCCGCTGCGGGCGGGCATCTTCGCCACCGCCGCCACCACCCGTGCCCAGGCCGGTGCCGGCTACTACGGCGTACTGGAGCTGAGTGGCAACGTGTGGGAGCGCTGCGTGACCGTAGCCGACTCCGATGCCTTCCTGCCTACCAACGCCGCTGCGTTCAGCAGCCTCGTCCACGGCGACGGCCTGCTCGACGCGCAGGGCAACCACGACGTCGGCACGTGGCCCAACAGCACCGACGTGCGCGGCTCCAACTTCCGGGGCGGCAACTGGAGCCGCCCCGCCGAATGGGCCGCCGTCAGCGACCGCCAGTACGGCGGGTCGGCCGTCGCGGGCCGGACCAGCCACCGGGGCATTCGGGGGGGGCGCTCGGCGAGCAGCCTCAGCGGCCCGGCACACGGCACCAACGGCACCACTTTCGACGCGGCCAAGTACACCGGCGGCTCCTACGACGGTTATTCGGTAGGCGCCGTGACAGTGATAGTGGTGGGCCTGCGCGATGAAGCCGCCGCCCGTGCCGCCACCGCCGCGCCCAACCCCACCGCTACGGCCACGGTGCTGCGCCTCGACGAAGCCACTCCGGCCCTGCTCGACGGCACCCTCACGCTGACCGATGCGCTCGGCCGCCCCGTTCGCACGATAAGCCACCTGAGCGGCGAGGCCGTGCGCGTAGAGCGCGGGGCGGTGGCGCCGGGGGTGTATTTCTATCAGCTTACTGATGCAGGCCGGGGACGGGTGGCGACGGGGCGGGTGGTGTTTGAGTAGTGACGCAACGTAACGCGGCGCTACAGCTCCGTCATCGGCCCGTGCAGGGTATGACGACGGAGCTGTAGCGCCGCGTTACGTTACGCCTCACTTACCCGCAGTCCCACGGCGCCGCCTTCTTTCAGCACCAGCCGCGCGCTGAAACGCTGTCCGTCAGGCGACTTAAATCCGGCGATGACGGGCGTTTGCCCTTCGGCCAACAGCGTTTTTAGTTGATTGTCGGTCAGCGTCTTCCCGCGCGACTGGAACGGCAGCCGCCACTGGCAGCCCTCGCGGAAGCGGGAGCAGCCCCACGCCTCGCGCCCGCGCACTACGGTGTCGTGGGCGCAGGCAGGGCAGCGGCCCAGCACTCCGGCCGGGAGTGGGGCGGCGGTTTTCGGCTTCTTGGGGGCCGCTTTTTTGGCTTCCGGCGCTGATGGCCCGGCCTTGACGGGCCGTACGGTAGAATCGGCGGCGTCAGCCCCGGCTGGTCGCGGCACCACGGGCGCAGCGGCCGTCGGCGCGCCCGGCCCGAATCGGTTGGGGCCGGGGTTTTTGGCTACCGGCGGAATGGTGCGCGTCGGGCGGTTGTCGAGCGTGACCTGGCGCACCAGCTCGCTCACCAGGCCGCGCAGCTCGCCCAGAAACTGGTCGGCGGGCACGTCGCCGGCTTCGATGCCGCGTAGCTTGCGCTCCCACTGGCCCGTCAACTCCGCCGATTTCAGGGTGGGGTTGTGGATGAGGTCGATGAGGGCGATGCCCGTTTCGGTGGGCAGCACCTGCTTGCCCTGGCGGCGCAGGTAAGTGCGCCGGAAGAGCGTTTCGAGGATGGCGGCGCGCGTACTCGGGCGGCCGATGCCGTTTTCCTTGAGTGCCTGCTTCAGGTCTTCGTCGTCGATCTGGCGCCCGGCGGTTTCCATTGCGCGCAACAGCGTGGCCTCGGTGTAGGGCTTGGGCGGCTGGGTTTGCTTGCGCTCGAGGGCAGGCTGGTGGGGGCCGCTTTCGCCCTGCTGGAAAATGGGCAGCACGGTCAGGCTTTCCTCGTCGGTGGGGCCGTCGCCGCCCTTGTCGGCGAGTACGTCGGCGGCTTTGCGGGCGGGCTTTTTCTTGCGCGCGCCGGGGTCGGCGTCGTCGGCCACGCCGCCATACACGGCACGCCAGCCCGGCTCCAGCACCTGCCGGCCGCGCACCCGGAAGGGGTGGCCGTTGGCGTCGGCCAGCACCGTGGTGTTGCTCACGACGCAATCGGGCGAGAGCGCCGCCAGGAAGCGCCGCGCGATGAGGTCGTACATTCCGCCTTCGGCGCCGCCCAGCCCGCCCGGCTGCGCGCCCGTCGGGATGATGGCGTGGTGATCGGTGACTTTGGTGTCGTTGAAGACGCGGCCGGTTTTCCGAATCGGTTGCGCCAGCAGCGCCTGCGTGAACTCGCCGTACCGCGCGCTCAGGCCGCGCAGGATGCCCGGCACCTGGCCGTACACGTCGTTGGGCAGGAAGGTGGTGTCCACGCGCGGGTACGTCACGAGCTTTTTCTCGTACAACGCCTGCACGGTTCTGAGCGCGTCGTCGGCCGAGAGGTTGAGCTTCTGGTTGGCTTCGACCTGTAACGACGTCAGGTCGTAGAGGCGCGGCGGCGCCTCCGTAGCGCGCTTGGTCTCGACGTCGGTCACGGTAAGCGGGTGGCCCGTAACCTGCGCCAGGGCGGCAGCGGCCTCCTCCTCTCGCTCGAAGCGCCCGTTGGGCTGGGCGATGGAGCCGAAGCTGATGTCGCGGTAGAGCGTCTTCAGCTCCCAATAGGTTTCGGGCTTGAAGTTCTGAATCTCGCGCCAGCGCTGCACCACCATCGCCAGCGTGGGCGTCTGCACCCGGCCCACGCTCAGCACCTGACCCGGCGGCGCGTATTTGAGCGTGAACAGGCGCGTGGCGTTGAGGCCGAGGAGCCAGTCGCCGACGGCGCGGCTCTTGCCGGCTTCGTAGAGACGGTCGAACTCGGCCGCGTCGCGCAGCTTGTTGAACCCGTCGCGGATGGCCGCTTCGGTGAGCGACGAAATCCAGAGCCGCCGCACCGGCCCCCGGTAGCGGGCCGCGCGCAGCACCCACCGCTGAATCACCTCGCCTTCCTGCCCGGCATCGCCGCAGTTGATGACTTCGGTGGCGTCTTTGAGCAGCCGCTCGATGATGCCGAACTGCTTGCGTACGCCTTCGTCGCTCATCAGCTTGATGTCGAAGGTGGGCGGCAGCATCGGCAAATCGTGCAGCGACCAGCGTTTCCAGGCGGGATTGTAGTCTTCCGGGTCGCGGAGCTGGCAGAAGTGGCCGAACGTCCACGTCACGCGGTAGCCGTTGCCTTCAAAAAAGCCGTCCTGCCGATTTTTCGCACCGATGACGTGCGCGATTTCGCGCGCCACGCTCGGCTTTTCGGCGATGCAGAGTTTCATAGCTGGGCTGTAGCGCGGACTTTGGTCCGCAGTTGAAACAACGCGCAACTGCGGACTAAAGTCCGCGCTACAGCTCTAATTACAGAAAAGCTGCGAATTCTCGATTGCCGGTTCCAGCCCCAGCAGTGCGCCCTGCTTCCACGCCTCACACGCCGGGCCGGCCTGTTTCAGCTCGTGGCGGGCGTTGCCGAGCAGCAGCCACGCTTCAGCGTTTTTGGGGTCTGCTTTCGTCGCCAGCGTGAGCTGGGCTTCGGCTTGCGCGAAGTTTTTTTGTTCGAGCTGTAGGCTGCCGAGGTTGAGGCGGAAGAGCGCCGCGTCGGGTTCGAGGGCCACGGCGAGCCAGAAATCCTGCTCGGCGCCGAGGGCGTCGTTCAGCGAGTGGCGCAGCAGGCCCCGGTTGTTGTAAACGGCCGCCCCGCGCCCACCCGCCCTGATGGCGGCCGAGTAATCGCGCAGCGCCCCCGGCGAGTCTTTCAACTCCTGCCGCGCGATGCCGCGCAGAAACAGCACCTGCCCGCGGTCAGGGTTGAGCTTGGCGGTATCGGCAAACGGCTCTTTCAACAACGCCGAATCGCCGACCTGCACGGCCTGCGAAAAATTCTCCTGATCGAGCAGTCGGTTGATGCGCTTGGCCACGGCGGCGGGGCGCGGGTCAACGGCGGGAGTCGCGGGCGCGGCGGCGGTCGCTTCGGCGGTGTGCGTCAGCGGCTTGCCGTATTTGAGGAATGCGTAGCCGCCGCCCAGCGCCACCACCACGCCCAGCAGAAACCCGATGAAGCCCGCCGCGCCTTTGCCGCTGCTCGGCGGCCCGATCTTGACTTCGCCGCCGGCTCGGGCGGCGGCCCAGGCTTCCTCAATCTGTTGGGCGCGCAGCTTCCACTCGTTGGCCGAGCGGTTGGCGGCGTCGTACTCCTGCCGCCGCACGGGGTCGTTCAGGATGTCGTACGCGCTGAGAACTTCCTTGAACCGGTCGGTAAAAAACGGGCTGTTGGCGTGACGATGCGGCTCAAACTGGCTCGCGTACTCTTTGTAGGCCCGCTGAATATCGGCGGGCGTAGCAGACGATTCGAGACCTAATACCTGGTACAGATTCTTCATCTGGCGGACTGCTCGCGGCTCAACGGGGGTGATACGCGAAAAATGACAACCTCGGACACAACCGGCAAAAGTAACCGCTACCGGTCTGCCTTCGCGTTTTTGCGGCGGTCAGGGGCGTAAACATCTGCCGACGGCGGTATTTCGGCCCGCCGAAGCAACCGCCCTACGGCGGCCCGCCACGCGCGGGGCCGCGCGGCGAGGTAGTGGCCGTGGCCCGCGCCGGGCAGCAACAACAGTTCGTGCGGCCCGGCCAGCCCGGCGGCTACGGCGCGGGCTTCGGCCACGGTCACGCGCGCATCGGCGGTGCCTTGCACCAGCAGCGCAGGCACCCGCACCGCCCGGGCGTAGGCGCGGGGGTCGTGCCCGAACGCCCAATAGCCATGCTGCACACCGCCCCACAACGTGAGCAGCGCGGCCAGCGGCACCGGCGGCACACCCACCAGCCGAAACCGATTGACCACCGTCTGGTACGTGCTGCCGAACGGACACTCGAGCACCGCCGCCACGGGCCGCACGTCGGCCGGGTAGGTGGCAATGGCGCGCACAGCCGCCACCGCGCCCATCGACACGCCGAACACCACCACGCGCGGCTCGTGCCAGTGGCGGCGCAGATGGCGGCACACGGCGCGCACGTCGTCGGCCTCGCGGTAGCCAATCGTGACACTATTGCCCGAAGAGGCGCCGCCGCCCCGAAAATCCACCAGCAGCACCCGGTAGCCCATCTGCCGAAACGCCGTGGCTTCTGCGAGCAGGCTGCTTTTTTCGCCGCCGTAGCCGTGCAGCAGCACTACGGTACCGCGCGCGGGCGCGGCCGTGAGGGCGGGCGCCGCCCACGCACCGAGCCACTCGGCGGCTTGCCCGCTTTGCTGCGGCAGCGGCAGCCGCAGGGCGCGGTAGCCGGGCGGCACGGGCTGCGCCACGGGGCGCGGCAGCGTAACCCCGCTCAGCAGCAGCGCCGCGCGCCGCCCCGCCGACAGCCCGGCCGGGCCGGGCGTCCGCGCGTCGGTTGGGTCGGCGAAATGCGTAAACTGCCAGGCGTGCTGCCACGCAACGGCGTTGAGCAGGACGAAGGCTACGATGATGCCTGTCGCCGCTAGCCGCCCGCGCTTCCCTCGTGGCCCGGCCTTGGGAGGTTGGGCAGGTGAAGAGGATGCAGATGGAGCAGCAGGCTTCGCCACGGTCAGCGGCCCAGAAACGCCTGACAGTGCAGCGCCAGCGTGGTTGGGTCCACTCGCTCCAGCGGGTGCTGCGTGTTGGGCAGTACGCCCAGCTCAGCGATGGGCAGGGCGCGGAAGGCGGCGGCGGTCTCCTCGATGCTCACGGTGTTGTCGCGGTCGCCGACTAGGATACGCACGGGCTGCCGGATGCCAGCCAGCACCTCCGGCGTGAGCAGCGGCTCGCGGCCCAGGCCGTGCAGCACGTCGGCGGTGCCGCGCACCACGGCCTCCCACCCGGCGCCGGCGGCGTGGCGCTCGGCCAGCGCCGCCGCGAAAGCGGGCACTTTGGCTTGAATGGTGGCCGGGTCGAGCCGCGCGGCCTCGCGGGCGGCGGTGGCCTCATCCCAAAAAAACTTGGTGCCCAGCGTTACCACCGCCTCCACTAGCTCGGGCCGCCGCGCCGCCAGCGTCAGCGCCGCATAGCCGCCCATCGAGTAGCCGAACACGCGCGCCGGAGCCACATTTTCGGCCATAATCAGCTCGGCGAGATTGTCGGCGAAGTGCGTTAGCCGCCACGAGTCGGGCGCGGCCGGGCGCGCGCCGTGCCCGGCAAAGTCGAGCGGTAACACGCGAAAGTGCGCCGCGAGCAGCTCAGCCAGCGGCTGAAGCTGCTCGGCCGCCCCCAGCGCCCCGTGAAGGAGCACCAGCGGCGGCCGAAGGTCAGAAGCCGTCATCAGCTAGGGTTCAGTAAGCGACGGTTATTGCACCACCAGCTTCACCTGCCGCGTCTGGGCGCCGGCCGTGAGGCGCACCAGATACAGGCCGGGTGTCAGCGCGCGCGCGTCGAGCGACAGGCTGTGGGCACCGGCTGCTTGTGGGCCGCCCGTGGTGGGCGCCGCCGCGCGGCGGCCGAGCAAATCGAGAACTTCCACGCGCACCGGCGCGGCGGTTTTCAGCTCGTAGCGCAGCTCTACCGGGCCGGAGGTGGGGTTGGGCGCGAGGGTGAGTGATTTGGCGGCTACGATTTCCTCGGCGGTGCCGAGGATGGTGTAGGTGTACTGCCAGCGGCTCAGGTTAGTGAGCGTAGATAATGAAGTGCCCAATTGGCGAAGTTCACCAATTCTGTTCCAGCGAGTGTCGTACTGATAAGTCCGCACGTTGTCCAAGCCGTAGGTGCCCGTTGAGGCATCGTATGGTTCAACGTACATCGAATCGCGGTAGCCAGCCAAGTTGTAGACGTGTCGGTCGCGCCCTTGAATTATATCGTAGCTACTGGTAGCTGCGTTCCAGAGCAATGACCGCGCTATACGCACCGAGTCGTTGGGGAAATACGAAAATTCAAGCAGGTTATTCGGCAGGAAAGCGCCGGTTTGTGGGTCGGTATCTTGATACTCGTCGGTCAGGATTCGACCTTGCGCGTCGGTCGTGTAAAGCGTTTGTGAGTAGTTGACCCATACAGCTGGGCCGCCGCCCAGCGTGTTGTTGTTTTGCTCGAGCAGCCGTAGAATGCGGCCGTTGGCATCATAGTACGTGATGTCGCGGCGCGCATCTTCCCACGTCCCCAGAAACCTCGACTTGGAAAACATTGAGTCACGCTTTCCAGCCACGTTGTACGTATAGCGGAAAGCAAGCAGCGGATTTCCTAGTGAGCTGAAAAGCGTATCGTGCGTAAGGCGATTCTGGGCATCATAGGTAAACCTGCGACGCTGACGGACTGACCAGCCAGTACCGCTTCTATTTTCAATCAAACGCTCCAACGGTCGGCCGGCCGCATTGTGACGTAGGTAAGTCGTTCGGATCGTGTCGCGCCACACGGCATTTTGCCACTTCTGTTCTATACTCATATTCAGCACATCGCCGGGTGCGGAAACACGCCCCAACGGCTCATCAACGCGCTGAGGACGAACAGAATATACTTTCTGCGCGGCGGCCGGAGCCAACAGCCCGAGCGAAAGGACTACGCCAAGCGTAAACTTCTTCATTTGAGTGGAAAAACGACGACCGTCGCTGAATATGGAATGACACCGCCGACAAGACGGCCGATGCGTCCACAAAGATACTTTTTCCGCTCGACGAACTCGCCGCCGTGCCCGCCGACGAACGCACCGATGCGTCCACAAAGATACTTTTTCCGCCCCACGACCAAGCCGGGTGTAGCAAAAGTTGTCGCTGAGCCGCTACTTTTGCCTACGTACCCACACCAGGCCCCTCGCCTGCCCTACCCCTCAGCTCCTGACCGAATGAAGCGGTTTCTACTCATCGCCCTGCTGGGCTTGCTTTTCCTTCCTGAGAATGCCGTCGCGCAGCGGCGTAAGCGACCCCAGCCGGTGAAGCTCGGGATGACCTACGGGTTCAAGCTGGGAGCCAACTTCGCCTCGATGCCGGGCTTCGCGGCGGAGGCTTCCGGCAATAAGCAATCGTTTTCGCAGCGCATCGGCCCGGTAGGCGGCGGGCTGTTGAATTACCGCTTCACCAGCTTGCTCTCGATGCAACTGGAAGCCTTGTACTCCCCGCGCGGCACTAAGATCACCACCACCGGCATTTCGAGCGGCCGAGTGACGGAGGAAGTCATCAAGCTGACCTACGTCGATGTGCCGGTGTTGCTGAAGGCGAACGCCAAAGTGTTTTACGGTGAGGCGGGTATAGTTCCATCGCTTCTGGTCGATCAGAAGTACGCCGAGACAACGGTTAAACGAGAGTCAACCCCGAACGATGTAAAGTCGCTGGACGTTGGTTTTGGAATCGGTGCCGGAATCGAAGCTCCGCAAGGCGCCTTCTTCGGTGTACGCTATGTACGCAGCACCTCAGCAATAGGCCAAGGCGGGATATTCAATCAACTTGGCGGCAAAGACGTCGAGAACTCCGTCGTGCAGGTCACGGGGGGCTATATCTTCGGCAAATCGACTGGCCGGCGGCGGCGTTGAGCGCCCCAACATACCGAAGCGGCCCGGTGGCAAGTTGCCACCGGGCCGCTTTGACTTTCTACCCGTCGTGGGCCCAGCTGGGCTTGAACCAGCGACCAACTGATTATGAGTCAGCTGCTCTAACCGACTGAGCTATGGGCCCTGACGCGCCCCGGAGGGCGCGTTCCGGCCGCAAACCTACGGCTCAGCGGGCGGTTTCCGCCACGGCCACGCACATTTTTCCCTGTTTCCGGTGAGCACCGTTCCACCTCCGCATCGCTACCGCGCGCTGATTTTCGACCTCGGCGGCGTCCTGATCAACCTCGATTACGCGGCGCCCGTGGCGGCCTTCGCGGCGTTGAGCGCAGGCGCTGAGCCGCTTGGCTTCACGCAACGCGCCCAAACCCCACTCTTCGACGCCATCGAGACCGGCCTGCTCGACGACGCGGGGTTTCGGGCCGCCTTGCGGCAGGCGTACACCATTGCCAACGTCACCCCTGACGACGCCATCGACGCCGCCTGGAACTCGATTCTGCTCGATTTTCCCGCCCCCCGCCTCGAGCTGCTGCGAGCGTTGCGGGCGGGCGGCTACGAGCTGTACCTGCTCTCGAACACCAACGCGTTGCACCGCGCCGCCTTCGACGCCATTCTGCGGCGCGACCACCACCTGCCCGACGGCCTGCTGGGCTTCTTCGACCACGTGTATTTTTCGCACGAAATCGGCCTGCGGAAGCCCGACGCGGCGGTTTTTCGGCACGTCATCGCCGACCGGGGTCTCGACCCCGCCCGCACGTTGTTCATCGACGATTCGCCGCAGCACGTAGCCGCCGCGCGCACCATGGGGCTGGATGCGCTGTGGCTCCGGCCCGGCCAGGAAATCGCTGCTCAAACGCCTTTTTTCGATGCGCTTCGGGCCGGTGTGGCGGCGTAGGGCACCGCCCGAGTGGCGCCCCCGCCCCGAGCCGCCCGCTTGGCGAGTGGCCGCGCTGCATGTCGGCCTGTTCCTGCTGACGCTTCTGACCACCACCGTGGCGGGCGCCGAGTGGGTGCATCAGCGGCTGTTTCTCGTCACCGACGCGAACGATATCGAGTGGGGCGGGCGCCTGACGGGCGCGCAACTGCTCGACGGCCTGTGGTTTTCGGGGCCGTTTCTGCTGATCCTGACGGTTCACGAATTCGGGCACTTCCTCACGGCGCGGGCGCACAGGGTGCGAACGTCGTGGCCGTACTACCTGCCGTTTTACCTCGGCTTCGGGCCGGGCATCGGCACGGTGGGGGCCGTGATTCGCATCCGCGACCGCGTGTTTTCGCGCCGCGAGTACTTCGACATCGGCGTGGCCGGACCGCTGGCGGGCTTCGTGGTGCTGGTGGCGGTGCTGGTGTGGGGGCTGCTGACGCTCCCTCCTACCCTACCCGCGCCACCGCCGCCGGGCCTTCGGCTGGGGCACAACCTGTTGCTCGCGGGGCTTGAGTGGCTGTGCGGAGTGCCGCCGGAAGCTCACACCGCGCTTGCGCGGCAACCGGTGGTGCTGGCGGGGTATATGGGCGCGTTTTTCACGGCCCTCAACCTGCTGCCCATCGGCCAGCTCGACGGCGGGCACGTGGTGTATGGGCTGCTGGGCTACGGCCGGGCCGCGCGCGTGGGGTTGGTGGCGTTTGCGGGGCTGGTATTGTACGCCGGGCTGGGGCTGCTCGACCCGAGTGCCCCCCTGCGGGCGCTGGCGTGGCAGGTGCCGCTGTACGTGGCGCTGTTGTGGCTGCTGGCGCGGCCGGCCGTGCCTACGCCGCTGCTGGCGTTGCTGGTCGCGGGCGGAATGGCGGCGGCGCAGGTCGGCCTTAAGCTGCTCTTTCCAGCTCTCAGCGGCAACCCCGGCTGGCTGTTGCTGGCGCTGCTGCTGGCACGGGTCATCGGGCTGGTGCATCCGCCGGCCCCGCAGGACGAGCCGCTCGACGCGCGCCGTCGGCTGGTGGGGTGGCTGGCGCTCGGGCTGCTGGTGGTATGCTACGCGCCGAGTCCGTTTGAGTGAGGGGGAAGTGGTACGGGAGATTGAATAACCCAAGTTGCGGGTTATGCCCGTCAGGGGATACCGAACGGTAACAACCAATGACCCGACCACCAAAAGGGTCTCCGTCAGGGGATACCGACCAGACGTGGGTCGGTATCCCCTGACGGAGACACAGTTACATCGGTTAAATTCACTCGGCTACCATTCGGTATCCCCTAACGGGGATAGCCCCGAATAACCCGCAACTTAGACTGGATGGCGAGTCGCGCCACAAGTACATCCAACTCGGAGAGGGGGTCTGGAGCCCCTGGAGTTGGTACCGCGACGGGGCGCAGCCCCGTGCTAGCGGCTGTACCTCACTTTTCTTTCAGTCGTAGGCCAGAATGCCGCCCAGCAGGTTGCGGACGTTGGCGTAGCCCTGCTGCTGCAAAAATGCTTTGGCCGTGGCCGAGCGGGCGCCGGAGCGGCAATGCACGATGATTTCGCCGTCTTGCCAATCGGCCAGCTCGTCGAGGCGGCCGGGGAGCGAGTTGAGCGGAATGTTGACCGTGGGCGTGGGCAGCGCCTGCTGCTCGTGCTCCCAGGGTTCGCGCACGTCCACGATAAACGGCTGCTCGCCGGCGGCGAGACGCGCTTTCAGCTCTTCAACGGTGATGTCGGGGGCAGGGGTGTTCATTTAGAGGAAAAAGGGGCGATTGATAGTGTGGGATAGTGCTCGCCTTGAGCGCCCCGAAGCTACGGCACGGGCGGCACCGGAAGCGGCGAGCGGTGTGCGGAATCAGTCGGTCACGACCACCCGTACGCCCCGGCCGCCGCCCAGTGGGCGGAGCCAATACACGCCCGGCGTCAGCTCGCGCACCGACACGGCATCGGCGCCGGGCGGCACGGTGCCCACCGTGCGGCCCAGCGCGTCGAGCAGGGCGAGCGGTGTGCGGGCCGGGCCGCTCAGGCGCAGCGCGGCAGCGCCGGAGCGGCTCAGCGGGTTGGGCCATACGCTGAACGAAACGGCCGAAGCGGTGCCCTCGGCGGTGCCCAGAATGCCGTTGTGGTTCATCCGTGCCCGAATCATCAGCCGCCCGTTGCCGCGCACGAGGCGCCACGGGTCGGTGAAGCTGCGCCGAAACGTTTGGCCCGTCACGCTGACGGTATCGTTGAAATCGATGCCCAGATTGGTAGCCGCAGGCGGCGAACTCGCCACCTGCACCGACACGCCAACGTAGAACCGCCCGCTCACGGTCGGATTTCGGGGAGTACGAACCGTCCACCAGCGCCCGGTGGCGCGCAGGGTGTCTTCCGTCGGAAACTGAAACCCCACCGTCGTGAGCGCGCGCCGCCTCGGCACCCCCAAGCTGTCGTCCCATACGTTTACCGCCATCGGTGTGCCCGGCACGGCACCCCCGGCGATGTAGAGCTGGATGGCATCCACCTGGTCAGGCTCGCTGAGCGAGAAGCCTACGCAATACGCGGCGGGGCCGGAGGCATTGCCGAAATTCAGGGCGGCCTCGGCGGTGCCGTCGTCCTGGGCGTAGAAATCGGCCAGCGTGGCGGTGCGGCGGAGCGTGTCGTTGTAGCGGGTAGCGGGATTCGGCTCGCCGCTTTGCAGCCACACGGCGGCGGTCAGGGTCTTGTAGTCGGCGGTGAGCGGGATGGCGCCGGCCGGTACGCCCGGCCGGAAGGGCAGCGTGAGCGGGAGTTGCCGTACGTTGGCCGGCACGATGTAGGGTACGCCCGTGGCGAACGGCACCGTGGCCACCACGCCGCCGGTAGCGCGCGCCGTGAGCACTCCATCGGCGCCGAGGGGCGTGGGGTTGGCGAGCGGGTCGGGTTCGAGGTTGTTGATGGACGTGCCGAGCGTGTCGGGCAGCAGGTCGGTGGGCACGGGCGCGGCGTTGAACTGCCACACCGGCATCGCCGAATAGCGGCCGAGCGGCAGCCCGAGCGAGCGGCTCAGCGCCACGTCGTTGAGGGGCGTAGGCTGGGGCACCCGGTTGGCGTCGAGCACCACGTAATCGATGCTCCACGGGTCGAGGAAGCCGCGCTGGCTGCCGGTGGCCCGAAACCGGAACCGGAACGTGCTGGTCAGGTACACCGCCGGAATCGGGACGAACACCTGCGTGAAGTCGGTGTTGGCGCCGGTGCCCGTCTGGCGCCACTTGTTGAGGTCCCAGGTGCCCGACACGCCGTCGTCGAAATCGAGCGCCAGCGCGCTGTTGCTGCCGGGGGCATCCAGATTGCGGAGGATGCTCCCCGCCTGCACCCAGAAGCTGAGCACCACGCCGGTGCGCCCAACCAGGTCGATGGGGAGCGAAGTGAGCGTGTCGGTGCCGCCGATGACGGAGCCGCGCGCGCGCCCGAAGCGGTCCAGCCCGTCGAACGTGACGACGCCGCGCGTGAGCGGCTTGCGCGCGAGGGTTTCGTTGCGGAAGGCGCCGCCGGTGGTGTCCCAGATGGCCGGGTTGGGCAGCGGCCCGAAACGGGGGTCGGCAAAATCATCGAACACCGGCAACGACAGCGCCGCCGTCCGGCGCGCGGCAACTGCCGCGCGCACGGCGGCCGGGCGCACGGCGCGGGCCGGGTCGGCGGTGAGCGGCACGATCTGCTGCGCGGCGGTCGGCAACAGGCTGAGCGTCGGGAGCGCCGCCGTCAGAGAAACCAGCAGCGCGCGGCGCCGAATCGAAAAAGCGAAAAAGTGCATCAGCGGAAGGCGAAAAGAGAGCGACGGGCGCCACCGAACAACCAGCGAACGAAGCGCAACGCTGGGCAGCCGCAAAATATTTCGTGTGGAGCGCGGCTTTTTCCGAAGTCGGACCAGCGGCGACTGCCTGACTTCTACCAGACGGTTATTCCTCGGCCGGGGTGCTCTCCTGCGAGTTGCCGTCGCCGGGGTCGGCGCCCGTTACCCACACGTCCACAAGCTGGCCGGTGCGGACCTGCGTACCCGCCGACGGGCGTTGCCGCAACACGGTGCCGGCCTCGCCGCCGCCGTTTTCGTCGTAAATCACGGAGCCGATCTGCAGTCCCTGCCCTTGCAACAGAATCTTCACCTCGTCGAACGGCTGCCCGACGATGTTGTCGAGCGTGAATTCGTTGTTGCCCTGCCCGTCGCCGACCACCAGGTCGATGCGCGAGTTTTTCGGGATGCGCTCGCCGGGCTTCACTTCGTTGCCGTTGACGAGTTGCTTCAGCACGGCATTTTGCTGCAAATCAGGCACCGTGCTCACTTCGCCGAGCGTCATCCCGAGGTTTTGCAACGTGATGGTGGCGGTTTTGAGCGAAAGGTCGAGCAGCCTCGGCATCGGTACGAGCGGCGCCGTCCGCATCGAGACGGTAAGGTAAATCTTGCGGTTTTCCTTCACGCGGGCGCCGGGCGCGGGGTCTTGCGCGAGCACGGTCAGGGGCGGTTGGTCGGGGTCGTAGATCGAGTCCTGCACCACGAACCGGAGCGAGCGCTCGTCGAGGAAGTCTTCAACTTTATCCATCGTCATCCCCGTGATTTTCGGCACGGCGATGGTTTCGCCGTGGTGCGTCGTCCAGGGCAGGTAGCCGAAGAAGAAGAACAGCAGCAGCGCCGTAGCCGCAAGCAGCACGAGCACCAGATGCTTGAATACGTCGAGAGCGGAGTGGGCTTTCACTACCGGTGGTGATTCGATTGTTGAAATTATACGAAGCGTAGGGGCGGGCCTTGTGCCCGCCCGCGCACGGGGCGCGGCGCGCGACGTGCGGGCGGGCACAAGGCCCGCCCCTACGATGACGACGATGACGACGATGACGACGACGATGACGACGATGAGATTTCGACCGCGCGCCGCGTCCGGCCAAATTCCAGAATCCTGTCGATGAACTCGTACGGCGAATAGCCGGCCAGCGCAGTCTGGTGGAAGATGCACGTGGCGGGCGTCATTCCGGGCAGCGAATTGACTTCGATGATAATGACTTCGACCGCGCCCGTTGGCCGCACCCGCACGAACGCATCGATGCGCGCGTAGCCCTCGACGTGGAGGATTTCGGCCACGCGCCGCAGCTCTTTTTTGACCTCTTCGGAGATACGCTGCCGCTCGGCCGAATCGGGCGCGTAGCGGGCGGGCGTGATGTTTTGGCCCTCGCCCGCCAGAAATTTCTCTTCCAGGCTCAGCACCGCGCCCGTGGCGAGGGCCTCGCTGGCCTCGAAGACTTCGTAGGCGATGTCGCCGTCGGGCAGGCGGTGCGTGAGCAGGCCGCCCGTGATTTCGAGGAAATGCCGCGCGCCGTCCGGCCCGATCAGAGTTTCGACCACGAACTCGGTTTTGCGCGGAAATTCCTCGCCGCGCGAGAGCTTCAGCACGGCACAGTCGGCCGCGTCCAGCGCCTCCTGGTCGCGGAACATCAGGCGCGTGAAGGCGGTCAATTCTGCCTGATTGACAATCTTTTTTACGGCCGACGAACAACCATCGTCGGCGGGTTTGGCGATGAGCGGGAAGCCGAAATTGCGCTCTATCGCCGCGTAGAACGCCTCGGCGTCGGTTTGCCAGTCGGCGCGCGTCACGAGCTGGTGGTCGGCCACGCGGATGCCGTGCCGGCGGAGCGTCTGGTTCGTGACAAACTTGTTGATGGTCACGGCCGAGGCGTCGGCGCCGGAACCGTTGTAGGGCAGGCCCACTTTTTCCAACTCGCGCTGGAGGGCGCCGTCTTCACCGGGTCGGCCGTGCAGGGCGATGAAGACGGCTTTCACCTCCTGCGCCAACTCTTCGAGCGAAATCGGGCGCGGCGCGCGCAGGCTTTCCCCCGCGAAGCGGGCCGTGAGCGGCGCGGCCTCGCGGGCGATGTCGTCGAGGACGGGATGATGGCCGTGGCCCGCCTCGAAATGCCGAATCTGGTCGCGGATGTCGTCGGCGTTGTCTTTGAGCAGCAGGTTGATGGGCAGCACGTGCAGCCGCCAGCTTGCCGAGCTGCCGCTCAGAAACACCGGCACCGGGCGGTATTTGGCGCTACTCGCCAGCTTCTCGTAAATGTTGCGCCCGCTTTCCACCGAGATGTGGCGCTCCGACGAGTAGCCGCCGAGCACCACCGCCACGGGCGTACGGGTGTCGCCCTGCGCCTGCCGCGCTTCGAGCGCCGCGTCGAGGCGCCCGAGCAGCCCGCGCACTTGGTGTACGCGCTTGCCCTCGCGCGCCCGCGCCGCCAGCGACGTGCGGATGATGGTGGTGATGAGCTGACTCGGGTTCAACCCGATTTCGGCGGCCTGATGGAAGAAAAACGACGCCGGCAGCATCCCCGACGTGGTGTTGGGGTCGTTGAGGAAGATCTCGCCGCTGGCGGTGTAAAAGCCGTCGAGGCGCGCATAGACCGAAAACTGAAACGCCCGAAACAGCTCCTCGCACCGCTCGCGGATGCGCTGGATGTCGGCGGCGGGCAGGTTCATCGGCGTCACTTTGCGCGCCATTCCGGGCAGGTACTTGGCGCGGTAGTCGAAGACCTCCTGGCCCTTCACGATTTCGGTCGGCGGTAGTGCCAGCGGCTCGCCGTCGGGCGTTTCCACCACGATGCACGAAAACTCGCGGCCGTGAATGAACTGCTCGATGAGGACCTGGGATTCGGCGCTGGTCAGTGCCCGCAACATCACGGCGCGGTGTAGGCCCGGCCGCTCGCCTTCCGCCAACCGGGCAACCTCCCGGTCGAGCAACGCGAGCAGCTGCGCGGGGTGGTGTGCGATGGGGCCGTCTTCGTCGGCAAACCCGAGCTGCACCGGCAGCCCGATACCGGAACGTATATCGGCAATCTGCCGCACGAACTGGCTTTTCTGCGCCATCGACAGCCCCGTCCACTCCCTGACCCACACCTGTTGCTGAAACAGCGCCCGGTCAATGGCCCCGGATAATTCACCCTCGCTCTTGGCGACCGTAACGCCGATGGACGAGCCTTGATGCGGCGCCTTCACCACGACCGGCAAGTCCAGCTCCTCGCTGATTCGATGACACGCGAGGAACCGAGGCTCATCGATAATCTCCTCAAAAAAACGATTCCACTCGGTCTCTTCAATCACGCGGAAATCCGGCGTCGGGAAGCCCATTTTCTGCATCAGTTGCTTCTGCGCCACTTTATCGATGCCGATGGCCGACGGCAGCAGCCCCGCGCCCGAGTACGGAATGCCCGCCCAATCGAGCACCCCCTGGATGGCGCCGTCTTCGCCGTAGGGGCCGTGCAGGGTCAGGAACGCAAAATTGAAGAGCGCGCGGAAATCGCGCGGCTGAATCGGCTCGCCCACGGCGCGCGCCAACTCGTCCTGCTGGTGGTGGGTCAGCTCGCCGAGCGACTCGATATAGACCTGCCACGGCTCGTCGGCCGCTTCGGGCGGCGCCAGGTGCGGCACGGCGGCGGGCGGCGGGTAAAAATCGCGGATGGTGCCTTTGTACAGATACTGCCACTCGAGCCGGATGAAGTTGCCGAGCGAATCGACGAACACCGGCACGGCCGCGAATAGCGCCTTGTCGAGGTTGTCGAACACGGTGCGGCCACCGGCAAACGAAATTTCGCGCTCGCGGCTCGGGCCGCCGAAGAAGATGCCTACTCTGATCATACGGTGCGGCAAAGGTACCGGCGGGCGGGCGGCGCAGGGCGAGTACCTTCGGGCGTAATGCCGCTCCGCCCCACGCGGTGCCTGACGGCAGTGGCGCTGCTGCTGATGCTGAGCGCCTGCCACGGCGGGCGCTACTTTCTCTACAACGTCCCCGACCTGCGCGACTACCGCAAGTTCGCCGCGCGCCCTATCGCGCGGGGCAACGCGGCGCCGTTTCGGTTCAACGACGCCGTTGGGCGGCGCCACCTACGCCTGCCGCCCCACCTGCGGCGGCCCGGCCTGGACAGGTTTCTGCGCCGAACCGGCACGGTGGCATTTCTGGTGATTCGGCACGATACGCTGTTCATCGAGCGCTACTACCACGGGTACGCCGACTCGTCGGTAGTGCCTTCATTTTCGGTAGCGAAGGGGGTTGTGGCGGCGCTCGTGGGCATTGCCGTCGCCGAGGGGTACATCCGCAGCGTCCACGACCCCATCGCGCGCTATGTGCCGGAACTGGATTCGGCGCGGCTGGGCGCGGTCAGCATTGAGCATCTGCTGAATATGCGCTCCGGCGTCGCGTTTCGGGAAGATTACTGGAACCCGCTGGGCGATGTGGCGCGCTATTACTACGGCCGGCGCCTGACGCGGTACGTGCGCCGCCTGCGCGCCGCCGAAGCGCCCGACCAGCGGTTGGCCTACCAAAGCGCCAACACGCAACTGCTCGGAATGCTGGTGGCGCGGGCTACGGGCCGGCCGCTGGCGCACTACGCGCAGGAGAAGCTCTGGCGGCCGCTCGGGATGGAATACGATGCGTCGTGGAGCCTCGACCGCCCCGACGGCACCGAAAAAGCGTTTTGCTGCCTCAACGCCCGCGCCCGCGATTTTGCCAAAATCGGCCGTTTGTACCGGCGGCGGGGCGAGTGGCAGGGGCGGCAGATCGTGCCGCGCGAGTGGGTGGAGGAATCGACGGTTGACTCAGCCGAACGCGCCCGCAACGCCTACCGCGACAGCTACCACTGGCGCCACCGCGTGGACTACCGTCCGCCGCTCGCGGGCGAAACACCATCGGATAAGCGCGGAATGCCCGTGCCGATTCCTGATTTCTTTGCCGAGGGGATTCTTGGGCAGTTCGTGTACGTGTATCCGGCAAAGGACATCATCATCGTGCGCCTCGGGCGGCGCGCGGGGCGCACACCGTGGGCCAGGCTGTTTCAGCAACTGGCGAAGCTGAACTGAGTGGTGGCCGGCATCACAAAGTGCGTTCCACATCAGCTACGGCGAGTGGCGTAGGGAGATTACTTTCGGCCTTCGAATGCTCAGGCGGCTTACCGTCGCCGTTTCCCCTTTTCCCTCCGCAAATGCAGCGCATCTTTCTCCTGGCCATTCTTCTTTTTCTGGTCGGCTCGCCCGCCGTGTTGGCCCAAACCTGGCTGGCGCGCAACCCCGTGCAGAACCGCGCGGGCGTGTACCAATTCGTCATCAACGGCGTGGCCTACGTGGGTGGCGGTGAAGACGATACGGTTGCCTACGCCGATTTGCGCGCCTACGACCCGGCCACCGACACTTGGACTCCGCGCGCGTCGCTGCCGGGCGTGGGGCGTTCGGCGGCGGCGAGCTTCGTGGTCAACGGCAAGGCCTACGTGGTGGGCGGCTTCACCTTCGATGGCATCCCGGCGCCAATCCTGACCGAAACGTGGATATATGACCCGGCCGCCAACACCTGGACCGCCCGCGCGCCCTATCCGGGCAACGCGGGGGCGGGCGCGATGGGGTTTGCCATCGGCGGCATCGGCTACGTGGGCGGCGGGTCTGATTTCGACAACGGCACGAGCTACTCCGATTTCTACTCCTACGACCCGGTGCTGAATCACTGGACGGCCCGCGCCTCGCTGCCGGCGCCGCTCAGCACCCTCGGCGGGGCGTTCACCCTGAACGGCGCCGGGCACCTGGCCGGTGGGTTGCGCTTCTCGTCGGCGGGGTTTCCCGACATCACCAACCAGCACTGGAGCTACTCGCCCGCCGCCAATCAGTGGCAGCGCCGTGCCGATTTGCCCACTGACCGCGCCTACTGCGGCGCCCTCGCTACGGGTGGGTATGGCTACGTGGCCGAAGGGATAAGCAGCTTTCTGCCGCCCACCCCCACCCGCGACCTGCTGCGCTACGATGCTGCGGCCAACACCTGGACGGCCGTGCCGCCCGGCCAGGGGCCGGCCGGCGTGGGGCGGGGGGTGCCGGTTTTCTTCGCGGTGGCCGGCTCGCTGTATCTCGGCGGCGGCATCAATCCGCTCACCGACGACCTGCTGTCCGATTTCTGGCGCCTGCCCGGTTTCGTGACGGGCACGACGGCGCCCGCTGCCCCCGCCGCCTTCACGCTCGCGCCGAACCCGGCCGCCACCCACGTGCGGTTGCTGAATGCTCCGGCTGCCGTTACCGAGCTGCTCGATGCGGCCGGCCGCGTGGTGCGGGTGTGGCCGGTGGGCCAAACGGTCGGCGAGGTGGCCGACGTGCCCGCCGGGGTGTACCTCGTGCGCTGCGGCACGGCCGTACGGCGGCTGCTCATCGAACGGTAAATGCGGCGGCGGCCCGGAGGCGGCCTGAATATCACGCCGCGTCGGCTCCTATCTTCGCCCCCAAACCGCCACCCCAACCGCTTCACCCCAATGACCCGCTTCGACCAGTTTCCCTTCGCCGGCCGCCGCGCCGTGGTGCGCGTCGATTTCAACGTGCCGCTCGAAAAGGATACCTATCGCATCACCGACGACACGCGCATCCGCGCCGCCGTGCCCACCATCAACAAGATTCTCAACGATGGCGGCTCGGTGGTGCTGCTCAGCCACCTGGGGCGCCCCAAAAGCGGCCCGGCCGACAAATATTCGCTCCGCCACCTCGTGGCAAGCCTGAGCCAGACCTTCGGCCGCCCCGTGCAGTTCGCCACCGACCTCGACGCCGCTGCCCAGCAGGCCGCGCAGCTCCAGCCGGGCCAGATTCTGCTGGTCGAAAACCTGCGCTTCCACCCGGAGGAAGAGGCCGGCGACGACGCCTTCGCCCGCCGTCTGGCTGCTTTGGGCGACGTGTACGTCAACGACGCCTTCGGCACGGCGCACCGCGCCCACGCTTCCACGTCGGTAATGGCGCACACCTTCACCCCCGAAAACCGCCTCAGCGGCTACGTGATGCAGGCCGAAATCGACGCCGCCCGCCGCGTACTCGAAAACCCCGCCCGCCCCTACGTGGCCGTGATGGGCGGCGCGAAAGTGTCGGACAAGATTCTGCTCATTGAGCGCCTGCTCGATAAGGTTGATACGCTAGTCATCGGCGGCGGAATGGCGTACACCTTCGCGCGCGCCGAAAACGGCACCACCGGTAACTCGCTCGTCGAGGAAGACAAGATCGAGCTGGCGCGGCAGCTCATCCAGAAGGCGAAGGAAAAGGGTGTCCGCCTGCTGCTGCCGGCCGATTCGGTTATCGCTGACCGCTTCGCCAACGACGCCGATACCGACGTGGCAAGCAATCACCGCATCCCCGCCGGCTGGATGGGCCTCGACCTCGGCCCCGACGCCCGTACGCAGTTCGCGCAGGCCATCGAAACGGCGCAAACCATCCTCTGGAACGGCCCGATGGGCGTGTTCGAGATGCCCACGTTCTCGGTGGGTACCAAAGCCGTGGCCGATGCCGTGGCCCGCGCCACCGACCGCGGCGCCTACTCGCTCATCGGCGGCGGCGACTCGGCGGCGGCCGTCAACCAGCTCGGCTACGCCAACCGCGTGAGCTATATCAGCACCGGCGGCGGTGCCCTGCTCGAGCATATGGAAGGCAAGACGCTGCCCGGCGTAGCCGCGATTGGCTAAACCAGCCTCCTGACAACAGTGCGGCGCCGCCCGTCGGCCACGAATCCCGTGGCGGGCGGGCGGCGCCGGCGTGTGTAGCCCAGCCGGTGGCGCAGCACCCCGCGTGTGGCCCAGGGTAGCACTCCCTTCGGGATAGCCACCCTGGGCTGTGGAGCACAACCCC
>ERZ1066122.1076-NODE-1076-length-23961-cov-15.176274_pt1 | contig 23961 bp, 13 predicted proteins | sample MGYA00382769_ERZ1066122 | MGnify/ENA primary metagenome ERZ1066122 (study PRJEB33369, sample SAMEA5778352) | biofilm metagenome | biome: Industrial cooling water; feature: Water cooling tower basin; material: Biofilm | place: United Arab Emirates | collected... | reverse complement strand
CACCGTCCCGCTCAGCGGACAGGTCGGAGGATATCCGCGCGACCTGCTCGCCATCCAGCACCGCAGTCTCGGCACCCGCTCGGTCGAACGCGACTAGCGAGACCCGGACAGCCGCCCCATCAACGGTCCAAGACTCATCGCTCCAAGCCTCAAAGATATGGCCATGCTCGACGATCGGTTTGAGCACCTCACGGTTGGCGCCACCGCGGATCGAATTCGTCGACACGAGACCGGCACGGTGCAACTTTCCCGCCACCATCTGATCCCAAGCGCCTGTGAACCAGTAGCAGACAAGGTCGACCCCGCCAGGCACCTGCGGCCACGCTTTACGCAGTGCCCGCGCGTAATCCTCGCCCAGCTCTGCGATCATCTTTTTGTTGCCGAGGAACGGCGGATTGCCGACCACCACATCAGCAGGGGGCCAACGCGCACGCTGCGGCTTGCCGTTCGTGTCCAGAACCGGTTGGCCATTTTCGTCCGTCACCAAGACCGCATCCCTACACTCGATCGTATCGAGGTCGCGCAGGATCGGGTTCTTCGTGGCATCGAAGCCGTTGCGCCGCATCCACTGGATCTCACCGATCCACACCGACACGCGGGCAAGCTCGGCGGCATAGGGGTTGAGTTCGATCCCGAGCACGCATTCCGGACCGACGCGGGGGAACCCGCGCGGCAGACCAAGAGCCTCGGCATCGAGGTTTGCCCTATGCTCGATATCCTTCAGGGCACGCAGGGCGACGTAAAGGAAGTTGCCCGAACCGCAGGCTGGGTCCAGCACCCGGAAATTCACCAGACGCTCGATGAAAGCACTATGGATCGCGGCAGCCTCGTCCTTCAACTTCTCGGCCTTGCGCCTTTCTGCCGGCGATAGGAGACGCTCTGCAGTCCGCTTGGGAGCACTCTTGATTAGCGCGGTCATCTTGGCCAGCGCCGCGGCCCATTCCGTCTCGAGCGGATCGATGATGACCGGCTTGACGATCATCATGATCTTGTCGCGGTCGGTATAGTGCGCACCCAGTTGGCTGCGCTTGGCCGGATCCAATCCACGTTCGAACAGGGTGCCGAGGATTGATGGATCGATCTGTGACCAGTCCCGCAGAGCGGCCTGATAAAGATCTTCCACATCCTCCCTAGTGACCGGCAGAGCGGCGTCATCCTTGAAGAGGCCGCCGTTGAACCAGTCGATACGGGTGAAGCCCACCTTGCCGCCCTGGTTGGCCATCGCACCGAACAGCGTGCTGGCATTTTCGGCAAAGCTGCCCGGATCGCTGCGACACAGGTCCAGCATCTTGGTGAACAGGTGATCGGGCAAGAGCCCCACATCTTCGGCAAACATGCAGAAGACGAGCTGATTGACGAAGTGAGCGACCTTGTGCGGCTCATGCCCACGATCGCGCAGGCGCTGGGCGATGCCGGCAAACTCCCGTGCCGTTTCCTCGGTCAGCGCTTGCCGCGTCTTGCTGGGTTTGAAATCCTCAGGATCGGTGAAGGCCCTCTTCAGCCGCTCCCTGACTTCCGCATCTACAAGATCCTCGAGCGTGATCTCGTGCACCTCCTGCACCGTGTTGGTCCAGTTGGTATAAATACGAATTCGAGCCATGTCCGAAACGATCAGAAGCGGCGGGTTTTCCAGCGCGACCGAATACTGCAGCAACTGGGCAAAGGCCTTGTCGAGGTCCTTGCGCGGCCCCTTGTATTCCCAGGCGAAGCATCCCTTGCGCCAGACATCGGCCCAGCCCTCGCCACCTGTGGTCTTGGTCGCGCCCTTTTCGAAGGTGAACCACTCGCCCTTCTGGTCGGCCGTAATCGGGTCCTCAAGATCAAGCAGGCGGCACAGGTCGATGAAATGGCTCTGGGAAGCGGTGCGCTCCTTGAGTTCAACGTTGCGCCACTTGCTAAGGAATTCGTGCGGGGTCATGAGATAGCCTACATGCCCGAGATCATGCACTTTTCCAATCGCAGCATGATGGATGCTGCCGGCTTTTTCGCAAGGCCTTCGAGACGATTGATCCGGCATGGGAAGGGCAGTGGATCCGGCCCGAACGGACAATCGGCACCCGTCACTTCCGATCCTGATGAACGGATGCGCCACCGGCATCACGAGGTAAACTTGCAGATTGCGGTCACTTGTCCTACTAGCTGCTTGTCAAAGCTCAGGAACAAACTGGACCTCCCCATGCAACCACAGTCCCCCACACGTGCGAAAGGCAAGGCTTCCGAGGTCATCACCCTCGCATCGGCCCGCAACCTTCATCACGCCTGCAAGCACGCTCTCCCGCAAGGCGGTCGCCAGGCAAGACGAGGCTGCCCCAAGGCCAACGTGAGCGCACCTGCAGCACTGAACCTGTTTGTGACGATCAAATGGAGTCTGACCAAAACGGGCGAGGACAATTTCACAGCCCTGCGCAACCAGCGGTTCTGCCGGTGGCTGCGAACCCGATCAAAGCAGCTCGGCATCAACGTCAAGCCGACCTATGTCTACGCTCGGGAAGGCGATCACGTGCACTGGATCGTGCATGTTCCCGAGGAGCTCGTTGCCGAGTTCAAGGATCTCGTTCCTCGCTGGGTCACGAGCCTCGAGCACAAGGGCAAGGGCGCAAGGAAACGTGCCGAAAACCATGAGCCTGCTCCTGAAGGTGTTGTTGACATCGAGCCGGTGCGCAACAGCGTCGCTGCCCGCAAATACATCATGAAGGGCATCGATCCGCGGTTTGCCTTCATGTTCGGGCTCACGACAGTTGAGGCCCAGGGAACCGTGATCGGCCGGCGCACCGGCGTCAGTCGCAACCTTGGGAGGCCCGCTCGAAAAAAGAACGGTTACCGGGCGCAGAAGCCGTCGTGGTGGCATGGCAATGGCCGTTCCTTGCATGCGAGCTCTCCAGGAAAGACGCGGCATAGGATGCGGGGCAAATATACCCCACCCAAAAAATCATCATCATCAGCGTCCCGCCCGGCGATCTGAATCACCACTCTTTCGGAAGGGCCCTATGGCCCAAGTCCCCGCCCCGCACGATCAGAGCCGTCTAGGCATTATCTGGATTCTGCAGTTGAGCCTTGCATCAGGTCGGTGATGTGAAGGCAAGCCTCAGCCTGCCGGTTTCTGTCATGCGGATGTCCGAGACATTCCTTCCCGGGCGAACCCCGCATACCGTTCATATCCGTGCACACCTGGGTTGCATGGTGGCCTGCATGACTCGCCCCAATGCCGCTTCACATTCCTGCGTCCGGCTACCTCCCCGCATCCCATGACCCGACGCCGGATCATCGGCTGACCGTCCGACCAGCCAGCGATCTCTCACCTGACCGATGTTGCGTAGCGCAACCTGCAGTGGGGTGGCTCGGAAGACCTCCTAGTCAACAAGTGAATGAACAGTACGTCTCTATTGCATGTCCTTTGTAATGACCATGCGTAGGCGGAGTAATCCCGATAGCCGCCCCTGATCCACCGATCCCATGTCCACTCGATATCGAGGCGACATAGAATGAAAATTTCAGCGACACTTGCACATTGGAAACTGTCGAGGATTTCTGCGGGTTTCAGGCATATTATGCCGGAATTTACTTACAAAATTTTCATAACTTCTGCGATCCGCGCAAAATTCCTGTTGAAGCTGGATTCATTTATCACATATCATTTCTGCAAACAGTAATCACCGATAATGAATTACTGTATTAAATTGAAGGATAGTGATCATGGGAATTCCAGACGAACTCAAGGCAGACTCCGGCCTCAAAACTCATGTCCGTGATGCGATTCGTCCGCATCTCGACTTCATCGCTGAATGCAAATCTCAAGGCATTTCCGAAGCTGCTATCTATCGGCACCTGGTCAAGCAGGAATACAGCGTCGGATCGCGGAGCGGCTTTGGAGCAGCCCTCAAGTTTCTTCTCAAGGAACAACAGGAAAAGGGCACCGACAGGGTGTCTGACAGTCGGCTTGCGCCATCTGCGGGTTCTGCGTCGCCTCATCCGCAGGCCGCTGTGCCATCGGCTGATGTAAAGCCGCTGGGGGCGCCAACATCTGCCCACACCGGGATCAAGAACCGCTTCGCTGACGACCGCAATCCGCCGGCGTTCGGGACGCACTGAGCATGCCGTCCACCAGGTTCCTCTTCGTCATCGCTCCAGCCTATCGCGGCACAGGCAAGCCGCACATCTGCTGTCCTGTCCTGCTCGGCACACCTCTGGGTCGAGAACTCACCAGTTCCACGCGGCTTCAAGGCCGCCGGAAAACCCCCCGTCCTCACGGTGCCCCTCACCCTCTGAAAAGGAGAAATACATGGTAAACTACATTCAAAGGCTGCTCATCATCATCGTCAGCAATGCGGGAGGGCAGGGCAAAACGACCCTTGCTCGTCTGCTCAAGAGCCTCCTCGAGATGGCTGGCCAACCTGTTCAGATCCTCGACGGCGATGCGGGCAATGCCGCTATTTCCGTCATCGATCCCACGGCCGCTCGCCTTGGCTGGGGTGTCCAGTCCACCGTTAACGCGCAGATCGTCGAAGCCTTCAAGGACAGGCATGTGATCGTCGACCTCGGCGCCAATACCATGGCCTCGGCCCGCGAGATCGCCGATATGCTGCCCCAGCTTATCGAAGACTTCGAAGCGGTGGGTCATAATACCCTCGCTGTCTTCCCGATGACCCCCAACAAGGCAGGGGCGGCAGGTGCGCTCGAAAGGCTGACCCAGCTGTTCCCGGCCCAGAACAAGCTGGTCGTCCTGAACGATCTCGATGGGTCGGGCAATTTCGAGCCGCTCGACCTGCCGCTGCCGACCGCCAAGCTCGGGCACCTCGCCCCCGGGTTCATGGGTTACGTCGACACGCTTCGCGGGCGCTCGTTCGGCGAGGCGGTGATGTCACCTGCCTCCGATCACCAGATCGCCGCCCAGCATATCGCTCGGTGGATGCGCAGTTTCGGTAAGGACCTGCCGCTCCAGGCTGTGTTCGGCCCCGCGGTCAAGCAGCTTGGCCAGCTTCCCGCACCGGACAAGATCCGGTTCACGGTCGAAAGGGTGTCGTCGACCAGTGATGCGCAGCTGCTTGAGAATGCCCGTAAGACGACGATCCTCGACCTCTTGGACAAGCATGGCTGGGATCTCGTTCGGTTCCGGGACGCCATCGATGAAATCCTTGGGAACCAAGCATAGACTCGGAGTGGACGCCTAAATGTGCCTTCCCACGGAGCCCCGGTCGGTCTTCGGATCGGCCGGGGTTTTTTCGACCCCAAACAATCTGGGTGTGGCAGTTTCTTGGCGAAGTCAGGAACGGCGGGTGCAAAGCCCTCATAGTCGTGAAGCCGCCCTTCACTGAGATAGTCATGTCCGTCGGCTCGCGCCCCAGAGACGGTCATCCGTGGCCATCAGATCGAGCGTCGGTTTCCGCCGAAAGCCGCCATGCAGCTTTCGGGGTCGTGCACCGCACGCGCTCATGACCGTTTGTGGGTGGATAACGGAATGGCGGCTGTCCCGCACCGCTTGAAAGCCTGGTGAATGGAGGGAAGAAAAACCGGGCTTGCTCGCCTAATTCAAATAAGCTGAGCCCCCCAACGATTACGGTTGGTCGACTGCCAAATCGATCGCAAATCCCCAGCGCGAATAGGTGTCGACCAGATCGGGCTGCCGCGCGATCGCATCGGCGATGTCCTGCTCTGCCGTTGCGTCGTCCTGCTTAAGCTTGATCAGGCCGCGGAGAAGAACGGATGGCGCCTGCGACGGTGCGAGCTGCAGCGCTTCTTCGATATCAGCCCGGGCTTTTTCAAGCTGACCGGCGCGCAGATAATACATTGCCCGGCTGTCCAAGGCCTGCGCCGGGTTTTTCCCACGCTCGACCGCTAGTCTGCACGCTTCCTCACCTTGTTCCAGTTGAACCTCCCAAGTTCCGATAAACCAGCACTTTGCGTTGAACAGGGTCGGTGCGCTCGGATATTCAGCAAGCACGTTTTCGATCCGGGTCAGGCCTGCTTCTTTATCTCCCTCAATCGCGTCAAGTTCGGCCAATTCAAAGGCTATCAATTGCTGCGCGTCGGTGTCGCCGCTTTGCTGCATCAGCAAGTCTCTGGATTCGCTCAGCTGACTTAGGTGCGCCATCGCATTAGCCAGCCTGATCCCTGTGGAAGGCGTGGGATCGAGAGAATATGCGCTTTCCAGATCAGCCTTGGCAGAAGCCCAATCGCGCAGCCGAACATACATCTCCGCTCTTTGCCGGAAAAGTTCGGCCGATGCCTTGATGTCGACGGCAGAAGTTAGATCCTTGGCTGCCCCCGCGAAATCGTAGGTGGCCATACGAAATCTGGCGCGAGCGTGAAGTGGGGCGACTTCATCAGGTTTATTGGCGATCGCCTTGGCATAGGCATCCTCCAGCGCCTGCAACGCGCTGCGATCAGCTTCCCCCGCAAACCGCCATCTGCGCGGCGCATCGTCCGGAGCCGAAAAGGTTAGATTCTCTCGGGCGACGGCTGCGGCCTTGCGCCGCTCTTCGGGAAGCTGCTCAGGCGAAATCTCGCCACCTAGGCTGGTCACCTGTTCGAGAAACTCGATCTCACGGCCGGCCACTTGGACCTTGCGCGAGAATATTTTGCCAGCCGCTTCTGCCTCGAATTGTAACTTGCCCTTCACATCCAATTCGCTTGTTTCCAGCGGAAGCTTGACGCGCATCGAGTAGATGTCCGAAGTCCGCCGATCAACGGAAACCGGCACGTCCTGCCATTGCTTCTGGGATCGGTTAGGCGTGAACTTTGCCGCCTTGACCATGCGGCTTGGGGCGAATTCACTCCGGCTTTCTGTAAACTTGAAGAGCGGCGGGAACATGCCCGTAATCGTCAAAGTCGCCTCACTATCGTCGGCGCCCTGTTCGACTACAGTATCGATGATTTGGGCGCCCTCACCCAAGGCGGAAATGAGGCCATTGGCAAAGACCTCCTTAACCTTATCGCTCTGCCCATTGATCTGAACCGCCCGCGGCCCAACCATCGCAAACCTGATCGACCCGAGGACCGGAAGATCAATGCCAGCCGACCCGTCAACCTCCATCCGCAATTCGGATTCAGGCGCAAGCGGTAAGGACTGCGCAATCGTCTTCAGCGTTGCGCCGTCTTCCAGAAGCGGGAGGTAATACTCAAACGGCGGAACATTTCCGATGATGGCGATGTTGGCCCCTACCGAAGTCCCATCAAGAAAGTATTCCTGCCCGTCGATCACGGCCCTGACCAAGACATGATTGAACGCCCCCGGTATCGGCAAGGACTCAGGCACTGCGTTGCCCAGTTCCGTCGACACCAGAACGGCCTGCGCCTCGATCCCAAGCCGGTCCAGCACCGCCAGAAGCATTACCGTTTTGGCTTTGCAGTCACCATATTTCAAACGCCAGGTTGTAGCGACGCTCTGGGGGATATAGTTTCCTCCATCGAGCCCGTTCAACAAGTAACGGATGTCTTCCTGCACAAGCTCCAACGCGGCGACTGCCTTTTCGAGCGTTGAGACTGGGCGCGCGCCAATCGCGTCGACCTTGTCAGCTAGGTCGGTCAGCCCATCAAGGCTGCCTTGCGTCAGATAATAAGGTGCCATTCTTCGAGAAACGTCGGCCCAATCGGCGAAGGTTCCCACCTGAAGGGCGGGAGGGGTCCGGTAGCGTAGAGGTGCATCTGCGGGCGGCGGGTCGGAAGCGGGCAAAGGCAAGGCTATCTCAAGCCATCTGTATCCATCCCGGGCCACCGGCGGGCTGACCTCGACTGCCTTGCCCGTATTGTAGCTTACGTCCAAACCGACGGGCCAAGACACCACCACGCGCGTGAAATCTGCCTCGGGATTGAAACGCTCCTGCATCAATACGGATAGAGCGTTGCCTTTACCACCCTTGGTCTGTCGCGGCAGCCTGATCTGGCTTTGCACATCACCCTTGAGCGCCTGGTCCGACAGGGTGACTGAATAGCGCGTCCTGAGCTGATCGCCGACAACCAATCCGGGCACAGCAAGCGTGGCTGTCAAGGATCCATCAAGGATCCCCATCTCGAGCAATTGCTCTCGGCGAAGAATCTCGAGGCCTTTGCCTTGATTCAAGGCGTTGATGATCTGGCCATCACGCAAAATAGAGATTTCATGGATAATGAGATCACCTTTGTCAGGCATCCATTGGAACTTCAAAGTTCCGATGTCGGACATGTCCTTCACATCGGAAAGCCGATAAACCCGATCATGGTAATCCCAGCGCAGGCCATCTTCGATCCGGACCTGTTGATCCGAAACGATCAGACTATTGTCTTCGCCCTTGTCGACCGCAGCGACAGAGACGACATCAACCCAGGCGGGCGCTGCTTCATGCCGGTAGGCGTCCCCTGCTTGCGCCGCGCAAGCATACGCCAGCGCTGCCGCAGATGCCGCAAAGCGATAAATGCCGCGGCGCTTCATTAAAGCGCTCTTAGTCGGATAAGCGTCAAGTGCGACCTCCCGTTTTCGGATGCTCCTCAAAGCTATGGGAAAACATTGTTTAGGCAAATAAAAAATTTATCGTAGTGCACATATGGCCAGCCCTGATCCTAGGCACCAAATCGAACGGAGAGATTGTTCGGTCGATCGAGGTCGGGCAGAGGCGCTTCGATCCGGTCAGAAATTCAACGTGGGCCGTCCCGCGCCTGTGGCTGGAGCGCGCTTGACATCTCGGCGCTTTTGTCTGGGTCGGGGTCGGTTGCCGACGGGCAGGAATTTTTCGTGAGCCGGGGATAGCCGCCATACGGCTTTCGGGATCGAGCATTGGCCCCGCTCATGGCCGGTCGTGGGTGGTTTCCTGCTGGTAGCGTCGGAAGCGGGAGGGGCTTGCGATAGCGTATCCCTGTTGCGCAATCTGAGCGCGTAGTGCACTGAGAATGTTGAACAAGAGGGCACTCGATGCGCAGATCGGCGGTGCTTGCGTGCACGTTTGCATTGTTATTGCTGGCGGGAGCGCTCTACCGCTGGAGCGCGCCGACCAATGACGACATTCGCGATCAGCACCTTCGGGAGATCATCGCCAATTCGCAATCCGAATTCCCGCAAAGGGGGCTTGGACACGATTGGCTGGACTGTCTCACGCGTTATTGGTCGGACAAGAACAAGGCGGCCGATCGCGTAGTTTGTGAGACGTGGACACAGCAAGGCGTAACATCATCCTTGATCGCTTTGCAGCTCGGAGAGCAACGAATACCCGTTGTCGAAAGCAGGCTGGCAGGGGTTGCCAGTGCCGGGCCTGTGGTGCTCGACATTCAGGGTGGGCCCGGAGGCCTCCCCTTTCTAGTCAACGAAGGTGCCAGCGACGAGCGCATTAGCAATCTGCGCCGCAGCCGCATGGATGATTGGCTACCTGAAGACATCGGACAGTCGCCTTACAAACAACTTCTCGAACGAGGCTACACGATAGCATCTATCGGCTATTGGGGGATGAACTTGCGAACCCTGAATACGCCCGACGAGTTTGCGCTTGCTGCCGAGGACGTAAGGCTGGCTGTCGATTACTATCGAGACAAGAACGGCGCCGATCTTCCCCTGATCACCGTCAGTCTCGGCAATCATCTCGCCCTCGCTGCGTTAGGGAAAGAGCGCATTCAAGAGATGGACGTTCTCGCTCTGGTGCCAGTTATGGATGGCCTTCAGCATCATCTGAAGAGAGCCCTCTCCGCCAAGGTCGCCGAGAAGGAGAAGGCGGAATCAGAAGGCCATCTTTACGGCGACTGGGCTCCCTTCAACATCTACAAGCGATCAAGCGATGGCTTGAGATTTGACCAATCACGCATGCTCCCGTTCGATGAGTTCGCTTCACGTTTCATTGGCAATGCAGATTTCCCTTGGAAGGGAATAACCCCGCGCAGCCTCTGTTCAAAGGTGGTGCTTGGAAGCAAGGACCCTCGCACCCTTGAGTATCTGGCATCCGTGGCGGATCTTCCTGACTTCGTGATTGCGCTCGATGCAGATCACAACCTGTTCAAGGACGCACCAGATCGGTCACGGGCACTGTTCGCGGAGTTTGCAGATTGTATCGCCTCTCGCAGAACCTAATGAGATCTTAGAATTCGCAGCGGTGGCGGTTATGGGGGGCGCTTGCAGAGCGTCGGGTGCTGGCGGGAAATCCATCGAAGCTGTCAGGCAGGTTCCGGGATTGCGCACGGGCCCGGCTCATGCCCGCAAGTCGGTGGATAGGCGAAGGGCGGTGTGCGACCAACTCTGCATGAACTGCGCGCCTGTCCCCGCCCTCTTCCTTGAAGTATTCAGGATTCCAAGGCGCCCGACGGCCTTGTATTGGCATGTGATCTGTGGGCCGGAAAAAACGTTGGTCTTACACCGCGCGCCCACTTCCGGGCCAGGAAGAGGATGTTGCTGTTGCCTCATCAGCGCCAGAGTTTCGTCGGACGAATGGGTATTCTTTTTCCGCCGATGGACAAAGCCCAAGATGGTGACACCTTTGGCATCAATGCTATGGTGGTTAGCGCCCTAAAGGCAGGCTTCATATGCGCCTGTGGAAGCATTTCTCTGAATTTTCTGATTTATGTTACGATTCAACGAAGCAATCATCAATCGCCAATTGGATTTATCTTCGATTTCTTTAATTATTATAATCTGAAATACGCAGCAGTCATTACCATAGGTCCTGTGATAGAGACACTGATATTTCTAATTTTTTGACTTTCAACAGAAACCACCAAATTTCGGCAAGACACAAAGGATGTCATATTCATTGCCACTATGACATCTCTCGGGTTTCTGCTCCATGGGGCCGACTGGATGGCAATCAGTAGAGCGTTCGGCTTCTTTGTTCTGGCAGTGTTGTTTGCTGGTTGGGTTCACAGGGGTTCGCTGCGCGTTGCATTCTGGACGACTGCTTTGAGCCACTGTTTTTGGAACGGTTCCGCACTGCTTATCCTTGCGGCGATCGGATGGGCCAGAAGCTGAAGCTTTGGAATAGCGCGGATGACCACATTGGGGTCGGAACGAGAATTTCGGCTTCCGGTGAGAAGCCCATCGACGCTGCCAGGCAGGTTCCGGGTCCACGGACTAACCCGGCTCATGGCCGGTCGTGGGTGGTTCTCTGCCCTTTGTAAGCGTCGGCGCGCAGAGCCGCGGCTAAACTGGCAAAGGTCGCCGTCCCTTCGGCTGACATTGATCGTTTCGTCCCATTTTCGGCTTTTGACCGTCATCTCCCGAGGTTTCAGGGTTGGGAGTATATTCGACACTATCGAGAACACAGGTTGTGCGGGCATCGGAGACATTCAGATCACACGTAATCTTGACCCGATCAGGGAAGGAGGGGCCATACCAGAGCACGCCGCCCAACAGATTGCTTTCAGAGCCCGTCACCCATCCGCCGCTCTTTCGCAGCTGAATGCTCTGCTGTCTCAAGCCTTCCAGGCGCTTCTCGTATCGCATTCGCGAACTGATGCACAGCCCGCCCTTGATGTCGCAGCCAGAATGACGAATGCCAACGCGGCTAAAGGTTTCGTCGCTGAAGGGTTCGCTACCGGCTTCGTCATATTGCACGAACAGCTGATACCCAGGGCGCAGTTCCCCGGAGTTGACCAACTTTACGTGAACTTGCGGAACCACCGGCTTGCACGCGCGCTCGACTTCGAGGCTCGTATCCGCACCCACCGGTGACCCGCAGACGATTGCCACGGCAAAGAACGCACGGTTTAACTTGCCGCGCACCATCCAAGATTGCACCCGCATTTCCCGCTCTCATCATCAGGCAACGATTCTCGGGCCCGGATAATGTGGAACCCATTGGGTTCCCACTTAAACTTTTCTGAAGGGCGGGGCTATGCAGAGAAAGATAAATGCAGAACGCGAATGTTCGCTCAGGGGTCGCTTCCTGAATGGCAGAAATTTTCTGGAAGGCCGGCAAAGCCGATATGCCGCTTTCGGGATCGAGCCCCGATGTCGCTCATGACCGGAGGTGGGTGGGAAGCTGCCTTACCGCTTTGATCAAGCGATGCGGATCTGGCAGGCTCTTGCATAAAGGTTGCTGAAATCTGTTCGATCAACAATCGACCCCAACTAATCCCAAGATGCGACAGCCAAACTTACGGACAGATCTTCTAATCGCTGCCGGCCGAACCTCTCCCAACGGCCGTACGACGCTCTGAATTCCGCATCTTCGGCCCACGAATGCAGAGCGATTAATGCCGCCTTTTCGAGCCGATCCAAGGAAGCCGGGAATGGCAGCGTCGATGCCAGTTGATCGCCGTCAACTGATCGCCCCGCCAGTGCTTGGCGAATGTAGTTGATCAGAAAATCGCGCTCCCGCCCCATTGGTGCAAAATGGAGGATTTGATCAGCTTCAGCAACGATTTGATTCTGACTGAAACATGACAATCGCTCATGATCGCGTGTGCTGTGGCCGCGATCAGACGAACCCGACCGATCCGCCTGCGCGGCCGATCGCCATCCTGTTGACGATGAAAGGTCTGAAAGCGCGACTGGCAACATTGTCGACTGCAATGAAAGTGGCCTCGGCTGCGCTGCGCCGCAGATCGAGGCGGACATAGCCCTGATGCAAGTTGTCGGTCCACACGACTTCGGGGACATGTTCGGCGAACGCCTCGTCCAGCGCACGCGATAGCGTTTCCCCAAAACCGCTCTCCACGAAATCGCCGGGAGACGTGATGCCGGCTGTGCCGATTTCGATCCCCATTGCGCGCCCTTTCGCGTCTTCGAGCCGATTGGCCCAGAAACTGTGGCTGTCTCCGGTGAGGAAGATGAGATCCGCTGCGCCGGCATCGCGCGCCAGATCGTACAGCCGTTCGCGTGCCCAAGGGTAGCCGTCCCAGGTATCCGGGTAGAAGGGCAGGCCTGCGCGGCCCTTGGCAGCGAGTTGGCGGGCATTTTCCGCTGCAGGGCCAATATACGGTGCGTTGGGCATATCGGGATCGGGCAAGACCCCGAGAGCGACGAGATCGGGCACGTCGGTGCGCGCAATCGGGATGGCGTTGCCGATCAAACGCCACGGCTGGCCCACTGCGACCGATTCCCGCAAACTGCGGGCAAGATCGGCTTCGCATTCGGGCGAAATCATCCGGCGCCCGGGCACCTCCAGCACCTCGCGTCGGAACCGGGCGATGGCGTCCCGATCACTTGCCTTGTCCAGTACCGGCGCATAGTCGATCTGCTCGGCCCGCGCGGTGTGGCGGGTTTCCAGCGTGGTCAGCGTCGCCAGATCCCCGAAGCTGTAGCTGCGCCAGAACTGCGCCCGCGTGGCGCCGATACGATCAAGCCATTCGGGCTCCCGCACCGGCATCCATTCGAAATAGGCGCGGATCGATGCCTCGCGGCGCGTTTCCCAGTCGCCCTCATTGGCCGGTTGATGGTTTTGCGCGCCTCCGGTCCAGGGGTTGTTGGCGCTTTCGTGATCGTCCCAGCAGGCGAGCAGGGTATGCGCAGCATGCATTGCCTGTGCGCCCGCGTCGGTCTTGTATTGCGCATGACGGCGGCGATAGTCGGAGAGGCTCACGATCTCGTGCGCGGGATCGTGGCGGCGACCGATGGTTCGGGCGACCTCGTCACCCCAGCCATCCTGTCCGTATTCGTAGATGTAGTCGCCGGTGTGCAGCACGAAATTCACCGCCGCATCGTGGGCGATGGCTTCATAGGCGTTGAAATAGCCGAAGGCGAAGTTGGAGCATGAGGCGAGCGCGATGCCGAGCCGGTCGAGCCGCCCGGTCGGCAGGGTGCGCGCCCTTCCGACAGGGGACAGGGCGCCGCCCATGCGGAAGCGGTAGTAGCAGGTCTGTCCGGGAGGAAGGCCACGTGCGAGCCATTTGATCGTGTGATCCCGCTCTGGCCCGGTCGGCAGATCGGCGGTCTGGATGATGGTCGCGAAATCGGGATCGGTGGCGAGCTCTCCCGTCACTGTCACTTCGCCCAAGGTTGTCAGGCGGGTCCACAGAACGACGCTGGTCGCGTCGGGATCGCCGCTCGCAACGCCGTGGCGGAACGGGCCGCCGCGGTCCGCCCGCGCCGCGTCGGGAAAGGCAAGCGCCGCCGTTCCTCCCGCCAGACTGGCCAGCGTGGTGCGCCGGGTGAGCGGATGCATGAGCGGATTGCGGGTCATCCGATGCCTCGACGAAATAGGGAAAGGGGCGGCAGGCCTTGCCCGCCGCCCCCTATCGCGGTTGTCAGAAGTCCTTGCGCAGCGTCACGAAGAACTGCTGCGGGGCGCCCGCAAGCAGGGTCTGGTTATCGCCCGCAAAGCCGAAGCCGTTCGAGCCGATTGTGCCGACATAGTCCTCGTCGAACAGGTTGGTCACCGTGCCCTCGATGGCGAGGCCGTCGAGGAAGCGGTTGTCGCTGTTGAGGCGCACCCCGATCAGCGCGTCGACCAGCACGCGGCCATCGACCGAGCGGTCGTTCGAGTAGGTGAAGAACCGCTCCGAGGTGTAGTTTGCGTTGGCGCGGGCGTAGAACATGCCGTCATCATAGGCGAGTTCGAGGTTGGCGATGCTCTCGGGGCTGTCGACCACGGTCTTGCCCTTGATCGCCTGCACCACCGTGCCCGACTGGTTGATGACGTCGTCGCGGTAGGTGTTCTCGTTGTAGGCGTAGGAGCCGGTCACGGTGAAGCTTTCGACCGGCTGCCACTGGAGGCCGATCTCCGCACCCACCGAGCGCACATCGCCCACGTTCGAGAGCAGCGCGGCGTTGCCGACGATGCCCGGACCCTGCGGGATGGCGAGCAGGCGGTTCTTGAAGTTGACCAGATAGGCCGCGATCACGCCGCTGAGCTGGCCTTCGCCGAAGCGGAAGCCGACTTCGTAGGTGTCGGTCTTTTCTGGCTCGATCCGGTCACGCAGCGCGGCAAAGCCGGCGGCCGAGGTAGCGAAGGGACCGGTCGTCGCTGCCGCGGTGAAGGCGCGCTGGTTCTGGGTGAAGCTGGCGAAGATTTCGTTACCGCCCCCGAAGGTGTAGAGCGCGCCGATCTGGGGGAGGAAGAGGTCCTCCGCCTTGATCTCGCCCAGCGCTAGCGGACCCGGGTTGGGGTTGATCGGGTTCGCTTCGAGCTTCACCGACTGGCCCTTGAACCCGGCGGTGACGGTGAAGGCGTCGGTCACGTCCCAGGTGTCCTGCACGGCATACTGGAAGGTGCGGGTGTTGTAGTCGTTGTTCCACTGGGTGAAGAACGGGTTCGACTGGTAATCGAGCGCGCTGCGACCGGGCACGGTCTGGCTGTTGCCCATGTCGTAGAAGCGGCGCGCCTGTTCGAAGTCGTTGTTCTCGTACCACAGGTTGACCTTGACGGTGTGGGCGCCGAGTTCCGCTTCGAGGTCGCCGAGCACGCCGATGCGCTCCATCTCATATTCGGTGGTGCGGAAGCTGATCGGCAGGCCGCCGCTCGGGCTGGCGCGGTAGGGCGTGATCCACGAGCCTTGGCCCTTGTTGGTGTGGTAGTAGACCTGAAGGCCGGCCTTGGTCGCATCGCCGAGCTGCTGCTCGATGCGCCCGCTCGCGACCCAATCGCGGCGAAGGCCGGCGGCGCCGAAATAGGCATCGTCGATGGTGCGGATCGGGGCGGGGTAGGTGGTGCCGAACGTGTTGGGGCCGACCACAACGCCGGTATCGCCGCGGTTGGCGCCGATGAAGGCGAGGCGCACGGCCAGCGGGTAGTCGTTCGAGATATTGTCCCAATCATACCCGAGCCGGTTGATCATCTCGAGGCTCAAGTCCTGATAATCGCTTTCCTTGCGGTCCGAGTAATTGACGAAGGCCGTGAAGGTGGTGCTGGGCGAGAGGTCGGCGACCAGCTTGGCGTTGATCTGGGTCGAACGCTGGGTGCCAAAGCCTTTCCACTTGTCAGCATCGATATAGGCACCGCTGACATAGGCTTTGAAGCCTCCGAGATCGCCGGTGTCGAGCGTGGCGTAGCCGCGGAAGGTGTTGCTGTCGCCATAGGTGGCGTTTCCGGCAATTCCGAGTTCATCCTGCGGATCGCGGCTGAAGAACTCGATCGTGCCGCCCAGGTTCGAGGTCGAGGCGGTGCCGAGCGCGCCGGCGCCCTGGCTCACGCGGGTCTGGCCGATATTGTCGGCGATGATGGCGCGGCTGATGTGGAGGCCGTTGGTGTTGCCGTAGCTCATATCGCCCAGCGGCACGCCGTCGAGGGTGAAGCCCAGCTGGTTCTGGTTGAAGCCGCGCAGGGTGATGCGGGTCGACCATTCATAGGTGCCGAAGGGGTCGGCCGACTGGAAGTTGACGCCCGGCAGCTTGCGCAGCGCGATGAAGGGGCTGGAGCCGGCGGTGGTGAGCTGGATGTCGGCGGCGCCGATCTCGGTCACCTGGCGCACTTCGCCCTTGCCGTAGACAATGATGTCTCCGCCATCGGTGGTCGATTCCGTATCGGCGGCGTTTTCGGTGGTTTCGGCTGCATCAGCTTCAGCCGCGATGGCTTGAACCGGCATGGCGATGATGAGCAGCGCGGAACCCGACATCAGCGCGGTGCGCAAAGCGATGGACTTCATGTTTCTTGCCCCTTTTATGTGATTGACGGGGTGCAGCCTACTTGCGCCATGTTGCGATACGGTTGGATTTGCGTTGCACATCGAAGACCGATCGGTGACGTTTGCGGGACGTTGCCGCAGGGCCACACGGCGGCGGGTAGCCGCGCTGCTGCCTGCTGCGGAAAGGGGCACGGGCCGCGTGTCACTGCGGCAGCGCGTTGCGCCCCCGCAAGGCTGCGCCGTTGCCTCACCGTTTATGACCGGCACGCTGCAATTATCTGATCGAACGGCCAGAATTCGTTCCCCGTTCTGACATCGTTTTATCACGAGCGTTTCATGTCAGGTGACCAAAGGGCAAGTTCGCATGGGAGATCCCCCGCTGCGCAGATATGGTCTGCGTGCCACGCGATGGGGAAACCGAGTGACCGAAAGCCTGCTCATCTGCGACCTGACCCAAAGCTGGTCGCCCACCGGAGGCGGGTTAGCGTCCGCGCTCGTGGTGTAATTTCCGGTGTAGGCGATGGTGTATTCCGGGGTGGGGCATGCCCCACCCCGGAATGCGGCGTCGCTGGTGGCCACCGGGTTCATCGTTATGGTGGAGTTTGCACACTTCAACCGTGACGAAGAGGAGTTCCCGATGACCGAGGACAGATTACTGATCGAAGAGCTGGCTGCAAAGGGCGGCCAACCGGATTTTTTGCGCACCATCGCCGGGAACGTGCTGCAGCTGATCATGGAGGCCGACGTTGATGGCCTGATCGGCGCGGGTCGCCACGAACGCAGCAGCGAGCGCGCGACCTGGCGCAACGGCTATCGCGACCGTTCGCTGGATACCCGGGTAGGCACGCTGAACCTGAAAATCCCCAAGCTGCGTGCTGGGTCCTATTTTCCGGGCTTCCTTGAGCCCCGCAAGATGGTCGAGAAAGCGCTGGTTGCGGTGATCCAGGAAGCGTGGATCGGCGGGGCAGCACCCGGCGGGTCGATGAACTCGTCCAGGCCATGGGCATGACCGGCATCTCCAAGTCCACCGTCTCCAAGCTTTGCAAGGACATTGACGAGCGCGTCCATGCCTTTCTGAAACGCCCGCTCACCGGCGAATGGCCGTATCTCTGGCTCGATGCCACCTATCTCAAGGTACGCGAAGGCGGGCGGATCATCAGCGTTGCCGCAATAATCGCCATGGCCGTCAACACCGAGGGCCGGCGCGAGATCGTCGGCCTGCATATCGGCCCCTCGGAAGCGGAGGTCTTCTGGTCCGACTTCCTGAAGGACCTTGTTCGGCGCGGTCTTACCGGCGTGAAGCTGGTCATCTCCGATGCTCACGAGGGCCTCAAGGGCGCGATCACCCGCGTCATGGGCGCCACCTGGCAGCGCTGCCGGGTGCACTTCATGCGCAATGCCCTGTCCTATGTGCCCAAGGGCCAGAACACTGTCGTCGCCGCCGCGATCCGCCAGGTCTTCCTGCAGCCCGATCAGAAAAGCGCAACGCAGGTCTGGCGACAGGTCGCCGACCAGTTGCGCACCCGTTGGCCCAAGCTCGGCGCCTGCATGGACGAGGCCGAAACCGACGTGCTCGCCTACACCGGCTTCCCCACCCAGCACCGCACGAAGTTACACTCAACCAATCCGCTCGAGCGGCTCAACAAGGAGGTCAAGCGCCGCGCCGACGTCGTCGGAATCTTCCCGAACGAAGACAGCATCATCCGCCTCGTCGGGGCTGTGCTGATGGAGCAGAACGACGAGTGGCAGCTCCAGCACCGATACATGCAGATCGAAGGCATGGCCGAACTCAACCAACCCATGATCGAGGAGGAAAATCAGCCCCTACACATCACCGCCAAAGCCGCCTGACGATGGCCCACGGCCACAGCCGAAATTACACCACCTTGACGGACGCGACCGGAGGCGGCGGAATATCGACCTATCTCAAGGAAAAGCGGCGCTACATTCAGGAATGCACGGCGCACCGCCTTTTGCAGATTGTGCCGGGTCCGCAAGATCGCATCACCGTTGAGGGGCGAACGATCCTTGCCGAGGTGGGATCGGGGCAGGTCTGGGGCAGTCCGAATTATCGCTGGATCAGTCGCAACGACGCTGTCTTCGGCTTACTGCGGGAATATCGGCCCGATATCATCGAAAGCCTTTGCCCATGGGTGCTGCCCTGGATCGCGATCCGGCATCGCTGGCGCTACCCTGATACGGCGCTGGTTGCCGGCTATCGCACCGATTTCCCCAATGCGCACGTTTACCGCGTGGTACGCGATCTGGCCGGTCACCTTCCTGCAAGCGTCATGCGGCAGATAACCTATGGCTATGCCGCGTTGACCTATAACCGCTTCGACAGAGTATACACGCTGGGCCGGGATGCCGAACGCATGCTGCACGGGCTGGGCCAGACAAACACCGGTGTGCTGGGCCTGGGCGTGGACATGAGCCAGTTCTCGCCCGAGCGACGCGATCCCGGCTATCGCGCTTCGTTGGGGCTTCCCCACACGGATGGCCCGCTGCTGATTTATGCCGGGCGGGTCGATAACGAAAAGCGGGCCGATCTGCTCGTCAGCATGTTCAAGGCCCTACCGCCGGAGCTGGGCGCCGTGATGGTCCTGCTGGGGGATGGAAAACTGCGGGCGCAGTTGCAGGAGGAAGCGCGGGGCCTGCCGATCGCTTTCCCGGGGTTCGAGGCCGATCGGCGGGCGCTCGCGCGCGCGCTTGCATCGAGCGATATCTACGTTTCGGGCATGGCTGACGAGACATTCGGGATCTCGGTGCTCGAGGCGCAGGCCTCGGGCCTCCCGGTGGTTGGCGTCGCGAGCGGAGCGATGATCGACCGCGTGCCGGAAGGCGCGGGTCTGCTGGGGCCGGTCAATGATGCCGCGGCGATGGCGGCCAATGTCACCGCTCTGTGGCGCGGCGATTATGCCGGGGCGCGAAAGCGAAGTCTGGCGCTGGCCGATGCGCATAACGGGTGGGATCAGACATTCGAACAATTGATCAGGGTGGAATATTCCGCCGCCCTCGCCGCGCGCGACGCAAGGCGCGCAAGGGGCTGGGGTCTACCTGCCAGACGGGCGCTGGATGTGTCATGACGACGCCCGGAGAACCCCGATCCGAACCCGGCACACAGCCTTCGGGCGATGCTCTGGGCCGCCACCTTGCGGGCTTGCCGCGACGCACTCTCAGCGTCGGGCTGTGGCTGCTGCCGGTTGTCGCGCTGGCCAATGTCGCGGTGCTGGTATGGTCGATCGGCGCGATCGATCTGGCCGAGCGACTGGTTGCGCCGCAACTATTGGCGCTGGCCGCGCTGCTGGTGTTCGTGCCGACGCTGACCAACACGCTGCGGCTGACGTTCGCAAGCCGGTTTCTGGGGTATCGCCTCGGGCTTGCCAGATCGCTGCGCGTGGTCACTGGCACCATCCTTGCCAATTCGCTTACGCCATCAGCGGTCGGGGGTATGCCAATCAAGGTGCTGTTCCTGATCGGAGAGGGGATCGAGGCGCGGCGTGCAATCTCGCTGACGTCCTTTCAGGTGGCCGAAGATGCGCTGAGCCTGTTCGGGCTCGCGGCGCTGAGCGCGACTGTCAGCGGGTTTGCCCTGGCGGATTTCCTCGTCGTCGATCTGAATGCCGCAGGCCCGGCCGCACAGGGCCTGCGGACCGCTGCCGTGATTTTCGCAGGGGTTTGCGCGGTAGCGGTAGCGACCGGCGGGCTTGTGTGGGCAGGGTTGCTGGGAATGCGGTTGCGTGCCACGCTTGCGGGGCTCGCGCGGTGTTTGCGGCTGTCGCTGGCGATGGTCGTGCGCGATTGGGGTGCCTTGCTGCGCCGGGGTAAAGCAGTGGCGCTGCTCAATCTCTTGCTGGCCTGTGTGCAATGGAGTGTGCGCTTTTCGATTGCGGGGCTGGTCCTGAGCGCGTTCGGGACTGCGTGGCAGCCCGCGCTGTTCTGGCTGCTGCAATATCTGGTCCAGACAATCAGTTCAGCCGTGCCCTCGCCGGGCGGTGTCGGCGGTGCGGAGGCGGGCTTCCTGCTGCTGTTTGCGCCCTTCGTCGAGCCTGAGGTGCTGCTGCCTGCGATGAGCACGTGGCGGTTGCTGTTCTTCTACCTGCCGCTGGTCGGCGCGGCGCTTATCTTTTCCGCCCTGCTTCGCCGCCAGCGCCGGATTGCCGCGCACCCGCACGGCGCGCCGCTGCCTGCCGAATAGCCGGGCGTGGGCGCGACAAACCCCTTACCGCCAAGAATCCCCAAGTGGACGCGATGACGACTGTCCCTGCTCTGATCGAAGCGGCTCCGACCGTGGCCCGATTACGATCCGAAGCGTATGACGCGCGACTTTCTGGTTTGGCGCCATGTGCGGGGGCTGAGGGCCCGGGCGATGCGGCATGTCCACCGGCATGATGCCGGGTTGCAGCCGACCCTTCCGCCCCACGCGATTCCGACGGCTTACGGCGTGCAGATGATCCCGCCCTGAAACGATCGCACCTACGCCTATTGCCATTACCGTATCTATGGCCGCTATCTCGCTGACCTGCAAATGGCGGTTAATCGTCCTTGCGGGATAGTGGCGGCAAAGTCGCACCCTAAGCCGAGTTAGGCCCCATCGCCCCATGGACCCATTTCCGCTTTCAGGCAGCCGTAAGTCCGCACCGAAAGTCCGAAATGGGGTCGCTTCCTGAATGGCAGGGATTTTCCAGAAGCGGGGCAAAGCTGCAAGACCGCTTTCGGGATTGCACATTGGCTCCGCTCACGGCCGGAGATGGGTGGATTGCGGAAGGGCGGCTAATTTGGATGCGTTCCCCGCAAACTCGCGCGGTTCAGATTGCAGTATTTCACGTCAAGCGCTCATTGAGAGCGGGCCAATATGCGCGTCGCACACCGACAACTCGGCGGGATGGAAATCGTTGTCTTTGCTTCAGCATGATTTGCCCTCTTCAGGGCGCATCAATATCCGGGCACTCGTTGGTTAATTCACATAGCCAAGTAGACAAGAGGCGCGCGGCCTCGCTCTCCCGTGGTTCAGCGGCCATTCGCTTTTTCATATATGAGGCAAGGACCACTGCATTCTCTTGATTTCGACGAATCACTTCGGAGACGCCGCTCAAATCTTTGATCCGTAGATCGGCGATTAAAGCTCCCAGCAAGGCCCATTCCTCGGCATCGGGCTGCCGCGTTGCAAGCGATTCTATCCAGATGGGCGCAAAGTTGATGGCAGGGTCGTTCCTGGTCCGCGCCGGATTGGCGAGCGCTTTGCGCAAGTCGGATGCGAGGTCGTCAATTGGACCCCGCCAATCTAGCCCTTCAAGAATATTGGTGTGCTCAGACATCACGCGCGATAGCGCTGCACCTTCTTGTGCAGGAAAGTCGGTCAGCACGTCGCGCACATTCATCATGCCTATATCTCTGAAATCACTCGATATGTATAGTGATTTACTGAAAGGTTCAGCCAAGATGGTCGTCATCGCGAATGCGCGGCGGAAAACAATGACCCGGTCTGCATCATATATCATCAAGCCTTCGCGCCGCACCGGCTCGGCAACAAAACTGTCCTTGAGCTGCTCGCGCGACAATCGCATCGGATCGATGCGCAATGAGATGTTGTCGAGGATGATGTCAGGCTTCTGTTCGACAAAGTCGGCTTGGACGCACAGATCCTTCGCCAGGCGCGCTTTCCAGGCAATCACGAGAGCTGAACCGTTCTCAGATACCAAGCGGCCGAGTTCGCCGATATCGACGGTCTCCTTGCCTGCAAGGAGCCAATTCCTCGAATCAAAATCGGCAAGGCTGTCCGGCTCTGCGAGCTCTTCTGAAGGCGCCGTGCATTTGCCTTTGCCTCGCAGACTGAAGCGTGTGAACGTTCCGTTGGCCCATTTGATCGTGACGCTTTTGACGCCCGGAAGCCGCAAGATTGTAGAGCAATAGGCATCGCATATCTGGGCATCTCTCCCAGGGTCTTCGCTTGTCTCACTCGAGCGTTTTATCTGGTGGCCTTTCGACCAGAATCCGTAAAGCTGGACATGGCCCTTTAGCTCGATCCGACCATCTGGATTTATCGGTGTGACTTTCGCTTTGGCCAGAAGCTGCCGACTGACGGTCCGGCTCCTTTCGGCCAGGATCTCATTCCTACGCTGGTTATCGTAGATGCAGGCTGCGGGTAGAACGACGAGGCACAGCACCGCGCCAATAATCAGCGGCCATCTACTGGAGCGAATTGAGCCATTATACGCCACATTTCAGACCTATAGCGGAACACAATGAAATGGAAGGCGGCAATAGCGAGACGGCTTGCTACGCTGTTGAAGACTCCGTTCACAAGCGCAGGCTTGGGTGCCAGCTTGCAGTGAGACAAACGGCGATAACCGATCGTCCACTTCGGGGTCGATTCCCGAATGTCGGGAATTTTTTAAAAGTGCGGCTTAGCCGCCATTCGTGGGCCGAGCTGAGCAGTAACGGCTCCCAGCCACGGACTTGCCCATCGCGAGCTCAAAGAACCGACTTTGCACTCCACCTAGACCGGTCTGTGTCTGGCCGCGCGCTCGGCGCGTCGGTTATCATCGCCAGCGGCCTCTATTTCCGGAGAGAACATGCGCCAGCTGCCACGCACTTTCGGGATATAGCGGGCGATACTGAGATGGTGGATGTCCTCACCGTCTTTCATAAGGGTGGACGGTAGTCCCGCAAACGCAGCCGCGCTAATCTCTTTGGACCTACGGAGGAAATCGTCGTGCTGCTCGGGCGTGAGGAAGAGAGCAGGTGTGCGTGGCCTCCGCCATCCGGGCCTGACTGCGTCCCACAATGTCGCGCAGAGGCCTTGGTCATCGGTAGGCGGGCTCGTCGCAAGCAGAAAGAGACCCTTCGCCTTTTCCTCTTCTGGACGGCTAAGGAAGTGCTCATTCAGGCGTTTAAGGTCAGCCTTGAGATCAGGCCCCCAAACGAAGTGCTGGCAGTTATTCATGAACAAGGGCGCGGCTGCCCGGTGGAGCCGATCCTGTGAGACGAAGACGTGGGCGAACGGAAGGTAATAGAGATAGGACACGTCGATGCGGTTGCTCGGCCGCTGATCTGAGATGATCCCGTTGGACATTGCCAGAACAAAATATAGGTCGACCTCTAGGCAGTGTGCGGCGAACGGGGCGTATATTCGCAAGGGCGGCGATCCATTTGCCCTCCACGCCCTGATGATGGTGCGCATCGCCTCGTATGGGAGATCGAGCAAGTCGTGCGACATCCGAAGCGCCCTGAAGGTCTGGCCCGTTGCGTCAACGATTTGGGCGGCTAGGCGCTTCGCGTCTTCATGGCTCTTCGGGCGGTCCTCCTTGCGGATGATCGACCGATAGCTGTTGGCGATCGCCTCGAGGTCGAGCTCGCCGAGTTCCTTGCGCCACTGAGAGGCGAAGAGCCGCTCAACATCGAGGAATGCACCAGCCTGCCAGCGCTCGAACGCCTCTGCCTCCGGCGACTTTTCGAAGACTAGGCTGAATCGACATTCAGCACCAGAAGCTGAGTGCTGCGAGACACAGG
>ERZ1066122.1073-NODE-1073-length-24040-cov-29.373775_pt1 | contig 24040 bp, 16 predicted proteins | sample MGYA00382769_ERZ1066122 | MGnify/ENA primary metagenome ERZ1066122 (study PRJEB33369, sample SAMEA5778352) | biofilm metagenome | biome: Industrial cooling water; feature: Water cooling tower basin; material: Biofilm | place: United Arab Emirates | collected... | reverse complement strand
GTCTGCTGGAAGATCTCCGAGTACAGCACCAGCCCGGGGCGCGTGCGGGGCGCGGCGCGTCGCCGCATCCGACGGCGAGGGTCACGATCATCGCGGCGATCGCGAGGCGGCGACCCGTCTCGGTGACCGTCATCTCCCTCCCCGTGTCGTCATGCGCGTCCCGCCCCCGTGGCGCGGACGCCCAACCCTCGCACGGCGTCCGGGGCATCGCAAGCGCCGCGCGCGCTCAGACCCGCTCGACCCGCGCGAAGCGCGTCCAGTTGTCGGGATCGTCCTGCACCGCCTCGGCGAGGAGGACGAGCCCGTAGCGCTCGGCCGCGCCGGCGGGGGCGATGACCGCGACCCGGGGATCGGGATGCGTCGCGAGCTCGCGCGCGGCGCCGGCCGTGTCGTAGGCCTCCTGCGCCTCGGCGCCGAGGCGCGCCACGAGGCGCGTGCACTGCGCGAGCGCCACCGGATGGCTGCGCACGACGCGCACGTCGGCGAGCGTCGTCCCCGCGCCGGCCATGAGCGCGTGGTTCACGGGGATCGTCACCTGCCCGGTGATCCGCACCGTCGCACCCACGGCGGCAAGCGCCGCGAGCGCCGGCTCGACGGGGCCGACGATCCGGTTCGCGACGGGGAGCACCCCCGCGTCGGCGAGGCCGTCGGCGACGGCGGCGAGCATCGCCGCGAACGACGTGCAGGGGAGCGGCTCGGCCTCGCGCCACCAGTGGCGCACGGCGAGCTCGCTGAAGGCACCGCGTGCCCCCTGAAAGGCGACGCGCATCGACGCGGCGTTCACGACGGACGGAGGGCGCGGTGCGACGCGCGGTGGCGGGGCGGCATGCCGGGAATGATGCGTCCGCTGCGCCAGGTGCGTCACCGGCCGGGTGCCGGGAAAGACGAGTTGCCCCCGGCAACCCGTCGGTCACCGGGGGCGGATCGCGCTTCCGGGCCCACCCGCCCATCCACGCGACGACGGCACGAGGCCATCACTCGATCTCGACCCGGTCGGCGTCGGGGTGGTCGCCGGTCCGGTACGGGAGGGGTGAGCCACCCGTTCGGCACCAAGACGCGCGAGCTCGACCGTGGTAACGCGCGCCGGAGGCCCGCGGCGAGTGCATGCGTTTACGCACGTGTCGATCGTGGCTCGCCTCCGCACGCGCTCGGCCGACGACCAGTGAAGCCGGTGCGTCGCACGCGGCGACGCACGCTCGATGCGCTCAAGTCCCCCTGCGGCACGCCGAAACCCTGACGCGAGCACCCGGTCGCGCACGCGGCGCGCCGCGTCGTGCCCGGACGCACCACGGGCTCCGCCACGGAGCCGGGAGAGACGCCAGGTGGCCATCGAGATCCGCAGCACCGTCCACGGCGGCACGGGCGACACGGTCGAGGAGCTCCGCGACACGGCGGCGCGTCGCGAGGCGGAGCTCGCGGCGCTGCACGCCCGGGAGGCGCACGCGCGGCCTGGCACGCCCACTCCGTCGGCCGCATCCCCCGCCGCCGCCGGGAGCGACGTGCTCATCGAGCTCTACGAGCAGAAGGCGCGCGCCAGCGCCGCCGCCCTCGTGGCCCTGCAGGAGACGGCGACGAACCTCGAGGCGCAGCTCCACGCGCTCCGCGCGGAGCGCGACGGCTGGCGACGCGACGTCGAGCAGGCCGGCGCGCGAGCCGAGCAGCTCGCGCAGCAGGTCGGCGCGCTGCGCGAGGAGCGCGACGCCCTGCAGGCGACGCTCGCCGCGCAGGCGGAGGAGGTCGAGGCGATCCGTCGGCGCGCGAAGGCGGTCGTCGAGGCGATGCTCGAGAAGGCACTCGCCTGACGCGACGATGCTCGCCTTCCTGCGCAGCTTCTTCAATCGCCCCGCGACACCCGCCGCTGCGGGCGCGGCGATCGATGGTCCCTCATCGCGCGCCGTGCGCGACGACGCCCACGCCGCATCGCCGGCGATCGGCACGGTGGCCCCCGCACCGACGCCCCCGCGCGCGGCGCGTAGCGGCGCGGCGGGCGACGAGGCCTTCACCTTCGACGGGCTCGCGCACGCGCTCGCCGACCGGGCGGCGCGCCTCGCCGCGCTCTTCCCCGACGCGACGCACGCCGACGTCCGCGCCGTCGCCGCGTCGCTCGCCGCCGACCCGGCCGCGACCATCCGCCAGCTCCCCGCGGCCGCGCAGCAGGCGCTCGCGCTCGTGCAGACGGCGGAGCCGGGCGTCCCGCGCCTCGTCTTCACGATCGAGCGCGACCCCACGCTCGCGCAGAGCGTGCTGCGCCACGCCAACTCCGCGCTCCACGCCGGCACCGGGCGCCCGTGCTACGCGGTCGCCGAGGCGATCGGGCGGATCGGCGTGGCGGGGGTGAAGCAGGCGGTGCTCGCCTACACGATGGAGGCGCTCATCTGCCGCCCCGACGACCCGTTCGCGGCGATGTCGCGGCAGGTCTGGGAGCACTCGGCGCGGACCAGCTCGATCGCGCGCGCGCTCGCGCCGGCCTTCGGCGCCGACGCCGACGAGGCGGCCTCGCTCGCGCTCCTGCACGACGTGGGCAAGCTCCTCGTCTTCGACCGCATCGCCACGCTGCGCAGCGAGGCGAAGCGCGACCTGCAGCTCGCCCCCGACGCCGTGCGCGTGCTGCTGCGCGAGTTCCACGAGCCGCTCGGGGGGCTCGCGATGTACCGCTGGTCGCTCGGCGCCCCCGCCGCGCGCGCGGTCGCCGCGCATCATCGTGCCCCCGCGCCGGCGACGCGCGACCCGCTCGGCGAGACGCTCTTCGTCGCCGAAGCCGCCGACCTCGCGCTCGAGCGCGGCGTCCTCCTCGACCTCGAGCCGCTCTGGATCACCGGCGGCCTCGCCGGCTCGGCCGCCGACGCCCGCGCGGCGCTGGCGCGCTTCTCCCTCGCGCCCGTGTAACCGCCGCGCCGTCGTCGGCCGCGCCCCCGCGCGAGGGGCGCCGCGCGCGACCGCGGCGGGCTACGCGGCGGAGAGGACGGTCCCCGACGCCGTGGTCCGGCGGCGCGGCGGACGGTCGGGGTCGCGGGGCGACGGGGCGAGTGGCGCGCCCCAGTCGACGCCATCGAGCGCCGCGGCGACGCGCTCGATCTCGGCCGAGAGCGGACGGTCGCGCCCGAGGGGCGGCGCGAGCTCGCGCACCCACGCGACGAGCGCACGGCTCTCGGCCGCGAAGCCGACCAACGACGGCCCCGTGCGCAGCTCCGCCGCCTGCGCGAGCGCGAGCGCCTGGATCGCCTGCAGCCGGCGCAGCAGCTCGAGCTGCCGCGCCGCCTTCCGCGCGGCGATCGTCCCCATCGTCACCACGTCCTGATTGTCGGCGTTCGTGGGGAGGCTCTGCACGCTCGCCGGGAGGCACTGCGCCCGCATCTCGGCGACGAGGGCGGTCGCCGTCACCTGCGCGCCCATGAAGCCCGAGTCGAGGCCGTCGGTCCCGCCGTGCAGGAAGGCGGGGAGCCCGCCGTTCCGCGCGCGGTCCACGACGCGCGCGAGCGCGCGCTCGGTCCAGCCGGCGAGCGTCACGATCGCCGTCGCCAGCGCGTCGCTCGCGAAGGCGACGTGCTGGCCGAAGAAGTTGCCGCCGTGCAGCACCGCGTCGTCGGCGGCGAAGACGAGCGGGTTGTCGGTCGCGCTGCGGAGCTCCGTCGCGACGAGGCGGTCGTGGAAGTCGAGGACGTCGAGGATCGCGCCGACGAGCTGCGGGACGCAGCGCGTCGTGTACGGGTCCTGCGGGTTCTCGCCCTCGGGGAGGAGGCCGCGCGCGTCGGCGCCCCCCTCGTCGAGCACCGGCGGCGGCTGGACCGAGGGCACGAGCCGCGCGCTCCCGGCCGCGAGCTCGGCGAGCCGCGCGTGCACCGCGGCCTGGCCCGCGTGAGGGCGCGCGACCGCGAAGCGTCCGTCCCACGCCTCGCGCCGCCCGACGAGCACCTCGGCGTGCAGCACCGCGAGCCGCAGCGCGAGGTCGACCGCCTCGCGCGTGCGCACCGCGTTGACGGCGGCGATCCCCGTCATGCAGCTCGTCCCGTTCACGAGGGCGAGCGCCTCCTTGTCGCCGAAGGCGATCGGCGCGAGCCCCGCGCGCGCGAGCGCCTCGGCCGCGGGGAGGCGCGTGCCGGCGTGCGTCGCCTCGCCCTCGCCCATCATCGCCAGCGCGACGTGCGCGAGGGGCGTCAGGTCGCCGCTCGCCCCCACCGTGCCGCACTCGGGGACGACCGGGAGCACGTCGCGCTCGAGCATGTCGAGCAGGAGCTGCACCACCGGCGCGGCGACCCCGGAGTGGCCGCGCGCCAGGCTCGCCGCGCGCGCCGCCATCGTGGCGCGCACGTGCTCGGGCGCGAGCGGTGCACCGACGCCGGCGGCGAGATGGTGGACGAGGTGGCGCTGGAGCGTCGCCGCGTGCTCCGGGGCGACGGGATGCGAGGCGAGCGGGCCGAAGCCCGTCGTCACCCCGTAGATTCGGCGGCGCTCGCCGACCATGCGCTGCAGCACGGCGTGGGCGTCGGCGATGCGGCGGCGCGCCACGTCGCCGAGGACGGCGCGGCGACGACCGCGCGCGACGTCGGCCACGTCGGCGGGTGTCACGTCGCCGCCGATGTCGAGGGCGAACGGCAATTCCGGGAGGCGGGACACGCGTGTCGGGCAGCGGCGAGCGTGAAGGCGAAGGGCGGGCGTCGGCGACGGGGCGTGTCGGGACGCCGGGCGGCGCGGCGGACGGACGTTCCCCGTTCCTCGAGGTCAACGCGGAGCCGGGACGTCCGGTGCTCGGCGACCTGCTCCGGGGGCGGGACGCCACGCTCGTCCTGCCCGAGGGGATCGTCACGGCGGCCAGCGTGGGGGCCGCTGCGCGTCTCTGGTGCGCCGCGCTCCGCGAGGCCGGGCTCGCCGCGGGCGACCGCATCGTGTGCGCGCTCGCGCCGGGGGCCGGCTTCCTCGCGCTCCTCGTCGCGTCGCTGCGGGACGGCTACGCGTTCGCCCCGGTGCCGCCCGGCGAGCCGCTCGCGCCGCTCCTCGAGGCGCTCGACGCCCGCCTCGCGGTCGCGGCGGAGGACGAGGGTGCGCCGCACGTGGCGCGCGCCACCGCGACGGGCGCGCCCGCGCTCCCCCTCCCCGCCCCGCGCCCCACGCGCGGCGCGCCGGAGCCCGACGTCGCGCTCCTTCTGCGCACCGGCGGCACCACGGGACGCGGGCGCTGGATCGCGCTCTCGATCGCGAACGTGACGGCGGTGCTCGACAGCCACGCGCCGCACATGGCGCTCGACGGCGCGCGCGTGCTGAGCGTCCTCCCCTGGCACCACGCCTTCGGCCTCGTCCTCGGCGTGCTCGCGGCGCTCCGCCACGCCGATGCGCTGACCCGCGATCCCCACGGCGGCCGCGACCCCGACGCGCTCGTCGCGCTGGCCGAGGCGCACGACGTCACGCACCTCGACCTCGTCCCCGCCCTCGCCGATCGCCTCGCGCGCACGCCCGGGGGGAGTGCCCTCCTCGACCGGCTGCGCCACGGCATCGTGGGCGGCGCGGCGGTGCACGCCCCGCTCGCCGCGCGCCTCGCCGCGACGCGCCTGCGCGTCGGCTACGGCCAGACCGAGGCCGCCCCGGGCATCTGCTTCGGCGAGCCGGGCGAATGGCGCGCACGCTGGCTCGGGCGTCCGCTCGGCTGCGAGGTGCGACGCGACGACGACGGCGTGCTCGCCTTCCGCGGCCCCAACGCGTGCGTCGGCGAGTGGCGCGACGGCGCGCTCGTGCGCCTCGATCCGCGGGCGTGGCGTCGTACCGGCGACGTGGTGCTCGCCACCGCCGACGGCGGCTTCACGTACGAGGGGCGCGCGAGCGACGCGTTCAAGCTCGCGAACGGGCGCCTCGTCGAGGCGGCGCACTGGGAGGGGGCGCTGCGCGCGCGGTGCGCCGGGCTCGACGAGGTGGTGCTCCACACCCCGGACGGCGAGGCGCTCGCGCTCGTCGTCTCGCTGCGCGCGGGAGCGGCGCTCCCGCCGCTCGACGCGCTCCGCGCCCCGCTCGGCCCGCTCGGCGACCGGCTGCGCGCGGTGCGCGTCGTCGCCCCCGACGCCTGGGCGCGCACCCTCAAGGGCGAGGTCGATCGCCGGCGGCTCCCGCCGTGAGCGCCGGTGCGCCGCGCGTGCGCCTGCCGCTCGCGCCCGCTCGCGCCCGCTCGGGGGGCACGCCCCCTGCACTCGTCGCCCGCTGCGGCGCGTGGCGCGCCGCCCACTTCACCGGAGACGCCCCGACATGCGCATGACCATCGCGCTCGCGGCGACGCTCGCCCTCGGGGCGTGCGCGCCGCGCCAGCAGCTCGAGAGCGGCACCGACGCCGGTCGCATCCGCTCCGACCGGCTCGTCCGCTACCAGTGCAACAACGGCGTGATCATCAACACGTTCCGCCGCGAGAACGGCGACATCGACGTCGAGTGGAACGGCCGGCGCTACGCGCTCGTCAAGCGCGAGGCGACCGTCGAGAACCTCTGGACCGACGGCGAGATCAGCTTCCGCGAGCGCGGCCAGGAAGCGGCGCTCGAGTCGCGCGGCACGCCGGTCGCCAGCGGCTGCCTGCTCTGGCGCTGAGCGCGCGGCTCAGGCGCGGCGGCGGCGCGGGACGAGCGCGAGGACCGCGAGCCCCGCGCCGACGAGCGTCGCCGTCGCCGGCTCGGGGACGGCGACGATCGAGGCGCTGAAGTAGCGCGTGCAGTGCGTGCAGTCGTCCGCGGTCCAGACCCACTGTGCCTCGGCCGACTGCCGTGCCCACTCGGTCGGCGTCTCCGTGGCGGGCCGGTTGCCCCAGATCGCGGTCCCCCTGGCGCCGTAGGCGACGAGCGCCTGCGCGCCGGTCGTCCAGTCGCTGGTGGTGGCGGTCCACCCGGACCCGAGCGAGGTGACGAGCGTGGTGCCGCCGGTGGCGAAGCGGTGGGTGCCGCCCTCGATCGTGAGCGTGGCGAGGAGCCCGGAGATGGTGCCGATGTCGTCGACGCGGATGCGCAGGACGTAATCCTGCCCCGCGTCGAGCCGCACGCCCGTGAACGCGACCGTGCGCCACCACTCGGTGCCGCTCGCGATCGCCGTCCCCGGCACCGACGACGGCGTGCCGAGGAAGGCGGTGAAGGCGTTGTCGGCGTTGATCACGCCCGAGAGCAGCCCCTGCGCCCGCGCGGGAAGCGCGCACGCGGCGGTGGCGAGGGCGACGAGGGCGAGGCGACGGATCGACGGCATGCGTGCTCCTGCGCGGACGACGGCGCGGGGCACCCCTCGTCGAGGCCCCGATGTGCCAGCAAGACGAGGCTGCGGGCACATCGTCACTCCGTCGTGAGGTGCGCGCGGGAACACGCGTTCCGCGGCGAGCGAACGGGCTCGACATCGCGCCACGCGACGAACGTGCGTTCCCGCGCGTTCGACGCGCGGCGAACGGATGGCGCATCGCACATCGATGTGGCGGACGCGTGCTCACGATGCGCGCGACGGCCCTTGGCGTCGCGACCAGGGCGTGACAGGTTGCCTGCGTTCGTCGCGACGCCGCGTCGCACCGACGCCCCTCCCCCGTCGCCCGTCCTCGTTCAACATGTTCGTCGATCGCGTCCGCCCGGCCGTGCCGCCGGCGGCCGACCTGCTCACGCGTGCCGAAGCGCTGGTCGCCCGGCTCCTGCGGCCCGTCGTCCCCGCCTCGCCGCTCGCGGCACGCTTCCAGGCGTCGCTGACGCTGGTGTCGCTCCTCGGCGTCGTCATCGCGCTGGTCCAGGGGACGATCATCTTCGCGGTCGAGGCGCGTCCCGAGACGCGGCTCCTGCGGCTGGTGATGCACCTCTTCCTCGCGCTCGTGCTGGCCTACGCGGCCGTCGGCCCGCTGCGGGCCGGGCACATCACGCGTGCGGCGTCGGTCTGGGCGTTCGGCACCCTCGCGTACGTCGCGGTCATCGCGGTGGCGCTCGGGCTGCGGCGGCAGCCGCAGATCGTCGCGCTCGCGATGCTCCCGGCGATGGTCCTCTCGGTGCTCGCCTCGTGGCGTCGCTTCGTCGCGTGGTGGCTGGCGATGGTGGTCGTCGTCGGCATCGGGATCGCGAATCCGCGCCAGGACGCCGGTGTGGTCCACCCGTGGACGCAGTTCACGTCGATCGTCCTCGTGCTCTTCATGGCCGGGGTGGTGCTCCATCGTCATCGGTGGCACGTCCTCGCCGACATCGCGGAGAGCGCGGAGCGCAGCCGCGCCCTCGTCGAGGCGAACGCGCTGCTGCGCGACGCGAACGCGGCGCTGGAGGCGGTGATGGCCGAGCGCGACCAGCTCGCGCGCGAGCGCGAGGCAGCGCATCGCCTCGAGGCGACGGGGCGGATGGCCGGCGCCGTCGCACACGACGTCAACAACATCCTCGCCGTCCTGCGTGGCCACGTCGATCTGCTCGACGACACCGTGCCGGCGCCCGCCGACCTGGCCGAGATGCGGCGCACGATCACGCGCGGCGCGGGGCTCACCGCCCAGCTCCTCGCCTTCGCGCGTCGGCAGCCGTCGCGTCCCGAGCCGCTCGACCTGCGTGCCCTCGTGCACGCGATGGCGCCGATGCTCGGGCACCTGGCCGGCGCGCCGGTGCGGCTCGTCCTCGAGGGCGAGGACGTGGCCGGCGTGCAGGCCGACCGCACGCAGTTCGAGCAGGTGCTCCTGAACCTCGTGGTCAACGCGCGCGACGCGCTCCCCGGCGGCGGCACGATCGTGATCCGTACCGGCACCGACACCTGCCCCGAGGGCACGCCGCTCGCTGTCCTGGAGGTCGAGGACGACGGCGTCGGCATGGACGCGGCGACGCAGGCCCACATCTTCGAGCCGTTCTTCACGACGCGGGGCGAGCAGGGCGGCACGGGGCTGGGGCTCAGCACCGTCTACGGCATCGTGCAGCGTCACGGCGGGCGCATCGAGGTGCGCAGCGCCCCCGGTGCGGGGACACGCATCCGGATCCGGCTCCCGCGCGCGGTCGACCTCCCGGCGGCGGCGGCGGCACCGGCGGCAGTGCCCGAGCCGTCGACTGGCGAGCGCGTCGCGCTCCTCGTCGAGGACGAGGCGGGGGTGCGTCAGGTGCTCGAGCGGATGCTGCAGCGGGCGGGGTGCACGGTGATCGTCGTCCCCGACGGGACGCAGGCGCTTCTCGAGCTGGAGCGGCGCCCGGTGCGCTTCGACCTCGTCGTCAGCGACGTGCGCATGCCGGGCGCGTCGGGCGCCGACGTCGCCGCGGCCTACCTCGCCGCCCGTCCCGACGGCAAGGTGGTCCTGATCTCCGGCGACCTCGATCCCGCGCTCGTCGACGGGCTCCGCGGCGCGGGCGACGTCACCTTCCTCGCGAAGCCCTTCGGCCGCGACGCGCTCCTCGCGGCGATCGCCCCGGCCGGCGTGGCGTCGGCCATCGCCGACGCGTGAGCCGGCGCGAGGCGCGGCGCCGCGCTCAGCCGCGTCGCCGCCGCCCCACGGCGACGAGGGCGACGAGCCCCGTGCCGAGCAGCACGACGCTCGACGGCTCGGGGACGACCGTCGCGACGATGCGCGCCTCGGAGATCCAGCCGCCGTTCCAGAGCCCCTCGATCAGCGTGAAGTTGGCCGCGGTCGCGGGGCCGTCGGGGTCGATCGTGCCGAGGCCGCGCGTCGTGCTCGCGCCGCCCGACTCCGAGATCAGGTAGCGGCCGTTGCCGAGCTGGTACACGCCGCGCGTGCCGAGCGCGGGGCTCCCGGTCCAGCGACGGACCACGCTCCCGTCGGCGCCGATCTCGTAGGTGCCGAAGCTCCCCGCCGGCGTCGAGCCCTGCGCGGCGAGGAGGAGGTTGCCGTTCGCGAGCGTCGCGAGCTGCTGCGGGATGTTGTTGAGCGCCCCGGTGAGCGCCCCCAGGTAGGTGCCGCTCATGTCGAACTGCTGGATCGCGCGCGAGGTGCCGTCGCTCACGAGGAGGCGCCCGCCGACTTCGATCACGTCCCACGGCGACGCGCCGACGTCGGGGTTCACGTTCGTGCTGAACGAGCCGAGGATCGTCCCGTCGAGGCCGATGCGCACGATCGACGGGCCGGGCGCGCCGTTGGTGCTCCCCGCGTTCACGACGTGCACCACGCCGCCGATGACGCGCATCCCGCGCACGTTGCTCAACCCGCCGCCCGCGACGTTGCCGCCGACGAGGCCGAGGAAGCTGCCGCTCCGGTCGAAGCGCCAGATGCCGTTCACGCTCGGGCTCTGGTCGGAGACCCAGATCTCGCTCCCGACGGCGATCGCCGCACGCGGCGTGAGCAGGTTGAACGGGCCGCCCGCCGAGCCGCGGATGAACGACGGGTTCACGATCCGTCCGTCGAAACGGTCGAGCGCGACGACGCGGTTGAGCCGCGTGTCGGTGACGAGGAGGACGTCCTGCAGCGCCTGGGCGTGGGCGGCGTGCACGACGCCGACGAGCGCGACGAGCGCGACCGCGAGCGTGCGGAGGAGGCGGGACACGGGTGGGTGGCCGGAGGGTGGGTGGCGTGGGGCGTCGTCGCCCCGAGCCGTCACGCTACCGCGCGTGCCGCGACCCCGCCATCGAGGCGACGGCGTCAATGCGACGTCGGCGACGCGACACGCCGCGCGCGCGACCGCGCGCCTCAGGCCGCCACGCGTCGCCGGCGCGCCGTCGTCCGCGCGGCGCGCAGCAGCGCGACCACCGCGCGCTCCTCGGCCGAGAGCCCGTGCACGGAGCGCACGGCCGGCCCGACGGCGAGCGCCTCGCCGGCGAGGTAGCGCTCGATCACGCACGGGTGCACGTAGTAGGTGCGGCAGACGGCGCGCGTGTTGTTGAGCGACGCCGCCACGCGGTCGATCGCCTGCACCACGCGCCGCTCGGCCTCCTTCGGGTCGTCGGCGGCGCCGAGCTCGCGGAGCGCGCACGCGGCCTGCACGGTGCCGGCCCACGTGCGGAAGTCCTTGGCGGTGAAGTCCTCGCCCGACAGCTCGCGCAGGTAGTCGTTGACGTCGCCGCTCGAGATGGTGCGCCGCGCCCCCGTGTCGTCGACCCACGCGAAGAGCTCCTCGCCGGGGAGCGACTGGCACCGCGCCACGATCCGCGCGAGGCGCCGGTCGCGCACCGTCGCCACGTGGACCTTGCCGCTCTTGGCGCGGAACTCGAGGCGGAGCGTGTCGCCCGAGACGTCGGCGTGGCGCGTGCGGAGCGTGGTCAGCCCGTACGACTTGTTGCTGCGCGCGTACTCGTCGTTCCCGACGCGGATCGCGGTGCGCTCCATGAGCTGCACGACCGTCGCGAGGACCCGCTCGCGCGCGAGCCCCGGGCGCGCGAGGTCGGCGGCGACGCGCTTCCGGATGCGCGGGAGCGCGGCCGCGAGGTCGAGCAGCCGCTCGAACTTCGTCTCGTCGCGCACGGCGCGCCACTTCGCGTGGTAGCGGTACTGCTTGCGCCCGCGCGCGTCGCGCCCCGTCGCCTGGAGGTGACCGTTCGCGCGCGGGGAGATCCAGACGTCGGTGTACGCGGGCGGGATCGCGAGGGCGCGGATGCGCGCGAGCGTCGCCTCGTCGGTGACGGCCGACCCGTCGGGCGCGCGATAGCGGAAGCCGCGTCCCGCGCGCACGCGCGTGATCCCGGGCGTCGCGTCGGTGACCCAGCGAAGCCCCGCCTGCTCGGCGTGCTCCAGGGCGTCGGGATCAGGGGCGGTCGTCGGTGTCGCGTCGGGCACGAGGCGGCGGGTCGGGGCCGGCACCGGTGCCGGCGTCGCGACCTCTTGCGAGCGGCGTGCCGTCACCGGCGGTGCGTCGTGTCACGCGCCGGTCTCGGGGCGTCACCGACGCCGCACACGCCCGCTACCTTCGCCGGCGCGCCGACGGCGACCGCCGTCCGCACCGCTCACCGCCACGATCCGCCCGCGTCCCATGCGCCGTCCCTCGCTCGCCCCGCTCCTCGCGCTCCTCGTCGCCGGCTGCGCCGCCGCGGGGAGCGCCCTCCCGGTCGCCGCGCCGCGCACCGTGGCCGAGCGCGGCCTCGCGCTGCCGGCGGGCTTCGCGTATCCGGCGCACGACACGGTGCGCATCGCGACCTGGAACGTCGAGAACTTCGTCGACGGCGTCGACGACCCCTACGTCGACGCACCGCTCGAGAACACCGGCGGCCGCGACCGCGCCGCGAAGCTGGAACGCGTCGTCGAGGTGCTGCGCACGATCGACGCCGACGTCGTGATCCTGCAGGAGTTCGAGCACTCGCGCTGGCTGCGCGCGCTGGCGGTCGAGCGCTTCCCGGAGCGCGGCTACCGCTTCTTCGCCGGCACCGAGAGCAACACGTGGTACCAGAACGTCGTCGTCATGAGCCGGCTCCCGCTCGGCGTGCTCCGCAGCTACGCCGCCGTGCACACCCCCGTCCCCGGGCTCCGCGACTCGGCCGGGCGCCCCGAGGTGCAGTCGCAGATCAACAACCGCATGTGGCTCCTCGAGCTCCTCGCGCGCGACGGGACCACGCTGCACGTCGCGGGGCTCCACCTCAAGGCGGGGCGCACGCCGCGCGACACCGCGATGCGCGAGGGGCAGGTGCGCTTCCTCCAGGGCGAGCTGGCCGACGTGGCGCGGCGCGGTGCGGGGATCGTCGTCGCGGGCGACCTCAACGCGACCCCCGGGAGCCGCGAGCTCGACCTCCTGCTCGCGGGCGCGGGGACCGGTGTGCCGCTCGTCGATCCGCTCGCGGGACGCGGCATCCTCACGCACCCGGCGCCACGCCCGACGCGCCAGCTCGACCACATCCTCGTCGACCGGCGGCTCGCGGCACGCCTCGTCCCGGACGGCGTGCGGCTCCACACGCCCCTCCCCCTCGAGGCGATGGCCGGCGCGAGCGACCACCTCCCGCTGGTGGCGACCTTCGTCCTCCGCTGACGGCCGTGCCGGCGCGCGCGCGTCACGCGCGCGTCACGGCTCGTTCACGCCTCGCCCCGCCGCTTTCGTCGCATCGCCGCGCGCGGCACCCTGCGGGGGCGCGCACGCCCGGTGCGCCGCCCCTCGCACCGCGGAGGCGATGTGGACTGGCTCGGCGTGGGGCTCGGCGTCGTCGCGGGGCTGGCGCTCTTCCTCTACGGCGTGGGGCGCCTCGCGCACGGGCTGCGCACCGTCGCCGGCGACCGGATGCGCGCCCTCCTCGAGCGCGCGACGCGCAACCGCGTCATGGCGGTCGGCGCCGGGACGCTCGCCACGGCGGTGCTCGACTCGTCGTCGGTGACGATCATCCTCGTCATCGCCCTCGTCGACGCGGGCGCGATCAGCGCGACGCGCGCCCTCGGCGTGATCCTCGGCGCCAACATCGGGACGACCATCTCGAGCCAGGTGATCGCGCTCGACGTCGAGCGCTACGCGCCCCTCGTGCTCGCCCTCGGCCTCGCGCTCGCCGCGCTCGGCCGCCGCGACACCTGGCGCGAGGTCGGGACGGCGCTCTTCGGCATGGGGCTCGTCTTCTTCGGGCTCGGGCAGATCGGCGGCGCGGTCGAGCCGCTCCGCGAGAGCGGGTCGTTCGCCGAGTGGATGACGCGCCTCGAGTCGCCGCTCGCCGGCGCCAGCGTCGGCGCGCTCGCGACCGTCGTCATCCAGTCGTCGTCGGCGACGCTCGGCATCGCGATCACGCTCGCGAGCCAGGGGCTCCTCGCACTCCCCGCCGGCGTCGCCGTGATGCTCGGCGCCGAGATCGGCACCTGCGCCGACACCCTCGCCGCGACGATCGGCCGCTCGCGCGAGGCGCTCCGCGCCGGGATCTTCCACCTCGCCTTCAACATCGCCACCGTCACGCTCGGCCTCTTCCTCGTCGAGCCGCTGACGGCGATCGCGCGCGGGCTGGGCGGCGACACCGCGCGGCAGGTCGCCAACGCGCACGTCGCCTTCAACGTGGCGGGGGTGCTGCTCGTGCTCCCCTTCCTCGGGCCGATCGCGGCGGGGCTGCGCCGCTTCGTCCCGGATGCCGCGCCGTCCGGCAGCGGGACGCGCGTGCGCGCGGGGCGCCCGCAGCTTGGCGGCGCGACGGCGATCGACGCGGCGGCGCCCGACGCCTGAGTGGTGCGACGCCGCCCGGCGACCCGGGGCGGCGGGCGGGCATGGAGCGTGCGCGACGCGGGGGGCGACCCGCCGCCACGCGTCCGACACCGCCCGCAGACCCGCCCGCCATGACGCACCATCCCGAAGGCGCCCTCCCCGCGATCTGGGAGACGGGCTTCACCATCCCCGCGCGCCCCGCGCTCGACCGCGACCTCGAGACCGACGTCTGCATCGTCGGCGCCGGCATCGCCGGGCTCAGCGTCGCCTGGCACCTGCTGCGCGAGGGACGGCGCGTCGTGGTGCTCGACGACGGCCCCATCGGCGGCGGTGAGACCGGGCGCACGACCGCACATCTCGCCACCGCCTGCGACGACTGGTGGCACGAGGTCGAGCGGCGCCACGGGCCCGACACGGCGCGCGCCGTCGCCGACAGCTTCCGCGCGGGCGTCGACGCGATCGAGGCGATCGTGCGGGCCGAGGGGATCGACTGCGACTTCGTGCGCCTCGACGGCTGGTGGTTCCCGGCGTCGCCCGACGACGTGTCGCTCCTCGAGCGCGAGCGCGACGCCGCGCACCGCCTCGGCTTCCCCGACTGGTCGCTGGTCGCCGACTGGCCGCTGGCGGGGCGCTTCGGCGGCGCCGCGCTCCGTGCGCCGCAGCAGGCGCAGTTCCACATCCTGCGCTACCTCGCCGGGCTCGCCGACGCGGTCGAGCGGCAGGGCGGGATCGTGCGCACCGGGACGCGCGTCACCGAGTTCCACGACGGCGACCCGGCGCACGTGCGCACCGACGCGGGGCACGTCGTCAGGGCGCGCGACGTCGTCGTGGCGACCAACACGCCGGTCAACGACCGCGTGACGATGCACACCAAGCAGGCGCCCTACCGCACCTACGTGATCGGCATGCGCGTGCCGCGCGGCAGCGTCCCCGCGGGGCTCTACTGGGACACCGACGAGCCCTATCGCTACATCCGCCTCCTCGACCCCACGGGCGAGGGCCCCGACGACGTCCTCCTCGTCGGCGGCGAGGACCACAAGACGGGGCAGCCCGAGGGCGGCGACGAGCGCACCGCGTTCGACCGGCTCGCCGACTGGACGCGCACGCGCTTCGGCGCCGGCGAGATCGTCTCGCGGTGGAGCGGGCAGGTCATGGAGCCGGCGGACCATCTCGCGTACATCGGCCGCAATCCGGGCGATCGGCACACGTGGATCGTCACCGGCGACTCGGGGAACGGGATGACGCACGGCACGATCGCCGGGATCCTTCTCGCCGACCTGATCGCGGGGCGCCCCTCGCCGTGGGCCGACGCCTACGATCCCGCACGGAAGCCGCTGCGTGCGCTGGGCGAGTTCGCGATGGAGAACGTGAACGTCGCCGCGCAGTTCGCCGACTGGCTGACGCCGGGCGAGGTCTCGGCGCTCGACGAGATCCGCCCGGGCGAGGGGCGCCTGCTGCGCGAGGGGGCGCGGAAGATCGCGGCCTACCGCGCACCCGACGGGACGCTCCTCCTGCGGTCGGCGACGTGCACGCACCTGGGCTGCGTGGTGGCGTGGAACGACGCCGAGCGGACCTGGGACTGCCCGTGCCACGGCTCGCGCTTCGCGCCGGACGGGACGGTGGTGAACGGGCCGGCGATCGCGCCGCTGCCGCCGCTGGGGGGATGAAGGGAGCCGACGCGCCGCCCATCGCGCCGACCCGCTGACGACGCATGGCCCGTCGTTGCGGCACGAGGGTCCCTCGCTGCAGCTTCCTCGTGAGCCCGCGCCGTCCGGGCGCCGCGCGACCGTGACGCGTCGGCGCCCAGGAGGCCATCACCCGCCGCGCTGCGCATGGCCGTCACCGACGCGCACGGTCCCCCGCACGCCCCGGTCGACACGCCGGGTGCGTCGCTCCCCGCGGCGCCGCTGCGCGCCCACGTGCTCGCCTACCTCGACCTCGCGAGCGGCGACGGGCGCGACGCTTCGCACCTGGTCGTGCCGCGACTCCGATTCAGCGCGCATCACCGGCCGTCGCTCGTGGCCATCTGGGACGGCACGCCGGTGGCGGAGGCGCTGCCGGCGGGCCACGGGGACTTCGCACCGCTGAACCTCGTCGCCCCGACCACGCGCTGGTTCGACGTCACCGTGCACGGCACGCTGCGCGCGCTGAGCGTCCAGTTCACGGCGCGCGGTGCGCGCACTCTCCTCGGGCTGCCACCGCTGGGCGTCGTGGACCGCGCGATGCCGCTCGCCGACCTGCTCGCGGGTCCCGTGCGCCGGGCGCTCGCCGACTGGGTCGACGCCCTGGCGGCGGCACCGTCGTTCGGGGCACGCGTGGCGATCACCGACCGCGTGCTCTCCGAGCTGCTGCGGCGGCGACCGTCGTCGGTGCTCTCGGTGCCCGATCCGGTGGGGTGGGTCATCGACGAGGTGGAGCGACGGCACGGTGCGGTGCGGATCGCGACGCTCGCGGACGCCGTCGGCCTCCCGGAGCGCACGCTCCGCCGCCGCGTGCGGCAGGAGCTCGGGATGTCGCTCCGGCACTGCGCGCGGGTGGTGCGGGCGCGCCACGCGATGGCGGTGCTCGAGGCGATGCCCGTGCCGCCGCGCCCGCAGCTCGACCGGCCGGCCACCGCACGGCTCGCCCGGCTCGCGGTGCAGCTGGGCTACTGCGACCAGGCGCACCTCACGCGCGAGTTCCGCGCGCTCGTCGGGAGCACGCCGGCGGGCTTCGCGAGCGATGTGCGCCCGCACGATCCGGCGGTGGTCCATCGCCGCGGGGGTTGAGGCCGGCGATCCGCGAAACGCCGCACGCGTCCTGGGGGACGGCGATGGCGGCGCGCATGCGAGCCACGGCGGGCGAGGGACCGGTGCCGCCCGCGCTGGGCGCCGCGGTGGGGAGCCTCGACTTCAACGCCGCGAACGGGTCGCGCCAGCGCATCGCGTTCGCGAAGCGCATGTCGAGCGGGGAGCTGTACGGCAACGACGACGTCGCCCGCGTGGCCGCGTCGCTCGACCGCTGGCAGCGCGTCGTCATCCGCGTGGACTTCACGCGGCGCACGGTGGTCGTGTCCGTCGACGGGCGTGCGCTCTCCGAACAGCCGTTCCTCGACGCCGCGGCTTTTCGCAGGGCGCGCGCGCGCCCGCCCTGCCCCGTGGGTGGAGGCGCCGCTCGGTCGGTCGGAGCATCGCGGCGAGCACGCCGACGGGCCGAGCGGACATGCTCCGCGGTCCGCACCGGCGGGACGACCGCGCCCATGCCCCTCACTCCGGCGACTGACGCCTTGCCGGGGCCTCACCCGTGCGGAACCGGATGGGGTACGCCGCAAGCGGGACGCCGTCCGCGTCGGCGAGGGCGCCGCCGAACCGGGTGTTCAGCCCGAGCGCGTACGCGCGCCCCGGCTCGAGGGCGACCGTGATGCGGAGCGTCGTGCCGTCGGCGGCGAGCCGAGTGCCGGCGATGCGCGGGAGGTCGGCGGGGCGGGCCGCATCCGCGAACACGGCGCGGCGCCCGCCCAGTGGCGCGAGCGGGCGGTCGAAGCGGACCACGATCTCCGAGAGCGCCGGGTCCACGTCGCTGGCGCCGTCCTGCACCGACGTCGCGATCACCTGCGGGCGGCGGGCGTCGAAGCGGCGCTGGAGCGCGTCGAGGCGCCCCGGGAGCGAGTCGAAGTACGCGGCCAGCCGCGGGCGGAACGCGGCCAGCGTGGGGTACTCGCCCCGGCGCGCCTCGTACTCGCCGAGCAGCGCGGACAGCTCCTCGCCCCACACGTAGCCGCGACCTGCCTCGGAGTTGAGCATCGCCCGGGCCGCCTCCGGTCCGCGGGTCGCCAGCAGGTAGCGCGCCGTGATCGCCGCGACGATCGCGTCGTCCACGAGCGCCTGCCACCCCGGGTAGATCTCTCCCATGATGCGCCCGCGCAGCGCCGAGAGCAGGACGGGCCCGCTGCGCGCGAACGCGGTGCTGTCGGCGTACGCCCCGACGAGGTCCACGAGCGGGTGCAGCGTCTCGTGGGGCAGGATCCACGCGACGAAGTCATCCGCATAGGTCGGGACACCCGCCGAATCGAACGGCGCCATGGCGAGGACGACGATCCAGCGCTCGGGCGGGGCCCCGTCGGGGGCGACGCGCAGCCCGCGCGCGCCGCGCGATTGCGCCGGGTTCACCGCGATCGCGATCGCGCCCGGCGGCGTGACCCCGACGTAGGCCGGGAACCAGCGGAGATCCAGTCGCTCCGCCGCGGCCCGGCGCATGCGCGCCTCGAGCGTGTCGTGGAGCGCGCGATGGGCGGCGAAGAACGCGTCGGCGCGGGCGTCCACCGCGAACCGGCGCAGCGCCTCCACGAAGCGGGCCGTCGCCGGCGTCCGCCAGGCGCGGTCGTGCGCGTCGGCGCCGGGTCGCTCGAGGGCGACGCGCGGCCGGAGATCCGGATACGGCGCGAGATGCAGTGCGAGGCGATCGGCGACGTCGAAGTCGAACCCCTGCGAGTCGGCGAGCGCCCGCGCCATGGTCACGGCCGGGTGGGAGCGGTACGGGCCGAAGTGGCGGTCGATGTCGGCGACGTAGGGCTGCAGCGTCCCCGTGAACGGGTTCGGCAGGCCGGCCAGGCGCACGACGATCGACATCAGTGCGAGCCGCCGGTCCACCACGACCGTGGGCGGTGGCAGGGGGGCCGGGGGCGTGGCGGCAACGCCCGCGGCCCCGGCGTGCACCGCTGCGGACTCCGTTGGCGTCGGCGGGGCGACGGGCACGGCGGGCGCGATGGACGCGGCAGGGGCGGTCCCGGTGCGCTCCGCCCCGGGTTGCCGGTCGCCTTGCCGCGCGCGCTCCGCCGCGATCCACCGTGCCACCTTGCGCTCGAGCAGCGCCAACGGCACCGGCCCGTCGTCGAGCAGCACGCCGTGGTAGCGCCGCACGTCGAAGCAGGCGCCCAGCGCCCGCTCGGCCTCGTCGCGAAGGCGGAAGAACACCTCGGCGCCCATGTGGTAGCCCAGCCCCTGGCCGGGCCAGTCGTGGAAGCGGCGTAGCGCGGGCGCCGTCATCGCGGGGGGCTGGCCGACGCGCACGTACGCGGCGACGGCGGAGTCGCCCGTGAGCGTGCCGTCGTGCAGCGCGATCTCGAGCGGCGCGCGGCGCGCGCCGAGCGCCTGCTGCGCCGCCTCATACGCGCGGGCCGTGTCGCTGCCGAACAGCCCGAGGTCGCCGCCCGCCACACGGTAGGCGGCGTACAGCGCCCACCCCTCGATGTAGGCGCCGTTCGACAGCAACCCCTGGATGGGATGCGGGCGCACGCCGAGCAGCCGGACGCGCTCGAAGTGATGCTGCCCTTGGAACGCGTGGCCGGGCCACCCCTCGTGAAAGACGAGCGCCTCGTCGAGCACACGACCCGGGCGCATGAGCGACGCGGCGTTGAGCAGCGCCCCTGCCGGCATCGCGCCGTCGGCCGACGGCGGCGTCGCGCGCCCCGGCTCGGCCCGCCCCTCGTCGGCCGGCGCGTAGAGCCCCACGCTCGGCGGCGTGGGCACGACGGCGAACGCGCGCGGCGCGGCCGCCACGGCGCGCGCGGTCAGCGCGCGCCCCCACGCGAGCACCGAGTCGCGCGACGGGAGCGTCGGCGACCCCGGCGCGCGCAGCGAGCGGTACCAGGCCATCGGCTCCTCGTCACGCCCCAACCGCTCGCGCAGCAGCGTGCGCGCCTCGCGCTCGTAGCGCTCCGCGACGCGCGCGAAGCGCGTGCGCAGCGCGGCCGGCGGCAGATCGAGCGTCGTGTAGGAGCGCGCCCACGCGCGGTAGCAGCGCATGCCGTCGGGGAGCGCGGCGAGCCCCTCGCGGGCACGGGCGCGCGGCAGGTACTCGGCGCGCAGGAAGTCGCGGTAGCGCGCGAGCGCGGGGCGCACCGTGTCGGCGACGAGCGCGGCGAGCGCCGCATGGAACGCGCGCGCCCCCGCGCCGTCGAGCGTGTCGCGGAGCGCCGGCACCATGAACGCGGTGCTGTCCACCGGCAGCGCGAGCAGCGTGTCGAGTCGGCCGATCACCTCGCCCACGCCGCGCCGGTGCATCGTGCGCCCGCCGGCGAGCCCGCGGCGCAGGTTGGCGATTTCGACGTCCACCGCCCGCGGCAGCGAGCGCCACACGGCGAGTGTGCGGCGGCGCGCGTCGGGTGTCCCCGCCGGCGCGCGCCGCGCGATCGAGCCCGACGGCCCGACGAGCTGGTCGAGCCACCCGGTGACGGCGGAACCGACGTCCCAGTCCTCCGTCCGGCAGACGCGCAGGTCGCGCTGCGCGGCGAGCCACTCGCCGAGCGCGCCGTGCAGCGCCCACGCGTCGGTCCCCTCGAGCGCGTCCGCGTCGATCGCCGCGAGCTGCCGGGCCGCACGGTCGCGCGCGCGGTCGCGGGCTGCGATGGCCGCGGGCGTGCGGTCGGGGAGCCGGTCGAACGGCGCGCCCTCGACGCGCACCGTGGGGTTCGCGCGCAGCTCGGCGGCCAGCAGCGCGTCGGCGATGGCGCGCACGCGCCGAGTGGCCGGCGATGGCGGCGCCACGGGTGTGGCGACGTGCCGCCCGGCGCTCCGTGCCGCCGCCGCGCCCGGCGCGAGCGACGACGCGAGCGCCAGCGCGACGCGTCGGTCGCCCGCCTGCAGCTCGCCGGCGAGGGCCCCCATGAACGCCTCGGCCTCGCGCACGATCGCCGGGGCCTCGTGCGGTGGCACGTCGGTCGGCGTCTGCGCGGCGATCGGCATCGCGATGGCGCCGACGAGGAACGACGCGAGCGACGGGAGCGAACGCGTCATCGCCCGCGCCTCACGTGAGGCCGGCGGCCCCGGGCCGTCGCGTCCGCGCCGCGCACGGCCCCGCGAGCGGTGCCCGGCGCGAGGTGCCGGTCGAGGAACGCGTACACCTCGGGCTCCCACGCCTCCGGCGCGAGCACCATGAACCCGTGCCCGTCGTTCGCGTTGTGGCCGACGGCCGGATGCAGCCGCCCCGCCGCGTCGCCGCCTCCCTCGCGCATCGCCGCGGGGATCGCCTCCGTCGGCCCCACGCTCCAGTCGTTCGCCGCCTGCAGCACGCGCGTCGGCACGCGCGTGCGCCGCGCTCCCGCGAGCAGCCGCTCGCGCAGCGGCGTGTTCCAGCTCCAGTTCATCGCCGCGGGCGCGAACGCCACCGCCGCGCGCAAGGTGCTGTCGTGCTCCGCGGCGAGCAGGGTGAGGATCCCGCCGTACGAGATGCCGGTCACGCCGACGCGCCCGGCGTCCACCCCGGGCATGGCGCGCACGGCGGCGATCGCGGCCTGCACGTCCGGGAGCTGCGTGGCGAGCAGCAGCTCGGTCGAGCGGCGCGCGTACGCGCTGTCGCGTCCGACGAGCCCCTCGCGCCGGAGCTGGTCCATGATCGCCTCGCCCTGCCCGCGCGACAGGCCGAGCCCGCGCCGGCAGGGGAAGAAGGCGACGAAGCCGCGCGCCGCGAAGCGCCGTCCCAGGTCGTCGGCCTCGCCCGGATGCCAGCATCCGCCGCTCCCGTGCAGCACGACGAGCGCCGGGTGCGGCCCGGGCGCCGTTGGGCGCCAGCGGGCGCCACGCAGCGCGAGCGGCGCCCCCGCCGTGTCGCGGCTCGCGTACCCGACGGTGTCGCCCACGACGCGCGCCGCGCGCACCCACGCCGGCACGCGCCCGGCCGCGATGCGCGCATCCGCCGCGGCGGGCGCGCCCGGCTCGGCCGCGCGGTAGATGCTGTCGAGCCGCGCCGCCACCCGCCGCGCCTCCGCGTGGCGTCCCAGGTCGTCGAGCGCACGCAGGCGCACCCGCAGCAGCTGCGTGCGCCCGGGCGTCATGCGTTCGGCGCTGTCCGCCTGCGCGAGCGCCTGGGCCGGGCGATTCAGGAGCAGGAGCGCCTGCGCGAGCCGCTCGCGCGGGGGCACGAACACGGCGGGCGGCCCGAAGGCGAAGGGCTGCGACTCCCACCGCACCGCGGCCGCGCGCAGCACCGCGAGCGCCGAATCGCGGCGCCCGGCGCCGGCGAGCTGCTCGGCGCGCACGAGATCCGCCATGACGTCCGCCTCGGCGGCCGCCGCCGCCGGCGTCTCGCCCGGGCGCGCGGTCGCGCGCCCCGCCCGCAACGCGCCCGCGTACTGGTCGAGTGCCGCGATCGCGGAGTCGGCGAGCGAGCGGTCGGCGACGCGGCTGCCGGGGCGCTGCTCCACGGGACGGTTCGCGCGGCGCGCCGCCGCATACCCCGCGTGGAACCAGGCGATCGCCCGCGCGGGCGGCTGGAGTGGCGCGCCGTCGAAGCGGGTGTGGGCGAGCGAGTCGTCCCACGCCTCGGCGTCCACCACCCACGCGGCCGCGAACAGCGGCGCGGCGCCGCGCTGCGCCATCACGCCGCCGGCGCCGGACTCGCGCGTGAAGGCGAGCATCGAGTCCGTCCACGCGCGCGCCTCGCGCGGTCGCCCCTGCTGCAGGAGGCCGTACACCAGCCAGTGCAGGTAGTGCAGGCTGAAGCGCGGCGCCGCGGCCACGGCGCGGCGGTTCGCCGCGACCACGTCGTCCCACATCCCGCGCGCGATGAAGATGTGCGACGTCATGTGCCGCGCGTGGTGCGCCCCCGGCGCCACGTCGCCGTACCGGCGCGCGGCGGCCATGCCGCGCGCGGCGTTCGCCGGGTCGTCCACCGCGTGGATCTTGTAGTGCAGCGCGCCCGGGTGCCGCGGGTGCGTGCGCAGCACACCGTCGGCCATCGCCTCGGCCCGCGCGTAGCTCGTCGGGTCGCGCTCGCCCTGGTTGAGGCCGAGCAGGGCGAGCGCGTGGAAGGCGCCCGCCTCGGGGTCACGCGGGTGCGCGGCGTGGAGCGCCGCCATCGCGTCCGCGAAGGCGGTGTCGCGCCGCGCCTTGGGCGTCCCGTCGGCGTAGAGCGCCTCGATCGCCTCCATCCACGCGCGCTCGCGCGCGGTGCGGGCGCGGGCGACGCGCGCCTCGCGCGTGGGTGCGATGGTGCGGAGCGCCGCGCGCGCCTTGGCGGTGTCCTGGATGTTCCACACCGGGTACGTCCAGGCGAGCGCCTCGAAGCTGGACGCCAGCACGGCCGACGAGTCGAGCGCGCGGGCGCGGCGGAAGTGCCCAATCGCCTCGAGGTAGAGGAAGTTGTGCATGTACCCGACGCCGCGCTCGAACGCGCGCTGCGCGGCGGGCGCGGCGCCGATCGGGAAGACGATGCGGCCCACGCTCGCCGTGTCGCGGCGGGCATCGGCGGCGGCGTGCGGGCCGTGGCCGCCCTCGTGCTGCGCGACGAGCGCGGAGCAGTCGAGGGCGAGCGCGAGCGCGGAGGCGACGACGGGAAGGCGCATGGTGCGGCAGGGCGGCGGAATGGCGGTGAAGTCGGCAGGCACGAGAGAGCGCGCGGGATGGCGCATCGATCAGGGCGTCCGGGCGGCGAGCGCGTCGTGCACGATCATCACGTGCGACCACCAGCTGCCGCCGGCCATCACGAATGGGTGCGTCCCGCGCGGCGCGTCGGGCAGGCCGAGGTCCGCACCGGTGCGGAAGGGAACGTGGAGCGACTGCCACGCCCTGATCGCGGCACCGGCGCGCGCCGTCGCGCGGTCGTACGCCGCGAGCGGGCCGAGCATGCGGTAGCCGGCCGACGGCGTCTCGGGGAGCGGCACGCGGCGCGCGCGCACGTCCTCGTCCATGCGCCGGACCACCGAGTCGGACGCGATACCCGACGCACGCAGGCGCCGCACGTGGCGGATGGCCGCCGCGTACGGCGCCTGGTAGCAGCGCATGTCGAAGAGGGTGTCGCCCGGCGTCGCGGCGAAGCACACGATGCCGTTGCGCGACGGGCGCAGCTCGAGCTCGCCCTCCGGCCGCAGGCGCGCGACGCCGGCGCCCGCCCGCATCGCGGGAGGGAGCGCGAGCACGGCCGCGCCGATCCAGTCGTCGTCGCTCCAGGGCATCGCGCCGGGCGCGGGCGACGTCGCAGGGGCGGGCGCCTGCACCGATGGCTGCGCGCTCGTGCGGTACGAGGCGGCGCGGGCGTGCGCCGCCTCGCTCCGTGCCGCCGCGTCGCTCATCCCCGCC
>ERZ1066122.1072-NODE-1072-length-24045-cov-13.583285_pt1 | contig 24045 bp, 18 predicted proteins | sample MGYA00382769_ERZ1066122 | MGnify/ENA primary metagenome ERZ1066122 (study PRJEB33369, sample SAMEA5778352) | biofilm metagenome | biome: Industrial cooling water; feature: Water cooling tower basin; material: Biofilm | place: United Arab Emirates | collected... | reverse complement strand
TGCGCAACGAGAAGCGCATGCTGCAGGAGGCGGTGGACGCGCTGTTCGACAACGGGCGTCGCTCCAAGGCCATCCGTGGCCGCGGCAAGCGTCCGCTCAAGTCGCTGTCCGACATGCTCAAGGGCAAGCAGGGCCGGTTCCGTCAGAACCTGCTCGGCAAGCGCGTGGACTACTCGGGTCGTTCGGTCATCGTCGTGGGTCCGGAGCTCAAGCTGCACCAGTGCGGCCTGCCCAAGGCCATGGCGCTCGAGCTCTTCAAGCCGTTCATCATCCACAAGCTGGTGGAGAGCGGTGAAGCGGAGACGGTGAAGCGCGCCAAGAAGATCGTCGAGCGCGAGAACGCGATGGTGTACGAGGTGCTCGAAGGCATCATCCGCGACCATCCGGTGCTGCTCAACCGCGCGCCCACACTGCACCGCCTCGGCATCCAGGCCTTCGAGCCGGTGCTGGTGGAAGGCAAGGCCATTCGTATTCACCCGCTCGTCTGCGCGGCGTTCAACGCCGACTTCGACGGTGACCAGATGGCCGTGCACGTGCCGCTGTCCTTCGAGGCCCAGATCGAAGCGCGCGTGCTCATGCTGTCGTCGAACAACATCCTCAAGCCCTCGGACGGTCGTCCGGTGGCCGAGCCGTCGCAGGACATCGTGCTCGGCTGCTACGTGGCCACCAAGGCGCCGACGGACTTCGAGAAGCTCGCCAAGGATCCGGCGTGGGTGGCCAAGCTGCCGGCCTACACGTCGACGGCCGAGGTGGAGCTGGCCATCGCGAACGGCCGCGCCACCATGCAGACGCCGTGCCGCTGGCTGGATCGTCGCGCGGACTCGCCGACGTGGATCACCACGACCACGGGCCGTGTGCTGTTCGACACGATCGTGCCGGCCGGTTTGGCGTTCAAGAACTTCGACATGAAGAAGAAGGCCCTCGGCCAGCTGGTCTTCGAGAGCTACCGCCAGGCGGGGCTCGCGGAGACGGTGCAGCTGCTCGATCGCCTGAAGGAATTCGGTTTCCGCAACGCCACGCGGGGTGGTGTGTCCATCGGCATCGAGGACCTGCACATCCCGCGCGAGAAGGAGTCGCTGCTCAAGGAGGCGTCGGAGCGCGTCGAGCGCTTCCAGCGCGCCTACGCGACCGGCAACATCACGAACGGCGAGCGCTACAACAAGGTCATCGACACCTGGACGCACGCGAACACCGACATTGCGGACGCCATGGTCAAGACCATGCGCGAATCGCAGGGCGGTTTCAATCCGGTGTTCATGATGTTCGACTCCGGCTCACGCGGTAGCCGCGACCAGATCCGCCAGCTGGCGGGTATGCGCGGTCTCATGGCGAAGCCGCAGAAGAAGCTCACGGGTGGTATCGGCGAAATCATCGAAAACCCGATCAAGTCGAACTTCCGTGAAGGTCTGTCGGTGCTCGAGTACTTCTCGTCCACGCACGGCGCCCGAAAGGGTCTGGCGGACACGGCCCTCAAGACGGCCGACGCCGGCTACCTGACGCGCCGTCTGGTGGACGTGGCGCAGGACATGACGATCACCGAGGAGGATTGCGGCACGATCCTCGGCATCGACACGGCGGCGCTGAAGGAAGGCGAGGATGTCATCGAGCCGCTCGCCGAGCGTCTCGTGGGCAACGTGGCGGCCGAGGATGTCTACGACCCCATGGAGCGCGACGAGGCCGGTCGGGCCAAGCTGCTGGTGGAAGCCGGCAAGCTCATCTCGGAAGAGATGGCCCAGGCCATCGAGGATTCGGGCATCGAGACGGTGAAGATCCGTTCCGTGCTCACCTGCGAAGCCAAGCGTGGTCTCTGCCGCATGTGCTACGGCCGCAACCTGGCCACCATGCAGATGGTGGACTTGGGCGAGGCGGTGGGCATCATCGCCGCGCAGTCCATCGGCGAGCCGGGCACGCAGCTCACGCTGCGCACCTTCCACGTCGGTGGTACGGCGGCGCGTATCGCCGAGCAGACGGCGCGCAAGACCAAGAAGGCCGGTGTGATCGAGTTCGGCGACCGTCTCGTGACGGTGCTCAACCCGGAAGGCCAGAAGGTCGTCACGTCGTACGAAGGCGAACTGATCATCAAGGCTTCGGCGGAGAAGAACGCCGCCATCGAAGCGCGCCTCCAGGTGCCGCTCGGTGCCTACCTGATGGTCGAGGACGGTCAGGTCGTGAAGAAGGAAGACACGGTGTTCACCTGGGACCCGTACTCGAATCCGATCATTGCGGACATCGACGGTACGGTGCGCTTCGTGGACCTGGTGGAAGACGAGTCGCTGTCGGAAGAGCTCGACGAACTGACGGGTCTGCGTCAGCGCGTGGTGATCGAAGACCGCGAGAAGAAGCTGCACCCGCACATCGAGATCTGGCAGAACAAGGGCGGCAAGGAGAAGCGAGTGCGCGACTTCATCCTGCCCGTGGGCGCCGTGATCACGATCGAGGATGGCGAGAACATCCCGGCCGGTACGATCCTCGCGAAGATCAGCCGCGAGGCCTACAAGACGCGCGACATCACCGGTGGTCTGCCGCGCGTGGCCGAGTTGTTCGAAGCCCGTCGTCCGAAGGATCCGGCGACGATCTCCGAGATCGACGGCTTCGTGCGCTTCGGCGAGATCAAGCGCGGCAAGCGCGAGGTGTTCGTCCGTCCGGCCACGGTGGACAAGGGTGTGTGGCAGGTGGACGAGTCGCAGCCGGAGCAGGTGTACGAGGTGCCGTCCGGCAAGCACCTGCGTGTGCACGAGGGCGACCGCGTGCGCGCCGGTGACCGCATCAGCGAAGGTCCGGTCAACCCGCACGACATTCTGCGCATCAAGGGCCCGCGCGCGGTGCAGGAGTACCTGCTGAACGAAGTGCAGGAGGTGTACCGCCTGCAGGGCGTGAAGATCAACGACAAGCACATTGGCGTGATCGTCAAGCAGATGCTCCAGAAGGTGCGCATCGTGGATTCAGGCGACACCGAGCTGCTCGAGGGTGAGCATGTCGATCGCTCGCAGTTCCGCGAAGTGAACGAGGACGCCAAGAAGCGGAAGATCCGTCAGGCGACGGAAGAGCCGCTGCTGCTCGGCATCACCAAGGCCTCGCTCACCACGCAGTCGTTCGTGTCGGCGGCCTCCTTCCAGGAGACCACGCGCGTCCTCACCGACGCGGCCATCCGCGGCTCACGCGACGACCTGCTGGGTCTCAAGGAGAACATCATCATCGGCCACCTCATCCCGGCCGGTACGGGCATGTACCGCTACCAGGAAGTGGATGTGGAGTCGGACTCGCTGCCGGAGCCGGAGCCGGTGCCGGAGGCGCTGGAGCCGAACTTCGAGGCGCTGCTGCCCACCTTTGAACCCACCGCCTTCACCATGCCCGACGACTAAGGGCGGATGTGGGATGGTGAGAGAAACGGCCGGGAGACTTTGTCTCCCGGCCGTTTCTTTTTGGGATGGTGGGAGATGGGACAGAAATAGAGGATGAGATGTGAGCAACAAATGAGATGAGAGATGGGATCGTGGTTTCCCTGGTCTGGGGTCTGGGGTCTGGGGGCTGGGGTCTGGGGTCTGGGGTCTCGGGTCTGGGGTCTCGGGTCTGGGGTCTCGGGTCTGGGGTCAGAGGTCTGGGGTCTCAGTCGGGGTCGGGGTCGGGGTCGAGGGCTCCACCGCACCCCCATTCGATTCCCGACGCTGCAGGTATTTCCGCCAGCCGAAGGTCATCTTGCGGACCACGACCGTTTCGTCGATCCAGTCGTTGGCGGACTCGGGAAATGCGCGGAGGGCCACGGCCAATCGCAGCTGCAGCTCGAGCTCATTGCACGAACCAATGACAACGCGCAGAAAGGACTCGCAGCGCTTCGGGGAATCGAAGGCTGCAGCCTCAGTGAGATTGCTGGCTATCGAATCAGCGGCCCGCAGCATCTGGCCGCGGAGGCCAGGCCCGCGCGCTGAGAGCGCGTCGGCATGCTGCTCGGCCAGTCGGTGCACTTCCAGCGTCAACGCAAATGCGCGGTCGATGACCTGAAGTCTCGCGGGGTTGTGTGGCATGGGCCACGCTAACGCCAACAGCCTCGCGAAGTCTCATCAATTCGTCGCCTGTTGTGCTCGGACAACGCGCCCCAACCCAAACCCCAACCCAAACCCCGACCCCAACCCCAACCCCAACCGCGGTAACCTGCCGCCAAACCTCCCGTCTCCCATTTCATTCGTTGCTCACATCTCATCCTCTATTTCTGTCTCATCTCCCACATCTCATCTCCCATCTCCCAAAGTCTCAATCCAAAGGAGGTGGAACGAAGAAGGGCATGGGCGGTCCCTTTACGTCGATTCGCTTCTGCAGCGACGGCACCAGCAGTCTCACGCCCACACTGCGCGCCACCTGTCGCCCGCTCACGAGATCGGTGACCGTCACCGACACCACGTGCCGTCCGAAGGGCGCGTTGTCGGGCAGGGGAATCTTCACGTGCTCCACCTGTACGGGACGCGGCGGCGCCTCGCGGCTGTAGGTGAGCGAGGAGGCATCGGGCTCGGCGGCCACCACCTTGGCGGACACCTTGGAGCCGTCCGTCAGTGCATCGCGCACGTCATCGGTGATGACCCGTTCGCCCTGCTCGCGCTGGATCTCCACCTTCCATCGCACGCGGCCGTCGGGGCCGGGGGTGAGCTCATAAATCTCCCACAACAGCGAGAAACGCTGCTTGGGCATCACGACGCCGGCGTTGGGGGTGATGCGGAAGTCGAACCAGCGCTGCGCCGGCACCCGCAGTTCCACCGCGTTGCCGGTCACGAGCACGTCGCTCATGCCAAAGCCGCTCACGGGAATCTTGATGGCCGCGTCCGAGGTGAACTGCATGACGCCGCGCGCCGCCGCCCCGCGACTCGGCTCCAGCGCCTCCACCCGATGCATGATCTCGCCGGTGCCGATGCGTGCCCGCCATGCATGCGTCAGCGCAATCACATTCGAACGGGGAAGCACCTCCTCGGCCGGCGAGGCGTACACGGGCTCTCCCTGCGGCGTGCGGAGGAACATCGTGGTGGTGATCTTCGTCCGCAGACTGATGTACGGAGTGTCGCGATGGGGGAAGCTGCGCAGCGGCACACGTCCCTCCACGTACAGATCCACGGAGTCGCCGGGCGCACGAAAGCGCGCGAGCATGACATCGATGGTGTCCATGCGACCCACGAAGGGTACGCCGGTCCAGCGCGCACGCTGCACCTCGACACATTCACTGGCCTTGCGTGCCGGCGGTGGGCAGTCGCGGGGATCGGCATCGACCACATCCCAGTAGCCGATCAGCCCGGCGCGCTGCCGTCCCCCGCTGAACGCGCGCCACCAGTCATACGAGTGGGTGATGGCAATGCCCTGCGCCAACCCATCCCAGTGCCGCACGTACTCGCGGTGCACAGCCCGGTCTCGCACAAAGGTCCAGCGTGGCGACGGAGCGCCGCGCCGCACATGCATGCGGCCTGATGCGGTTTCACTGCCACTCTGCCCCGGGTTGCTGACATTGGCGTAGAGATAGTCCGCCTCCGCCACCCGCGCACGACGCACAAGGCGCAACTCATTCACGGGGGTGCTCCACATCGGGTCGAGCACCAGCCAGCCGCGTCGCTCGATCGCCAATCGTGTGTTGGGCAGGAATCCGTAGCGCCAGATGTCATCATCGCGTGTGAGCACGTCGTCGAACCCGTCGTAACGGGCGGAGTCTTCACGCGGAAGGAAGCGCACCACCGAATCGAACACGGCGTCCACCCGCTGCAGCACGTGCAGATTCATCCGGCTGCGATGAAACGCGGACAGGGCCGTGGCCATCACCACGGCGGAGTCCTGGGGTGAGCCGATCTGCAGGGCCGTGGCCGCGGAGTCGAGTGCGTCCCAATCGCGTGTGGCCACCCAGGGGGCGAGGGCCAGGCGCAGCGCGCGGGAGCGCTGGGGGCGCGGCGTGAGTTCCGCGAGGCGCGTGTAGAGGCGTGCCGTCCATTGGGCTTCGGACACCCCCAGCTCGCGCGACGTCGGGGGGATGGGAGGCAATGCGCGCAGCGACGGCGCCATCGCATCGAGCTTGTGCACTGCCTGTTCGTCGTCGGCCACCGCCTGCAGTGGGCGCTCGAGCCTGGCTTGCGCACGCACCCACATCTCGCCGGCGAAATACTCGAGCGCGTCGCGTGCACTCGCGGTATCGCCGGCAGCGAGCACACGTGCGAGATCCGCGTCAAACTCGCGCAGTGCGAGGGCGCGCAGTGAGGGACGGATCTGCAACAGATTCCACGCGGCCCATTCGGCCTTCCAGCGCAGGGGCACCGTATTGGCCAGCTTCATGGCGAGGCGCCACGCGAAGTTGCCGCACATGCCGGCGGTCGTGAGGCTGTCGAAGGGCACGCGCTCGTTGCGTTCCATGTGGCGGCGCGCCGTGCTCAGCGCCACGTCCACGTTGCTGTGCGCGTCGATGGGAATGCACTGGGTGGCACGCGCATTCAGCATGTTGCGTCCAACGGGCGGGCGGCGCCCGAGGGTGTCATTGATGACCGTGATGAAGGACAGGTCCGTTTCGCTTCGCCCATCGAGCCCGCTGGGCAGGGAGTCCGCACCGGGGGATTCCGATGTGTTGGTGTCGACGGGCGTGGGCGCCGCCGTGCCCGGTGTGACGCCCGCACCGAGTGAGGGCGGAGCGTCTGCCGGTCTCGTGCCGCGTTCGAGACGCGCCATGTCCCGCGAATTGGCGCGGCAGGACAAGCCAGAGATCGCAACAAGAACCGCCAAACACAGCGATACCGGCCGACGCATTGAATTCTCCGACGGACAGGACTGAGGGGATGGGCCGCGCGGGAGGGGGACGCGACGCTGGCTCGTACCCGAAATCAGCGCAGAGGTTCGCCCGTCGGCCCACGGCTGCCCCGGCGCGCGGCCATGGTGGCGGCCGTATCCAGCCAGGCCGTCACCTGACGACGCGCCATCTCCATGGCCTTGGCGGGCTCATTGGCCGAGATGATTTCCTCGGCTCCCTTGGAGAAGCGGCCCGTGCGCACATCGGTGAGCATGGTGATGAGCAGCAGGGTGTCGCCGCGCGCGGCCAGCACTCCGCTCACCACATAGTCCGCGCGCAGCGCCCAGCCCACCGACATGCGGTCGGGCAGGGTGCGCAGCGCCTTCTCGACCATGGCTTCGGGCACCACATCGAAGCGCTCCGTGCTGATGCCGCTGCGCAGTTCGTCCGCGAGCCCGCGCGCCATGATGCTGTGCTTGCCGCTGCCGGTGGAGTTGGTGTATGGCGTGACCACCACCCGCAGTCGTGCATCGCGCGGGGGCGCCATGAGCGGCATCACCGCGCTCGGTGCAACCGGGCGCGGCGTCGTGAAGCGGAAGCTGCGCGGTGACGCAGCCATGGCGGAATCGAGGTGCCGCATGGCCCGCGCCATCGAGTCGGCAAAAATGCGCCCCACTTCCGCCATGATGAGGGCACGGTCGATTTCCGTCACCCCATCGATGGTGCGCACGTACACCCGCGCGCTGCTGCCGCTGCCCGCTGCGCCCGGACCGCCTGTGGCCCCGAGCGGAAAGCCGATGGTGTCGGCGGATGCGATCGCCGGTTCGCCGCTGGTGGTGCTGCTGCGGCGCGGGGCATTGGTGCCCCCCGCCACCGCCGGCGGTTGCACCTGTGCTGGCGTTGCGGCCCGTTCGTCCTGCTGGCGCTTTCGCACCGCCTCGGCAATGGCCAGCGATTCGGCGCGCGTGATCACGAGTGGCAGCGTGAGCGACGGCGCCGCATCTCCCATGGCGCGGAAGACCGGGGCGCTGCTGTCGCCTGACAGGGCGGAATCGCCGTCATTTCCCACCGCGACATCCATGCGCCGGGCACCGGCACCCGGCCCGATGTCGCGTGCACGCAGCGAGTCGGTGGCGCGACCGCGTGCCGCCGAGCTTTCGCGCGAAGACTGCCAGGGGCGCGCCGTCATGGCCCAGAGTGCGGCGGCGGTGCCGAGCGTGCCAACTGTGAGCCACAGCGCCGTCCGGCGCAGGCGACGAGGCGGCGCCAATACGGCCCCCGACATGGGCGGCAGCGCCTCGAGCTCCGCCAGCAGGGCCGTGGCCGTGGCCGGCCGCTTGCCCGCGTCCTTTTCGAGGCAGTGCATGATGAGCGCCGACAGCGACTCGGGAATGTCGCTGAACGTGCGATGCGGCGGCTCGGGCATCTGGGTGAGTTGCGCGGCCAGCGTGGCCTGCGGCGAGGTGCCGGCAAACGGCCCCTTGCCGGTGAGCAGCTCATAGGCCAGCAGCCCCACCGCGTAGAGATCCACCCGATGATCGGCGGCGGGGTCGGCCGCCAATTGCTCGGGCGCCATGTACGCCGGCGTGCCGATGGCCATGCCCGTGGTGGTGCCGCCGTGCACCGGAATGGCGGCGCTGAGGGCCTTGGCCACGCCGAAGTCGGTGACCAGCGCATGCATGCCCGAGGTGAGGATGTTGTCGGGCTTGATGTCGCGATGCACCACTCCGCGCGCATGGGCATAGGCCAGGGCGTCCACGACGTCGTGCAGGATGCGCACCACATCACGCGCCGAAAGCCGTTCCTGCCGGCTGAGGGTGCCGCGCAGCGACTCGCCCTCGATGTAGGGCATGGAGAACCACAGCAGGCCCCGGTCATCGCCCGCCGAGAGCAGGGGCACGATGTGCGGATGCTGCAGCTGTGCGGCGAGCTGGATTTCCCGGCGGAAGCGCTCGACGTTTACCCCGGCGGCGAGCTCGGGGGGCAGAACCTTGATGACCACACGCCGCTGCAGGGCCCGTTCGGTGGCCACGAAGACGCGGGACATGCCGGCGCCACCGAGCTCCCGTTCGATCTGGAAGTCGGGGTCGAGTGCCTGTTGGAGTCGGGCCTGAAAATCGCTCACGGATGTCGGGACCAGCGGTGAATCGGGAAACGGAACCATTGGCACGATATGGCGTCCAAACGAAACGGGCCATAACATAGCGCCCGACAACCCGCCGTCTTGTCCCTCACGGCTCGGCGCCCTTGCCGAGAGTGAGACACCGCAGCTCCCCCGAATGATGCATCAGGAGTCGGCCATGCGTGTGATCCACCCCCTCTGGCGCTCTACGTTGTGCACGGCCTCTGTGATTCGCTCATCGGAGGACGTGGGCCAAACGGGAGGCGTTAAGGGTCCGGCCCGCGGCGCGGCCCTTTGGTCTGGTGCCGGTCTGCTGGCCGCACTGGTCCTGCTGGGCGCCTGTGCGTCGGGCGGCGGCAGCGGCGCGTCGGCCGCCCGCCCGGATGACATGGGCGGGACTCGGGTGCAGACGGCGGTTCTGCAGGGCATGTCGGGCACGGCGACCGGCGTCAACATGGTGTCCAATACCTCGGTCAATCGCTTGGTGGTGACAGCCGCGCCGGACGCCACCTTCCAGGCGCTCGCAGCGGCCTACGGCACGCTCAAGATCCCGGTCACCGACCTCAATCAGGCGGCCCGCACGGTGGCCAATCAAGCCTACCGGGTGCGGCGGCGTATTGGGGACGTGCCCACCATGCGGGCGGTGGACTGTGGCGGCGACAGCGGCATGCCCAATGCGGAGACCTATCAGCTCACGCTCACCATCCAGTCGCGGGTGGTGCCCGGGGACGCACCCGGCACCAGCGTGATTGAAAGCACCGTGGAGGGCACGGGACGGAATCCCACCACCTCCGCCTCCAGCGACGTGCGCTGCAGCTCCATCGGTGGGCTGGAAAAGCGGATCGGCGAGCTGGTCAAGGCCAGTTTGGCGGGCAGCAAGTAGCCGAGCCCGGTGAGGTTGGGGGCTCTGCCCGATGCCGGGGCCCCTGCCCGGGGGGGCCGGGGTTGGGGGCCGGGCTTCTGGCACCGGAAATGCCCGGGGAGCGGTTGACCCGCCCTCCGGTCCTGCCTAAGCTTAGGGTTCTGTTCCGTGCCGCCTCGCATTCGGACGTCTGTTTGTTGGCGAGGCGATCCACGTAGAAGTCGGAGTACGAACTTCCCATCGGCCTGTGCCGGTGGGCCACCAGACCCTGATGCCTACGATCAACCAGCTGGTCCGCCGCGCCCGAAAGGACGTGGTGGAGAAGTCCAAGGCGCCCGCGCTCAAGAGCAATCCGTTCAAGCGTGGCGTGTGCACCCGCGTCTACACCACGACGCCCAAGAAGCCCAACTCGGCGCTGCGCAAGGTTGCGCGTGTTCGTCTCACGAACCAGCTCGAGGTCACCGCGTACATTCCCGGTGAAGGCCACAACCTGCAGGAACACTCGATCGTGCTCGTGCGCGGCGGCCGTGTGAAGGACCTGCCGGGCGTGCGTTACCACATCGTCCGCGGCACGCTCGACGCTTCCGGCGTCAACGGCCGCAACCAGAGCCGTTCGAAGTACGGCACCAAGCGCCCCAAGCCGGGCCAGGCCGCTGCGGGAGGTAAGAAGAAGTGAGCCGTCGCAAGAGTGCCGTGAAGCGCGTCGTGTTGCCTGATGCGCGCTATGACAGCCAGACTGTCTCGAAGTTCATCAACAACCTGATGACGCAGGGCAAGAAGTCCACCGCCGAAGGCATCTTCTACAGCGCGATGGACATCGTCGAAGCCAAGACCAGCCAGCCGGGTGTGGGCGTGTTCAAGCAGGCGCTCAACAACCTCAAGCCGGTCATCGAGGTCAAGAGCCGCCGCGTCGGTGGTGCCACCTACCAGGTGCCGGTGGAAGTCCGTCAGGACCGCCGTACGGCGCTGGCCATGCGCTGGCTCATCTCGTACTCGCGGGATCGCAACGAGAAGAGCATGCCCGAGAAGCTCGCGGCCGAAGTGCTGGCGGCTGCGCGTGGCGAAGGCAACGCCATCAAGAAGAAGGAAGACACGCACCGCATGGCCGAGGCCAACAAGGCCTTCGCGCACTATCGCTGGTAAGGTCTTTCTGCTCGGCGAATACACAACGGGGCCCCGGACTCAGTCCGGGGCCCCGTTGTGTATGCGGCAATGATCCGAGCTAGGCCACGGTCAGTCCGTTCTCACTGGCCATGACCGCGCCGTAGATGGTGGCGCCGGGCAGGAGGCGCACAACCGGTGCCGTGACCGTCGTGGGCTTGGTGCTGCTGCCCACCACGACCGCTTCCACCACGATGGCCTCTTCGGAGATGATGGGGCCCGAGACACGCGCGCCACGCTCGAGCGTGATGCGTTTGCGCGCCGACAGTGAGCCCGTCACCACTGCGCCGCTGCGCACGATGATTTCGTCGTGGGCCTTGAGCGAGCCCGTCACGCGCGCGCCGTCGTTCACCACAATGGAGCCCGTGGCGATGGCCGAGCCAATGAAGGCCGAGCCGGCCGTGATGGGCAGGCCGCCGTCGATGCGCCAATAGGCCGGCGCCAACTGCTTGCCGTAGCTCGGCACAAAGCGCTCGTATGCGCCCGTGGGCAGCACCGGGGCTTCCGCGGTCTCCACGTCGGTGACCCGAATGACACCGGCCTCGAGTCGTTCGAAGGTGACATTCGTGCCCAGCACGATGGTGCGTTCCGCGGTGGCGCGTCCCAGCAGCCGACAGTTGTTGGCCACCTCGAGCCGTCCCTTGGCGTGCACCCAGCGCAGCACGGTGGAGCGCTCGCCAAGATACACGTCGCGCTGCCCGAGCAGGGCGCGATACACCACGCCATTGCTGCCGCGCACAGTGAGACGTGCCAGTACCTCGGTGGCCAGTTCGCAGTCCTCGGGCAACGGTGTGCTGTCCATGAGCACGACCATGTCCTCGATGGGCTTGCGCTGCTTGACCAGCGGCGCTGCCTGCGAGTGCGACAGCACGGGCGTGCCGTCGCCAAGGCGCGGCGGCACCATGGTGCCCAGCAGGCCCTCGCGCTGTGCGCGCTTGGTGAAGGAGTCGGCAAAGTAGGTGAGCTTGCCCGCGTCGTTGCCCACGGCGCTCAGCGGCGCCGCGTCACGCGGACGCAGCAACTCCATGAATGCCGGGAGCAGAGGCAGCGCCATCCATGCAATCAGCGCCAGCAGCAGCAGTGCGAAGGCCATGCCTGGTGAGTTGGGCATCAGGCGCGCCCTCCGTTGCCACCGACATTGGCGCGGCCTTCGCGGTGTCGTTCGGTTTTCTGCCACTGCACCGGCCGACCGCGCAGCCACGACGCACGCGACAGCGAGGCGCGGCCCACGGCAAAGGTGCTCACGAGGAAGCCGAGGAAGAGGAACGGCAGCATGCGAATGCGCTCACGGGAACCATCGAGGCGGCTGGCCGCGGCCACCTGGAAGAACGCGGCAAAGTTGCCCACCGTGTTGAACGACGAGATGGCCAGCACGGTGAAGCGTCCCCACTCGGGCGGATAGCCGGCGAAGAACAGGATGATGGTGCAGAGCCAGCCCACCGCGAGCACAAGCGGCACGACAAACACGCCAAGCAGCAGCGCGCCGTCGAGTACCTGCGCGAGAGGCAGTCGTGAACGATTGGTGAGCAACGCGGCCACATAACGACGCAGCGCCTGATTGTGTCCCTTGGCCCAGCGCTTGATCTGCCGGATGCGCGACTCCCAGGTCTCGGGCACCTCCTCGTAGCACTCGGAGCGATTCTGGTACACGACCTCCCAGCCGGCGATCACGAGACGCACCGTGAGGTCGGTGTCCTCCGCGAGGGAGTCCACGTTCCAGCCGCCCACGTGTTCGAGCGCCGCGCGCCGCACGCCACCCACGGTGCCACCGTACTGCGGCACGAGACGCAGGTTCATGCGAGCCTGCTGGTCCACCTGGTAGCCACCGGCGCGCTCGAGGTCGAGCAGGCGTGTGAGCAGGGAGAGGCCCACGTTGAGCGGCACCACGCGACCCATCACCGCGCCCACCTCGGCGTCGAAGAACGGTGCCACGAGCTGCTTGAGCAGGCGTTCGCCGGGGATGTAGTCGGCGTCGAAGACCAGGAAGATCTCGTCCTGGTGCAGCGCCATGGCATCGGCCAGTGCGGCCGCCTTTCCCGGGATGCCTTCATCGCGCAGGAAGGGGATGATGCGGCCCGGGTAGTTCTCGGCGTATTCCTTGAGGATGTTGCGCGTGTCGTCGGTGGAGCGGTCGTCCACCGGCACGATCTTGAGCCGGTCCTCGGGATAGTCGCAGGTGAGCAGCGCATCGAGGGAGTCGCGGATGACGCGCTCCTCGTTGTGCGCCGGCACGAACACCACGAGCGAGGGCCAGTCCGCCTGGATGACGTCGACGAACGGCTGGCGATGGCGCCCGAAGAGCCGGTTGAGCGTGAAGAAATAGTGGCGCAGGGTGTAGATCGCGAGAATCACGATGCACACCCAGAGCCCGATATTGGCGAAGGCGACGAGGGTGTTCACGGGCGGCCCCCGAGCCCGAGTCGGCGCACGAGCATCGAGCCGTAGCCCAGCGCGCGAATGATCTGCGAGCCGATGGGCGTGATGGCGCGCACCGACTGCGGGGTGGGGGTGGGGCGCGGACGGCCTTCGGGGTAGCGCGCCGGCATGGTGGGCGGACGGCGCTCGACCGCGTCGAGCACACCACCCGAGCGCCAGCTCATGCCCCAGCCGTACAGCGCGACGTACACGAACACGTCGAGCAGCACGCCGAACACCAGGAACAGCATGGGCATGGCCAGCAGCGAGGCGCGATGGATGACCCAGGTGTGCACCGCCGCCTGCAGTGGCAGCAGCACACTCAGGTGGGCCAGCAGCAGCGTCCCCATGGCGACCTTCTGCCAGAGGAGGAAGTCGAAGATGTGAAAGGTGAACGCCACCAGAAATGGCGAGAGCACCAGAATGACCACACCGCAGATGAGCAGACCGGCCGTATACGACGCGAGGTCGTAGGTGAACGGCGGCGCCGCAAAGGTGAACCAGAGCTGCGCCGTAAGCTGGATGGCCGAGAGGAAGCGCAGCAGGTAACCGAAGGGCAGCCAGCGATCCTTGAGGAAGAAACTGACCGCAAAGAGCACGACGGTGACCAGCCAGCCGGTCTGCAGGTCGCGCGGCTCGGGCCAGAAGCTGCCGGCGGTGAAGTAGGGAATGGCCACACCCAGCGGGCCGACTTCGAAGACCCGCGTTGACACCACGCCGGGCAGGCCGAGCGGTTCACGGATGGCATTGAAGAACTCGCGCCAGGCACCCATGAGCGGGTCGAGCAGCGCGAACATGGCCACCGCGAACATCATCGGCAGCACGAACAGATCGACGAGCAGCGTCCAGGAGATCTCGAGGCCGATCATGGCGCGATGTGGCGCGATGCGCCCGCCGCGGAACCCTCGATCACGCAGTTGGTCGATGCGCCGGGACGGCTTACCAGTAACGCGCGACACCGAGGGTCACTCCGGTTCGAGAGAAGAACGGATTGACGTAGCGGTCGCCCTGCAGACTGAGGGCCCACTGCGTCGTGAGCTTTTCGCGCCAGGCCAGCGCGTACTCCTGCGAATGAAAGCGCCGAAGCGTCGTGTTCGCGGAGATGATCTGCCACCCCTCACTGCCTCCGCCCACGCGCAACGAAAAACTGCGGCGCGGTGACGGCGTGAGAATGCTCACGCCCTGAATGCGGTGCGAGCGGATGGTGCCGGGCTGGCTGGTGTTGTAGCGGCCGGAGACTTCGAGCAGCAGCGCCTTGGGAGCGAACCACGCGATCGAGCCGGTTGCGGCCACATCGTACAACTCGAAGGGCGACTTGACGTACGAACCGCCACCGGTGACCTGCCACTCCTTGCGCGAACCCAGGCGCAGGCCGAGCTGTGCATCGCTGCGCAGTCTGGGCAGAATGGGGGACCCGTCGCCCACATTCACGCCAATGACGTGAAAGAGTCGCGCGTTCCAGTCATGCCGATGGGCAGCGCCCACCTGGATGCCCTGTTCGCGGAAGCCGCGCAGCGCGAGGACCTCGCCGTAGAACGTGTCCATGGCGCGCGGATTGACCACGCGGGCATAGGCGCCGGACCAGTCGCCAAATTCGTTGGTGACGCGCTGCGCGAAGGCGTTGACTTCGGTCCAGGAGCCGGGCAGCCCGCCGGCTAGCGGGGCCTGCGCCTCGCTGCGCCCGGGGCAGAGCACGGCGAGTGCCGCCAGCGGGAGCATGGCGGCAAAGCGGTGCATGCCGCGCAGGGTCGGAAGAGAGCGCATCATGTCAGCTGGCACCGGAAAGCCGCTCCAGCGTGGCGTTCACCTGATCGTGGTCGAGCCGGCGCGGACCGCGTCGTTCCGGCGGGTGACGCAGCAGCGTGTCGATGACCTCCGCAATGCGGAAGGCCGCGCGTCCATCACCGAAGGGGTTGCGGCCCGACGAGCGTTGCGCGTAGAGCGCGTGATCGGTGAGCAGCGCCGAGGTGCGGGCGAGAATGCGCGTGGCATCGGTACCCACCAGTTCACCGAAGCCGGCATGCACCACTTCGGGACGCTCGGTGGTGTCGCGCAGAATGAGAATGGGCTTGCCGAGCGTCGGCACCTCTTCCTGAATGCCGCCGGAGTCCGAGAGCACGAAGTGCGAACGTCGCAGCAGTTCGAGCAACTCGGGATAGGGCAGCGGGTCGAGCAGATGGATGCGCGGAATGCCGGCCAGACGCGCGTGCACGACGTCCCGCACGCGCGGGTTGAGGTGCACGGGAAAGGCGATGTGCACGTTGGCGTGCAGACGCACGATGGCCTCGAGCGCATCACAGATGGCCTCGAGGTGTTCGCCGAGCGATTCGCGGCGGTGCACGGTGGTCACGAGCACCTGGCTGTCATCCCAGGGGATGCCGTTCAGCGCCGAGGTCTCGAAGACCTCCCGTCGCGGAATCATGTGCATGGCATCGACGACCGTGTTGCCGGTGACGAAAATGTCGCTTTCCGGGATGCCCTCGGAGATGAGGTTGTTGCGGGCCTCATTGGTGGGCGCGAAATGCACATTCGCCGTGCAGGTGGCGATGCGGCGGTTCACTTCCTCGGGGAAGGGACTGGACAGATCGAAGGAGCGCAGACCGGCCTCGATGTGTCCGATGGGGATGCCCTGATAGAAACCGGCGAGACAGGCGGCGGTCACCGTGGAGGTGTCGCCCTGCACGAGCAGAAAATCGGGCCGGTGCTCGAGGAAGCACTCGGTGAGGGCCGCCATGGCGCGCGACGTGAAGACGCCGAGATTCTGCCCGTTCTGCATGAGGCCGAGGTCGATGTCCGGCTCAATGCCGAATACATCGAGGGCCTGTTTGAGCATTTCGCGATGCTGCGTGGTGGCAATGACGAGCGGCTCGAGATGCGGATGCTCGCGGATGGCCGCGACGACCGGCGCCATCTTGATGGCTTCGGGGCGCGTGCCGATGACCAGGCAGACGGTGTGCTTCACGGGAGGGGCGGACATGTGAACACGTCGAGGAGGGAGACGCCGGGTGTCGCAGCGGCGCCAGGAGCGACCCTGTCATCGGACAGGAACCCGCCGTCATGTGGCGGGCCGAAGGCCGTCCCACGGTACCACGAACGAACGCCCGGCCCGTCACAGAGACGGGCCGGGCGCAATATGGCGAGCAGGTCTGCGGAGGGTTAGTCCGCTGCGCGCATTTTTATCTGTTCATCTGCCGATGGCGACGGCGGCGTGCGGCGGCAAGACCGGCGAGCCCGATGCCGAGCAGAGCGATCGATGACGGCTCGGGAACTGGAACGAAGTCGAAGTTCGTGTTGACGGCGGTGCGGTACGAGTCCTCAGCGCCGAAGCCCATGTACAGATTGTCAGCGTAGCCATGCCACTGCAGCGGCCAGTTGCTGCCCACGCCAATCGCCACCCCGAGAACGATCGGATCGAGTCCGTTGAAGCAGCCACCGGTACCGAGTAGCTGGTCGATCGCCGAACCAGCCGCGCCACCCTGCCAGAAAGTGAATCGGTCAGCACACGAGGCACTCTGACCAACCAGCAGGTCATCGCCCGGGCTTGCCGGGGGCTGGGCAAACCAGAAGTTGCCAAGCTGCATGTTGCTGGTGGTCATCCACTGCTCGGTCAGGGTCTTTCCACCGATGCCACCCTTCGTCAGCGAAGAATCGCGATTGAAGTAGCCTTCCCAGATCAGCTCACTGAGGATCGGTCCATCCTTCCCCTCGTGCTGAAGCACAAGGCGCACCACTGGTGTCTTGTACTCCCAGTCACTGGGCGGAATCGGCCGGTTGGGATCACCATCCAGGTTTGATGGCGCCGGCAAAGTGTACGCGGAACGGAACCAGTCAAACGAAAGCGCGGAAAGATCTGCGAGCTTCCCGAACCCCCCGGGAGTCTCTGCGTACTTGTAGTAGAACCCCCAATCGGGGAACAAACCGGTCTGCAGATCCCGGCGCCCGGATACGGACATTTCCAGGGATCCACTGCCATAGCCACCGTAGCCCAAGCGACCATTCTTGTCGGTCACGTCAATGAAGGCGCCGGCCTGCTGGTCGCGCCACCATTCACCGGTATCGGGCCCAAGAACCGCCTGACCGTACGAGCGGCCGGGGATGTCGCCGACACAGGAAGGGTTGCTCGGACCGACAACACAGCTCGGCCCCACGACCTGACCCGCTTGCGCGAGCAGGGTGGTGGGCAGCGACAGGAGTCCGATGGACAGCAGGGTCGTGAACTTCATGGTAGGCCTCATGACCTGATAATGTAGCGGAGCGGTGGCGAGCTGCGCTGCTCCTGGCCGTGTGAAGTGCATCACGCGTACCAAAGCCGGTCTCGACCATTGCCCGTCATCACAGCTTACGGCTGAGTCTGTTGTGGAAAGAATGTGGTAAGATATTGTCTTGGAATGATTTGTGTCAGCTCAAGCGGTTCGCTGGCTGTCACAGAAACACAGCGGAGCAGGGGAATGTGACCTTTGGCGCCAGCCCAAAACTGCTGCATTGGTGAAACAATTGGCAGGCAGACTGTGGCGGGGGCTCCACGCGGCTGGGCTTCATGTCCGCAAACCCCGCATCGCTTGGTTGTTTACGGCGGCCGGTCACGCCTTGACAGGGGCTCCGGAAGTAGTGAGCTTAGGGGTCTGCACCAAAACGCAGTCAATTCGACGTCACCCGTTGGAGTCGGCAGTTCTTCGACAGGTGGCGCGCTTGGGTCCCCACTCGCGCAGCAGCGGCGAGCGTACCCGGCGACAGCGGATGGATACCGCTCCCCATCATGGGAGGTCAGGTCCAGCCGTTTTTTTGCTGGTTCACTTTCGTTTTCCACTGCGCCGCCCTGGCGGCGCTGACCGACGACTATGCCGCGTACGACCCCGCTCGAGCACTACCGCAATATCGGCATCATGGCGCACATCGATGCCGGCAAGACGACGACCACCGAGCGCATCCTCTATTACACGGGGAAGTCGCACAAGATCGGTGAAGTCCACGATGGCGCCGCCACCATGGACTGGATGGAGCAGGAACAGGAGCGCGGCATCACGATCACGTCGGCCGCGACGACCTGCTTCTGGCAGCGCCATGGCCAGAGCGACAAGAAGGGTGATGGTCCGGAGTACCGGATCAACATCATCGACACGCCGGGCCACGTGGACTTCACCGTCGAAGTGGAGCGCTCGCTCCGCGTGCTCGACGGCGCCGTTACGCTGCTCGACTCCGTCGCCGGCGTGGAGCCGCAGACCGAGACCGTGTGGCGTCAGGCCGATCGCTATCGCGTGCCGCGCATGATCTTCTCGAACAAGATGGATCGTGTGGGCGCGAACTTCGATCGCTGCCTCGCCATGATCCGTGACCGCCTGAGCAAGCGCGCGTTCCCGCTGCAGCTGCCGGTCGGTTCGGGTGAGACGTTCACGGGCCACATCGACGTGCTCGAGCGCAAGCAGTACATCTTCCACGACGAGACGATGGGCAAGACGTTCTCGGTGGTCGAAGTGCCGGCCGAGTTCAAGGACGCCTGCGAGCAGGCGCGCCACGAGGCCATCGAAGCCGCCGTCGAATACGACGAAGCCCTGATGGAGAAGTACCTCGCGGGTGAAGAGCTTTCGATGGCCGAGATCCGTCAGGCCATCCGCAAGGCGACGATCGCGATGGAATTCATCCCGGTCTTCTGCGGCGCCTCGTTCAAGAACAAGGGTGTGCAGGCGCTGCTCGATGCCGTCATCGACTACCTGCCCGCGCCGGTGGACGTGCCCGCCATCCAGGGGCACCTGCCGCACCACGACGAAACGTTTGTCGAAGCGCCCATCAAGGACGACGCGCCGTTTGCCGCGCTGGCGTTCAAGATTGCCACCGACCCGTTCGTCGGGAAGCTGACGTTCTTCCGCGTGTACTCGGGCGTGCTCAACTCGGGCAGCTACGTGTACAACAGCACGAAGGACAAGCGCGAGCGCGTGGGTCGTCTGCTGCAGATGCACGCCAACAAGCGTGAGGAAATCGAGGAGGTGCGCGCCGGTGACATCGCCGCCGCCATCGGCCTCAAGGACACGCGCACGGGCGACACGCTGTGCACGGAAGACAATCCGATCATCCTCGAGGCCATGAAGTTCCCGGCCCCCGTCATCGACGTCGCCATCGAGCCGAAGACGAAGGCGGACCAGGACAAGCTGGCCATCGCGCTGCAGAAGCTGGCCGAGGAAGATCCGACGTTCCGCGTGCGCTCCGATGCCGAGACCGGTCAGACGATCATCGCCGGCATGGGTGAGCTGCACCTCGAGATCATCGTCGATCGCATGATGCGCGAGTTCAAGGTCGACGCGAACGTGGGCCGCCCGCAGGTGGCCTATCGCGAGACGATCAAGAAGCGCGTCGAGAAGGTGGAAGGGAAGTTCGTCCGTCAGTCGGGCGGTAAGGGTCAGTACGGCCACGTGGTCATCAACATGGAGCCGTCCGAACAGGGCCAGGGCTTCGTGTTCGAGGACAAGATCGTGGGCGGCGTGATCCCGCGTGAGTACATCGGACCGGTCGAGCAGGGCATCAAGGAAGCCCTCGAGAACGGTGTCCTCGCCGGCTATCCGGTGGTGGACGTGAAGGTGCAGCTGACCTTCGGTTCGTACCACGAAGTCGACTCGTCGGAAATGGCGTTCAAGATTGCCGGATCCATGGCGTTCAAGGAGGCCGCGAAGGCGGCCAGCCCCTGTCTGCTGGAGCCGGTGATGAAGGTCGAGGTCGTGAGCCCGGAAGCGTACATGGGCGACGTCCTCGGCGATCTCTCCTCGCGGCGCGGCAAGATCGGCGGCATGACGCAGCGTGGTGAGGCGCAGGTCATCTCGGCCACGGTGCCGCTGGCCGAGATGTTCGGCTACTCGACGCGTCTGCGCAGCATGTCGCAGGGGCGCGCGGTCTACTCGATGGAGTTCTCGCACTACGAAGAAGTGCCGAAGTCGAAGGCCGAAGAGATCATCAGCAAGGTGAAGGCGTAAGCCTCACCCCTCATTCACTACCCAAGCACAGACAGAACCATGGGCAAGGCAAAGTTCGAGCGGAACAAGCCGCACGTGAACGTGGGTACGATCGGCCACGTCGACCACGGCAAGACGACCACGACCGCGGCGCTCACGAAGATCTCTTCGGACAAGGGCTACGGCACCAAGTACGTGGCTTACGACGAAGTGGCGAAGGCCTCGGAGTCGCAGGGCCGTCGTGACAGCACGAAGATCCTGACGATCGCCACGTCGCACGTGGAGTACGAGACGGAGAACCGTCACTACGCGCACGTCGACTGCCCGGGTCACGCCGACTACGTGAAGAACATGATCACGGGTGCCGCGCAGATGGACGGCGCGATCCTGGTGGTGTCGGCCGTGGACGGCCCGATGCCGCAGACCCGCGAGCACATCCTCCTGGCGCGCCAGGTGAACGTGCCGAAGGTCGTCGTGTTCCTCAACAAGTGCGACCTGGTGGAAGACGAAGAGCTCCTCGACCTCGTCGAGCTCGAAGTGCGTGAGCTGCTGTCGAAGTACGACTACGACGGCGACAACGCGCCGGTCATCCGCGGCTCGGCCATCAACGCCATCAACGGCGATCCGAAGTGGGTGGCGGAGTTCCAGAAGCTGTACGACGCTCTCGACACGTACATCCCCGAGCCCGTCCGCGAGACGGACAAGCCGTTCCTCCTCCCGGTCGAAGACGTGTTCTCGATCACGGGTCGCGGCACGGTGGCCACGGGCCGTATCGAGCGCGGCATCATCAAGGTCGGCGAGGAAGTGCAGGTCGTCGGCTACAACAGCGAGAAGAAGACGACCGTCACGGGCGTCGAGATGTTCCGCAAGCTGCTGGACGAGGGCCAGGCCGGTGACAACGTCGGTCTCCTCCTCCGTGGCATTGCGAAGGAAGACATCGAGCGTGGCATGGTGCTGGCCAAGCCGAACTCGATCAAGCCGCACACGAAGTTCACGGCCGAGGTCTACGTCCTCACGAAGGAAGAGGGTGGCCGCCACACGCCGTTCTTCAAGGGCTACCGCCCGCAGTTCTACTTCCGCACGACGGACGTGACGGGCAACATCGAGCTCCCCGAGGGGATGGAGATGGTGATGCCGGGCGACAACGTGACGATGACGATCGAGCTCATCATCCCGATCGCCATGGAAGAGCAGCTGCGCTTCGCCATCCGTGAGGGTGGCCGCACGGTCGGCGCCGGCGTCGTTACGAAGATCCTCGCCTAACCAGAACCGGCAGATCGACGGGAGTCGGTGCTCCACCGGCTCCCGTCGCTCGACTGGTTCCCACACGGAACTCTGATGGCTGGCCGCATTCGCATTCGCCTCAAGGCATTCGACCACGCCGTGATCGACCAGGCTTCGGCGGACATTGTCCGCACGGCCGAGAAGACCGGCGCGTCGGTGTCGGGGCCGATCCCGCTCCCGACGAAGACGCAGCGTTGGACGGTGCTCCGTTCACCGCACGTGGACAAGAAGTCGCGTGAGCAGTTCGAACTGAAGACGCACAAGCGCGTCATCGACATTCTCGATTCGCGCGCGGGCACGGTGGACGCGCTGACGAAGCTCGACCTGCCGGCAGGCGTGGACGTCGAGATCAAAGTCGAGTAGGACCAAAGAGAAGCGTAAGGTTGCAGGGCGTAAGGTAGAAAAGCGCGAAGAGTAAAAGCGCGAAGAGGAAAAACGCAGGGAAACGGAAGTTCACGTCGCAGGCCATCGCGACGCGTACTGGTGGCGCTGCACAGGGCGGCCCCATCCACAGTCCAACGGATGCTTCTCCGGAAGCACCGCGACTCGTACGGAGTGAGTCTTTTCATGATCGGCATCATCGGCAAGAAGCTGGGCATGACCCAGCTGTTCAACGAGCAGGGGCAGCAAGTGCCCTGCACCGTGGTGGAGGCCACGCCCAACCCCGTCACGAAGGTGATGACGGCGGACGCGGCCGGTTTCGCTGCGGTGGAGCTCGGATATGGGGCGCAGCGCACGGCGCGTCCCAACAAGAAGGGGGAGCGCACGCCCAAGGGCCGTCGCGCGACCAAGGCGGAGCTGGGTCACGCGAAGAAGGCCGGCCTCGAGGCCGCGCCGCGCGTGCTGAAGAGCTTCCGTCTCGACGACGCGCCGGGCAATGCCGAGGCGCCGTCGTACACCGTGGGTGAGACGATCACCGTGGGCATCTTCACGCCGGGTGAGCGCGTGAAGGTGACCGGTACGTCCAAGGGCCGCGGCTTCCAGGGCGTGGTGAAGCGCCATGGCTTCGGCGGCGGTCCGAACACGCACGGCAACACCAAGCATCGCAAGCCGGGCTCGATTGGCGCGGGCACGGATCCGTCGCGCGTCATCAAGGGCAAGAAGATGCCCGGTCATTACGGCGCGGCGCAGCATACGGCGACGAACCTTCGCATCGAGAAGGTGGACGCCGAGCGTAACCTCATCTATCTGCGCGGCAGCATCGCGGGGCCGACCAACGGCATCGTCTTCGTGCGGAAGCAGGGCTGATCATGACGGCGGAAACCAAGACTTTCGAAGCGCCTGTGTACTCGGCGCAGGGCAAGCAGGGCGGCACGCGCCCGCTCCCCGAAGGTACGTTCGACGGGATCGTCAACGTGCCGGTCATGCACCAGGCGGTGAAGGCGTTCCTCGCCAACCGTCGCCAGGGCACGGCCAAGACCAAGACGCGTGGTGAAGTGACGGGCGGCAACCAGAAGCCGTGGAAGCAGAAGGGCACCGGTCGCGCCCGTCAGGGCTCGACGCGCGCGCCGAACTGGCCGGGCGGTGGTACGGTGTTCGGCCCGCAGCCGCGCAGCTACACGCAGATCGTGCCGAAGCAGGTGCGGGCGCTGGCGCGCAAGAGCGCCTTCAACGCCCGGGCCCGTGAGAACGCCGTGGTGCTCGTGGACGCGCTCGATTTCAGCGCGCCGAAGACCAAGGCGATGACGGACCTGCTGGCCAAGCTGGGTGTGGCCGAGAAGAAGGTGCTCGTGCTGACGGACGGCGTGAAGCCGAACGTGTATCTGAGCGCCCGCAACCTGCAGCGTGCCCACGTGATGCCGTACAGCGACGTGAGCACCTACCACATCCTGTGGTCGGACGTGGTCGTGATCGAATCGTCGGCGCTGGCCTCGAGCCAGTCGGAGGGCTGACCGTGAGCGCACTGTATCGCACCATCGTGCGCCCGATCATCACGGAGCGCACCTCCGCCGCCTACCAGGATCGCGGCGAGTACACGTTCGAGGTGGCGCCGGACGCCACCAAGCACGCCATCAAGGCGGCCGTCGAGCAGCTGTTCGGCGTCAAGGTCACCGGTGTCTGGACGTCGATCGCGCGGGGCAAGACCCGCCGCGTCGGCCAGTCGATCGGTCGCCGCCCCCACACCAAGAAGGCGATCGTGAAGCTGCGTGACGGCGACACCATCGCGATCTTCGAGGGCTGAGTCGCATGGGCATTCGTCAATTCAAGCCGGTCACGAAGGGCACGCGGTTCCGCTCGGTGTCGGATTTCGCCGAGATCACGCGTTCGACCCCTGAGAAGTCGCTCGTGGAGCCCCTCAAGAAGTCGGGCGGCCGCGACAATCATGGCCACATCTCGATGCGTCGCATCGGTGGCGGCCACAAGCGCATGTACCGCGTCATCGACTTCAAGCGCAACAAGTTTGGCGTCGTGGGCACGGTGGCGCACATCGAGTACGATCCGAACCGCTCGGCGCGCATCGCGCTGATTGAGTACGCGGACGGCGAGAAGCGCTACATCCTGCACCCGAAGGGGCTCAAGCAGG
>ERZ1066122.1071-NODE-1071-length-24068-cov-38.583850_pt1 | contig 24068 bp, 18 predicted proteins | sample MGYA00382769_ERZ1066122 | MGnify/ENA primary metagenome ERZ1066122 (study PRJEB33369, sample SAMEA5778352) | biofilm metagenome | biome: Industrial cooling water; feature: Water cooling tower basin; material: Biofilm | place: United Arab Emirates | collected... | reverse complement strand
ACGGCGAGATCTGCGTGCAGAACCGGCCGCAGGGCGGCGCGCTCTTCCGCGTGCGGATCCCACGAGACGGGTGCGGCGTGGCCCAGCGGCGGGCACTCGCACCCGGTGCCGCGGAGCAGCCGGGCTGAGACTTCCCGCGCCGCTGCTCGCTGGCGCCGCTCGCCCGTCGCTGACACGCTCGCACCCGTGCGGGCGCATCGCGGATGGCGAGCATGACCCTTCCCTCACACCCATTTCATATTTTCTTCATCGTCATGGCTGTAGGATGCATCCGTGCAGGTCACACCCCACGCGGAGGTCACCATGCGGCCGATCGCCACCTTCCCTGTCGTGCCTCGCCTGCCGGCGCGGCTCGCACGGCTTCACGACCTGGCCTACAACCTCCGCTGGTCGTGGAACCACGACACGGTGGAGCTCTTCCGTCGGCTCGACAGCGAGCTGTGGGAGTCCTCCGGCCACAACCCGGTGCTGCTGCTCGGGCGCGTCGACCAGGCGAGGCTGGAGGAGGTCGCCGCCGATGACGGCTTCCTGGGCCACCTCGACAGCGCAGCGCGCTCGCTCGACCTCTACATGGCGTCGGAGACCACCTGGTTCCGGCGCACCCAGGTCCCACAGGACGGGGCCCTGACGGCGTATTTCTCCGCCGAGTTCGGGGTTACCGAGTGCATGGCGTTCTTCGCCGGTGGGCTGGGCATCCTTGCCGGTGACCACCTGAAGTCGGCCAGCGACCTGGGGGTGCCGCTGGTCGGGGTCGGCCTCGCCTACCGCCAGGGCTACTTCCAACAACAGCTCACCTCCGCCGGCTGGCAGCGGGAGGAGTACCACGACAACGACTTCCACACCCTTCCTCTCGTCCTGGAGACGCGCGGGAACGGCGATCCCCTGCTGGTCGAGGTCTCCTATCCTCATCGGCCGGTGTTCGCGCAGGTCTGGCGTGCGCAGGTCGGCCGGGTACCGCTCTACCTGCTCGATGCCAACCTGGAGATGAACCGGCCGGAGGATCGCCTGATCACCGGCCAGCTCTACGGCGGCGACCTGGAGCTGCGCATCCAGCAGGAGATCCTGCTGGGCGTCGGTGGCTATCGCGCACTGGTGGCGCTGGGGCTGGAGCCGAGCGTCTACCACATGAACGAGGGGCACTCTGCCTTCCTGGCCCTGGAGTACGTCCGCCACCTGATGGAGCGCCATCGGCTGCGCTTCGACGCCGCACAGGTGGCGGCCGCAGCGGGGCTCGTCTTCACCACCCACACGCCCGTCGCCGCCGGGCACGACCACTTCCCGCCCGAGCTGGTCGAGCAATACCTCGGGGACTACGCGCGAATGCTCGGTCTGCCGATGGGGGAGCTGGTGGCGCTGGGCCAGGCGAGCCCGGGGGAGCCCTTCAGCATGACCGTACTGGCACTGCGCCTGGCCGCCCACCGCAACGGGGTGAGTCGCCTGCACGGGGCGGTCACACGCGCGATGTGGTACGCGCTCTGGCCCGACGTCCCGGTGAACGAGGTGCCGATCGGACACGTCACCAACGGCGTCCACCTGGAGTCGTGGATCTCGCGCGAGATGAAGGAGGTGTATGACCGCTACCTTGGACCCGACTGGCGGGAGAAGCCGGCAGACACGGCGCTGTGGGCGCGCGCCGGGCAGATCCCGATGGACGAGCTGTGGCGCACGCACGAGCGCCGCCGGGAACGTCTGGTCGCCTTCGCGCGGCGCCGGTTACGAGCCCAGCGCGAGCGACACGAGCCGGCTCGGGCTGCAGACACGCAGTCGGAGGGCGTGCTCGACGCGCGCGCCCTCACCATCGGCTTCGCGCGGCGATTCGCCACCTACAAGCGCGCTGCCCTGCTCTTCCGGGACGCTGATCGGCTGGCGCGCCTGCTGAACGACCCGGAGCGCCCGGTGCAGATCCTCTTCGCGGGCAAGGCCCACCCGCGCGACGAGCCGGGGAAGGCGCTGATCCAGCAGGTGGAGCAGTTCGCGCGCGAGCCGCGCTTCCGTCAGCGCATCGTCTTCCTGGAGGACTACGACCCGGCGGTGGCGCGCGCGATGGTGCAGGGCGTCGACGTCTGGCTGAACACGCCGCGCCGGCCGCTGGAGGCGAGCGGCACGAGCGGGCAGAAGGCGGCGGCCAACGGCGTGCTGAACCTGAGCGTCCTCGACGGCTGGTGGGAGGAGGCCTGGGAGGATACGCGCCCGCTGGGCGGGTCCGGGGGCTGGGCGATCGGCCACGGCGAGGACTACCCGGACCCGGAGGAGCAGGACCGCATCGAGGCGGAGGCGCTCTACGCCTTGCTGGAAGAGGAAGTCGTGCCCGCCTTCTACCAGCGCGCCGCCGGCGGCCTGCCGCGGGCGTGGATCCAGCGCATGCAGGCGTCGATCACGCGCCTCTGCGCCACCTACAACACGCACCGGATGGTGCGTGAGTACACGGAACGCTTCTATCTGCCAGCCGCAGCCCACGCCGCGCTGCTGCTGGCCGGGCGGGCCTCGCAGGCGCGGCACCTTGCGGACTGGACTACCCGGCTGCGCGAGGGCTGGTCGGCCGTGAAGGTGACCGCCGTCAGCAGTACCCCTTCCGCAGTCACGGTCGGCGATGAGCTTCGCGTCTCCGCGGAGGTTCAGTTGGGCGAACTCAAGCCCGACGACGTGGCCGTCGAGCTGTACCTGGGACGCGTCAACGCGGCGGGCGAGCTGACGGAGGCGGCGGCGTTCCCGATGCAACCGACCCGCACGATCGCCGACGGCGTCTATCTCTTCGACGGCACGGGCGCACCCTGCCCGCGCAGCGGCCTGCACGGCTTCAGCGTGCGTGTGCTTCCGCACTCGCCCCTGCTCCTGACCCCCTACCTCCCGGGCCTCATCACCTGGGCGGCGCCGAATACCCTCTCGCACGGGCCTGCCCTGGTGGTGATGTCAAGCGCTACATCGTAGATAAAGCCGTCTTCATCGACGGTTAACGGGGACTTCACCCGCCCTCCCTTAGCTTGCCCGCACCGGGATGGGGCAGGCCCACCCCTCCGGCAGCACGAGCAGACCCGGAGCGCGATGAGATCCGTGTTGTTGTATGCAGGCGGTATGCTGCGGGCGAGTACCGCCGCAGGGTTGCGCCGCTACCTCGAGCGCCAGACGGGCGTGTTTCGGGCGGACGTCGACGTCTTCGGCGACTCGGTCCGCGTCGAGTACGACGAGGAACTCATCTCGCCGGACGCGGTCCGGGGGCACGTCAGCGACTTCGGGTTACGCTGCGGGAAACACGCCACACAGGTGCGGGTTGGCTCGCTGTGGCCACGCCGCTCAGCCCGACCGGTCACGGACACCGGCGGCCGGTGGTCGGAAGCGACGCCGCGCGAGGCACGTCTCGCCCCGGATGCGACATCCGAGCTGCGCGAGGTTCGGACGCGTGTCTGGGTCTCTGTGCTGCTCGCCCTCCCCGTGCTGCTCTCCACAGCGGACGTGGTCGCGTGGTTTGGGGAAGCCCCTCGCGGGATGCTCGACCTCGCGACTCGCTGGGTGCCGTTCCTCTTCGCATCGGCGGCCGTGCTCTGGGGCGGTTGGCCGTACTTCCTCGCCGCCTGGCGTGCACTGCGGTGCCGCGCCTGTGACGCGACCATCCTGATCGCGCTCACCCTGGGGGTGAGCTACCTCGCCGGCGTCGGAGCGCTCGCGCACGGCCGGATGGGCCCACTGCTCGCGAGCGCCGTCGTACTCCTGGTAATCGTGCTGCTCGGCCAGTGGTTGGAGCTGCGAGCCCGTAGCTCACTGGCCAGTATGACGGCGGGCGGAGAAGCCCGGGCGTCAGGTGTCGCGGGGGTCTCGGCGTACGCCGTCGTCGTGGTTGCGGTGGCGCTCGCGCTGGCCAGTTTCACGACCTCGTACTACCTCGCCGGCACAGCGTTTCTGGTCGCGCTCGTGCGGGCGGTTGCGGTGCTCGCAGTCGCCAACCCGGACGTGCTCGTACTCGCCCCGTCCGCAGCTACCCGGGTGGGAACCGCGCTCGCGGCGAGCCACGGCATCGGCGGGGCCGACGCAGCCACGCTCGACTCGCTTGGCCGGGTGCGCACCATGGTATTCCATGGCCCCGAGGCGCTCGGGGTGGGCGAGCCGGAGGTGGTGGAGGCGATCGCCGCCCCCGGCACCAGCGATGAGCTCTTCGTCTCGCTCGTCGCCTCGGCCCAGCAGACCCGCGACGAGCCGACCGCGAGGGCGATCATGTCGTTCGCCCGGTGGCATGGCTTCCCGCTCGCTGACGTGGACGCGGTCGAGTCCTCCAGGCCCGAGGGGATCGCCGTGCGCGTGGACGGCCACCTGATCCTCAGCGGAAGCCGGGAATGGCTCTGGCAGCACGGGGTCGAGCTCACCACGCTCGACCGGCTCGCGGGCGAGGTCCGGGCGCCGGGGCGAAGCGTTCTCTACAACGCAATGGATGGGCAGGCGGCCGGGATCCTCGCCATCGCAGATCCGCTGCAGCCGACCGCTCGACTCTGGGTCTCGGAGCTGAATCACCTTGGGGTCGCGACGGTGCTGCTGGCGAAGGGCGGCGGAGCGACGGCCACACGCATCGGTCAGGCGCTCGGGATGGCCTGCGTCCTCACCGCTGGCAGCACGGCAGACGCCGCGGAGACGATCGCGCGGTGGCGGCGCGAGCGAGGACCAGTGGCCGTCGTTGCTGCCGGGAGCCCCGACAGCAACCTGATGCACAGCGCGGATCTCCAGGTGCTCCGGGGCGAAGCACTTTCGCCGGCGATCGCTGGCCTGAGGTTACCGGACGGCGATCCTGGCGCCCTGCCTCACGCGCTCAGGCTGGCGCGGGCCACAGCCCGGACGAGGCGGCGGAGCCTCGGCTTCGCGATCGCGTACAACGTGCTGGCCCTACCGGCAGCCGCAGGGCTGTTCGCTACGCAGACCGCTCTCGCTCTCAGGCCGGTGGCCGCTGTGGTTCTGGCATCCATCAGTTCGTTCCTGGTGCTCCGTTATGCAAGCTCAGCCGGGCGCCTGCGACCGCCGCGCAGAGGCGAGACCGCGACCCGCGCCGGACCGGAGCGAGCAGGCCGCACCTTTGTGAACGCTCTCGGGCCGCCGCGTTCTCGAAGGCGGGGGGACGTCCACGCCGGTAAGTTCTCCTGACGTTGCACCCCAGTGTAGGGGGAGGCGGGGCGGGCCCCATCCGCACGAGCCTCCCGGCCCCTCGTTCGCGCAGGTGCTCCCTCCGCCGCCCGGGCCAGCGCAACCCGGGCCGGGCGGCGGAGGCGCTTCATCGACGCTTACGCGGCGGTACCACGTCCTGCCGCGGGTCCCGCGCGCAGCAGGAAGGCCTCGGCGGCGGATCTCCCGGGCGCGGGCCCGGCGGGCCGAACTTGCGGAACAGCACCCCGAAGACCAGCACCAGGCCCGCGAGCAGCAGCCATCCCGTCAACATCGTGCACCTCCTTTCCTGAAGGCCCCGGCGACCCCGGCCGGGTGGCCGGGGATCGCGGCCGGGGCGAGCGGCCGATCGGGCCTATGCAGCGGCCACGATGGACACCACCTCCGCGACCACCGCCCGGCCGGCGTTCTCCCGGTACCACTTCCGGACCTTGTACTTGAGCTGATCCTCACAGCTGCGGTCCTTCTCCGTCTGGATGAGCGTGTGCAGCTCCGAGGGATGCTCGATGATCGCACCGCGTTCGCGGTACTGCTCGTCGAGCACGAGCACGAGCGGGACCTCTCCGCGTCCTTCCGCCTGGTGAGCGGCAAGCAGGTCGGCGGCCTCCGCCCTGCGTAGGATGCGCAGCTCCAGGTTGGGCGACTCGGCGGCCAGCCGCGCGAGGTAGGGTACGCTGCCGTAGCTGTCGCTGCACCAGAGCTCCGCCACCACCAGCAGCCGCCACCGACCCGGCGCCGCGCGCAGCCGCGCGATCTCCGGCTCGGCGCCGACGAGCCCTCGCTCGAAGTTGGCGCGCCAGGGTTTGGCCTCCACGGAGTCGAGCGCGAGGAACGCCTCATACGTGAGCGCCTGCTCGAACCGGGCGCCGAGTGACTCTGCAGCACCCTCCGCAGCCGACTCCTGCGCCACCACCGCACCGCGCCCCATCACCAGGAAGGCGAGCGGCAGGATCCAGCACCATGTCTTCATCGTGATCTCCTGTCGCGCCCCCCCGTGGCGGCGCGACGCTCAGGGTTCAGGCGCCGCTCAGCGCCGGTCGTAGACACGCGTCTGCCCGTCGGCGGTGAAGGAGAGGACCTCGTAGCGGTCCTTCTTCATCCCCTGCTCCATGCCCGGCGAGCCCATCGGCATTCCCGGCACGGCGATCCCCGCGATGCGGGGCCGCTCCTTCAGCATGCGCTGCACGACGTCCATGGGTACGTGACCCACGACCGTGTAGCCGCCGACGACGGACACGTGGCAGGACTCCAGCCCCTTGGGCACTCGCCGCTCGGCCAGCTTGGCGTCGAGTTGCTCCCAGGAGATGTCGTGCACCCTCACCTTCGCACCGGCCCGCTGTGCGTGTTCCACCCACTTGCCGCAGCAGCCGCAGGTCGGGCTCTTGTAGACGGTGATCGCCGGGGCGGCCTGCGCCCTCAGGGCAGCGGGCAGGACTGCCGCGACGCCCGTAGCGAAGACACCCAGGAGTAGACCACGCATCACCACGTTCCACTTCTTCATCAGGATTCCCTCGTCTCGTCAGGTCGAATCGGGGTCAGCCGCGGCTCACGACTGACCGGAAGACTGCGCCGGGTGCGTCGGTGCCGGGGCACGCCGCTGGCGTGCGGGCCCGGCCGGACGCAGGCCCGTGCTCCGGCGGCGCGGCGGCGGGCCTCCGCGCGCGGGTTGGGCTCGTTCAGCGGTGCGTGGCTGAGATCAGCCGGGGGCCGGGTCGGCCCCGGCTAGGGACGAGGAGGGCGGAAGAAGTCGGCGCCGATGAGGATGGGACGTACGCCACAGCGGTCCGGCGGGCGAGGCCCGCTCCGGAACGGCACCATGGGTTGCGGGGCAGGTGGAGCGGATAGCGCGATACCCGGGCAGCAGCCGTGCCCGGCCTCCGTGGGTCCGGTTGGGCAGCCCCCGGTGTCCGGAGAGCACGGGTGACCGTCGCGCGCCGGGGCAGGCACCGAGCAGTGCCACTCGCAGGCGGTTCCGGCCGCTGCCGACGTCGCTTCCGCCGAGGCCGGCTCCGGGGTGCGCGGCAAGGCTGCTGCCCCTCCCCCCTGGGAGAGGTAGAACGCGAGTAGCGCACAGATCCTGGCAACGGCGCTCGGGCGCGGCATCGACACTCGGAAGGTTCGGCCAGCACGCCGGCCCGGCCGGGACCGGCTCCACCATCAACTTACCATGGAGTCGCGCCCACGCTGTAGAGAAATCCTTGATTCGCTGTCCGCGCCTTCCTGACAGCCGCGTCTCTGCGGACGCGACCCGTCCATCGGCCGGTCCGCTTCGGCATGGTCTGTCCCCCGCTCCCATCGGCCGAGCGTGTGGCTGGGCGGGGAGCGGCGCGGTCCTTGCGCGCCTTTATTCCGACTAAAGCCACTTCTGGCGCGGGCCGCCCCTGCGGGGGCACGAGAACACGGGGGAGCGTTATGGAGTCGAGTGGAATGGCCGGCGGTCACGCCGGGCATGGTATGGCGGGCGGCGACGTACGTGCGCTGCGCATCTCGGGCGTTCTGACCGGTGTCTACTTCGTGGTCGAGCTGGGGATCGGCATCTGGTCCGGCTCGGTGGCGGTCATCTCGGACGCGTTCCACACCTTCTCCGCCGTCGGTGGCGTGCTGATCGCGCTCGCCGCCCGCCACTATGCGTCGCGTCCCGCCTCGCAGTATGCCACCTTCGGGTGGATGCGCGCCGAGATCCTCGGCGCCCTGCTGAACGGCCTCTTCCTGCTGGCGATGGCCGGGCTCGTCTTCTACATGGGCAGCATGCGCCTGCGCCACCCGATGGAGGTGCCCCCCGGCCCGATGCTGCTGGCAGCGGCGGGCGGGCTGGTGACGGAGTTCATCTCACTGGGCCTGATGTACAAGCGGCAGAAGGGCAACCTCAACATGCGCGGCGCCTTCTGGCACATCGTGCAGACGTTCGTGGGCAGCCTCATCATCGTGGTCGCCGCGCTGGTGATTCGGTTCACGGGCTTCATGGCGATCGACCCGATCCTCGGCATGCTCTTCGGGGTGGTGCTGCTCTGGGCCTCGTGGGGGATCATCCGCGAGTCGTCGCGCATCCTGCTCCAAGCCGTGCCGCGGGAGCTGGACTTGCGGGCGCTCGTCGCCGGCGTCCGAGCGCTGCCAGGGGTGCGCGACGTGCACCACACCCATGCGTGGTCGCTGACGGAGGGGAAGGACGTCGTCTCCATGCACGTGGTCACCGCCGAGCCGGAGCGCGCGGAGCAGCTCCTCGCCAGCATCCAGGAGCTTCTCCGGAGCCGCTTCCGGGTGTACTTCTCGACCGTGCAGATCGAGACGCGCTGCCTGGAGCCGGCCGAGCCGGACGACCTGAACGTGGCGCTGGCGCGCTAGGCGGGACCCTCCACCTCGCCGCGCGGAGCGGGCCACGGCCGGAGGAGGGGCGGCAACGGTGGCAGCACATGACGCGGTGGTGGTGGGTGCGGGACCGAACGGGCTCTCAGCGGCAATCGTCCCGGCCCGGGCAGGGCGGCGGGTGGTGCTGTACGAGGCGGCGACCCAGATCGGCGGCGGCACGCGCACGTCCCGTTCGGCGCCGCGGTGGACATGACCCGCGCGATCGAGGACCGGATCGAGCGCTGCGCGCCCGGCTTCCGCGAGGCGGGTGCTGGCCCGCAGCGCCCGGGGACCGGCCGAGATGGAGGCGCACGACCCCAACCTGGTCGGCGGCGACATCAGCGCCGGCGCGATGACGCTGCGCCAGACGTTCTTCCGCCCCGTCGCCCGCTGGCTCCCGTACCGGACGCCGCTGCCCGGCGTCTACCTCTGCTCCGCCTCCACCCCGCCGGGCGGTGCAGTCCACGGGATGTGCGGCTACTACGCGGCCCGGGCCGCGCTCGGTGAGCCGCTCAGCCCGCCCCACACGCCCGAACCGCCCTCCCCTCCTGCCTGAGTTCGGCGCGTGCACACGTGCCTCACCGTGAGATCATCTTCATCTGCTCTTCACGATCATTTCATCGCCCCTGCGCCAGTTTTCCAGTGACACGCGCACGGTGCGGCGAGCGCCGGCTGCCGCGGCCGGAGCCGATCACCCTTACTCGTGAGGAGAAGATGAGCAAACGATGGCTGATTCTCGTGGCGATCGTTGCGTTTGCGGCGACTGCTGCCGACGCGCAGGGCCCCGGCAAGATCCGGCACGGGGGTGCGGTCCGCGAGAGTGCGCGCCAGCGTCCGCCGGCCGCCGCTACGACGCCTGCGGTGATGGCCGAGCACGCGAACGGAATCCGCCAGTTGCTCACCTGGCGTGATTCCCTCGGCCTCTCGGCCGAGCAGATCAGCCAGTTGGAGGTCATGCAGCAGCAGGCTCGCGAAGCCCACAGCCAGCACATGGCCGCGGCGCTGAAAGCCCACCACGAGGCGGAGGCGCTCCGGCAGCGGCAGCCGGCCGATCGGGCGGCCTACGAGGGAAAGCTCCGGGAGATGGCGCAGCACGAAGCGGCTGCGAAGCGGGAGGACGACCGCTGGATCGCACGGGCACAAGCGCACCTGACGCCGGCCCAACGCTCGCGGCTGCGTACACTCCAGAGCCCGGCTACGGGCCCCGGCAAGCACAATCCGCCTGCCGGTTCACCGGAGCACCTCCACTCCCACTGATCCCCGGGCCTGTCGGAAGCTCTTCGCCTTCACGGTGCACGCGCAACCCGACCCGCGTGCACCGTGTGAACGCCGAAGGGCGGCCCCTGCCACTCCCAAACTCGCCTGTTCTGGTCGCGCACCGTACCCGCACCGCGGCCACCGACGACGACCGGTTCCGAGGCGTGCCCGCTCTTTTTATCCGGCATAGAAGATGCTCTGCCCCTCCGGTGAGATTCAGCGGTCACGCGCCCTCTCACTGCGGAGAGAACCAAGCATGAGACGTAACCTTCGCTGGCTCGTGTTCACGGCCGTCGCGCTCGTCGGCGTCGCCTGCGCCGACACGGACACCGTGCTCTCGCCCGAGGCCGAGGCGCTGGCGAGCCGCGGCTCGGAGATGCACGGAGGCGGCTCGCAGCAGTCTACGGCGCAGTTCGAGATCCGCTGGATGCAGAACATGATCGATCATCACCACATGGCCGTGATGATGGCGGAGATCTGCCTGCAGAAGGCGGTGCACCCGGAGCTGAAGACCCTCTGTGAGAACATCATCGCCGCGCAGACGCGCGAGATCCGGCAGATGCAGGGCTGGCTGCGGGATTGGTACGGCATCACCTACGAGCCGCAGATGAAGCCTGGTGACATGCGGCAGATGGAGAAGATGGCGGCCCTGAGCCCCACCGAGTTCGAGATCGCCTTCATGGAGGAAATGATTCGCCACCACCGTATGGCGATCATGGAGGCGCAGATGGCCCTGCGGAAGGCGTCGCATGAGGAGCTCAAGCAGCTCGCGCGCGACATCATCCGCACGCAGAGCCAGGAGATCCAGCAGATGCGGACCTGGCTGTGCCAGTGGTACAACCGCTGTCGCGGCATGGAGATGGGCGGCGGTATGGGGATGGGGATGTAACCAAGATCAAACAGGGCGCGTGGCCTGGCGGGAGGCGGGGCAACGCGCCCGGCCTCCCGTTGCTGTTCCAGCTGCAGTCTACAGCGCTTCAGGTCCCATGCGTATCCAGGCACCCAGCCGAGGAGGCGGGATCCTGGGATCCGCCACGCGATCCAGTTGAACGGCCTCCCCTCCGTGGCTCACAAGCAAGCAGCCTTGAGGTCGTTGCGGGTTTGACCACCCGCCGCTGCATGGCTATCATTGTCTTTGCGATGCTGAGTGCTCCTCGTCCCCGGTACTGCTGGCGGTTGCTCGCCACCCTATTCGCCTTCGCCGCGCACCTCGCGGGGGCGGGGGCGCCCGTGTTGCATGCGGCGGTACACTGGGCGCACGAGACCGAGGCCCACCACCAGGCCGACGCCCTCCAGTCCACTGGCGAGGCTCGTGGACCCATCGTGGCCCTGCACGCGGAGACGGCGGCAGACCACGCCGAGATCCACGCGGCCGCACTGCACGAGGATCCCTCGGGCACCCAGCGCCTGCCCCTGCTCTGGCTGGCGCTTCCGCCCGCGGCACCGGCTGCACCGCCTGTGGCCCCTGCGGCCACGGCAGTCCTCTCCACGTCCCCCAGTTGGAACTCCCGCGGCCCGCCACCCGGCGGCCTCGCCCGCGCCCCTCCCCTCGTCTGACCTCTCCGAGTGGCCGCGCCCCGCGCGCCGGCCCGCTCATCCATTCCCATTTCCGCTGATCACCAGGCGTACAGGCTACGCGCGCTCCTACACCGGGACGCACGTGTGAGCGCTGGACGCGGCGGCACGCCCCGGCGCGCCGCTCCCTCGACGGACGCCCGCGCGGCGTCCGAGGAGCCGAACGTGCGACCCGAACTACGAACCCCGACCGTACTGGCCGGCTGCCTGCTGGCCGCCCGGTTGTGCCTGCCGGCGCCGCTCGCGGCGCAGCCGGCGGACACCCTGCCGCCCGGCCGGCGCGTGACGCTGCCCGAGGCGCTGGCGCGCTTCGAGCGCCACAACCTGGACCTGCGCCTGGCTCGCGACGAGGCCGCCGCGGCCCGAGCCCGCGTGCGCACCGCCGGCGCGCGGCCGAACCCATCGTTCAGCGGGACCCGCGACCAGCTCTCGGGCGGCGACCGCCAGTATGACGAGACGATCCTCGCGCTGCACCAGACGCTGGAGCTGGGCGGCCAGCGTGCGGCCCGGCGGCACGTGGCCGAGCGCCTGGCGGCCGCGGCCGAGGCGCGCATCGAGGCGGAGCAGCTGCGGCTCGGCTTCGAGGTGCGCCGCGCCTACGCCCGCGCTGCCGCGGCCGAGGCGTCGCTGGTGACGCTCACCGAGACGGCGGAGGTCTTCCGCCAGGTGGAGCGCTCCGGCGAGGCGCGCTTCGCCGAGGGCGACATCTCGGACTTCGAGCGCCAGCGGCTGCGCGTGGAACGGGCCCGGTACGAGACGCTCTTCGCCCGCACCACACGGGAGCTCTCCGCCGCGGCGCGCGAGCTGACGGCGCTGGTGACGCCCGACTCGCTCGGCGTGCCCGGCTTCCTGCTCTACCCGGCCGAGACGCCGGGCCACACCGCGCTGCCGCCGCTCACCGTGCCACTGGACGCCGCGCTGCTCGCCGCCGCCGACCGGGCCGACGTGCGAGCCGCGGCGTTGGAGGCCGAGAGCGCGCGCGCCGCGCTGGCCCTGCAGCGCCGGGAGCGGCTGCCTGACCCCACGCTGAGCGCCGGCTACAAGGACCAGTCGGACGGCCTGCGCGGCGTCGAGATCGCGCTCGCGCTGCCGCTGCCGCTGCTCGACCGGAACCAGGGGCCCATTGCCGAGGCGGAGGCCGCGGTGGCCCGCGCCGAGACGCGCCGCCGGCTGGTGCTCGCCCGCGCCGAGACCGACGTGCGCCGCGCCTGGGAGGGCTACGGCGCGGTGCAGGCGCGCCTGCGCCCCGTCGCCACCGAGCTGCTCGGCCAGGCGGGCGGGCTGCTGCGCACCGCTCGCGCCGCCTACGCCGAGGGCGAGATGACGCTGCTGGAGCTGCTGGACGCCGCCGACGCCTATCGCGCCGCGCGCGAGACCGCGACCGAGCTGTTCGCCGAGGCGCTCGTCGCCCGCTACGACCTGGAACGCGCGCTGGGCCGGCCGCTGCCGGCCGCACCCCAGGCGACCCCGACCCGCACCCCGACCGAGGCCCCGTGATGAGCCATAGATCCTTCTCCCCCGCCCTGCTGGCGCTCGCGCTGGCGGTGGCGCTGCCCGCCTGCCGCGGCGGCAGCGCCGAGGAGACGCAGGAGCACGAGCACCCCAGCGTGGTGGTCACCCAGTGGAACGACTCCACCGAGCTGTTCCTGGAGTACCCGCACCTGCTGGCCGGCCGGCAGACGGGCAACTGGGCGATCCACCTGACCAACCGCAGGGACTACACGCCGCTGACCGCGGGAAGCCTCACCGTGCGCTTCCTGCAGGGCGGCCGGCCGGCGGAGGTGTTCACGCTGGAGAAGCCGGCCCGTAACGGCATCTTCCTGCTGGACCCCGTGGTGCGCCGGCCGGGCACCTACCAGGTGCGGCTGGAGCTGAACGGCCCGCAGGTGCGCAGCGTCCACGTGCTGCCCGAGGTGGCGGTCTGGGCGGACGAGGGCCAACTGCCGCACGCGGAGGAGGAAGCGGAGGCCGGTGGCGCCATCAGCTTCCTCAAGGAGCAGCAGTGGGTGATCCCCTTCCGCGTGGAGGCGGCGGCCGAGGCGGAGGTGGCGCGCTCGGCGAGCGCGCCGGCCGAGGTGGTGCCGGTCGACGGCGCGCAGGCGGTGGTCTCCGCGCCGGCGAGCGGGATCGCCGACGCGGCCGCCAACCGCAGCGCCCCCTCCGTCGGCGACTTCGTGCGCGCGGGGCAGGTGCTGGCGGTGCTCGCGCCCACGGCCGAGGAGGGCGGCTACGCCCGGACCCGCGGCGAGCTGGAGCGCCTGCAGCGCGAGGCGGCGCGCGCCGAGCGGCTCTTCGCCGCTGGCGCCATCCCGCGCAAGCGGCTGGAGGAGACGCAGCACGAGCTGGGCGTCGCGCGCGCCGAGGCACGCGCCATGGGCGGCGGCCCGGACGCCGACTACCGCTATCGCGTGCGCGCCCCCATCTCCGGCACCGTCACCGAGCGGCGCTTCGTGCCCGGTGGGCGCGTGGCGGCCGGCGAGCCGCTCTTCACCGTGGTGGACCCGCGCACCGTCTGGCTGCGGGTTCGGCTGCCGGCCGCGGAGGCCGGCGGCCTGCCGCGCGACGCACGCGCCAGCTTCACCCTGGAGGGCGGCTCCCGGAGCTTCGCCGCCACGCGCCTGGTCTCGGTGGGCGGCGCGGTGGACCCGCAGACGCGCACCGTGCCCGTCGTCTTCGCCGTGGAGAACGCCGGCGGCGCGCTCAAGGTCGGGCAGTTCGGCCGCGCCAGCGTGCCGGTCGGCGGCAGCGCGCGGGGGGTGGCGATCCCCGGCAGCGCCATCCTGGACGACAACGGTCAGCCGGTGGCCTTCGTGCAGACCGGCGGCGAGAGCTTCGAGCGGCGCCGCCTGCGCCCGGGCGAGAGCGACGGCGCGCGCACCGTGGTGCTGGAGGGGCTGCGGCCGGGCGAGATGGTGGTCACCGAGGGCGCCTACCAGGTGCGGCTGGCCTCCATGAGCAATACGCCGATGTCCGGCGGCCACGCGCACTGAGGGGGCGGTCATGCTGAACCACCTGATCCACTGGTCCATCCGCAACCGCCTGCTGGTGGTGGTCGCCAGCGCGCTGCTGATGGCGGCCGGCGTGTACACGGCGCTGCGCATGCCGGTGGACGTCTTCCCCGACCTCACCGCGCCCACCGTCACCGTGCTCACCGAGGCGCACGGCATGGCGCCCGAGGAGGTGGAAACGCTGGTCACCTTCCCCGTCGAGACAGCGGTCAACGGCGCCACCGGCGTGCGCCGCGTGCGCAGCGCCACCTCGCAGGGCATCTCCATCGTCTTCGTCGAGTTCGACTGGGGCACCGAGATCTTCCAGGCCCGGCAGATCGTCGCCGAGAAGCTGCAGCTGGTGGCCGCCTCGCTCCCCGACGGCGTGCCGCCGCCGGTGCTGGCGCCGGTCTCTTCCATCATGGGCGAGATCATGATCGTGGGCGTCAGCGGCGGCCCGGGCGTCAGCCCGATGGAGGTGCGCTCGGTTGCGGACTGGACGGTGCGCCGCCGGCTGCTGGCGGTGCCCGGCGTTTCGCAGGTGGTGCCGATCGGCGGCGAGGTCAAGCAGTACCAGGTCCTCGTCTCGCCCGACCGGCTCTCCGCCTACGGCGTCACCCTGCTGGACGTGCTGCGCGCGGCCGAGGGCGCCAACCTGAACGCCTCCGGCGGCGTCTTCATGGAGCGCGGCCAGGAGTACATGATCCGCGGGCTGGGCCGGGTACAGAACGCGGCCGACATCGGCCACACGGTGGTCGCGGTGAAGGGCGCCCAGCCGGTGCTGATCCGCGACGTGGCGGAGGTGCGGGTGGGCACCGCGCCGCGGCTCGGCGACGGCTCCATCAACGCGGCTCCCGCGGTGGTGATGTCGGTGATGAAGCAGCCGAACACCAACACGCTGGAGCTGACGCGCCGCATCGACGCCACGCTGGACGAGATCCAGCAGACGCTGCCGGCGGGCGTGCGCATCAACAAGGGCGTCTTCCGCCAGGCGAGCTTCATCCGCACCGCGGTGGACAACGTGGTGCACGCGCTGCGCGACGGCGCGCTGCTGGTGGTGCTGATCCTCTTCCTCTTCCTCTGGAGCTGGCGCACCACCTTCATCTCCGTGCTGGCGATCCCGCTCTCGCTGGCGGTGGCGGTGTTCGTGCTCAAGCTGCTGGGCATCAGCATCAACACCATGACGCTGGGCGGGATGGCCATCGCCATCGGCGCGCTGGTGGACGACGCGGTGATCGACGTGGAGAACGTCTTCCGGCGGCTGCGCGAGAACCGGCTGAAGCCGCCGGCCGAGCAGATGCCGGCGCTGGAGGTCATCTTCCTGGCCAGCAAGGAGATCCGCGCCAGCATCACCACCGCCACGCTGATCATCTGCATCGTCTTCGTGCCGCTCTTCTTCCTCAGCGGCGTGGAGGGGCGGATGCTGCGGCCGCTGGGCGTCGCCTACATCGTCTCCATCCTGGCGTCGCTGGGGGTGGCGCTGACGCTCACCCCGGCGCTCGCCGCCTACCTGCTGCCGCGCGCGAGGGAGACGGCCACGGAGGAGGAGAGCCGCGTGGTGCGCGTGCTCAAGGGCTGGTACGCCCGGACGCTCACCCCCGTGCTGCGGCACCCGCGGCCGGTGATCGGCGCCGCGGCCGCGGGGGTCCTGCTGGCGCTGGCGGCGGTGCCGTTCCTGGGCCGCGCCTTCCTGCCGGAGTTCCAGGAGGGGAGCCTGGTCATCAGCGCGCTCACCGTGCCGGGCACCTCACTGGAGGAGTCCAACCGCATCGGCCGGCGCATCGAGCAGATCCTGAAGGACCACCCGGCGGTGGAGGAGACGGCGCGCCGCACCGGCCGCGCCGAGCTGGACGAGCACGCGCAGGGGGTGAACGCCGCCGAGATCGACGTGCGTCTGAACCTGGAGGAGCACGAGCTGGAGGAGACCGTCACCCAACTGAGGCAGAAGCTGCAGGCGGTGCCGGGCACGCAGATCACCATCGGCCAGCCGCTGGGCCACCGCATCGACCACATGCTCAGCGGCACCCGCGCCAGCATCGCCATCAAGCTCTTCGGCCCCGACCTCTACGAGCTGCGGCGGCTGGGCGAGGAGATCCGCCGCGTCGCCGAGACGGTGCCCGGCACGGCCGACCTCGCCGTGGAGCAGCAGGCGGACGTCCCGCAGGTGACGATCCGCATGGACCGCCCGGCGATGGCGCGCTACGGCGTCACCCCGGAGTACCTGGCCGAGGCGGTGGACGTCGCCTTCGCCGGCGAGGTGGCCAGCCAGGTGCTGGAGGGCCAGCAGAGCTACGACCTGGTGGTGCGCTTCGACTCCACCGCGCGCGGCAGCCTGGCGAGCCTCGCACAGGCGCGCTTCGACACGCCGGTCGGCGTGCAGGTGCCGCTCTCCGCGCTGGCCGAGGTGAGGAACGACCGCGGCCCGAACGCCATCAGCCGCGAGAACGTGCAGCGCAAGATCGTCATCCAGAGCAACGTCAGCGGCCGCGACGTGGGCAGCGTGGTGGAGGAGATCCGGGGCCGGGTGGCGCGGGAGGTGAAGCTGCCGCCGGGCTACAGCCTGGAGTACGGCGGGCAGTTCGAGTCGGCGGGCGAGGCGACGCGCACCATCGGGCTGCTCTCGCTGGTCTCGCTCGGCGCCATCTTCCTGCTGCTCTACCTGGAGTTCGCCTCCATGCGGCAGGCCGCGCTGGTGATGGTGAACCTGCCGCTAGCGCTGGTCGGCGGCATCTTCGCGGTGGTGATGACCGGCGGCGTGCTCAACATCGCCACGCTGGTCGGCTTCATCACCCTGTTCGGCATCGCGGTGCGCAACGGCATCCTGCTGGTCTCGCACTACAACCACCTGCTCGCCGAGGGCGTGCCGCTGTACGAGGCGGTGCATCGTGGGTCGATGGAGCGGCTCAACCCGGTGCTGATGACGGCGCTCTCGGCCGGGCTGGCGCTGATCCCGCTGGCGCTGGCCGGCGGCGAGCCGGGCAACGAGATCCAGAGCCCAATGGCGGTGGTGGTGCTGGGCGGGCTGGTCTCCGCCGTGCTGCTCAACATGGTGGTGGTGCCCGCGCTCTACCTGCGCTACGGTGCCGAGGGCCGCGCCGCGCGCTCGCCCGACGCGGCAGACGCGCAGGCGACGCGGGTGCTGGAGGGGGTGTGAGCCAGGCGGCGGTCGGCGAGGGGGCTCCGGGCCTCCTCGCCAACCGCGACTTCGTGCGGCTCTTCCTGGCACAGGCAGCGTCGCTGCTGGGCAGCGGTGTCACCAGCGTGGCTCTGGAGGCGGCCGGCGGCCCGCTGCTGGCCGGCCTGCTGATCGCCGCCGTAGGCGTGCGCTGGGCGCTCTGGGCAGACGGGCTCACTTCTCTGGTGTCCGCGCTGCTTGTGCTGGTTACTGGGGGGCCGTGGGTCGGGCTGCTCGCGGAGCACAGCGCCCCCGCGGAGCGTGGTCGGGCCTACACGCGGCCCTCTTCGCCTGAACGCACTCTTCTGGCTCTTCACCTACCCCGCGGCCGGCTATGCGGCGAAGCTGACCGGCACGGCCGGTCAGCTTCACGGCGGCAGGCACGGTTTGCCTCGTGCTAGCGCTCATCGCGATGGCAAGGCGGAGCCGGCACCGAGCGCACTTGGTTGATCATGCTTAGAGAGGCTCGGCTGGCCGGTTCTGGAGGGATGACATCCCCACAGTCATGGGTGCATCGAGGATGAGGATTTCTTCATAGAGAACTCACGGCCGGTTAAGTACGCCTGTCCTATCGTTCGCCAGGGAACGACGTACACCTGCCAGCAGACCCTGGAGAACACCATGGCAAGAGCCAAGCGATCCTCCTTGCCGACCCTGGAGACGGGTGCCGCAGTGGCGGCGGTGGAGTGCGGCGCCCACGGTGCCGCTGCGGAGAACGACCCGCGCGTTCGGCGAATCGGAAACCTGACCGTCGAGCAGACGGTCGCCCGGGTCGCGGCGGAGTGGGTGCAGCGGATCGGGGCATCCCGCGCCGCGGGTCCCAAGACTGCGGCGCTCGTGCGGGCGGTGCTGCTCTCGGCGCTCGATGAGGCAGAGTCGTACGGCGCCCCCGCCGTCAGCGCGGCGGTGGTGGAGGAGTTCCGCACCCTGCACGAAGCGGGCTGGCGCGCGCAGCGCATCTTCGGCGCGCTCTACCAGCTCTCGGCCGCTTTCTGGGAGGTGCTCCGCACCTCGGGCGAGCCGCTCGACTCGGCGGCCGCGATCATGGAACGGCTCAATGACGGGCTCTTCCAGATCCTCGACGCGACCGTCCGCCGGTGGGAGGTACGCGGCGAGCGCTCGCTCGCGGAGCCTTCCTCGGGGCGCCGGTGGAGCGACTCGGTGGAGCCGCGCGCACCGGGATCGCGTACCGAAACAGCCACGCTGCATGGAAGGCTCCGAATGGTGCTGATGTAAGGCGATGCAGCACACACCCGTAGCACCGCGTGCGCCCGATGCAGGAGCTCCTTCATCTGGATGATCCGTCGGCGAACCTGGACGCACCATAGGTGTACGGCCAGCGAGTCCGCCCGAGCGTGATACCAGCCCGCACCTGCAGAGCACGGCCGGGGGCGAGGTCGGCTGCGGTAATACCGGCGGGGTTCCGTCAGTAGACCGAGACTGCGGTCCCCGGTCGCGGGATCCGAGAGGAGGAGGCCGACGGAATGTGGTGCAGGAGATCGAGTGTGACGCCGTCTGGTAGAGAGGCCCCTCACCTCTGCCGAGTTGACCCGTGAACAGTCCATCGCACCCCGGATGATCCGCCGCTCCAGACCCTTTCGCGTCTTCTGGCTCCTGTTCGCCTCTCTGCACCTATCGGTGCTGGGTGTTGCGGAGCTGGCGGAGACGCGATTCGCAGCGGCGGATCTCTCTGACATCACCCACATAGAATCGGACTCGCACGAATGCGCACCTCGGGCGCACCCCGCACAGTGCCCGCTCTGCCACTTCCTGCAGGCCCAGGGAACGGAGGGCCGAGACGAGACACCTCAGCCGTTTCGTTGGGCTCACTCCATCGCCGCAACGACTGACGCTCCACCCAGGCTGGCCAGTTCGCCTCCGGCCGGCGCCTCACTTCCCCGCACCCCACCGTCGTTCTCCTGAGGCCCACACGGCAACGCGTCTACGGCGTGTTCTCCGTGGCGTGCTCCGCAGCTTCCTCCGGCGCCCTCTCGGCTCCGGAGGAAACCGTTCGTAAACGGAATCCTCTGGAGAGACTACCGAAATGCGCTCACTCCTCGCTCGACTACTTCTGCCGGCGCTCGCGGCCGTTACCGCCAGTCCGATTGCCGGCGCCGCTTCGCATGCCACCGCGAGCTGGGCGGCTCCGCCCGTGATCGGCCTCGTATCCGATTCCGCGGGGCATCCTCTGCCGGGCGTTCGGATCGTTGTGGAGGGGACGAACCGTATGGCAACGACGGGAGCGGATGGCACCTTCACGCTCCGCGCCCTCGCGCCGGGTACCTATCATCTCAGCGCCTCGCTCATTGGGTATGCGCCCGTCCACGCCGAGGTGACCATACCGGCAGCCGGCGAACCCGTGCGTGTTCGCCTGGTCCTGAGCCAGTCGCCGCTCCGGCTGGAAGGGCTCATCGTCACCGGCACCACGACCACGGCCAATCCGCTGACCGTGACCCAGTCCACCGAGCAGATGTCAGGGCGGGAGCTGGATAGCAACGTCCGCGCTTCGGTGGCCCAGACGCTCGCCGCCGAGCCGGGTATCGCCACACGCTACGGCGGCCCGGCCACCGCCACCCCGGTGATCCGCGGCTTGAGTGGGGAACGCGTGCTGGTGCTCGAGGATGGGCAGCGCACGGGGGACCTGTCCGGCACCTCGCCGGACCACGGGCTCGCGCTGGATGCACTGAGCGCCACACGCCTGGAAGTCGTGCGCGGGCCAGCCTCGCTGTTGTACGGAAGCAGTGCCCTGGGGGGCGTGGTCAACGTGATCGACAATGACATCCCCGGCACGGTTCCCAGCGGCTTCGATGGGTACGTCGCAGTCCAGGGTGAGTCGGTGAACCCGGGCGGTGCAGGAACAGCGCAGTTCGCCGTCCCTCTTGCGGAGGCGTTCGCTCTGCAACTGCGCGGCGGCGGCCGCAGGATAGACGACGTGCGCGTGGGCGGTGGGGGTGTTCAGCCGAATACTTACTTCAACAACCAGTACGCCGATCTGGGGCTCGGCTACGTGGGCGAGCAGCTGAACGGCGGGCTCGCGTTCGGGCACTACGGTTTCGAGTACGGGCTCCCGTACGCACCGGAGGCGGAAGAAGCCGGCGTGCACCTCGAAGGGACACGTCAGCAGCTGAAGGGCCGGGCGAGCCTGTCACTCGCAGGCGGACTCGTCCGGGACCTGCGCGCCGACGCCTCCGCGCAGTGGTATGAGCATGATGAGGTGGAGGCCAGTGGCGAGGTGGGCACCACCCTCCGGCTGAACACACAGGCCGTCGAGCTGCGGGCCCACACCGGCATCGGCGGCCTGCGCGGGACAGTCGGCGTCTCCGGTCTCTTCCGCCAGTACGAACCCACCGGTGAGGAGGCGCTGACGCCCGCCGCCAGAAGCAACAGCGGTGGCATCTTCGTCTATGAGGAGATCCCGCTGCGTGGGGTGGGGCATGAGGAGGACGAGCACGCACCTCGGCTGCAGGTGGGGGGGCGGTACGATGTCTACCGAATCGATCCGGAGCCCGACGAAGACGAGCGCTTCGCTGCGGCCCGGACGCGGAGCTTCAGCGCCTTCTCCGGCTCGGTCGGTGTGAACATCCCCTTCACCCACGAAACCTCGTTGGGGCTGAGCGTGGCGCGCGCCTTCCGTGCGCCCACGGTGGAGGAGCTGTTCTCCAACGCTTACCACTTCGGAGCGGGCAGCTTCGACCGGGGTAACCCGACACTGCGACCGGAAACCAACCTGGGCGGAGAGGGAGTTCTGCGCGTGCAGACGAGCCGAGTGCAGGCCCAGCTCTCGGCGTACTTCAACCGCATCTCCGATTACATCACTCCCATGTTCGCTCGGGACACAACCCTCTTCGCCGAGGACGGTGGGGAGATCGTAGTCCCGCTCAGTGTCTTCCGCCAAGCAGACGCGGAACTGCGCGGCCTGGAGGGGCGGATAGAAACGGTATTTCGCCGGCACCTGGTGGCTGGGGTGATGGGCGACCTGGTCCGCGGCGGCTTCGTGGATGGCGGGTCTCTGCCCTTCATGCCCAACGCGCGTCTCGGCGGCTCCGTTCACTGGGACGACAGCCGCCTGCGTGGAGGCCTGGAGGTGCGCCACGCCTTCGCTCAGAACCGGGTCCCGGAGGGTGAGACGGTGGCAGGCGCCTACACTCTGATCGACTTGAGCGTGGGCTACACGCTGCGCTTCCGCGGTCGGCTGCATACCCTCACTCTGCGCGGCGACAACCTACTGGACGAGCGCTACCGTGAGGCTACCAGCCGGATCAAGGAGTTCGCGCTCAATCCCGGGCGCAACGTGAGCGTGGTATACCGGACCTTCTTCTGAACGGAAACAGGGGTCGGGGGTCAGGGAAACGGCCCCGCTTCATCGTCCAGGGTCGGCACCGCCGGTGGGGACTGACAGCGGGAGTGGCCGGCCTCGGGAGGCGCCGGCAGAGGCGGAACGCAGGCACGGCTCCCGCCCGCCGCCCTCCCCCGGAGTCGTGTAGACGGAGCCGGGGACGTTCTGGGTCGGAGCGTCAACCTCTCCGCTGAGCCGCCAGCCGGGGCAGGCCTCTACAGGCCTGCCCCGGCTGGTTTGTAGGCGCGCCATGCTCACGGATCCCCCAGCTCTACCAGCGCCTGCACCGCTTTCCGCTCCACGCGCTCGACTTTCAGCAGCAGTCGCCCCACGGCGTTCAGGTCCGGCCGGTGCGCTGCCAGCTCGTCACGCACGCGGGTGTGTGCCTCGTCCAGCAGCCGCCTGATCTGCCGGTCGACGAGCCGGCGCGTCTCTTCGCTGGGAAGACCGACGGCCGCCGCGGCCCCGTCGCGCTCCGCGGCGATCTCCGCCTCATGCAGAGAGGCCAGCCCGACTGCCGCGTCCATGCCGTACCGGGTCACCATGGCACGGGCCAGAGCGGTCGCCTGCGCGAGATCGTCCCCCGACGCGGTGGAGCTGTCGCCGAGGACGAGTTCCTCGGCGATCCGGCCGCCGAGTAGCACGTCCACCCGGGCCAGCAGATCGCGGCGGGTATGGAGGCGCCCGTTCTGGCGCAGGGCCCAGGGTGAGGCGGCCGCCGCACCAGGATCGGATGGAAGAATGGAGACCCGTTCGAACGGCGCCACGTGGTCACGCAGCAGGGCCACGACCGCGTGGCCGGCTTCGTGGTACGCGCGCAGCTCCCGCTCGCCAGGGTCCACTCCCCACGATCCCGGGACTCCCGCTGCGCTCATCCGCTCGAGCGCAGCGTCGAAATCCGCTCGTGTCAGGGTGTCGCGGCCGTCCAGGACGGCCAGGCCCGACGCTTCCCTCACGAGGCGGGCCAGGTCTGCCCCTACGGCCCCGAAGGTCCGGCCCGCGAGTGCCTGCAGGTCCACGTCGTCCGCCAGCTTCATCGCGCTGGTGTGCAGGCGCAGGATCTGGAAGCGGCCGAGCTGGTCCGGGCGCTCCAGCGTCGCCTGGCGCTCGAACCGGCCGGGGCCTCGCACCGCCTCCTCCAGAACGTCCGGCTCGCAGGCTGTGCCGAAGACCACCACATCCGAGCGGCCCAGGCGATCCAACTCGGCCAGGATCTGCTTCAACACGACGGGCGCCCCGGCGAGCTCTGCTCCCCGGCCGCGGTCCGCCTGAGCGACCACGTCCAGGTCCTCGATCAGGACGAGGCACGGTGCGGAAGTCACGGCCCGCGCGAAGAGATCCGCCACCGCTGCCGCAGCCCTCCCGATTGGCAGCTTCGTAACCTCGCGACCCGCCAGCCAGAAGAGCGGTACCCCGGCCTGCCCGGCAATGGCCTGTGCCAGCAAGCTCTTGCCGCAGCCTCGCGGACCGACCACCAGGGTGTGCGCACGCACTCCGCCCGCCGGAGCACGACGGAGCTTGTGCTCCCGGAGCACACGAACGGCCTCCAGCGCGCGCGCTCGGGCGGCCCCGATCGCCTCAAGGTCGTCCAGCGTAATCCCGCTATGACCAAGTTGGCGCACCACGGCAGTGCCGTCTCGCCCGACGGAACCAGCCCGGTCCTGGCTCCCGACGAGAAGCAGCCCCCCCACCGCTTGGGCGAGCCTCCGTACCGACTGCTGGCGTTTCATCGTTTGTCTCCAGGTACAGGGTTCATCAGACACCCTACCTGCAACCTGGCGCGACGACTCTGAAGCGGTGCTGAAGAACGTGTGAGACTTCGCTCACACGCCGGAGCGCGCCACATCGGGGACACGCGCGGGAGCCCGACGAGTCCGCACGCACAGCGCGGAACCACCTTGCGTAACGCGGTCCACGCCGGTCCCGCGACGCGCCGGGCTTGTTCGACGGCAACGCCGCTGGCGATGAAAAAACCTTAACGGGGCATTCACCACCACTTCAGACACCCCCGGCTATCCTTCTTCCAACCACGCTCCGGGAAGGAGCCGCCCGACCGGTCTACGCTGAGGTCGTCATGAGCATACGTCGTTTCTCTATCTCCTTTACGCTGGCCCTGCTGGCCGGTGCGGCGTTGGGCACCGGCGCGCGTGCGCAGTCCGCGCCAACGCCGCCAGCAGCGGCCACGCCGCCGGCCGAGCTGACGCTGGCGGAGGTCTACAGCCTGGCGCGCCAGCAGAACGCGATGCTGCAGGCA
>ERZ1066122.1070-NODE-1070-length-24078-cov-12.963244_pt1 | contig 24078 bp, 19 predicted proteins | sample MGYA00382769_ERZ1066122 | MGnify/ENA primary metagenome ERZ1066122 (study PRJEB33369, sample SAMEA5778352) | biofilm metagenome | biome: Industrial cooling water; feature: Water cooling tower basin; material: Biofilm | place: United Arab Emirates | collected... | reverse complement strand
GCCCGGACGGCCGCCGCGACCTCGGCCGCCGAAAGCACCCCCTGCGCGAGGTAGGGCGACAGGCGCGAGGCCGCGCGTTCGGCCCGGGCAAAGAGCGGCGAGGGGCCGGCCGGTCGCCGGCCGAGATGCGTCTCCAGCGTGGACAGGGCGCGCGTCCGGCCGCCGGCCTGGCGATGGGGGCAGGGGTCGGGCGCAAGGCCGAGGCCGCGCGCCGTGGGGATCGGGCCGGGTTCGACCCCCGGCACCCGCGCGAAGGGCAGGGGCGCGGGCAGGGCTGCATCGTCGGTTCGATGGACCTCCAGCCCGAGGCGCGCGGCGAGGTCGGTGAGGCCCGCGGTCGCCGGGGACCGGTGCACCAGATGCCGGCATCGGTGCTGCAGGGCCATCCGCTCCAGCACCGGCAGGCTCCGGCCGGCGCGGACGACCAGCGGCGCGCCGAGCGCCGCGAGGTCCTCGCGCAGCCCGGCGAGCGATTCGGCAACGAACTGCCACTGCCGGCCCGACAGGATGCGGTCGGCATCCGCGACGTAGAGCGGCAGCACCGGGCCGAGCGTCCGGGCGAGCGCCAGGGCCGCGTTGTCCTCGACGCGGAGGTCGGCCGTGAACCAAAGAAGAACGGTCATCGCGCCGGTCTACCACGCCGGCCGCCGCCGTCCAGCCGGCGAGGGCGTCAGTCCGCGGGCGCCGGGCTCTCCGACGAGGCGGGCGGGATCGGGGCCACGGGCGTGATGCCGCTGTCGGCGGGCGCGCGCGCGACCGGCGGCTCGGCCGCCGCCTCGGTGTCGACCGCCTCGGGCGCGGTGCCGCCGTTGGCCGAGGGATCGGCCGACGTTCCCTCGGGCAGCGCGCCGCCCGCGCCGCCGGCCTCGGCCGCGGTCGACCCGCCCGCCGCCTGACCCGTGCCGCCGATGGTCGCGCCGGTGTCCTCGGGGGGCCGGCCTTCGTCGGCCGTCCAGGTCAGGAGGGCGAACAGGATGATCGCGACGAACGTCAGGACGGCGAGGATTCCGATCAGCGGGCCGCGGTGACGTCGGCGCGCCTTCTCGAGATCGGGTTCGGATGCGGACATGGCGAGGCCCCCGGCGGTGGCGGTTGAAGCGCCCCTGGTCAGGGACTACGCTTTCCGAACGCCGCGACCCCGCCGGGGTTCCGCCGGACGACGAAGGAAGCCTCATGCCCGCCGACACGATCGAGACCGTCGACGCCCCGCGCACCGTCCATCTCGCAGACTACCGCCCCTACAGCCACCGGGTCGACGGGGTGGAGCTGACCGTCCGCCTGTCGCCCGACGCGACGCGGGTGCGCGCGCGGCTGCGCCTGTCGCCCGACCCGGCGCGGGGCGGCGGGCAGGACCTGCGGCTCGACGGCGAGCATCTGCGCCTGATCGCCTGCGCGCTCGACGGGCGGCCGCTCGACGTGGCGCCCGACCCGCGCGGGCTGACGATCCCCGCCACGATGCTGCCGGACGCGCCCTTCGTCCTCGAGACCGAGGTGGAGATCGACCCCGCCGCCAACACCGCGCTGGAGGGGCTTTATCTCTCGAACGGGGTCTACTGCACGCAGTGCGAGGCCGAGGGCTTCCGCCGCATCACCTTCTATCCCGACCGCCCCGACGTGATGGCGCGCTTCCGCGTGCGGATCGAGGGCGACGCCCCGGTGCTTCTGTCGAACGGCAATCCGGTGGCGCGCGGCCCCGGCTGGGCCGAGTGGGACGACCCCTGGCCGAAGCCCGCCTATCTCTTCGCGCTGGTCGCGGGCGACCTCGTCGCGCAGCGCGAGACCTTCACCACCGCCTCGGGCCGCCGGGTCGACCTGAACATCTGGGTGCGCCCCGCCGACGCCGGCCGCAGCGCCTACGCGATGGACAGCCTGATCCGCGCGATGCGCTGGGACGAGCAGGTCTACGGGCGCGAATACGACCTCGACGTCTTCAACATCGTCGCGGTCGACGACTTCAACATGGGCGCGATGGAGAACAAGGGCCTGAACGTCTTCAACGCGCGCTACGTCCTCGCCAGCCCCGCCACGGCGACCGACGACGACTTCGCGCGGATCGAGGCGATCGTCGCGCACGAATACTTCCACAACTGGACCGGCAACCGGATCACCTGCCGCGACTGGTTCCAGCTTTGCCTGAAGGAGGGGCTGACCGTCTTCCGCGACCAGGAGTTCACGGGCGACATGCGCAGCCGTGCCGTGAAGCGGATCGAGGATGTGCTGACGCTGCGCGCCCGCCAGTTCCGCGAGGACGACGGCCCGCTGGCCCACCCGGTCCGGCCCGAGAGCTTCGTCGAGATCAACAACTTCTACACGGCCACCGTCTACGAGAAGGGGGCCGAGGTCATCCGCATGCTGAGGACGCTGGTGGGCGACGGGAACTATGCCCGCGCGCTCGACCTCTACTTCGCGCGCCACGACGGACGGGCGGCGACGATCGAGGACTGGCTTGCCGTGTTCGAGGATGTGACGGGCCGCGATCTTTCGCAGTTCGCCCGCTGGTACGCCGAGGCGGGCACCCCCCGCGTCGCCGTGACCGAGGACTGGGACGAGGGCACCGGCACCTACGGCCTGACGCTGGCGCAGACGAACCCGCCCACGCCCGGCCAGCCCGTCAAGCGCGACAAGGTCATCCCTGTCGCGGTTGGCCTTCTGAACCCCAACGGCGACGAGGTCGTGCCCACCCGGGTGCTCGAGCTGACCGGGGCGCGCCAGCGGTTCGCCTTTCCGGGCCTCGCCGCGCGCCCCGTCCCCTCGATCCTCCGCGGGTTCTCGGCCCCGGTCATCCTCGAGCGCGACGTCCCCTCCGAAGAGCGCGCCTTCCTTCTCGCGCACGACACCGACCCCTTCAACCGGTGGGAGGCGGGGCGCGCGCTCGCCAAGGACATCCTGTCGCGCATGGTGACCGAGGGGGCGGCGCCCGGCCCGGACTGGCTCGACGCCATGGCGCGCGTCCTGCGCGACGAGGGCGCGGACCCGGCCTTCCGCGCGCTGGTGCTGCGCCTGCCCGCCGAGGACGACATGGCGCAGACGCTGCACGCGGCGGGCCGCGTGCCCGATCCGCAGGCGATCCATGCGGCGCGGCGGCGCCTGGCCGACGCGCTGGCGCGGCATCTCGCGGCCGACCTGCCCGCCGTCTTCGAGCGGCTGGCCGAGCCTGGCCCCTTCACCCCGGACGCGCGGTCGGCCGGGCGGCGCGCGCTGCGGCTGGCGGTCCTCGGGCTGCTCACCCGCATCGACGACGGGCGCACCGCCCGCGCGGCCTTTGCCGCCGCCGACACCATGACGGAGGAACTCGGCGCGCTCGGCTGCCTGCTGGAGGCCGGCGGGGGCGAGGAGGCTCTGGCGCGGTTCGAGGCGCGCTGGTCGGGCGACCGGCTGGTGATGGACAAGTGGTTCGCGCTGCAGGTCACGCTCGCCGCGCCCGGCGACTGCGCCGCGACCGCCGAGCGGCTGACGCGGCATCCCGCCTTCGACCTGCGCAACCCCAACCGCTTCCGGTCGGTCCTCGGGGCGCTCGGCACGAACCACGCGGGCTTCCACCACGCCAGCGGCGCCGCCTACCGGCTTCTGGCCGACTGGCTGATCCGGCTCGACCCCCTGAACCCGCAGACGGCGGCGCGGATGTCGACGGCCTTCGAGACCTGGGGGCGCTACGACGCCGACCGGCAGGGGATGATCCGCGCCGCGCTGGAGCGGATCCGCGCCGCGCCGGGCCTGTCGCCCGACCTTGCCGAGATGGCCGACCGGATGCTCGGCGCCTAGCTCCGGCAGTAGTCCTGCACGGCCGTCCAGGCGGCCATCTCGGCGCGCTTCTGGCTGCTGCGGAAGGGGCCCCAGTCGCGGCCCAAGCCGGCGCGGCCGTCGCCCGCGACGGCGCGGTCGCGCGCCACGTTGACCGAGGCGATCTCGATCGCGCAGGCGAGGTTCGCCCCGCCGTCCTTCAGCGCGCCGGCGCTGGTGGCCGAGCAGCCGTACTGCCGCGCGGTCGCGGGCGCGATCTGCAGCAGGCCGAACCATCGGCCGCCGCCGCCCACGGCCGCCGGATTCCACGTGCTTTCGTGCTTGGCCACCGCCGACAGCAGGCCCGCCCAGAAGGCGCGGCGATCCTCGACGCTTGCCTGCGGATAGTCGGGGCACCAGGCCGCGATGTCGCGCGGCACCACCTGCGTGAGCTTGTCGTCCTCGGCGGCGACGGCCTGAAGGGCGGTCGCGGTCCAGTCGGCGGCCCCGGGGCGGCCGTCCCACAGCATCCGCGGCGCGGGCTCGACGACGCCGGACTGCGCGCGGGCCAGATCGGTGCAGGCCATCAGCGGCAGCGTCGCCAGCGCGGCCAGAGCCGCCTTCACCCGCCCGCTGCGCAACCCGCGCCCCCGATCCGCATCCGTCATCCGCCCCTGCCCCGTGTCGCATGCGGTCCCGGCCGCACGGTCCGGGTCTAGCGGCGGCGGCGGCGGGGCCGCAACCCGCAACGGCCCGCTTGGGCGGAAATCCGCCCGGCCGCGCTTGCGGGCCGGCAGGGCGCTGCCTAGAAGACGGGGGTCCATGGAGGTTCCCGATGCCCGATCCCGCCTTCGCCGCGCCGAGGCCCCGCGTCCTGTCGGGCGCCACGGGCGACTGGGAACTGGTCATCGGCATGGAGATCCACGCTCAGGTCGCGAGCGAGGCCAAGCTTTTCTCGGGCGCCTCGACCGCCGTGGGGGCCGAGCCGAACAGCAACGTCAGCTTCGTCGATGCCGCGATGCCGGGCATGCTGCCCGTCATCAACGCGTTCTGCGTGGAACAGGCGGTGCGCACCGGCCTCGGGCTCCGGGCGCGGATCAACCTGGTCTCGGCCTTCGACCGCAAGAACTACTTCTACCCCGACCTGCCGCAGGGCTACCAGATCAGCCAGCTTTACGCGCCGATCGTCGGCGAGGGCGAGGTGATCGTCGGCATGGGCCCCGGGGTCGCCCGCCGCGTGCGGATCGAGCGCATCCATCTGGAGCAGGACGCGGGCAAGTCGATCCACGACATGGACCCCGCGCTGTCCTTCGTCGACTTCAACCGCACCGGCGTCGCCCTGATGGAGATCGTGAGCCGCCCCGACATCCGCGGCCCCGAGGAGGCGGCGGCCTACGTCGCCAAGCTGCGCCAGATCCTGCGCTATCTCGGCACCTGCGACGGCAACATGCAGAACGGCAACCTGCGCGCCGACGTCAACGTGAGCGTCTGCCGCCCCGGCGCCTACGAGCGCTATCAGGCGACGCAGGACTTCGGCCACCTCGGCACGCGGTGCGAGATCAAGAACATGAACTCGATGCGCTTCATCCAGATGGCCGTGGAGGCCGAGGCGCGCCGCCAGATCGCGATCCTCGAGGACGGGGGCGCGGTCGTGCAGGAGACGCGGCTCTACGACCCCGACCGCAACGAGACGCGGTCGATGCGGTCGAAGGAGGAGGCGCACGACTACCGCTACTTCCCCGACCCCGACCTTCTGCCGCTGGAGATCGACGAGGCCTGGGTCGAGGGCATCAGGGCGTCGATGCCCGAGTTGCCGGATGCCAAGAAGGCGCGCTTCATGGCCGACTTCGGCCTGACCGACTACGACGCGGGGGTGCTGACGGCCGAACGCGACGCGGCCGCCTACTTCGAGGCGGTGGCCCGGGGACGCGACGGCAAGCAGGCCGCGAACTGGGTCATCAACGAGCTGTTCGGGCGGCTGAACAGGCAGGGCCTCGGCATCGCCGCAAGTCCCGTGTCCGCGGCGCAACTGGGCGGCGTGCTCGACCTTCTGGCCTCGGGCGAGGTCTCGGGGAAGATGGCCAAGGACCTGTTCGAGATCCTCTGGACCGAAGGCGGCGATCCGGCGGAGGTCGCGGCCGCACGCGGGATGCGGCAGGTGACCGACGGGGGCGCGATCGAGGCGGCGGTGGATGCGGTCATCGCCGCCAACCCCGACCAGGTGGCGAAGGCGCGCGCGAACCCCAAGCTCGCCGGCTGGTTCACGGGTCAGGTGATCAAGGCCACGGGGGGCAAGGCCAACCCGGCTGCGGTCAGCGCGCTGGTGGCGGCAAGGCTGGGGCTCTAGGCCGGCGGGCCGCGGAAAAGGAAGGGGCCGGTCCTTCGACCGGCCCCCGTTCGGTTCGCGTCGGTCCGGTCAGGCCGCCTTGCGGCGCTTGACCAGCGCGAGCCCGCCGAGGCCCGCGAGCAGCATGAAGCCGGCCGCCGGCAGCGGGATCGGCGCCACGTCCATGCGGACCACCATGTCGTCGTGGTTGTCGTTCGGGCCGGCGCCGCCGTCATCGAAGAACAGCCAGACCGACTTGCCGGTGCGGCCCGTGGGGTTGCCCGCGATCGATGCGAAGAAGGTGACTCCGGTCGTGTCGTTCTCGCCGTTCTTGACGGTGGTCGGGGGCGTGGGCGACGCGCCGCCGCCTCCGTTCGTGCTGAACGAGAACTGCGCGAGGCCCGCGCCCATGATCTCCATGTACGACTCGAAGCCCGAGACGCTCCAGGTGTTGTTGGGCTGCGACTTGTTGCTGAACGAGCCGGTGGCCGTGTTGAAGGTGTTCTTCCACGACGCCTCGGTGCCGAAGTAGGAGAAGGTCACCTTCGCCGGGCCGGCCAGCCGGATGGCGGCGTTGTAGAAGCCGTCGAGCGAATTGGTGCCGAACAGCGGCATCAGCGCGTCGTTCTTGGCCTTGCCGCCCGGAATGGTCCCGGCGGTCCCGCCGTCGATGGACAGAGTCGCGGCGCTGGCTGCCCCCGCCATGAGGGTGATCGCCAAAGCGATACCCGACAGTGCCTCTTTCAAAGCCATTGTATCCTCCAAAAAATCGCTCATGCCGGGTGTACGGGCCGGCGAAAAACAGCTTAGTGAAAACGCAACATCAAAAGAACTTGAAAATGCCGCAATCAACCGAGGCGTGTAGAGATAATTCTGATTCGCGACCCGGTGGCGGAAACGATGGCCAAGCGAACTTCCGCCTGTCGAAAATAAGCAGATCGGCGGCCTTTTGTTTCCCGTTGGTTCCCAGGCGTCAGGCTGCGTCAGTCCGCCGCGGTGCCGGCGACCGCGAATCATCGCGGCGCCGTGATACCGGGTTCCGGCATCTTGGCCTTCGCGGGCGGCCGGTCTAGGGTCGCCGCGCCGGCCGGGGCCGCCGGTCCGTCCCTGGGGTGCGCGGATGCAACGCTACGAATACCGGGTCATGCCGTCGCCGCGGAAGGGCGAGAAGGCGAAGACCGCGAAGACCGTGCCGGACCGGTTCGCGGTGGCGCTGACCGCGCTGATGAACCGGATGGGAGCGGAGGGTTGGGAATACCTGCGCGCCGACACGCTGCCCTGCGAGGAGCGGGTGGGGTTCACCGGGCGGTCGACCACCTTCCAGACCATGCTCGTCTTCCGCCGCGCGCTGGCTGCGGCCGAGCCGGCGGGCCGGGCCGAGGTCCCCGTTCCGCGCCCCGCCGACCCGGTTCCCGTCGCCCCGCGCCTCGGTACCGCCGAGGGAGCGCCCGGGTCCGCGCCGGCGCTGGGGCCGGCCGCGTCGGTTCCGCCCCCGGCACCGGCCGCGCGCCCCGCGTCAGGCGGCGCGGGCTGAGGCGAGCGCCCGCGGCAGGGCGTCGGCGAAGGCCGCCAGCGCGTCGTCCGGTGCCAGCGTGACGCGGATGCAGCGGTCGAGCGGGGCGACCCCCGGCATCCGCACGAAGACGCCCTCTGCCGTCAGCCCTGCCAGCACGCGGCGCGCGAAGGCGCCGTCGCGCCCGCAGTCGATGGCCGTGAAGTTCGTGGCCGAGGGCAGGGGTTCCAGCCCGTTCGCCCGCGCGATCCGCGCCACGCCCGCCCGCGCCGCCTCGACCGCGCGGCGCACCGCGGCCGGCCAGTCCGCGTCGCCCAGCGCCGCCAGGGCACCCGCCTGCGCCACGCGGCCGAGGCCGAAATGGTTGCGCACCCGGTCGAAGGCGCCGATCAGCGCCGGCGCGCCCAGCGCATAGCCGACCCGCAGGCCCGCGAGCCCATGGGCCTTCGAAAAGGTGCGCAGCCGGATCACCCGGGGATCGGCGGGGTCGATCCGCGGCGCGGTGCCGGGCGGGGCGAGGTCGACGTAGGCCTCGTCCAGCACCAGCAGCGTGCCCCCGGGCAGGCCGTCCACCATCGCCTCGACCACCGCGCCCGGATGGTGGCTGCCCATCGGGTTGTCGGGATTCGCCAGATAGACCAGCCGCGCATCTGCCTCGCGCGCGGCATCCAGCAGCGCCTGCGGATCCTCGTGATCGCCGCGATAGGGCACGCGGACCAGCCGCGCCCCGAAGCCCGCGACATGGAAGGCGAAGGTCGGGTAGGCCCCGGCGGAGGTGACGACCGTGTCGCCCGGCCCTGCGGTCAGCCGCACCAGGGTGCCCAGCAGCCCGTCGATCCCCTCTCCCGCCGCGACGTGATCCGCCGTGGTCCCGTGACGGGCGGCGATGGCCTGCCGCAGGTCGAAGCACTCCGGGTCGCCGTACATCCAGGCGTCTTGCGCCGCCGCCCGCATCGCCTCGACCGCACGGGGCGAGGGGCCGAAGCCGCTCTCGTTCGCGCCGAGCCGCGCGGCGAAGGGGATGCCCGACGCCCGCTCCAGCGCCTCGGGCCCGGTGAAGGGCACCGTGGCGGGCAGCGACCCGGCAAGCGGGGTAAGGCGGGTCACGCCATCTCCGCCAGCCGGGCCAGCGCGGCTTCCAGCTTCCCGGCCTCGTCCGCCTTCTGCTCCAGCAGGGTGCGCGCCTCGTCCACCACCGCCTCGGGGGCGGAGGCGACGAAGGCGGGGTTCCCCAGCCGCCCGCGCAGGCCCGCCATGTCCTTCCCGAGCTTCGCGATGGTCTTCTCCAGCCGCGCGCGCTCCTCGGCGATGTCGATGATGCCGGCCAGCGGGATGGCGAAGGTCGCCCCCTCCACCGCGACGGTCAGCGCGCCCCTGGGGGCGGCGGGGGCGTCGGTCAGGCTCTCGATCCGCGCCAGCCGCCGGATCAGCGGGGCGTTCCGGTCCCAGGCCGCGCGCGCCGCGTCGTCCATCGCCAGCGCCAGCATGTCGAGCTTCAGGCCGACCGGCACGTGCATCTGCGCGCGGGCCGACCGGATCTCCTCGATCAGGGCGACGGTCCAGCCCATCTCCGCCTCCGCCGCGGCATCGCCGAGATCGGCGTAGGCGGGCCAGTCGGTGTGGACGAGCATCGTCCCGCGCCGCCCCGTCGTGGCCCAGAGCTCCTCGGTGATGAAGGGCATCATCGGATGCAGGAGGATCATGCACTGGTCGAGCACCCAGGCCATGACGGCGCGGGTCTCCGCCGCCTCGGGCCCGTCGAAGAGGGGCTTTGCGAACTCCACGTACCAGTCGCAGACGCGGCCCCAGACGAAGGCGTAGAGCGCGTTCGCCGCCTCGTCGAAGCGGTAGCGGGCCAGCGCCTCGTCGACGGCGCGCAGGGTCTTCGCGGTCTCGGCCACGATCCAGCGGTTCGCGGTGGCGGTGGCGGGGGGCGGGGCGCTTTGCGTGGCGTGCCCCTCCCACACCCCGTTCATCTCCGCGAAGCGGCAGGCGTTCCAGAGCTTCGTGCCGAAGTTCCGGTACCCCGCGATCCGCGCGGTCGACAGCTTCAGGTCGCGCCCCATCGCGGCCATCGCGGTCAGCGTGAAGCGCACGGCGTCCGCCCCGTATTCGTCGATGAGGTCGATGGGGTCGAGGACATTGCCCAAGGATTTGGACATCTTCTTGCCCTTCTCGTCGCGGACGAGGGCGTGGACGTAGACGTCGCGGAACGGGACCTGCCCCGTCACCTCCAGCTGCATCATCATCATCCGGGCGACCCAGAAGAAGATGATGTCGAACCCGGTGACGAGGGTGGAGGTGGGGAAGTAGCGCCTCAGTTCGGCCGTGTCCTCGGGCCAGCCGAGCGTGCCGATGGGCCAGAGGCCGGAGGAGAACCAGGTGTCGAGGACGTCGGGGTCGCGGTAAAGTTCGATCTCCAGCCCATCATCGGACAGCGTTGCATGGTTTGCCGTCCGGGCCGGGCGCCCAATTTGCAAATCTTCGACGGTCGGTGCCGGTGGTTCTTTGAACTCAGTGAAGCGGATGACCGGTCGCGCGACATAGCGCCCGTAATGGGACAGGGCCAAATCTTTGGCCGCGTCTTCGTTGGGCGCGCAAAACGCAATGCGCGGACCGATTTCAGCAAATCCCTGCGGGCTCTCGACCTTCGGCCCATACCAAACCGGCACCCGGTGCCCCCACCAGAGCTGGCGGCTGATGCACCAGGGCTCGATGTTCTCCAGCCAGTTGAAATAGACCTTCTCGTGCTGCTCGGGCAGGATCCGCGTCCGGCCGTCGCGCACGGCGTCGATGGCGGGCTGGACGATGCGGGCGGTGTCGACGAACCACTGGTCGGTCAGCATCGGCTCGATCACGACCTTCGACCGGTCGCCGTGGGGCTGCTGGATCGCCTTCGGCTCCACCAGCGGCACCAGAAGCGCCTCGGGCGGGGTGCCGCCTTCCTCGTAGCTGTCGGTGGGCATCCCGTCCTGCGCGCCCGAGGCGGGCGGGGCGGAGGCGGCGGAGGCGCGGCCGAGGCGCGGGTCGCTGGCGGGGACCATGACCGCCAGCCCTTCGGCGGTGATCGCGTCGACCACGCGCCTGCGCGCCTCGTAGCGGTCCAGCCCGCGCAACTCGTCGGGCACGAGGTTCAGCGCATCGACCTGCGCCTCGTCCGGCGTCACGGGCTGCTCGGCGAAGCCGGGCTGGACGTAGCCCTTGCGGATCAGCCAGCCGCGCGCGGCGGCCTGCGCCTGCGCCGCAGCCTCGGCATAGGGCGCGCCGTCGTCGCGCATCCGGGCCTTCGTATCCATCAGCCGGTAGCAGGGGATGCCGTTCCGCTGCGCCACGCCGTAGTCGTTGAAGTCGTGCGCGCCGGTGATCTTCACCGCGCCCGACCCGAAGGCGGGGTCTGGGTAGTCGTCGGTGATGATCGGGATCAGGCGGCGGCTGCCCTTCGGCCCCACCGGAATCTCGCACAGCATCCCCACGATGGCGGCGTAGCGCTCGTCCGACGGATGCACCGCCACCGCGCCGTCGCCCAGCATCGTCTCGGGCCGGGTGGTGGCGATGCCGATGTAGTCGCGCACCTCCCGCAGCACCTCGCGCCCCTCGGCGTCGCGCTCGACGTGCTCGTAGGTGGCCCCGCCCGCCAGCGGATATTTGAAGTGCCACATGTGCCCCGCGACCTCGACCGGCTCGACCTCGAGGTCGGAGATCGCCGTCTCGAAATGCGGGTCCCAGTTCACGAGGCGCTTGCCGCGGTAGATGATGCCCTTGTTGTAAAGATCGACGAAGACGCGGATCACCGCGTCGTGGAAGTTGCCCCCTTCGCCCTCGGGTGCGCCGGGGGCGCCGGACATGGTGAAGGCCTCGCGGTCCCAGTCGCACGACGCCCCCAGCCGCTGAAGCTGGCCGATGATGTTGCCGCGCGAGCGCCGCTTCTGCTCCCAGACAAGGGCGGTGAAGTCGTCGCGGCTCATGTCGGTGCGGCGACGGCCCTCCTTCGCCAGCTCGCGCTCCACCACCATCTGCGTGGCGATTCCCGCGTGGTCGGTGCCGGGCTGCCACAGCGTGTCGAACCCGCGCATCCGGTGCCAGCGGACCAGGATGTCCTGCAGCGTGTTGTTGAAGGCGTGGCCCATGTGCAGGCTGCCCGTGACGTTCGGGGGCGGGATCATGACCGAATAGGGCTCGGCCCCCGGACGCGCGTTCGCACCCGCGCGGAAGCAGCGCTTTGCCAGCCATTCGGCGGTGATCCGGGCCTCGGCCGCCTTCGCGTCGAACGTCTTTTCCATCGGCATCGTCGGTTTCCCGGTCTGGCTGCCGCGTCGGTTTAACGGGGCCTTGCGCAAAGGAAAAGCGTCACGACGCCCGGTCGAACCGCGTCGTCAGGTGCACGAGGCTCTCGGCGGCCCTGACCCCCGTCAGCGCTCCGATCAGGTCGAGCACGCGGTCCAGTCCCTGTGTGTCGGGCGCGGCCACCTGGACCAGAAGGTCGAACCGGCCCGCGGTGGTGACCACGCGCTCCACCTCCGGCACGGCCTTGAGGCGGGCGAGGATGCCGGCCTGCGCCCGCGCCTCGATCGTGAGGACCATGCTCGCGCGCAGGCGGTTCGGACGCGCGGCCTCGCCCAGCTTCAGCGTGTAGCCGGTGATGACGCCGGCGGCCTCGAGCCGCTCCAGCCGCGACTGGACGGTGGAGCGCGCGACCCGCAGGCGACGCGCGAGGACGGCGATCGAGGTGCGCGCGTCGGCCCCCAGCGCATTCAGGATCGCGGTGTCGAGGTCATCCATGCGGCGCCTGTGCCATAGTTTGCAGAGTGACGACCATCCTGCACGGAATGACGACGCGATGCTACGGATCAGCGGTTTTCATCGGTCGATTTGTGTCCCATATGCCGCGCCTACGCTTCAGGAAAAGGGCGGCTCATCCGCACCTGGCCTGGTTTTGGGAAACCGCGCTGGTGCCGAGCCCCGCCCCGACAGGCGGCGTCCGGTCCTGCGTCCTCTTGGCACGAAGGACGACGCCGATGGGACTGTCGAAGACGATCTGGGCGACCCCCGCCGAATACCTGGCCACGGTGCAGCCCGAGGATCCGGTGCTGTTCGTCTCGCCCGCCGCGATCCAGGCGGCCGCGCGGCGGTTCGTGGCGGGCTTTCCCGGCCTCGTGACCTACGCGGTCAAGTCGAACCCCGAGCCGGTGGTGATCGAGAACCTGATCGCCGCCGGGGTGCGCGGCTTCGACGTGGCCTCGCCCTTCGAGATGCGGCTGATCCGCCGGCTCGCCCCCGACGCCGCGCTTCACTACAACAACCCGGTCCGCTCGCGCGCCGAAATCGCGGTTGCGGTGGACCTGGGCGTCCGGTCCTACAGCGTCGACTCGACGAGCGAGCTCGCGAAGCTGGTCGGGATGGTGCCGGCCGCGGGCACGGAGATCGCCGTGCGCTTCAAGCTGCCGGTGGACGGGGCCGCCTACAACTTCGGTGCCAAGTTCGGCGCGACGGTGGAGCGCGCCGCCGACCTGCTGCGCGGCGTGGCGGCGGCGGGCTTCGCCCCGTCGCTGACCTTCCACCCCGGCACGCAGTGCACGGACCCCGCCGCCTGGGAGGCCTACATCCGCGCCGCCGCCCGCATCGCCGGGGAGGCCGGGGTGCGGATCGCCCGGCTGAACGTGGGCGGCGGCTTCCCGAGCCACCGGCTCGCGGGCGTGGTTCCCCAGGTCGAGGCGACCTTCGCGCTGATCGCGCGCGTGACCGCCGAGGCCTTCGGGGAGGCCGCCCCCGCGCTGGTGTGCGAGCCGGGCCGCGCGCTCTGTGGCGGGGGCTTCGCCCATGCGGCGCGCGTGAAGGCGGTGCGCGACGGCGTGCACGTGTTCCTCAACGACGGGATCTACGGCGCCTATGCCGAACTGAACCTGATCGGCGTGATCGACCGGATGACCGTCCTCGCCCCCGACGGGACGGCGCGCGGCGGGGCGAAGGCGCCGCGGATCGTCTTCGGGCCGACCTGCGATTCGGTCGACCGCCTGCCGGGCGAGGTGATGCTGGCCGAGGGGATCGCCGAGGGCGACTTCATCGTGACCGAGGGAATGGGGGCCTACTCGACCGTGACCAACACGCGGTTCAACGGCTTCGGCGACCTCGGCATGGCCACGGTGCTGGGGTTCTGACCGGGACGGACGGGCGGGAGCGGCACCGCCCGTCCCCCGGGCCTCAGACCTGCGGGTCGAGCGCCCGGCGCTGCGCGATGGCGGTGTAGTCGCGCCGCGCCGGTCCCGTGTAGAGTTGCCGCGGGCGGCCGATCTTCTGCGTCGGATCGGCGATCATCTCCTTCCACTGCGCGATCCAGCCGACGGTGCGGCTCAGCGCGAAGATCGGGGTGAACATCGCGGTGGGGAAGCCGATCGCGTCGAGGATGATGCCCGAGTAGAAGTCGACGTTGGGATAGAGCTTGCGCTGGATGAAGTAGTCGTCCTCGAGCGCGATCCGCTCCAGTTCCTTGGCCACCTGGAGCGTGGGGTTGTTGTGGATGCCCATCAGGTCGAGCACCTCGTCGGCGCTTTCCTTCATGACCTTCGCGCGCGGGTCGAAGTTCTTGTAGACGCGGTGGCCGAAGCCCATCAGGCGGAAGGGGTCGTCCTTGTCCTTGGCGCGCGCGATCATCTCGGGGATGCGGTCGACGGTGCCGATCTGGCGGAGCTGCTCCAGCGCCGCCTGGTTCGCGCCGCCATGCGCGGGCCCCCAGAGGCAGGCGATGCCCGCGGCGATGCAGGCGAAGGGATTGGCCCCCGACGACCCCGCGAGCCGCACGGTCGAGGTGCTGGCGTTCTGCTCGTGGTCGGCGTGAAGCATCATGATGCGGTCGAGCGCCTTGGCCACGACCGGGTTCACCACGTAATCCTCGGCCGGCACCGCAAAGCACATGTGCAGGAAGTTCGACGCGTAGTCGAGGCTGTTCCTCGGATACACGAAGGGCTGGCCGATCGAGTACTTGTAGGCCATCGCCGCGATCGTCGGCAGCTTCGCGATCAGCCGGATCGCGGCCACCTCGCGCTGCCAGGGATCGTTGATGTCGGTGCTGTCGTGGTAGAAGGCGCTCATGGCGCCCACGACGCCCACCATCGTCGCCATCGGGTGGCTGTCGCGCCGGAACCCGCGGAAGAAGTAGTGCATCTGCTCGTGCACCATCGTGTGCATCGTCACGCGGTGCGTGAAGTCGGCCATCTGCGCGGGATCGGGCAGCTCGCCGTAGAGCAGCAGGTAGCACACCTCGAGATGCGAGGATCTCTCGGCCAGCTGCTCGATCGGATACCCGCGGTAGAGAAGCTCGCCCGCCTCGCCGTCGATGTAGGTGATCTCGCTCTCGCAGGCGGCGGTGGAGGTGAAGCCGGGGTCGTAGGTGAAGACGTCCGCCTGCCCGTAGAGCCTGCGGATGTCGACCACGTCGGGGCCGAGCGTCGGGCGCAGGACCGGCAGCTCCAGCGTCTTGTCGCCGATCGTGAGCGTCGCCGGCGCCGGCTCGGTGGAATGCGTCGTGTCTGCCATGGTCGCCACCTTCCTTGTGCGGCGGGCCGGGCAGGGCGCTCGCCGAGGGTCAACGCGGGGGACGGGGGGCGGTTTCCCGCGCCCCGCAAGGCTGGCGCTCAGCCTGCGGCGTCGGCCAGGCGCGCGACCGTCTCGTCGCGGCCGAGAACCAGCATCATGTCGTAGACGCTGGGGCTGACCGTCCGCCCCGACAGGGCCGCCCGGACGGGGGCCGCGAGCGCGCCGAATCCGATCCCCCGGGCGCTGGCTGCCGTGGTCAGGATGCCCTCAAGCACGGGCTTCGTCCAGTCCGCATCTCGCAGCTGCGGCAGGACCGCGCCGAGGACCGCGCGCCCCTCCGCGTCCAGCGCCGCGCGGGCCTGGTCGTCGGCGCCGACCGGGCGGCCGACCATCAGGAACCGCGCCTTCTCAAGAAGTTCGGGGAATGTCTTCGCCCTTTCCTTGAGCGCCGGCATCGCCCGCAGCATCCGCTCCGCCTGGTCGCCGGTCAGCGCGGGCCGCCCGCTTGCGTCGAGGAAGGCGCCGAGTTCCTGCAGCAGCGCAGCATCGTCCGAGGCGGCGATGTGCTGGCCGCAGACGCTTTCAAGCTTCCGGAAGTCGAGCCGCGCCGGCGACCGGCCGATGCCGGACAGGTCGAACCAGTCCAGGGCCTGCGCGGTCGTGAAGACCTCGTCGTCGCCGTGGGACCAGCCGAGCCGGGTGAGATAGTTCCGCAGGCCCGCGGCGGGATAGCCCATCGCCTGATACTCGTGCAGCCCCACGGCGCCGTGCCGCTTCGACAGCTTCCTGCCGTCCGGCCCGTGGATCAGCGGGATGTGCGCCCAGACGGGCACGGGCCAGCCCATCGCGTCGTAGACCATCTGCTGGCGCGCGGCGTTGTTCAGGTGGTCGTCCCCCCGGATGACATGGGTGACGCCCGCGTCGTGGTCGTCTACGACCACGGCCAGCATGTAGGTGGGCGTGCCGTCCGACCGCAGGACGATCATGTCGTCGAGCTGGTCGTTGGCGAAGACCACGCGGCCCTGAACGGCATCCTCCACCACCGTCTCGCCCGTCCGGGGCGCGCGCATCCGGATCGCGAAGGGCGCGTCGGGATGGGTCGCGGGGTCGGCGTCGCGCCAGGGGCTGCGGAAGGGCGCACGGGATCCCCGCGCCTCCTCGGCCGCGCGCCAGGCGGCGATCGCCTCGGGCGTGGCGAAGCACCGGTAGGCCGACCCCCGCGCCAGCATCTCGCGCGCAACCTCCGCATGGCGGTCGCGGCGGTCGAACTGGCTGACCACCGCGCCGTCCCACCCGAGGCCCAGCCATTCCAGCCCCCGCAGGATCGCCGCCGCCGCCTCCGGCGTGGACCGCTCGCGGTCGGTATCCTCGATCCGCAGCAGGAAGCGTCCGCCGCGGCCGCGGGCGTACAGCCAGTTGAACAGCGCCGTCCGCGCGCCGCCGATGTGCAGGTAGCCCGTGGGCGAGGGCGCGAAGCGCGTCACGACCGGCGCGGCCGACATCGCATTAACCTTTCGGAAACCATGAGCTCCCTAGGCTCGGCGCATCTGATAGGCAGTTCCGGGGACTTGGACAAGGTGCAGGCACCCGTCGACGCGCTGCCGGCCGAGGAGATGCCCGCGCCCCGTTCCCGGGAAGCCGCGCGGCCGGGCCTGCGCGTCCGGCTTGCCGAATGGGTGGCCGCCGGGCGGGGGCGGCTGTTCCTCTGGGTGCCGGTCGCGCTGGGGGGCGGGGTCGGCCTGTGGTTCGCCCTTCCGTGGGAGCCGGGCCCGCGCCTCTATGCGGCCGCGCTCGCGGCGCTTGCGGCGCTGGCGGCGGTCGGGCTTCGCGCGCCGGAGGCGTTGCGGCCGGTCGCCACGGGCCTCGCGTGCCTCGCGCTCGGGTTTCTCTCGGCCGGGCTGCGCGCGCATCTGGTGGCGGCCCCGATGCTCGACATCCGCTACTACGGGGCGGTCGAGGGGCGGGTGGTGGAGATCGACCGCTCGTCATCCGACAGGCTGCGGATCACGCTCGACCGGGTGGTTCTCGACGACGTGGCACCTGACCGGACCCCGGCGGTGGTGCGCCTGTCGCTGTACGGGCCAGAGCGCGCGCAACGGCCCGAGACGGGGCAGCGGGTGATGGCCACCGCCTTCCTTTCCGCCCCCGGGGGAGCGGTGGAGCCGGGCGGGTTCGACTTCCGCCGCATGGCCTACTTCGGGCGGCTCGGCGCGGTCGGCTACACGCGGACGCCGGTTCTGGTCGTGGCCCCGCCCGAGGCCGGCGCGCAGTGGATCGGGCGGCTGCGGCAGCACCTGTCGTCCGGCATCCGGGCGGCGATCCCGGGCGATGCCGGGGCCTTCGCCGCGGGCGTGATGACGGGCGACCAGTCGGGCCTGTCACGGGCAGCCGTCGCCGACCTGCGCGACTCGAGCCTGGCCCATCTCCTTGCGATCTCGGGCATGAACATGGCCTTCGTCACGGGCTTCGTCTTCGCGCTGGTGCGCTATGGCGCGGCGCTCGTGCCACCGCTGGCGCTTCGGACCGACACGCGGAAGGCGGCGGCCGTGGCGGCCTTCGTGGCGGCGGCCTTCTATCTCGCGCTGTCGGGGGCGAGCGTCTCGGCCGAGCGCGCCTTCCTCATGGTCGCGGTCATGCTGGGGGCGGTGCTTCTCGACCGTCGCGCGGTCTCGCTGCGGTCGGTCGCGATCGCCGCGACCGTGCTCCTCGTCCTGCAACCTGAAAGCCTGCTCGACCCCGGGTTCCAGATGTCGTTCGCCGCCACGATCGCGTTGATCGCGGGGTTCGAGGCAATGCGGGGCCGGGCACGCGCGCTGCCGCGCTGGGCGGCACCGGTCTTCGGGCTGGTCCTGTCGTCGCTGATCGGGGGGCTCGCCACCGCGCCCTTCGCCGCGGCCCACTTCAACCGCATGGCCGACCTCGGGTTCTTCGCCAACCTGCTGACGGTGCCGGTCATGGGCGCGGTCGTCATGCCGGCGGGGGTGCTGGCGGCGCTGGTGGCGCCGCTGGGGCTTCAGGCGATCCCGCTCTGGGTCATGGGAAAGGGGTCGGAATGGATCCTGTGGGTCGCCCGCCGCTTCGCCGCGATGGAGGGGGCGGTGACCGCGATCCCCGCGCCCGGACCCGCCGTGTTGCCGCTTGTCGCGCTGGGGGCGCTGGTGCTGCTGATCGTCCGCGGGCGGATGCGGCTCGCCGGATTCGCGCCGCTGGCGCTGGCCGCGGCGCTCTGGGGCGGCGGCGTGCGACCCGACCTGCTGGTCAGCGCCGAGGGCAACCTTGCCGGCCTGATGACCGAGGCGGGGCGCAGCCTGTCGTCGGACGCGGGCGCGGGATTCGCTGCCGGCGGATGGCTCGAGAACGACGGGGACCTGGCGACGCAGGCCATGGCCGCGGCGCGTCCCGCCTTCACCGGGCCGCGCAACGCGCGCCGCTTCGGGCTCGGGCCATGGCGCGGCGTCGTGCTGAAGGGCAAGGCCGCGCCCGCGCTCGTGGAGGAGGCGTGCCGGACGTCCGACCTCGTGATCCTCGCGGGGGTCGCCGATCCGCCCGCCGGCTGCCGACTGATCGACCGGCGGACCCTCGACCGCACCGGCGCGCTCGCCTTCCGCCTGGCGCCGGACGGCGCGCTGCTCGTGACCCCGGCGGCGGGGGCCCGGCGCCTGTGGTCAGCGCCGGAGCCAGGGACCCCCGGTCCGGACCTCGCCGCCCGGATGGAGCCGCCGCGCGGTCAGTAGCTGCGGATCAGGCCGACGAGCCGCCCCTGCACCTTGACGAGGTGATCGGGGAAGACCCGCGTCTCGTAGGCCGGGTTCGCGGCCTCCAGCGCGATCATGCCGCCCCGCCGGCGGAACCGCTTCAGCGTCGCCTCGGAGTCCTCGACCAGCGCCACGACGATGTCGCCGTTGTCGGCGGTCGCCTGCTCGCGGATCACGACGATGTCGCCGTCGTTGATGCCCGCCTCGACCATCGAGTCGCCCTTGACCTCCAGCGCGTAGTGCTGGGCGTTCGCGGAGAGCATCGACCCCGGGACGGCGACCTGCCGCGTGGCGTCCGAGATCGCCTCGATCGGGACGCCGGCGGCGATGCGGCCCATCAGCGGAAGCTCCATCGCCTGGACCGTCACCGGGATCGCCGCGCGCGGCGCGTCGCGCCTGTCGCCCTGGATCACCTTGGGGGTGAACCCCGTCCGCTCCATCGCGTCGGGCAGCTTCAGGATCTCCAGCGCGCGGGCGCGGTGCGCGAGGCGGCGGATGAAGCCCCGTTCCTCCAGCGCGGTGATGAGACGGTGGATGCCCGACTTCGAGCGGAGGTCGAGCGCCTCCTTCATCTCGTCGAACGAGGGGGGGACGCCGTCCCGGTCCACCCGCGACTTGATGAACTCGAGAAGCTCCAACTGCTTGCGCGTCAGCATCGGGGACCACCATATCTGGTATCAACGGGGCGTGTTGATGCTATGTTCTGCCCGTGTTCCCGCTTTGTGTCAAGCGCGCCGGCGTCAGATGGGGAGATATCCGGCCGGCTCGCCGGCCTGTCGCGGGCCATCCCCCGCCGGCCGCACCAGCAGCGCGTCCGCCTGCGCCAGCACCGACAGCAGCGCGCTGTCCTGGTCGTCGAAGGGATGGAGGCGGGGGACGCCCTCCGCCCCCTCGCGCCGCGCGCGCATGTAGTGGGTCCGGGGACCGGCCGGGCCCACGTCGCAGCCGAGGCGTCCCTGCGCCATCCGCGGCAGCGGATCCGGGTCGCCCTGCATCGCCCGGATCAGCGGCAGCAGGAACAGGTGCGCGCAGACGATCGCCGAGACCGGGTTGCCGGGCAGTCCCAGCATCGGGACGCCGGAAAGCCGCCCGGCCATCAGCGGCTTGCCGGGCCGCATCGCCACGCGGTGGAAGGCGCGCTCCAGCCCCGCGACGCGGCCCACGAGGTCGTGGTCCCCGACCGAGGCCCCGCCCACCGTGACGATCAGGTCGGCATCCGCCGCGAGACCGAGGACGAAGGCGAGTTCGGCCGGGGTGTCGCGCGCGATCGGCAGCAGGCGGGCCTCGGCGCCCGCCTCCTCGGCCAGCGCCTTCAGCGCGAAGGTGTTGGAGCAGACGATCTGGTCCGCGCGCGGCGTCTCGCCCGGCATCACCAGTTCGTCCCCCGTGGCGACGAGGGCCACCACCGGCCTCCGGCTTGCGGTGACGGCGGGGATGTTCATCGCGGCCAGCAGCGCAAGGTCGTTGGGCCGCAGCCACCGGGGGTCCAGCGCCCGGCCGGCCGCGAAGTCGCCCCCGCGCGGCCGGATGTGGGTGCCGGGGCCGGCGTCGGCCGCGAGCGTGATGCGGTCGCCTTCGCGCGCCACGTCCTCCTGCAGGAGGATGCGGGTCGCCCCGGCGGGCACGGGCGCGCCGGTGGAGATCCGCACCGCCTCGTTCGGGCCGACCACGCCCGCATGCGCATGGCCTGCCCCGGCCTCGCCCACGACGCGGAAGGTCTCGCCCGCGCGGGGGTCGCCCGCGACCGCATAGCCGTCCATCGCCGAGGCGTCGAACGGAGGCTGGTCGCGCCGCGCCGCGGCCGCCTCGCGCATCCGGCGCCCCGCCGCCTGCGCCAGCGGCACCGTCTCGGTCCCGAGGGGCGCGGCCAGCGCGAGGACGAGCCGCTGCGCCTTGGCGACCGGGATCATTCCGCCTCGTGGCGGCCGGACCGTCCGCCTTCCTTCAGGGTGACGCGGATGGCCTCGATCACCATGCCCCGGTCCACGGCCTTGAGCATGTCGTGGACCGTCAGCGCGGCGACCGACACCGCGGTCAGCGCCTCCATCTCCACGCCGGTGGGGCCTGTGGTGGCGACGGTGGCCTCGATCGCGAGGCCGGGCAGGTCGGGGTCGGGGACGAGGTCCACCGTGACCCTGGTGAGCGACAGGGGATGGCAGAGCGGGATGAGGTCGGCCGTGCGCTTGGCGCCCATGATGCCCGCCAGCCGCGCCACGGCGAGGACGTCGCCCTTCGCCGCGTGGCCCCCGGTCACCAGCGCAAGCGTGGCGGGGGCCATCCGTACCGCGCCGCGGGCGGTCGCGGTGCGCCGGGTCGGGGGCTTGCCCGACACGTCGACCATGGCCGCGCGCCCCTCGGCGTCGAAATGGGTCAGGCGCGGGCCGCCGCTCTCGGCCATGTCACAGCCCGCCCTGCGCGGTCAGCGGTCGCGCGAGGATCGCGCGCGTGGCGGCGGTCACGTCGGCCTGCCGCATCAGGCTTTCGCCGATCAGGAAGCAGCGCGCCCCGTACTGCGCGAGGTCCGCGAGGTCGGCCGGCGTGTGGAGCCCGCTTTCCGCGACGATCAGCCGGTCCTCGGGCACCCGGCGGGCGAGGTCGCGCGTGGTCCCGAGGTCCACCTCGAAGGTGTGCAGGTTGCGGTTGTTGATGCCGACCAGCGCCGACCTCAGCCGCGCCGCCCGGTCGAGTTCGTCGCGGTCGTGGACCTCGACGAGGACGTCCATGCCCCAGTGGTGCGCCTCGGCTTCCAGTTCCGCCGCCTGGGCGTCGGAGACCGCCGCCATGATGATCAGCACCGCATCCGCGCCCAGCGCGCGGGACTCGACCACCTGCCATGGGTCGTGGAGGAAGTCCTTCCGCAGGCAGGGCAGGGCCGAGGCCGCGTGCGCCGCGACCAGGTGCGCGTCGTCGCCCTGGAAGGACGGCCCGTCGGTCAGCACCGAGAGGCACGTGGCCCCCCCCGCCTCGTAGGCACGCGCGATCGCGGCCGGGTCGAAGTCGGCGCGGATCAGGCCCCTGGAGGGACTTGCCTTCTTGATCTCGGCGATGAGGCCGTAACCCGCCTGCGACGCCTCGCGCAGCGCCCGGTGGAAGCCGCGCGGCGTGGAGGCGGCGCGGGCCGCGTCCTCCACCTGCGCGAGCGGGCGCGCGGCCTTCCGCGCGGCCACGTCGTCCAGCTTGTAGGCGCGGATGCGGTCGAGGATCGTGCTCATGCGCCAGAGGTAACGCGGCGGTGATCCGAAGGAAAGGGCCGCCGGTCACCCGCGCGTGGTGATCGCGGCCAGCGCCGCGACCTTGGCCTTCGCGGCGCCGCTGTCGATCGCGGCCCGCGCGCGCTCCGCCCCGTCGCGCAGGTCGGCGGCGGCGCCGGCGAGGTGCAGCGCGGCGGCCGCGTTCAGCAGGACCGCATCGCGGTAGGCCCCGGGCGCGCCGTCCAGAAGGGCGCGCAGCGCGGCCGCGTTCTCGGCGGGCGTGCCGCCCAGCACCGACTCGAACGGGTGGACGGGCAGGCCGGCATCCTCGGGGTGCACCTCGAACTCGGTCACGGCGCCGTCCCGCAGCGCGGCGACGCGGCTCGGCCCCGCGATCGACAGCTCGTCGGTGCCGTCGCCCCCATGCACGAGCCACGCGGCCTCGGATCCGAGCGCCGCGAGCGTCTCGGCCATGGGCCGGATCAGCGCGGGCGAGAAGGCCCCCGTCAGCTGCCGCCGCACCCCGGCGGGATTGGTCAGCGGGCCGAGGATGTTGAAGATCGTCCGCGTCCCGAGCTCGGCCCGCACGGGCATGACATGGCGGATCGCCGGATGATGCATGGGGGCCATCATGAAGCCGATCCCGGCCCTGGCGAGGCAATCCTCCACCACCGCCGGCCCCACCATGACATCGAGCCCCAGTTCGGTCAGCGCGTCGGCCGCGCCCGACTTCGACGACAGGTTCCGGTTCCCGTGCTTGGCGACCACCACCCCCGCGCCGGCCACGACGAAGGCGGCGGCGGTCGAGATGTTGAGCGTGCCCTTCCCGTCGCCCCCGGTGCCCACGATGTCGATGGCGCCTTCGGGCGCGCGGACGGCGTTGCACCTTGCCCGCATGACGGCGGCGGCGGCGGCGTATTCGTCGACCGTCTCGCCCCGCGTGCGCAGCGCCATCAGGAATCCGCCCATCTGCGCGGGCGTCGCCTCGCCGTCGAACAGCGCGGCGAAGGCACCCTCGGCCTCGGCCCGCGTCAGGGGGCGCTCGGCGGCCAGCCCGATCAGCGGGCGGAGCCGGTCGCTCACGCGAAGGCCCGCGCGCCCTGAAGGAAGGTGCGCAGGATCGCGTGCCCGTGTTCGGACGCGATGCTTTCCGGGTGGAACTGCACGCCCTCGACGGGCCGGTCGCGGTGGCGCAGGCCCATGATCGTGCCGTCGGACAGCCAGGCGGTCGGCGCGAGGCAGGCGGGAAGCGTGTCGCGGTCGACGACGAGGCTGTGGTAGCGCGTGGCGAGGAAGGGCGAGGGCAGGCCCGCGAACACGCCCTGGCCCTCGTGGTGCATCGCGCCCATCTTGCCGTGCACGATCTCGTGGCAGCGGACGACCTTCCCCCCGAAGGCCTGCCCGATCGTCTGGTGGCCGAGGCAGACCCCCAGCAGGGGGATCCGCGCCTCGGACGCGGCCAGCGTCAGGGGCAGGCAGATGCCGGCGGCGTCGGGGTCGCAGGGGCCGGGGGACAGCACGATCGCCTCCGGGCGCAGGGCCATCGCCGCCTGGACGTCGAGCGCGTCGTTGCGGTGCACCGCCACATCGGCGCCCAATTCGCCCAGATAATGCACGAGGTTGTAGGTGAAACTGTCGTAGTTGTCGATCAGCAGCAGCATCCGTCGCCCTTCGCCCGCCCCCGGGGCCGCCGAAGGTTTTGGGGGTGAACCCCGCGCGGCGGCGCGCTATACATGGGCCGAGCCCGTCGCGGGCGTCAAGGGGCGCAAGACCCCGGGCGCCGGACGGAAGGGGCAGGACGACGGGATACGGGGGCGGGTTCATGAAGGGTTTCCTCGCGGGGGTGGTCTGGGGCACGATCGTGACGGCGCTGGGCCTGGCCGTCCTGTCCGAGGTGGCGCCGCTGCCGCAGGCCGGCCCGCCCGCCGGTCCCGCGCCGCGCGCCGTGGCGGAAGCCGAGCCCGCGCCCGCGCCCGAACCCGTGCCGGCAGCCGAACCCGCGGCCGTGCCGCCCGTCGTGGCTGCGCCGGCGGAGCCCGAACC
>ERZ1066122.1068-NODE-1068-length-24108-cov-10.353428_pt1 | contig 24108 bp, 24 predicted proteins | sample MGYA00382769_ERZ1066122 | MGnify/ENA primary metagenome ERZ1066122 (study PRJEB33369, sample SAMEA5778352) | biofilm metagenome | biome: Industrial cooling water; feature: Water cooling tower basin; material: Biofilm | place: United Arab Emirates | collected... | reverse complement strand
GTGCTCGGCCTCGCCGGGGCACTGGCCGGGCTCGCGCTCGGCGCCATGCTGGCCCGGCTGGCGCTCGATCTGCTCGGCGGCGATCTCGGCGCCGGCTATTTCGGCGGCGGCGCCGATCGGCTGGTGCTCGCGCCCGCGGCGATGCTCGGCTTTCTCCTGCTCGGCGTGGCGGCGGCGCTCGCCGGCAGCCTGCTGCCCGCCCGGCTGGCGGCGCGGGCGGCGCCGGCTGCCGCGCTCCGCAACGCCGGCGATCCGATCGATCCGCGCGCGCCGGTGCCTTGGCGGCCGGCGCTGGCACTGCTGCTGCTGGGCGGCGGCCTTGCCTTCGCGCCGCCGGTCGGAGGGCTGCCGATCCTCGGCTTTGTCAGCATGGCGCTGCTGCTGGCAGGCGGCGTCGCCGGCGTCCCCTGGCTCGCCCGCGTGATTGTCGAGCTGATCGGCCGGCGCCCGCCCCGCGCGGTGCCGGCCGAACTCGCGCTCCGCCATCTCGCCGGCGCACCGGTCGAAGCGGCGACGGCGCTGTGCGGCATCGTCGCCTCGACCGCGCTGATGATCGCGATGGCGACGATGGTGACCAGCTTTCGCGGCGCGGTCGATCAATGGCTCGGACAGGTCCTCGCCGCCGACCTGTATCTGCGCAGCGATTCGGCCCCGCTCGGGCCGGACGCGCAGCGCCGGCTGGCGGCAGTCCCCGGCATTGCCGGCATCGCCTTCAGCCGCCAGCTTCCGCTGGTCCTCGCGCCGGACCGGCCGCCGGTCTGGCTGATCGCCCGGCCGCTCGGGCGCGGCGGCGCCGCTGCGCCGCTGGTGCTGACGGATCGCGCCGATGCGCTGCCGGCGGGGCTGCCGCGTGCCTATGTGTCGGAACCGGCGCAGCGCCTCTATGGCTGGGACCCGGGGGAGGTGATCGCGCTGCCGCTCGGCTCCGGCACGCGCTTCGTGGTCGCCGGGGTGTGGCGGGATTACGCCCGCCAGGCCGGCGCCGTCGCGATCGATGCCGGCGTCTACACCCGGCTGACCGGCGATGCGGCGCGCGAGGAAGCGGCGATCGCGCTCGCCCCCGGCGCGGATCCCGCGTCCGTCCGCCGCGCGCTGATCGCGGCGCTGCCGGATGCGCTCCGCTCGTCCGTCCAGCTCGCCGATCCGGGGACGCTGCGCCGCTTCGCGCTGCAGCTGTTCGATCGCAGCTTCGCCGTCACCTACGCGCTCGAGGCAGTGGCGGTGCTGGTCGGCCTCGCCGGCGTCGCCGCCACCATGTCCGGCCAGACGGTCGCCCGCCGGCGCGAATTCGGCATGCTCCGCCACCTCGGCGTGTCGAAGCGCCAGATCCTCGCTTTGCTCGGCGTCGAAGGCGCGCTGCTCGGGCTCGTCGGCGGCCTCGCCGGCAATGTCCTCGGCCTCGTCCTCAGCCAGGTGCTGATCCATGTGATCAACCCGCAATCCTTCAACTTCACGATGGCGACGCAGCTGCCGGTCGGCACCATCGTCGCGGTCCAGCTGGCGCTCGTCGCGGCAGCGGCCGGCACTGCGATGATCGCGGCCCGGCGGGCGACGGCGGGCGATGCGGTGCTCGCCGTCCGGGAGGATTGGTGATGCGCCGCGCGGCCGCGCTGCTGGCGCTCGCCGCCGTGCTGGCCGGCGCCGGGCCGGCCGCCGCGCCCTTTCCCGATGTCCGCCCCGGCGCCGCGCTCGTCTTTCCGCGGGATCACGGCGCCCATCCCGCCTTCCGCACCGAATGGTGGTACGCGACCGGCTGGCTGCGCACCGAAAGCGGGCAGGATCTGGGCTTCCAGGTCACCTTCTTCCGCAGCCGGACGCGGATCGGCGAAGCCAATCCCAGCCGCTTTGCGCCGCGCCAGATCCTGTTCGCCCATGCCGCGCTGTCCGATCCGCGGGTCGGGCGGCTGCTTCATGCCGAACGCGCCGCCCGCGCCGGCTTCGGCCTCGCCGAAGCCGCGACCGGCGACGCCGATCTGCGCCTCTTCGACTGGCGGCTCGCCCGCACCCCGGCCGGGATCTGGCAGGCGCGCATCCCGGCGGGCGCGTTCGCGCTCGATCTTGCGCTCGCCCCCAGCCAGCCGGTCTTCCTCCAGGGGGATCGCGGCTACAGCCGCAAGGGCCCCGATCCGCGCCAGGCGAGCTATTACTACTCGCTGCCGCAGCTCCGCGTGACCGGCACCGTCGTCCGCGGCGGCCGCACCGAGCGCGTCACCGGCACGGCCTGGCTCGACCGCGAATGGTCGTCGACCCTGCTCGCGCCCGATGCCGAAGGCTGGGACTGGGCCGGCCTCAACTTCGACGATGGCGGCGCGCTCGTCGCCTTCCGGGTGCGGCGGCGGGGCGGCGGCGATGTCTGGGCGGGCGGCGCCTGGCGCCGGCCGGACGGCACGGTCGCGCGGCTCGGCCCCGGCGATGTCCGCTTCGTGCCGCGCCGGCGCTGGACCAGCCCGGCCACCGGCGCCACCTATCCGGTCGCCCAGCTGCTCCGGATCCGCCTGCCGGACGGCGTCCGCACGCTGCCGCTGGTGCCGCTCTTCCCGGCGCAGGAGCTGGACGGCCGCGGCGCCGGCCTGCCGGTCTATTGGGAAGGGGCGGTGCGGACGACGGGCGGCCGCGGCTATCTGGAGCTGACCGGCTATGCCGCCCCGCTCGCGCTCTGACCGCGGCGAAAGGCCGGCGGATCAGCCGGGTGGGTCGAGCGGCAGCATCGGCTGGCCCGGCGACGCCGCCGGGGCGATGCCGGACAAAGTCAGCCCCAGCAGGCGGATGCCCTGCGGTGCCGGCAGCAGCCCGGCGAGCAGCCGGCGGCCGGCGGCCAGGAACGCCGCCTCGTCCGGCACCGGCCCGGTCGTCGCCCGGGTGACGGTGCGGAAATCGGCGAAGCGGGCCTTGAGCGTCACCGTCCGCCCGCTCACGCCGTGGCGGGCGATGCGCGCCCAGGCCGCGTCCGCCACCCGCACCAGCGCGGCATCGAGCGCCGCCGGATCGCGCAGATCGGCACCGAAGGTCCGCTCCGCGCCGACCGACTTGACCGGCCGGTCGGCACGCACCGGGCGGTCGTCCTCGCCCCGCGCCGCGCCGTACAGATAGGCGGCGCTCTTGCCGAAATGGCGGGCGAGGTCGGCCAGGCTCCGCGCCCGCAGGTCGGCGCCGGTCGCAATGCCCAGCGCCGCCATCTTGGCGGCCGTCACCGGCCCGACGCCGTGGAACCGGGCGACCGGCAGCGCCGCCACGAAATCGGGGCCGCGGGCGGGCGGGATCACGCACAGCCCGTCGGGCTTGTTCTGGTCGGACGCCAGCTTGGCGATGAACTTGTTGTAGGACACGCCGGCGCTGGCGGTCAGCCCCGTCTCGGCGCGGATGCGGGCACGGATCTCCTCGGCGATCGCCCGCGCCGAGCCGAGCCCGCGCCGGTCCGCGCTCACGTCCAGATAGGCCTCGTCGAGCGACAGCGGCTCGATCAGATCGGTGTAATCGGCAAAGATCGCGCGGATCTGGGCGGAGACCGCGCGATAGACGTCGAAGCGCGGCGGCACGAACACCAGCTGCGGGCATTTGCGCAGCGCGGTCACGGACGGCATCGCCGATCGGACGCCAAAGGCGCGCGCTTCGTAGCTCGCCGCCGCCACCACGCCGCGCGCGGCGGCACTCCCCACCGCCACCGGCCGGCCGCTGAGCGCCGGATCGTCGCGCTGCTCGACCGACGCGAAAAAGGCGTCCATGTCGATATGGATGATCTTCCGGGGCGGCATCTCGCCCGGGGCCGGTCAGCCGTGCGCCGGCCCGCGCTTCGGCAGCAGGTGGAGCGCGCCGGCGATCAGCCCGCCCAGCACAAGGCCGAACAGGCCGGACAGGGCCGCGTTCACCACCCAGTCGACTGCGCCCCGCGCCGCCGGCACCGCCGCGCCGGCGGCATGGGCGGCGTGCTCCACCCATTCGGGCAGCGGCGTCAGATGATATTCGTGAAGGCCGTGCAGCACGATCTGGCCGCCCACCCAGATCATCGCGGCAATGCCGATGCCGGACAGCGCCTGCATCACCACCGGCATCCCGCGGACCAGCAGCCGGCCGAGCGCGCGGCCGGCGCCGGTGCCGCCCTGCGCCAGATGCAGGCCGATATCGTCCATCTTCACGATGAGCGCGACGACGCCATAGACCGCCGCGGTGATCGCGAGCGCGACCACGGCCAGCGTCACCGCCTGCAGCACCAGCGTCTGGCCGGCCACTTCGGCGAGCGCGATCGCCATGATCTCGGCCGACAGGATGAAATCGGTGCGCACCGCCCCCGCCACTTTCTGCTGCTCGAGCTCGGCGCTCTCCAGCGCGAGATGGGTCTCGGCGCCGTCGCCATGCGGCACCACCAGCTCGATCAGCTTCTCGGCGCCCTCGAAGCACAGATAGGCGCCGCCCAGCATCAGCAGCGGCGTGATCGCCCAGGGCAGCAGCGCGGAGAGGAAGATCGCCGCCGGCAGCAGGATCACCAGCTTGTTGAACAGCGATCCGCGGGCGATCTTGGCGATGATCGGCAGCTCGCGGTCGGGCGTGAAGCCGGTCACGTAGCGCGGGGTGACCGCGGTGTCGTCGACGACGACTCCCGCGGCCTTCGCCCCTGCTTTGCCAGCCGCGGCGCCGACATCGTCGAGCGAGGCCGCGGCCAGCTTGGTGATTCCCGCAATGTCGTCGAGCAGCGCGACCAGACCCGTAGCCATGGCCGCGCCCTAGCCGATCCCGGCGACGCTCGCCAGCCGCTCCGGCACGCCGGCGTCGCCGGCCGGGCTCAGTCCCCGCCGGCGGCCGGCGCGTCCGGATCGGGAGACTGGAACCACGGCTCGACCGGTCCGCTCAGCTTGATGGTGAGCGGGCGGCCGTGCCGGTCGGTCTTCTTGCCGAGCGCGACGCGCACCCAGCCTTCGGAGACGCAATATTCCTCGACATCGGTGCGCTCGGCACCCTTGAAGCGGATGCCGATCCCGCGCGCGAGCAGGTCGGGCGCGTAAAAGGGGCTGCGCGGATCGGAGGAAAGGCGGTCGGGGGGCGTGTCGCTCATGTCGTGCCCCTTAAGGCCCGATCGCGCGGAGGGAAAGCGCCGGCGCGCGCCCCGATCGGCGCCGGCCGCGCGGCAGCGGCCGGCCGCGGCGCGCTCAGCCCGCGGCCAGCGCGGCGACGCGGCCATGGGCCGTGCGCAGATCCTCGACGAACCGGTCATATTCCTCGGCCGCGCGGCCCTTGTCCTCGATCCTCAGCAGATAGCTCGGATGGACGGTCACCCAGCATTCGCCGCCATCCTCCAGCGTGAGCGGCCGGCCGCGCGTCGCGGCGATCGTCACCACCCGCCCGATCAGCGCACGCGCCGCCGTCGCGCCGAGCGCAACCGTCACCGGCGGGCGGATCAGCACCCGTTCCTGCTCGATCCACCAGCGGCAGGCGTCGATCTCCGGCCCCTGGGGCTTGGCATGGATGCGGCGCTTGCCGCGCGGCTCGAATTTGAAATGCTTGACCGCGTTCGTCACATAGGTCTCCGCCCGCGGCACGCCGGCGGCGGCGAGCGCGCGGTCCAGCACCTGCCCGGCCGGGCCGACGAACGGCCGCCCCGCCAGATCCTCCTGGTCGCCCGGCTGCTCGCCGACCAGCATCAGCGCGGCGGTGACCGGGCCTTCGCCGAACACCGTCTGCGTCGCCGGGCCGTGGAGCGGGCAGCGGGTGCACGCGGCCGCTTCCTCGCGCAGCTTTTCCCAGGCGATGCGGCTGTTGCCGCCGATATCGGCCCGCGATGCCGCGACCATGCCTGCCTCCCGCGCCTGCGCGCCTGCGATCAACTGCGGCACCAACGCGGTTTCGGGCATGTTTTTCCAATATTTGCGCGGCATCTCCTTCAGCATTGCGCCGATTTTCAGCCGCGCCGGATTGAAGATCGCGCCGAAATAGCCCTTCCAGATCTCCTCGATGGGATCGTCCGCCGGCGCATCGCCGCGCGCGGCGGGCGGGCCTTCGGCCAGCGTCTCGCCGTCCCAGTGCAGGCTCAGCTCGGGCGTCAGGATCGACCAGCGCATCGCCGCGAACCGGCGGACGAAGAAGCCGGCATTCATCCGCACGATATGGTGCTCGGGCTCGAACCAGGCGACGAACCGCGTCGTCTCTCCCTCGGGCAGTTCGCGGAAGCGGAGAAAGGCGCGCATCTTGTGGATGTCGCGGCGGACCGCCTTCGCCATCTCCTCCAGCCGGCGGAGCAGCGGGTCGGCCCGGTCCTCGATCGTGCCCGGCGCCGTGCGCAGCCGGCAGAGCATCCGGTAGAGCAGTGCGAAGCGCTCGGGATCGCGGTGCGCGACGACGCTCCGGGCAAGGTCGAGAAACGGCCGCGGCACCGTGAAGCCCGCATCGGCGGCGGGCGTCGGCAGCGGCGCGTCGGTGCCGAACAGCTCGTCGCGCCCGTCGCCGACCGTCCAGACGACCTGGTCGGGCGCGACATCGGCGAGTGCCAGCGCCCGGGCCGCGCTCCGCCAGCCGTCGAAATCGTCGGGTGCGTCGATCCGGACCCGGCGCATCACCGGAGCTTCGTCACCGGAAAATCGGCAAAGGCCGGATCGCGCGTGACGAGCGTGAGGCCGTCCAGCTCCGCCGGCGCGGCGAGCAGCCGGTCGAACGGATCGCGATGCGTCATCGGATAGGCACCGGCGCGGAGCGCGTGCGCGCTGGAGAGCGGCAGCTCGGCCATTTCGTAGCGGGCGACCGATTGCGCGAAGGCAGCGATCACCGGGCCGGCATCGGGCAGCTTGCCGAGACGATGCTTGATCGCCAGTTCAAAGGCGGAGACGGGGCTCACCAGGACATGGTTGCGCCGGTCGGCGATCGCCGTCCGCGCCGCCGCGCTGAGCTGCGGGCTCGCATTCCACGCCCATAGCAAAGCATGGGTGTCGAGCAGCAGCGTCACAGCCCCCAATCGGCCAGCTCCGCATCCGTCATCGGCGCGAGGAAACTCGCCGGCAGCTCGTAGCCGAGCCCGCCGAGCGGGCGCTCGCCCGCAACGTCCGGCGCGTCCGCCCCGGGCGGCGACAGCCGCACCCAGGACTTGCCCGCCTTCGCAAGCAGCATTTCCTCTCCAGCCGCGGCGCGCGCCAGCAGCGCGGCCAGGTCGGCGGTCTCCAGATCGACGGTCTTGAGCTCGGGCGGATCGGCTTCGGCCATGGCGGCGCTCCCTTCCCCGCGAACTAAGCAGTGGCGGGAGCGCCGGCAAGGTTCAGAAGCGGAAGCCCAGGCCCGCGCCGAAGATGAACGGGTCAAGGCTCACCCGCACCCGCTGGTCCCCGATCGCGGTGGTCCGCAGCCGGGCGGTGGTGTCCATGTCGACCCACTTGACGTCGAGGTTCAGGAAGATCTTGTCAGTCAGGTCGATGTCGACGCCGGCCTGCGCGGCGACCCCGAAACTGTCCGACAGGCGCACCCGGGTCTGGCCGACGGCCGCTTCCAGCGCCGACGACGCATTTTCCGAATAGAAGAGCGTGTAATTGACGCCGGCGCCGACATAGGGCCGCACCCGGCCGGTCGCGATCGGCCGGTACTGGACGGTCAGCGTCGGCGGCAGCACCCAGGTGGACGCCAGCGGACCGATGCCGCCGGTGGTGCCGGTGATGCCGGACGCGGTGTGCTTGGTGGTGGCGGCGATCAGCTCCAGCGAGACATGGTCGGTGACGAAATAGGTCACGTCCACTTCCGGCATGAAGCTGTTGTCGACGCTCACCCGCTCGCCCGGAAAGGCGGGCAGCACATCGCCCGAGCTCTCGGTCGGCGCGACCAGGATGCCGCGCAGGCGGACATGCACGTCGCCTGCCTCCGCCGCCGCCGGCGCCGCCATCGCAGCCGCCGCCACTGCCGCCGATGCAGTGACCAGGATCGTCTTCATTTCATCTGCCCCTTTGTTCGTTGCTGGGCGGGCAGATGCGGCGGGGCCGGGCGGCGGACTTTGACCGGCGTCAAACCCTAGGACATATCCCTAGCGGATGGGGGAACCGGCGGGGCCAACCCTGCCACGCCCGCCCGCGTCACCCCGGCCCCGCGCCCCGGTGACGGGCTCGATGTCCTGGCAGCGGGGCCTAGGCGCCGCTGGCGAACAGCTCCAGCTGCTTGCTTTCCTTGGCCACGATCGGCGCCAGGTCGGCGCGGTCGGCCAGCAGCACCGGCCGCCAGTCCTCCGTGACGATGAACGGCCGCAGCTTCCTGATCGACACGGTCAGCCGGGCGACGTCGTCCAGCCGCAGCCGCCGCCAGCGGCGCGCGGAAAGGATCGCGCCGACCGCCTTCACGCCGAGGCCCGGCACGCGCAGCAGCAGTTCGCGCGGCGCGCGGTTGACGTCGACCGGGAATTGCGCGCGGTGCTTGAGCGCCCAGGCGAGCTTCGGATCGATGTCGAGCGGCAGCATCCCGGCCGGGTCGGCGGCCGCCACCACTTCCTCCGGCTGGAAGCCGTAGAAGCGCATCAGCCAGTCGGACTGGTACAGCCGGTGCTCGCGCAGCAGCGGCGGGCGCTGCAGCGGCAGCACGGCGGAGGCGTCGGGAATCGGGCTGAACGCCGAATAATAGACGCGGCGCAGCCGGTAGCGGCCGTAGAGGGAGGCGGCGCGCTGCACGATGTCGCCGTCGGTCGCGCTGTCGGCACCGACGATCATCTGCGTCGATTGCCCGGCCGGGGCGAGCTTGGGCGCGTGGCGGTAGCGCTTCGCGTCGCGGGCATCGTCGATCGCGCGGGCGACATCGGCCATCGCGCCTTCGATCCGGGCGCCGGACTTGTCCGGCGCGAGCCGCTTCAGCCCGCGCTCGGTCGGCAGCTCGACATTGATCGACACCCGGTCGGCATGGACGCCGGCCAGCCGCACCAGCTCCGGATCGGCATCGGGAATCGTCTTCAGGTGAATATAGCCGCGAAAGCCGTGATCCTCGCGCAGGCTGCGCGCCACCTCGACGATCTGCTCCATCGTGTAGTTGCTGGAGCGGATGATGCCGGACGAAAGGAACAGCCCCTCGATGTAATTGCGCTTGTAGAAGGCCAAGGTCAGGTCGACCACTTCCTTGGCCGTGAACCGCGCCCGCCGCACGTTCGAGCTCTTGCGGTTGATGCAGTAATGGCAGTCGAAGATGCAGCTGTTGGTGAGCAGGATCTTCAGCAGCGAGATGCACCGCCCGTCCGGCGCATAGGCATGGCAGATGCCCATGCCTTCGGTCGATCCGATCCCGCCCTTCAGGCTGTTGCGCCTGGTCGTGCCCGACGAGGCGCAGGACGCGTCGTACTTCGCGGCATCCGCCAGGATCTCGAGCTTCTGCCGTGTGTCGAGCTGCGCCATCGGCGTTCGATATATGTTCCGCCCTGCCGCGGCTCAAGCGCGAATCTGCGGCGCCCTCTTGCCTCGCGCCCGCGCAGCGGCAAGGGTGGCGGGCGATGGACGACGCCTTCATCCGCGGGCTGCCCAAGGCCGAGCTGCACATCCATATCGAGGGGAGCCTCGAGCCCGAGCTGATGTTCGCGCTCGCGGCGCGGAACGGCATCGCCATCCCGTTCGCCTCGGTGGAGGAGGTGCGCGCCGCCTATCGCTTCTCGAGGCTCCAGGACTTTCTCGACATCTACTATGCCGGCGCCGCGGTGCTGCGGACGGCGGACGATTTCCACGATCTCGCCGCCGCCTATTTCGCGCGCGCGGCGGCGGACGGCGTCGTCCATGCCGAGATCATGTTCGATCCGCAGACCCACACGGATCGCGGCATCGCGTTCGGCACGGTGATCGAAGGGCTGCTGTCCGCCTGCGCCGCGGCCGAGGCGACCTATGGCATCACCTCCAGGCTCATCCTCTGTTTCCTCCGCCATCTGGACGAGGACGCCGCCTTCGCGACGCTCGCCGCGGCCGAACCTTGGCTGGATCGCATCGCCGCGGTCGGCCTCGATTCGTCGGAAGTCGGCCATCCGCCATCCAAATTCGCCCGCGTCTTCGCCGCCGCGGCCGCCAAGGGCCTGAAGCGGGTCGCCCATGCCGGCGAGGAAGGGCCGCCCGCCTATGTCGCGGAAGCGCTCGACCTGCTCGAGGTCGACCGGCTCGATCACGGCAATCGCAGCCTCGAGGATCCGGTGCTGACGGCGCGGCTCGCCCGCCGCGGCATGACGCTCACCGTCTGCCCGCTTTCGAACGTCAAGCTCTGCGTCGTCGGCGCGATCGAGGATCATCCGATCGACCGCATGCTTGCCGCCGGCCTGCGCGTCACCGTGAACTCGGACGATCCCGCCTATTTCGGCGGCTATATCGCCGACAATTACCGCGCGGTCGCGGGCGCGCGCGGGCTCGGGCGCGACGCGCTGGCGACGCTGGCCCGCAACAGCTTTCTCGGCTCCTTCCTCCCCGACGAGGCGGTCGCCGCGCACCTCGCCCGGCTCGACGCCTATCTGGCTGGCCGGCGCCGCCTGATGCCGGTCTTCACCGAGATCCCGCACGAGCGGTTCGTCGCCGACGTGCACGCGCTGGCCGCCGCGCTCGCCGCCGATCCGGGCTGGACGCCGAGCTTCCTGATCGGCATCGGCCGCGGCGGCCTTGTCCCCGCCGTGTTCCTCAGCCATGCGACCGGCATCCCGACCTTGAGCTGCGACCTGTCGAGCCAGGTCAAGGAGTTCGCCGACGACGTCCTCGCCCGCCTCGCCGCGCGCACCCGCGCGGGCGAGCGGCTGCTCTTCGTCGACGACATCAACGACAGCGGCGGCACCATCCGCAGCCTGCGCGCCCGCCTTGCCGGCTTCGGCGCGCCGGCCGGCTCGGTGCGGGTCGCCGTGCTGCTCGACAATCTCACCTCGAGCGAGCGCGTCGACTATGCCGCCCGCGCGATCGACCGCACCACCGTCAAGGACTGGTTCGTCTTCCCCTGGGAAGCGGTGGCGCCGAAGGCGGCGCTCGAGGACGACGCCGCCGCGGTCCCCGAGCGCATCGCCTGAGCCTGCCTCACAGCTTCCGGCCGATCAGCTCCTTCATGATCTCGCTGGTGCCGCCGTAGATGCGGCTGACGTTGCTGATCGACGACGCCGATCCATAAGCGCGCACTGGCTATGCAGCGGAGCATTCGAACGGACCGATGTTGAAGACTGGTTTGTTTTCTCGAGGGCATCGGACGCCTCCCACATCTCACCGGAGGAGAGTGCGGATAGTCGATCCCCATGACTTGGAGATTCGCCTGTTGTCGTGTAAGCTTGTTTTAATTCTTCTGTAAAGCCGACAATAGAGATGCTATGCTGTGCAGTTTTTCTTTAGCGGATGGGGTACATGCCATCTATCTGGGTGACCAGCTCATTTTTCTGTCCCTTCCACAAGATCGATATTGGACCTTGGTCGGTAACGCGGCGCTTGCCGGTGCAGCCTTGCTTTCGGCTCGTGACTCGAGACCAGGAATCGAGCTGTTGAACAAGAATCTGGTTCCCGCAATCGCTGAAGAGCTCATTGCAGCCGGACTGATTGTCCACGATCCCGAGGGGCGCCGCCCGCTCGCCGCCGCGACTGAAAGGTCGTTTGTCGGCGAAGTGGGCGACTTGCTCCCCCACGAGCTGTCGGCAAGCTCAGGGCGCGATTTAGCGGAGATGGCACTCGCCTTCTCGAAAGCGAAAATCAGGCTTATTGGGCGCTCGGGCCTGAAACGCACCGTGGCCCGGCTTGAGCGCCGCCAAGCGTGCAAGTCGGGATACTCCGACCTTGAGTCAGTCCGCTTTCGGGTCGCCCGCTTTCGATGCCTCCGGCCTATTTTCACAGCACGCACCGATAAATGCCTCCTAAACGCTGTCTTTTTGCTCGAGTATCTATGGCTCAAGCGCATCCGGGGCAGCTGGATTTTCGGCGTTCGCGTGGCTCCGTTTCGGGCGCATTGCTGGGTAGAGTGGAACGGCCTGCTGCTCGATGACGATACTGAGTCCGTCGGCGACTTTAAGCCAATTCTGCGTGTCTGATGTACCGCTACGTGGCGCTTCTCTGCGGCGAATCCGACGAAAGCGCGATGGTGACCGCGGCGATAAAAAGCGCGCTTCTTTTGCAGCCTGGATGGCGCGAGGCCTGGGCGAGCAAATCGATTTGCGTCATCCATCGGCCGTCTGGAGGGATGGACGCCGAGTTGCTGCCGAACGAAAACGGCGTGCTTCTCGGTCGATCGTTCGCGCGAAGTTCATCCCGCGCACCGCTGGATCTGTCTGAACTCGCTGACAGACGCTGGGGTAGTTTCGTCGCTTTCGCGCAAGGACGTGCTTCTGATACCTGCGAAATCTACCGCGATCCGACGGGCGGCTTACCCTGCTGGCATGGTCAGGTCGGGGGAGCCAGCTTGTTTTTTTGCGACATCGAAGATGTTCGTCGCTGGCTGCCAGCAAAGATGTGCTTGGACGAGCGCTTCCTGCGGGGCTTCGCGCTGCTTCCGGGGCTGCCTCGTTCGATAGGCGGACTCGAGAATATCAGCCAGGTTCGAGCCGCAGAGTTGGTTCGCCTATCGCGGAGAGGTCGCGAAAGCCGTTTTTCCTGGACGCCTTGGCGCTTTGCAGCGGATCGGAGCATCTTGACCTTTGACGAGGGGATTGCACTCGTCAGGGACGCAGTCCTATCAACCGTGACTAGCCTCGCCTACGGTCGGGAGCGGCTTCTACACAGCATCGGCGGACTCGACTCGTCGATCGTCCTTGGTGCGCTTCGGGCCACGTCCGGAGCGGCCCTCGACATCATTGCCTTTAATGGTTTCACGGACTCCGCTCCAGGTGATGAGCGCAGCTACGCCCGCGCAGCCGCAGATCGCGCCGGAGTCACTTTCGTCCCAATACGGCTCGACGCGCGACGGGTGAATCTAGATTGTCTGTCTCGGTGGAGCCACCAGCCGAGCCCGGTCGCGTTCTTCGACGTGACGGCACCAGCTGCCGACATCTATCGGCTCGCGGACGAGGTTGGCGCGTGCTCGATTTGGACAGGAGTGGGCGGAGATAATGTCTTTTTCCAGCTGCCGCACATCCTGCCCGCGATAGACCTCGCGAGAACCAGTTCGAACCCTGCCGAGTGGCTGACTGTTGCGCTAGATGCGGCGCGCTATGGTGGTGAGTCGCTGCGACATGTGCTCTGCGCCATGACTCGCGAGCGGTTGTTGCGAACTGACGTTCCCAATGATCTTCGCGACCTCTTCGCGCCGCGGGCACGCTTTCCCTTCCTTTCACCCGATGTCATCGCAGCGGGACTTCCCGACGGCTATCTGCACCCGTTGCTCGAAACTGCGGCGGACGTTGGCAAGGCCAAGCAGTTTCATGTCTGGGTTTCTGCGCTTCTTTCGCTCGACCATCGCGACCCGTGGCGGCCAAGCCAACGATCAGAGACCCCCGAAAGAGTCGCCCCTCTTCTTGCACAACCGGTGGTCGAAGCCTGCCTTCGTGTGCCGGCGTGGTTGCTCGTTCGCGGCGGCGTGGATCGCTCAATGGCTCGATATGCTTTTCGCGATCTGCTGCCGCAGAGCGTCCTTAGGCGGACGAGCAAGAGCAATCCAAATCGGCTCTATGCGGATGTAACCCGCGCCAACATGCGCCTGATCCGTTCGACGTTGCTGGACGGAACTCTGTCGCGTATGGGCATTCTAAACCGCGCGGCAATCGAGCAGAAACTCAGAATCGATGGGATGATTTCTTGTGATATTATTGATTCGGCACTTGATTTGTTCAGCTGGGAGATATGGTCTAGCAGTTGGTGACTGACGCCACTTCAACTTTGACAAATACGAATACCTGATTATAACTCTTTAGCTCGATTCCACCTTCTATGATATATTTGTGTTGTTGAATTCTTTTGAGCCACAAGGTTTTGAGGAGCTGATAGCATGGAAAAATTTGGAACCCCTGACCGGAAATGCGCGAGCGCCAGGGGGGCGCTTGTTCCTCAGGGAAAGGCGTCGATCGCAACCAAGGGAGGAGCTGGCTGGTCGGCCGACTGGATGTCAAGCCGTATGAATTTTCCCAAGCTGCAGTAAGGGTGAAGCAAAAGCCCGTCACGTTCCTCGACACGGCGCAGGCTCTGGTGGGGCAGTCACGCCGCCAGCAATTGCATCGACGTTTTCAGTGCGGAGGATCGCTGTGCTGACGCTGACACTTTCTGCCCTTCTCGCCGTCCCCGGAGACCCTCTGGTTCAGCCAGCGGATGAACCCGACATCGTCGTCGAGGCGCGCAAGCGGGAGGAGATCGAGGCGCAAGCGCGCAGTTTGGTGCGGGCGTTGGTCGCGACGCCTGTAGGGGGGCAGCTGCCGCGCTGGCACGCGCCCATTTGTCCGCGCGTGATCGGCGTCAGGCCGGAAATCGCCGCGCGCGTGGCCGGCCGCATCCGGGCTGTCGCGGAAGAAGCAGGCGCGCCGATCGCGCACAAAAGGTGCGATCCGAACTTCCTTGTGACGTTTACCGATGACGCATCGGGCCTGCTGGCCAGGCTGTCGAAGCGCAGCCCGCGCGCGATTTCGGCGCCCAATGTCCGGGACCGTGCGAAGCTCGTGACGGGCGAGGCACCGGTGCGCTGGTGGTTCGGCGCGGAGGTGGAGAATGCCGATGGCCGGCCACTGGTCGGCGAAACCGCAGCCGGTTCCACCGGCATGATGATGGGCGTGGGCGGCGCGCGCGATCTGCCGGGCAATGGCGACGCGATGACGGCCGACGCTTGGTCGTCGCGGCTCACCGGCACCTATGTGCGGGCGAGCCTCGCCGAGGTCAGCGCGATCGTCGACGTCACCCGCGCGACCGGCAAGCCGCTCGACGCAGTGTCGGACTATATCGCGATGGTCGGCCTCGGCGCGATTCGCTATCTTCCCGGCGACGCCGCTGCCCCTTCGATCTTGCGCCTGTTCGATGCCGACGGAGGCATTGTCGCACTCACCGAATGGGACCGGGCGTATCTGAAAGCGGTGTATCGCATCCGCCCCAACGCGACCGCCTTCAGCCAGCGCGGCCAGCTCGTCGCCGAGATGACACGCGAGCTGGCCCCTTAAGCCGCCTCACAGCTTCCGGCCGATCAGCTCCTTCATGATCTCGCTGGTGCCGCCATAGATGCGGCTGACGCGGGCGCCGCGCCACGCGCGGGCGATCGGATATTCGTTCATATAGCCGGCCCCGCCATGGAGCTGCAGGCACTTGTCCATCACCTCCCATTGCAGCTCGGTGTGGAACAGCTTGGCCGCCGCCCCTTCCTCCGGCGTCAGCTCGCGGCGCAGATGGCGGGCCAGCGCCCAGTCGAGATGCGCCCAGCCGACCTGGAGCTTCGCCTTCAGCTCGGCGAGCGTGAAGCGGGTGTTCTGGAAATCGAACACGCTTTTGCCGAACGCTTTCCGGTCCTTCACGAAGGCGACCGTGTCGTCGAACGCGCGCTGGGCCGAGGCGTGGCTCGAAATCGCGATCGACAGCCGCTCCTGGGGCAGCTCGCTCATCAGATAGATGAAGCCCTTGCCTTCCTCGCCCAGGCAATTGGTCATCGGCACCCGCACGTCCTCGAAGAACAGCTCGGACGTGTCGGCGGCGTCCTGGCCGATCTTGTCGAGATTGCGGCCGCGCTTGAAGCCGTCGCGCTCCGCTTCGACGAGGATGATCGACACGCCTTTCCAGGCCGGCTGCACCTCGGTGTCGGTCTTCGCGCACACCAGCACCAGATCGGCATTCTGGCCGTTGGTGATGTAGGTCTTGGAGCCGTTGATGACGTAGTGGTTGCCGTCCTTCCGCGCGGTGGTGCGGATGCCCTGCAGGTCGGATCCGGTGCCCGGCTCGGTCATCGCGATCGCCGTCACCACTTCGCCGGAGACGAGCTTGGGCAGCCAGTGCTTCTTCTGCTCCTCGGAGCCGTAGCTGATCAGATAATTGACGACGATGTCCGATTGCAGGCTGAAGCCCAGCGGCGTTCCCGCATAGGCCACTTCCTCGTCGATCACCGCATTGTAGCCGAAATCGAGGCCCAGCCCGCCATATTCCTCGGGCACGGTCGGGCACAGCATGCCGATCGCACCGGCTTTCGGCCAGATGTCCTTGTCGACGATGCCCTGCTCGTCCCAGCGCTGGATGTGCGGCACCGCTTCCTTCTGGAGAAACGCGCGGACGGTCTCGCGAAACGCCTCGTGCTCGGGCGTGTAGACGGTGCGGGCGAGCGTTTCGAGCATCCTCAGCATCTCCTCTCGTGGCAGCGGCGCAGAAGAAAGCCCGTTTACGTTTCCGTCAAGGGGAAGCTGCGCGCCCCGGGCCGGTGCGGCCCGCCCCGGGGCCGGGATGACGGGGCTGGTTCAACGCGATGCCGTCATGCTCTAGGACAGGCGGCAGACGCACGGCGTCCCTGCCGCAGCCGAAGGATCCGCGATGCCGCACCCGACCCTGATCCTCGATGCCGGTGCCGCGCTCGGCGAAGGCCCGCGCTGGCATGCCGGCGAAGCGTGCCTCTACTGGGTCGACATCGCCCGGGCGGAGCTGCACCGTTTCGATCCCGCCACCGGCACCGATGCGGTCCGCAGCCTGCCGGAACCGGCCGGCTGCTTCGCCTTCCGCCGCGCGGGCGGGCTCCTGCTCGCCATGCAATCGGGCTTCTTCACCCTCGCCGACTGGGATGCCACGCCGCAGCCGTTCGGCCCGCGGCTGCTCGCCGGCCAGCCGGACTATCGCTTCAACGATGGCCGCACCGATCCCGCCGGCCGCTTCTGGGCCGGCACCGTGGACACGGCCAAGGCGAGCCATCAGGCGACGCTCTACCGGCTCGATCCGGACGGGCGGACGACGCCGATGCTCAGCGGCATGACGACGTGCAACGGCGCCGCGTTCACCGCCGATGGCCGCCGCTTCGCCCATGCCGATACGCCGACGCACCGGCTGCGGATGTTCGAGGTCGGGCAGGACGGCACGCTCGGCCCGCCCCGGGACGTCCATGCCTGGCCGCACGGCCAGGGCCGGCCGGACGGCGGCTCATTCGATCTCGATGGCTGCTACTGGACCGCGCTGTTCGATGGCGGCCGCGTCGTCCGGATCGGTCCGGACGGCGCGATTCGCGCCGAGGTCCGGCTGCCGGTGTCGCGGCCGACGATGATCGTGTTCGGCGGAGAAGGCGATCGCACCGCCTTCGTCACCTCGGCCCGCGTCGCCGGCGAGCCCGGATCGGGCGGCATTTTCAGCTTTCCCGTGGACACGCCCGGCGTGCCCGAATTCCCCTTCGGCTGACGCTCTTCCCCGGGGGAGAGGGTGTGCCGCCGCCGACGCGCGGACGCCAGCGCGACCCCCTCTTGCCGACCACGATCCCCACCTCTCCCCGGCGGGGAGAGGGTGTGCAGCGGCTGGCGCCCGTCAATTCTCGCGGCGGCCGGGCCGGGTCGCGGGCGGTTCGGTGCCGGCGAGCCACCCGGCATCGCCGGTCGCGGCATGGGCAGCGGCGCAGGCATCGGCCAGCGTCTCGGCGCACAGCCGGCCGGCCGCGCCGGCGCGCATCCATTCGAGGGTCTGGAGGCCGCGAATGACGAACATCTTGTCGCTGAGCGCCTGGCCGGCGCGCAGCAGCGCTTCCGCCATTCGGCAGGCGTCGCCGCCGAACAGGATCTCGAACCACGCCCAGTCCGGGCGGCGCTCCGGCTCCAGCAGCAGCGCCAGCTCGTTGCCCAGCTCGCGCAGCACGTGGCGGGCCGCCTTGTGGCCGGGCTTCGCCTTCAGCTTGGCAGCGGCGGCCAGCATGGTCGCCACTTTCTCGCCGGCTTCCAGCCGGGCGAGATCCGTCGGCAGCCGCGCGGCGATGCCGCGCCCGACCGCCGGACCGGTCTCGAACTCTGTACGGCCCGTCAACATCGCTGCCTCAACGCCGGCCGCGGGCGCAGGTTTCATCCCTCTTCGCACCTGCAGCATGCGCCGCCGAATTTGCCCCTTTGAAATTTTATAACACACGCGGCAAAGAGCGCGGCGAGCCGAACACGGCCGATTCCCGCTGGAGACCGGATGACCGACCGCCCCAATCTGCCGCCGCTCCGCCTGCACGTGCCGGAGCCTCGCTCCCGCCCGGGCGACGCTGCCGATTTCAGCGACATCGCCGTCCCGCCCGCCGGTCAGGCGCCGCGCCCGCCGGTCGAAGCCCCGCCGGAGAGCTTTCATCCGCTCAGCTACGGGCTGGTGCGGGTGCTCGACGAATCGGGCCAGGCCGTCGGTGCCTGGGATCCGAAGCTCGATGCGGGCACGCTTCGCCGGATGCTCCGCGCGATGGCGCTGACCCGCGCCTTCGACGAGCGGATGTATCGCGCCCAGCGCCAGGGCAAGACCAGCTTCTACATGAAGTGCACCGGGGAAGAGGCGATCGCCATCGCCGCTGCCTTCGCGCTCCACCGCGAGGATATGTGCTTCCCAAGCTATCGGCAGCAGGGCCTGCTGATCGCGCGGGATTGGCCGCTCGTCGACATGATGAACCAGATCTACTCGAACAAGGGCGATCGGCTGCAGGGCCGGCAGCTGCCGATCATGTATTCGACGAAGGAAGGCTGTTTCTTCTCGATCTCCGGCAATCTCGCCACCCAGCTGCCCCAGGCGGTTGGCTGGGCGATGGCCTCGGCGATCAAGGGCGACACCCGCATCGCCGCCACCTGGTGCGGCGAAGGCTCGACCGCGGAAGGCGATTTCCATTCCGCCTGCACCTTCGCGGCCGTCTATCGCGCGCCGGTGATCCTGAACGTCGTCAACAACCAATGGGCGATTTCCAGCTTCTCGGGCTTTGCGGGCGCGGAAGCGACCACCTTTGCCGCGCGGGCGATCGGCTATGGCATTGCCGGCCTCCGCGTCGACGGGAACGACGCGCTCGCCGTCTATGCCGCGACGGAATGGGCGGCCGAGCGCGCCCGCACCAACCAGGGCGCGACGCTGATCGAACATTTCACGTACCGCGCCGAAGGCCATTCGACCTCCGACGATCCGAGCGCCTATCGTTCGGCCGACGAAGCGAGCGCCTGGCCGCTGGGCGATCCGATCGCGCGGCTGAAGCGCCATCTGATCGCGCTCGGCGAATGGGATGAGGAGCGCCACGCGGCGATGGATCTCGAGGTCGCGAACGACGTGAAGGCGGCGCAGAAGGAAGCCGAGAAGAACGGCATTCTCGGCCATGGCCTCCACCATCCGATGTCGACGATGTTCGAAGGGGTGTTCGAGACGCTCCCCTGGCACCTCGAGGAACAGCGTCAGCAGATGCTCGCCGAGGCGCGCGCGGCCGGGCTGGAGACGTCGTGATGGCGGCGATGATGTCCCGCCGCGCGGGCGGAGAAGACGTCCGGCGCGCGCGCTTTCGCACGAACCCCGTCACAGGCGCCGCCGCGGCGGCGCGGATCGGAGTGGTCGCATGACCCGGATGAACATGATCCAGGCGATCAACTCGGCACTCGATGTGCTGATGGAACGCGATCCGGACATCGTCGTGATGGGCGAGGATGTCGGCTATTTCGGCGGCGTGTTCCGGGCGACGGCCGGGCTCCAGAAGAAATATGGCAAGACGCGGGTGTTCGACACGCCGATCACCGAACTCGGCATCATCGGCGTTGCGGTCGGCATGGGCGCCTATGGCCTGCGGCCGGTGCCGGAGATCCAGTTTGCGGACTATATCTATCCCGCGCTCGATCAGCTGGTCTCGGAAGCCGCCCGGCTGCGCTACCGCTCGGCCGGGGAGTTCACTGCGCCGATCACCGTGCGCTCGCCGTTCGGCGGCGGCATTTTCGGCGGCCAGACCCACAGCCAGTCGCCGGAAGGCATCTTCACCCATGTCTCGGGGCTGAAGACCGTCATTCCCTCGACGCCCTATGACGCGAAAGGCCTGCTGATCGCGGCGGTCGAAGACAATGATCCGGTGATCTTCTTCGAACCCAAGCGCATCTACAACGGCCCGTTCGACGGGCATTATGACCGGCCGGCGCGGAACTGGTCGGCCCATCCCGGCGGCGAGGTGCCGGAGGGCTATTACCGCGTCGATCTCGGCAAGGCGGCGGTGGTCCGCCCGGGCACCGCGCTCACCGTCCTTGCCTATGGCACGATGGTCCATGTCTGCGCCGCGGTGATCGAGGAACTCGGAGTCGATGCGGAAATCATCGATCTGCGCACCCTGCTCCCGCTCGACATCGTCGCGATCGAGGAGTCCGTCAGGAAGACCGGCCGCTGCCTGATCGTCCACGAAGCAACCCGCACCTCGGGCTTCGGCGCGGAGCTTTCGGCGCTCGTGCAGGAGCGCTGCTTCTACCATCTCGAAGCGCCGATCGAACGCGTCACCGGCTTTGACACGCCCTATCCGCACAGCCTCGAATGGGCCTATTTTCCGGGGCCCGTCCGGATCGGCGAAGCGGTCAAGAAAATCATGAAGGACTGAGGATCATGGCGCTCTACACCTTCCGCCTGCCCGACATCGGCGAAGGCATTGCCGAGGCCGAGATCGTCGCCTGGCACGTCGCCGTCGGCGAGCGGATCGAGGAGGACGGCAAGCTCGCCGATCTGATGACCGACAAGGCGACCGTCGAGATGGAATCGCCGGTCGCCGGCATTCTGCGCGAGATCGCGGGCCAGGTCGGCGATGTCGTCGCGATCGGCTCGGCGCTGGCGGTGATCGAGGTCGAAGGCGAGGACGCGGCCGAGCCCGAGGCAGCGGCGCCGGCCCCCGCCCCAGCCCCAGCCCCAGCCCCAGCCCCGGCGCCCGCTCCCGCGCCTTCGCCGGCACCGGCAGCCGCGGCGCCGGCTGCCCCGGAACCCGAACGGGCACCCGATCCCGAACCCGACGCCGCAGCGGCGGCGCCGATCCTCGCCTCGCCGGCGGTCCGCGCCCGCGCCCGGGATCTCGGCGTCGATCTCGCCCGGGTGAAGCCCGCCGCCGGCGGCCGCATCCGCCATGCCGATCTGGACGCGTTTCTCGCTTATGCCGGCCGCGGCGGCGGTGCTGGGCCGCGCCGCGCCCGGCCGGACGAGCCGGTCCGCGTGATCGGCATGCGCCGCCGCATCGCCGAGAACATGGCGGAGGCAAAGCGCCACATCCCCCATTTCACTTATGTCGACGAAGTGGACGTGACCGCGCTCGAAGCGGCGCGCGCGCGGCTGAACGACGCCCGCGGCGCGCGGCCGAAGCTCACCTTGCTGCCGTTTCTCGTCACCGCCATCTGCCGGACGGTGCCCGATTTTCCGATGATCAACGCCCGCTATGACGATCAGGCGGGCATCGTCACGCGCCACGGCGCGGTCCATCTCGGCATCGCCACCCAGACGGACCGGGGGCTGATGGTGCCGGTGATCCGCGACGCGCAGGATCTGTCGCTCTGGGAGCTGGCGGCCGAGATCGCCCGGCTGGCGGAGGCCGCGCGCACCGGCAAGGCGAAGTCGGAGGAGCTCTCCGGCTCGACGCTCACCGTCACGTCGCTCGGCCCGCTGGGCGGCATCGTCACCACGCCCGTCATCAACCGGCCGGAAGTGGCGATCATCGGGCCCAACAAGATCGTCGAGCGGCTGGAGCTGGTCGATGGCGAGATCGTCGCGGCCAAGAAGATGAACCTGTCGATCAGCTGCGATCACCGCGTCGTCGACGGGCATGACGCGGCAAGCTTCGTCCAGGCGCTGCGCCGGCTCATCGAGGAACCGCTGCTGCTCCTCGCCGGCTGACGGTCAGAGCAGCAGCGCCGCCAGCAGCGCCATCGCCGCGCCGATCACCAGAAGCGCCGGCAACGGCGTGTCGCGGCCCCGGGGCGGCCCCGGCAACCACGGCTTCTGCGCATCCTCGCCCGGCTCCCCGCTCATCCCTACCTCGCCTTGCGTGCGGGGCGGCCTATGGCCGGTCGCGGCCGAAAATACAACCAATACGGAGGTATTGGGGCGCTCCCCTTTGGGACATTCGCCTCAGTCGCCATGGAAGCGCGCCCATTCGTCAAGCGGCGCGCGGCTGCTCGTCAGCGCATTGACCGGCGCCGCGGGATCGGGATGGCCGATCGCCATGCCGCAGAACAGCATCCGCTCCGGCGGCGTGCCGAGAAACGCCGTCACCGTCTCCGGAAACATCGCCCAGCATTCCTGCGGGCAGGACGCCAGCCCCTGCTCGACCAGCAGCAGCATCAGCGTCTGCAGATACATGCCGAGGTCGCTCCACTGCGGCGGCCCCATCGTCCGGTCGACCGTGCAGAACAGAGCGACCGGCGCGCCGAAAAAGTCGAAATTCCGCGCGAACCAGCGCCGCCGCCCGGCCTTGTCCTCGCGCGGGATGCCGAGCCGCCCGTACAGCGCCTCGCCGATCTCGAAGCGCCGGCTGCGATAGGGCTCGCCCAGCCGCGGCGGATAGATGTCATAGGCGGGCGGCTCCGTCGCGCCCGCCATCAGCGTCGCCGCCATCTGCGCGCGGAAGGCGGCAAGCGGGGCGCCGCTCACCACGTCGATGTGCCAGGGCTGGAGATTGCCGCCGGAGGGCGCCCGCGCCGCGCGGACGATCAGCGCGCGCAGCAGCTCGAGGTCGACCGGCCGGTCGGTGAAGCCGCGCACCGACCGGCGGGCCGCGACCGCATCGCTCACGCTCATCATCGGGGCCACCGCTCCTGTCTGGTTGCCGGACGCGGCTAGCGCCTTCCCCCCGCCCGCGGCAAGCGGTCACAGCCGGCGCACGCGCGGTTCCGCCCGGCCGAGCGGGAACAGCGCGTCGAGCGCCCAGACGAGCGCGTCGGCGCGGTCGGGCGACGGATCGGCGCCCTGCCAGCCGCCGCCCACCGTGAAGCCGCACAGCTGCGCCTCCAGCTCGGGAAAGCCTGCCGCATGGATCACCCGTCCCTGGGCATAGAGCATCGCCGCCGGCTCGGCCCGCGCCGCCTTGCCGCGGGCGGCGTGGACCAGCTCGATCGGCAGCGCAGCGCCGCTCGCCGCCAGCACGGCGCGGACCATCTCGCCGCCATTATTGGCTTCGGCGACGACGCGGTCCGCCCGCCAGGCGCGCGCGCAGGCGGTGACGGCGGCGGCCCAGCGCTCCGGCACGGCATGGGCGATGGAGGCATCGGCCAGCACCACGCCGCGCCCGTCCGCCAGCCGCCCGGCGGCGACGATCCCGCACACCCCCTTGACGGAGGCCGGCGGGTCGACGCCGATCACCACCCGCACCGGCGCCGGCAGCGGCGCCTGCGCCCGCGCCGCGTCGAGCCCGGCCCGCGTCCACAGCGCGTCCTCCGCCTCGCGCAGCAGCTCGCCCTCCAGCTCCTGGCGCCCGCGCGCGGTGCCGGCATAGCGCGCCGCCATCGCCGCGACGAAGCGCTCGCCGAGATGCGGATTGTCCCAGGTCCGGCCGCGCGTCACCACGGTTCCCGGCTCGGCGATCAGCCGCTCGAGCAGCGCCATCGGCCGCGGCGTCGTCGTCACCACCGCGCGCGGCGCGGGGCCGGCGCGCAGGCCCATCATGAGGTTCGCCCAGCTGTCCTCGGCGCGGCCCCATTTGGCGAGCTCGTCGCACCAGGCATAGCCATGTTCGGGCCCGCGCAGCCCGTCCGGCGATTCGGCCGAATAGAGCCGGGCTTCGGCGCCGCTTTTCCAGCGCAGCCGGCCGAGCGAGGGCTGCCAGTCCGGCCGCAGCCCGGTCTCGGCGGTGGCGAGCACGCCGGCCGGCCCTTCCACCATCACGGCCCGCGCTTCGTCGAGGGTCGCGCCGACCAGGGCGATCCGCCGCCCGCCCGGCGCGCGCGCGATCCGGTTCACCCAGGCGGCGCCGGCGCGGGTCTTGCCGAAGCCGCGGCCGGCCAGGATCAGCCACAGCCGCCAGTCGCCCGGCGGCGGCCGCTGCCCCGGCTCGGCCCACACATCCCAGTCCTCGGCCAGGGCGCGGCGATCGTCGGGCGACATCCGTTCGAGCAGCCGCGCCCGCGCCCGGTCGCTCATCGCCAGCAGCCGCGCCCGCACCAGGTCCGCCGGAAAGGCGGGGGACAGCCGCCGCCTCACGCGCCGGCGTCCCCGCCTGCGCTCCCGCCGCCAGCGTCCGCGCCCCCGCCATCTCCGCCCCTGCCATCCCCGCCAGCTCCGCCATCCCCGCCGCCCGCCGGCCCGTCCGGCGCCGCGGCCGCTCCCGCCGGGTCGGCGTCGGCCGGCGGCGCGGCGGCCGGCTGGCGCAGCACCGCGC